>Ga0154708_1067_pt1 | contig 9985 bp, 11 predicted proteins | sample Rifle2008BG13ft_FD_105568 | JGI IMG/M metagenome (GOLD analysis project Ga0154708, IMG submission 105568) | Candidatus Bathyarchaeota archaeon RBG_13_52_12 | reverse complement strand
TGGTTGTTTGAAAATACTCAGAGACGACTCTGGATTTGTTATCCGCGGTGAGAGGTTCGTCAGTTATCAAGAGGTCCAATGCTTTAGGTATCTGCAGTGGCTCGGATTGGCGCACGAGGAGATGAACCACGAGTATCAGGTAGGCAGATGTAGTTTCGACTTTTTCCCCCTAGGTAAGGTGTTCTGGGAGCACCACCCCATCTGTACTAGGATCGACGAGGATCTTTTCCAGTACGGTAAGAGGAGGAGACTAACGCTGAACGTCTTTGGCTACTCCGGCATACCGCTGGTGGTTTCGGATGCGATGTTCAAGGATCAGTGGGAGGTCTGTGACCTGATGAACGACTATGACGTGGACTTCAAGCGGGGGAAGGTGAAAGGTGACCCCACAATCTGTTTCGTGCGCAATTATGGTGAGGAATACGATACGTCGTTTTATAATGAGTCGTATAAGGAAGCGGCTAATCTTGATTTTCCCATTGCGACTCCTCTGGTTGGTGACGACTGATCGCACGCGTGGAGTCTATACTTTTTTAAGCCATGCAGTGTCGTTTATTTGATCCAACATGACGGAGGACAGCATCATCTACATCGGCAGCAAGCCAGTTATGACGTATGTAATGGCGGTTCTGACGGCCTTCAACCAGAAGGGTGCGGACGGCGTAGTTCTTAAGGCGAGGGGCCAAGCGATCAGTACTGCGGTCGACGTGGCAGAGGTCTGCAGGAACCGGTTCATCTCGGGGCTCTCTAAGCCTGAAATTGAGATCGGTACAGAGGAGCTCGAGGGACAGGACGGTGGCAAGAGGAACGTCTCTACAATCGCCATAAGCATGAGAAAGGAAGAGGGTGAGGCGAAAAAGCCCGCCAAGAAGAAGAAGGACGAAGAGTAATCTCTCTATCCTCTCGACCAATCTGAGTTTCTATTTCATTCACTGTGTCAGGTAGGCGTTATATGGTGTGCTAGCCATCTACTCGTTTTGACAGTTGTAAAGAAAGTTCGCGCGCGCTGTACCCAAAGGGTGTCAAAGCAATGGAGAAGGTGCCTGACACATGCCGGGCCTCGAATGTGGCGGTGGGCATAGCCTTTGGGAAGAACATTGAGCATAGTCGTGAACTGATCCAACGGGATTGGAGGTTCATTGGGGTGTGCAGTGACTCAGGTTTCCCAATAATGGGCTTAAGTGGAGCCTTGAGAAGCTTGGGTGTTAGCCCCGAACTTCCTCCCCAAGCTGAGGATCTTGTCTACGACCCCGAGCAGAGTATCCGCAAGTTCGGGTGTCGCCCATCTGCTCACGGCTAAGACAGTGATCGCTACGCCGACGACGCCGAAGGCGAAGCTGATGGGATAATGGTAGGTCTCGAGGCTGCGGTTGGCGATTAGTGTGAAAGGCCATGTATCGTAGGCGGTTAGGTAGACAGTTAGTGCGATGCGCGGGATGTTGAGAATGAATAATAGAAGACTCGATATAGCGATTCCGAATGCTCGTTTCAATGGGCTAGCTTTGAGGGGCAATATCAGCCCAGTCATGACTCCTAAGACGTTGAGAGCGGTGCACTCGCGTATGATTGATACAGTGACGAAGTGCTGCCCCATGAGGGTGAGGGTCGTGTATCCGTCTGCTTGTTGCCAGCTGGCGGCGTAGCCGGTGAGGTTGAGTGCCCACGTCGCGGTCTGGGCTGTGAGGGCCTCGATCCAACCGGAAGGGACATAGTAAAAAAACCAGAGCGTAGCGACGAAGACTGCGACGTAATATACTAGGTAGCGGGTGGTAGGCGTCGTTATAGCCATGATATTCTAAAGCGCTGAACGAGTAAAAAGCGTGAGCCTTAGCGCTTCCGGTAAAGGATCGTCGCCGCTGCCAGGGCGGTCACGATGCCAGCTACGATAGCTTCGGTCGGGTATGACGGGATACCACCACCCTGTGCTGATCCTCCGATGTTACCGGTTCCCCCCTCTGTGAACCACGAACTGGGACCGTGGATGATGCAGACTGCCTGGGCTTTTATTGTCTTTGGGCTGGTTGTGCCCAAGTTGAGTGTGTATGTCGCCTCTACTGTCGTGGCCTTGGGGAGGTCGGTGAAAGATCTTATGGCACCGTCTAGGTCGAGGCTAATCTGGCTGATGTAGTGGCTTGTGGTAGGGTCAGCGTGGCTGACCTTGACATCGACGAGCGTGTTGCTGCCTTCTGTGCGGCGCGTAATTGTTAGGACGGTTGGAACGTTACCGTATACGATGGCTGAGGGGATGATGAGTGTAACAAGTAAGAAAAAGGGTAGTATGAGTTTTATACGATTCATGCATTGTCTTGCGGAACCGCATTATTTTAACCTGAAGCGCTGGCCGCAATATTCCTGACCGCGATAGCATCACAAATGATAAGGGGTTTTTAAACTTCGAAGAGTTTCGGGTGGCGTGTGTGCCAGTCGGTCACTCCCTGGTAGGCGCGGGCTATTGCGAGTATCGTGTTCTCCTGGTAGGGTTTGCCCATGAACTGGATGCCTGTGGGAAGGCCGGTACCCGTGAAGCCGTCGGGAACGCTGATGGCGGGGAGGCCGCATCCGTTACCGACGGCTCCAATGACGTCTCTCGTTGCACCGGGGGCGATTTTACGGAACTCTTCGTCGATTGGGGTGGCGGGTTTCTTGCTGCTTGGGGCAGCGATGGCGTCGTATTGCTCCATGGCTTCGGTGACGGCTCTAATCATTTTGCCTCTTAGTCGCATAGCTCTTAGGTAGTCGGTGGCGAGGAGGGCGGTCCTCGCGTAAGGTCCCCAGTGGTCTTCAGGCGCTGTGAGCCGCTGTGTGATACCGGAGTCGACGATGTCCTCGAAGGCACTAGCCGCTTCAGCGTTAAGGATGGTGCGCGTGATGGCCTCGTAGGGTAGGTCAGGGAGGTCGATCTCTTCGACGGAGGCAAATCCTTTCAGGGTTTTTATGGCCTTCTCGAAGTTGTCCTTGACCTCGGGGTTGGCGTCGTCGGCGACTCCATGGAGTACTGCGACGCGGTGTCTGCGCTTAGGGGGTCGGGGGTTGTATTTCCATGTCTTTTGTATGGTTGTGGGGTCTAGGGGGTCGGGTCCGGCTATGGCTTGTAGGATAATACCGCAGTCGTCTGCGGTCTGGGCTAGGGGGCCAAGTTTGTCGAGGGTCCAGCATAGGGCCATTGCGCCATGTCGGCTGACTCGTCCGTAGGTCGGTCGGAGGCCGGCAACACCGCAATTGTTGGCGGGGCTGAGGATGCTGCCCCAAGTTTCGGAGCCTATGGCGAAGGGGACTAGGCCGGCTGCGACTGCGGCGCCTGAGCCGCTTGATGATCCACCGGTCCAGGTGTCCGGGTTCCATGGGTTTCGGGGTGGACCGGTGAGGCTTGCATTGGGTTGTCTGTAGCCCATGCCTCCTGCGAATTCTATCATACTGAGCTTGGCGCAGAGGATTGCGCCGGCTTCTCCGAGTTTTTTCACGGCTGTGGCGTCCATGTCAATGACGCGATCTCGGAATGGCTCAGCACCCCATGTGGTCGCTATGCCCCTGGTGGAGAGGAGGTCCTTGGCGCCCCATGGGACGCCATGTAGGGGACCCCGGTAGTTGCCCTCTTCAATCTCCTTCTCTGCCGCCCTAGCTTGCTTTAGGGCCTGGTGGCGAGTTACTGTAACGACTGCGTTTAGGCGTGGACCGATGTTCTCGAGGCGATTCAAGGAGGCCTCGGTTAGCTCCACCGGGGAAACCTTGCCCATCCTAATCTGTTTGGAGAGCTTGGATATGGTGACGTGTATCGACGGTCTCATGGAGCGCAGTCTCCGTGGGGTTTGAAGAATTGGTGGGGTTCATCCCCGTTTTCGAGCTTAACGGAGCGCAACGCTGTGACCGCATCTAGGATTGCGGTGAGTCCTTTCCTCATCTCCTCGAGTTCCTCGGGGGTGACTCGGTCCCCGAATCGTGTTTTTATCAGATTGAAAAGAATCTCGGTCTCGCTGATGCTTTGCATGATTATAATTGGGGATGGTTGTTTATTTTAGGTTGAGGGGTTCAGCGCTTACTATAATGCTCTCTTTTTTCTTTCCTCACGCGCGAATTTTGGATCATTTGTTAAAAATTAAATGGTGACACGGTAACGGTCCATGAGCTCCTGACGCTTTCCCTCGTTCCAACCTGTTACATCCGTGTAGTACCCCGTGATCCTGCTCCACCAACGCACGCTCTCGGAGCCACATGACGGGCATGTCTTCAACATCCCTGCCGAAGTGCTTGCGCACTTACTGCATACAGTTAGATCCTTAGTGTAGCTGAAATAGCCGATCTGGCTGTTTCTGCAGATGCGCTGCGTCAGTTTGTAGAGCGCCTCCGGGTCCGAGCAGGCTTCTCCTAGCCAGGCGTGGAAGATGTTGCCACCGCTCAGAATGGGGAAGAACTTGTGCTCGATGTCTATCTTCTTACCCAGCGGAATCTTCGCACCCACATAGGTGTGGGTCCCGTTGCTGTAGTACACCGGCAGGTCTCTTTTTCCCTTCGCTAACGCTGCAGCCTGCTCTAAGTCACCCTTTACTATCTGGTTAGCATACTTCTTGTAAGCTGGACTCACCAAGTCACTGATGGCGAAAGTTTGTGCTGTTGACTCTGCAGGGGTGCGAGCCAGCATCAACTTGAACCCATTCCGCATCTCAAGCCCCTTCCTGTACTTCTCCATGTCCAGAAGAAGCCTGATGGCTACACGGACCGCGTCGTCACTCTCGTGGAGCTGCTTCCCAGTGAAGTGCTGGACCATCTCGTTGACGCCAACGACTCCGATGACGTTCACCAGCTCGCTGAAGTCGACCGCGGGTGGCCCCCTCTCGCCCGTGTGTGGGTCGCGAGGCTCTTGCGTTGCGAAAGGCACCATCTTGTTTGCTAGCGCCTTCTTCATCCAGTGCTGCTTCGTCTTGAAGACATCCACTGCTAAACGCATGTTCTCCTGCGCTGCCTCCAGCAGCTTGTCATAGTCACCATTCGCCCTGTACGCAATCCTGGGCATATTGAGGCTGACTACCTGCCATCCACCCATGCTGAAGTGCTGACCACCCTCAAAGTACAGCTTCTCATTGAACTTGGGGTCAGTCTCAGGCGTGTTCGCGAACTGGTAAGCGCAGCACTGATAGCAGCTGATGCCGTTGCCATAGCCGCGGTAGGTGGGGAGCATATTGTCGAAGTATGGCGCCCCGAACTTACCCACAGACTCGTGGACAAGCATCCATAGGTCATCATACTCGGGCTTGAAGAACTCCGGTGAGACATAGTTCTCATTCTTCGGGAAATTGAAGGGCTTTCCCCAGAAGTCACCCTCAAGCGCTACCTCGGTGATGGCGCGGAAGAACATCTGGACCTCGTCCTCGTAGCTACCATATGTGTCAGGGCCGACACGCCCCTTCATCACGACGGGGACGTTCCGCCAAATCTTTGGCACACCCATCGGCAATTGGATGTTGCTGAATACCAGTTGCCCGCCACGCGTCACGTATGTCTGCGTCAACTCGTAGAACATCATCTGGGCTAGCTGCTTCACCTTCTCGTATGGTAGCCCCCTGAGGAAGGGAGCGAGGAACATCGTATAGTACATGAAGCCCTGCCCACCGCTGAAGTTAGTCTGCCCAGCGGCTAGCACCTTAACGCTATGTAGGATCGCCACCTCAGGCTGCTTCGCTGGGCCAGCGACGCTGCTGCGGAAGCCCGAGCCGTCGGGGATGAGACCATAGTAGAGGAAGTACCTAAGGTCCCAGTCCTGACAGAAAGGACGAGAGCCAAAATATTCCAGAGTGTGAATGTGAATGTCACCCTGGTGGTGTGCCGTCGCCAGCGTCGGATCCATCAACAGCAGGTACTGCTCCTTACTGAGCCTATCCGCCTTCTTCTTATGCACAGTCTCAGGGTTAGGCTGAAGGTTCGCGTTCTCTTTCGCCTCGAAGCCTGAGCCCGTGTCGATCTCGTAAGCATCAAACACGGGGACACCGACACGAGTCAATATATTCCTGTAGATCTGGAGCTCCGGCATATTCTCCGACTCGCTCCACTCGAGGAGGATGTTGTTGGTTATCTCCCTTATCATAGAGCCCGAGACGAATTTGGGCTTGGTGAGCTTGATCCTCTTCTCAGTCTCCCTGGCGAGTTTCTCCGCCTTGAGCGGGCTAAGAGGTGACATCCCGAACATCTTCTCCGCGAGCTCAGTCTCCCTGACGAGTTGATCAATTATACGCGTCTTGTCCCACTCCACAAGGTAGCCATCGGTGGTGCGAACCATCGGCATCCCCTTGTAGAGTCGCTCAGCTTTGTAGAACTGGTCTATGAACGTCTGCCCAGCCGGTAGATCCTTACTTCTCTTTGTCATTCAGCAAATCCCTCACAACGTCCTCGCTCAGCATCCCGCCTGGGAACATCTCCTCAGCTGCCGCGCAATGGTCACCAACCTCGAGTATCGGTGGGTTCCCGAATATGTTCCTCATCACGAACTCCGTCTGCGCCTCCGAGTCAAACCACTTCGCTTCGAAGGGGATCGAGTTATCCTTAAGATAGACCTTCAATTCCTCACACTTGTGGCAGTCGGGGAGAGAGTAGATCTTCGCTACGGTTTTCGTGGTAATCATTCTGGACATCACCGATGGAGATCACTAAGTGAGATAGTAGAAGGGTCACTAAGTGGCGTATAAGAACGTAATCGTCTCATCCATAATACTCAGAATATTGAATTTTATGACAATCTACTTTTATCACTCAGCACATAGGATTGTCCTAAATAAATGTAATTATATTAATATAATTTCAAATATCTACAATAGTTTATATATTTAATAATACGCAGTTACAATCCGTTATAGAACGGAGAATGCCGGGTTATATATGACAATAATAGTCTGCCTCGTTGGCACGCACTTCCGACGCCCCTTCGACGGCATTCGTTACTGGAGCAAACACCACGGAATAACAAAGCTTTACTTGTTATACAGTAACGCAAAGGCAACTGACGAGACCGCAGTATTCAGCTACATGAGTCAAAAGAACGCGGAGGAGCTTCGTAATAAGCTAGAGATACTTGATCCCGAGCTAGTTGGATTCGACCCGATGGATCACCGTAGCGCGTTCAAGGCGATCTATGGTGTGGTAAGCAAGGCACGTGCCTCAGGGGAGGAGGTCCTCATCGACGTCACTAGCACCACTGACATCTCTCAAGGGGTCTCTCTAACAGTAGCCCTGATGTTTAGAAATGCCCGAGTTTATAGTGTACCACCCGAAAAATCTGCGTGGTACGTTACCGGAAAAGTCGGGGATCCCCAATTTGAAAAGTGGTTTGAAAACGCGCGAAACCAATCGAGCAAGGAGCCAAAAGAGATACAGCTCCCAGGGTATCGTCTCGAGCCCAACACCAAACACGAAGAGAAGGAATGGGATAGGGAGAAGAAGCTTCTAGTACTTCTCCGCGAGAACGGTGGTGAGGCTGACTCGATTAGTGACATTATTCGCTGGTTCGGTAATAAGGCAGCCAGTAGCACCCTACGGAACAAGTTTAGCCGTATAGTGACCAAGCTTGAGATGAAGGGACTCATCGATGCTGAGAAAGGAAGCAAGATGAAGGTCATCAGTCTAACAGAGTTCGGAGAGATCTTCGCTGAGGCCCTCGCGGAGCAGAATGCAGTATAACGCCAGACACCCTAACCCTGAAACAGTTTACAGAGTCGAGTGAATAAGAGCCTCAACAATACACCCGATTTTCCGTTTCCATAAACATATCTCTAATCCTGCACCAGCTCCCTCCGTAATATGTGATATTATTATTCGGATTACATATTAGGCGGCCTCTGTTTAGTAGAGATAGAATGTAATCTATGCCCCTCCGTACTTTTTAGCTAAGTTTTTATGCCGAATGATCCGAGCCTACCATAAGAATTGGAGGATACGAGTTGCTAGCAGAGGTTGTTCTCACCCCTTCTGAGGGGAAGAGGCTCATCGCCAAGGCAATAGCCCACATGGAGATAGTAAAGCTCGCTAAGGAGAATGGCACAATAATCATCGCCACCAGCACAACAAACGCCTATGTCCTCGAGGAAATCCTCGGCAAGGAGATTAAGGATAAGGGGATGTTCACAGCGGGGGTCGTAACGAAAGAGGGACTCCAGATCACGGAGGCAAAAGGCCGCTACGACCACCATTTAATTCAGAAGGGAAAGGTCAAGACGATCAAGGTTCCTGAGCTTGGAGACATTCTCAAGAATATGGGACCTGGTGACGTTTTCATCAAGGGCGCAAATGCAATTGATCCTTTTGGCCAAGCGGGCATCCTTCTTGGAGGCATTGGTGGCGGCACCATCGGTGCTTCTTGGGGTTACATCACGAGCAATGGTATAACCACTATTATAGCAGCAGGCCTTGAGAAGCTTGTCCCCATCAACCTCACCGACGCCGCCAACAGAATGGGCATCATGAAGGTCGACACTGCCCTAGACGTAAAATGTGGCATGATGGTGATTGGGGGCTATATAATAACCGAGATGGAGGCTTTCAAGGAGCTCTTCAGCGTCGACGTCGTGCCCATCGGGGGAGGCGGCATTGACGGCGCCGAGGGATCCAAGATATTCCTACTCGACGGCGAGGACGAGGCCGTGAAGGAGGCTGTCGAGATGGTTAAGGCCATTCGCGGCGAGCCCAAGCTCACCACCCGCACAATCAAGCAGAAATAGGCGACTTTTCCAATCGCCACTCTATCTTCTCAGCCCCGTTAAACCGGGAGAAGTCATCGAGTGTCTTCTGTAACTCGTCCTCAAACGCTTCATCATTCTTGAAGCTATCCTCGTACCATAGACCACGGATTATGAGTTTTTTCTCTTTCCTCTCCAACTTTGGATCTAGTCGCCCGACGAGTCTGTCCCCGTAGAGTATGGGCGTAGTGAAGTAGCCGTACTTCCGCTGGTGGGGCTTTAGATAGACCTCCAACGCCCGCTCGAAGCCGAATAGTGCCTCGAGTCGGTCTGCATTCCATAGTAGGCTGTCGAAGTAGTTGACGAGACGGACACCTCCATAGCCCCAGTCGCGCTCAAGCTCTCCGAGGCGAGGTGCGTCCTCCGCCATGCAGTAGTGGGGGGACCCAAGTCCCTCAACGCATAGTTTAACAGCTGTTCCCTCGACCACTAACCCTTCAAGAAGGCCTTGAATCTGCTTCGCTGTTAATCCGAGCTTGACGCACCACGAGTGGTAGTAAGACTTGATGTCTGCCGGCTTGGTTGCGCCAAGGTAGCCGAGGGTGCGTGTGGCGAAGAGCCTGTTCCTCTGCTCCTCGGTGGGTTCGGAGGTGTCCAACCAGCTGGGGAGCACTCTCTCCGTGAGGTCGTAAATCCGCTGAAAGCCGTCTCGACGCGCCACCATTAGATCACCGGAGCTGAAAAGTGCCTCGAGGGCACGCTTAGCGGGTTTCCACCCCCACCAGCCACCGCTCGGCTTCTTCCCCTCGAAGTCTGCGCTTCCAAGGGGGCCCTCCCTCCTAACCCTATCCGAGACGTAGTCGACGATTTCTGGCTCAACGCGACTGAACCAACCAGTGTGAATTATCCTGTTCTTGGCCCTCTCCCTATTGGCGGCTATGAGGTACCTCCAGTCCGTCATGGGCATGTAGCACATAGCGTGACCCCATCCCTCAAAGAGGCACCTGTCCTCGTAAGCGAGGGCGGGTAGATCCGCCTTCTTGTACTGGCCAAGACGTGTCCAGAGGGTGAAGTAGTGAGCGCGCTCCACGACGTTGATTGTATCGATCTGAACGCAGCCGAGGCGCCTAACGGTCTCCTCCACCTTCTTCTTTGTGGTCTTCTTCGGTGGTTCACCTATGCCCTGCTTCTCGAGCTGTAACCTGCGTACGGCGTCCACCGAAACCCTGAGAGCCGAGACCATTTATTCACCACTTAGCGGATGACCGCTTAAGTCTTCAATTTTTTACATAGACTTAAACCATTCCAAACGAAAGGAAACGTGGGTG
>Ga0154708_1071_pt1 | contig 10021 bp, 8 predicted proteins | sample Rifle2008BG13ft_FD_105568 | JGI IMG/M metagenome (GOLD analysis project Ga0154708, IMG submission 105568) | Candidatus Bathyarchaeota archaeon RBG_13_52_12 | reverse complement strand
CCTGAATCTTAATGTGGATTCCGGCCAGCTTCAGTAGCTCCTCATCTTGATGGGTTGTAAGTACCAAGGTCCGTCCGTCGTCAACAACACCGCGTATCTTGTCCCGTATTATACTAGCAGAGTTTGCGTCAAGGTTCGTGGTCGGCTCGTCAACGATGACGATGTTGGGGTCGTTGATCAGGGCCCTTGCTAGATCCACTCTCTTTTTCTGTCCCACACTGAGTTGATGCGGCTTGTTATTCACCTTATTTTTTAACCCCATCTCCTCTAAGAGATTGAGGGCTTTCTCTTCGTACCTCGCAATATCCTTTTTTTTCAGGCGGGAGAGGAATGGTAGGAGAATGTTTTCAAGGGATGATATGCCTGGAAGGAGAACGGCCTCTTGGAAAGCGTACCCGATGTTCTTGTACCTGATGTCTGCTAACTCGTCCTTGCCGCATTTCTGGATGTTCTTACCGCAAATTATAACCTCCCCCTCGGTAGGATTGTCAATGGTTCCTATAATTCTGAGTAGCGTGGTCTTGCCCATGCCGCTGGGCCCTAGTACGGCTACAGCCTCGCCATCATGGGCTGTGAGGTCTATGCCTTTAAAGATTGGTGTGGTGCCGAAGCTTCGGCCCACGTTTTTCAGCTCTAAATTTTTTTCTTGTGTCATGTTTCTTGAAGCATCTCCAGTGGCGTGTATCTTCGAATGTACCAGTATGTGCCAGCGAGGCTGACCGCTAGTAGCCCCAGGGTGAGGAGAGGAGTGTGTAATATATACACAGGGTCAGGTATGTTGGGGTTTATCATGTATACGTTTCTCAGGGACTGTGGGATAAGCATCGTGGCTAACGTGTCACCTATCAGAATGCTTAATCCTACCCCCAACAGGACCCCTAGGGATCCCTCAAGCACAGAGCTTACCAGCAGGTGCTTCGCTATCGCTTTCTCTCTCCACCCAATGGCAACTAGGAGTCCAATATCTCGGCGGTTCCTATTTATCTTTAGAATGCTGCCAATCGTGATAGTCAGAGCCGTTGAGACGATTAACAAGTTCTTTATTATGTTATATAGTGGCGCGGTGGCTTCTAGTAGCTGGGTTGAGGCCCACGCTTGCTGCGCCTGCCACAGGTAAGACAGGTTGTAGCCTTCATACGTCTCGCGGAGGGTTTCGATCACCTGTTGCGCGTTATCGGGGTCATCGACCTGGATCGCTAACGCATTGTATCTTCGCCTTTCCGGCTCTACATCGAGTTCGCTAAATAGTGTATCAATGTCCATTACGATACCAAGCCCAGGCATGAGCTTGTAAGGTAACCCTAGGCCTATTACGCCGACTATCCTGTACATCCTCTCCTCATCGAGGATCACCACGGGCATTTCCCCACCTACGTCGAACTCGTGCTCAGCGTGCTCTTCCCTCATTAAGATCTGGTTGATTACGACCGTGTTTTCGCCTGGCGCTATGAACCTTCCGCTCTCCATGTTAGTGAAGGGTAAGATGGCCCTTTCCTGGATCCTAGGATCAACGGCGAGAACATCGGTCCCCATTTGGTCGACGTGCGTTGCATTCTCGAACAGTATGTAGTGAGAAGAGAAGTGAAACATTGGGTAAATCGCTACAATGTTGTCGAGCTGAGTGTGTTCCTCGATTCTTTCAGGGGTGAATGGATATATCTGATCTAGATCCGTGTCTTGGGTCCATTTCTCTATCCAGTACTCAACGTTTCCTATCTTGCCTTTCTCCCCTTGTTTACGCACGGAGCCGCTTATGTCGAATGGGTTATAGAAGGAGACGACGGTCCCTCCAGGGTATTTGTCCTCCATTACGATGATGAAACCCGATGAATACGTAGCATACGCTTTGAAGGTACGGTCAACTAGATCCGCTGTGGGCGCGGCGATCAAATAGGAGAGAATAGATACAGAGAATAAGGTTGTGAGCAGTAATGTCCAGGCTGGCCTGGCCCTAAACGCGTACCTTGTAGAGAACCCAATCAACCATATTCTCCTCCATAGGCCGGTGTGGGAGTCTCAAAGGCGAGGTTAAATGCTTCTCGGCGCTTTCCCTCGAATAAGCTTTCCACTCTCACTATGTATCCCTCATCATACTCAGTGGGGTGTGTCGTTTGTAGAAGACGTAGGCTGCGAGGAACGCTAAAGTGGAGAAGGACAGCGGTAAGAGCAGCATGGGGAGTAGGTACTCGCCTATTGATCCTAGTCGTATGTAAGCTAGCTGTGAGAGCTCCTGCGAGACTAGCAGCCTTGTAACATTTTCGCCGCCTATTACTAGGAGTGTTGCTCCAAGTAAGAACCCTGAAAACGAGACTAGACATGTTTGAACCAGCATGTAAATTACGATGTCTCTTTCCTTCCACCCTAAGACTGTTAAAAGCCCGATCTCTTTTCTTCTCTCAAGCATATCTATTAGTCTTACAAGAAGTATGGATCCTGCCGCCGTCACCAATAATATTACATTTAGCGTATTATAAAAATTTGATGCTGAGTGGAGAAGGTCTATGGTGTATTTAGCTAACGCGTACTGGTACGATACGTATAATCCTGTTTTATTTGAGTATCTTTCCCTGAGGTTACGTGCCAGTGTTTCTCCTTGTTCTGGTTCTATTGAGGAAATTAGGAGGGAGCTGTACCGTCGATCCGACGGGGGTGTATCAAGCAATCCCCAGTAGGTCTCTAAATCTACTGCAACTGCGTGCTCAGGGTCCATCTGTTTCGGGAGTAAGCTGTCATATACACCAACTATTCTGAACGTGTGTTCGCTTCCCTTGATCTCTAGACTCACTTTATCGTCGAGTACATAAGCGGTTGCCAATCCAATGTTAACGATGGCTTCGTCTGTGTACGCGGGGTTTAAGTAGCTACCTTCCTGGATGTTAGCGTAGGGAAGCATCGCAGACTCTTCAGCTCCAGACTCGATGCCTATTAGCCCTATTACTCCGTTTCTGTATGGTATCTTGACGATTGATATTTTATAGACGGTTTCAACGCCTTCTTCTTGAAGTATGTCATATGCGTCTTGGTCGCTGAAAGGGTAAGAACTATAACAGGTGAATACTTTATCGCCGAAAAACATCGGTTCGTCTTGGTATAGAGTTATGTAGCCGAGGTTGTATTTCGTGTAAGCGTTCTGTTCCTCAATGAGGCTGTCGGTGAATAATGAAAGAGTAACATAGGATGCGGTGGATATGCCTATCATTAAGATTAAAAGTAATGACCATAACCTACCATGATTTATTACCTGTTTAATTGATACACTTATAGCATCCACGTTGATCACAGTTACCTCATTATAAAAAAAAGAATAAGGATATATTAATTCATGTAGTAGTAGTTTGTCCAAAAGACCTGTATAGTGTCTTGATGATTGTTTGTAATTGTTACTTTAAGTTTATATGTACCTGCATTCCAAGTCCAACTTTTTGAATAAGGTGAACCCGCAGGATCCACTGAAAAATTAGCTGCGTATGCATCCAATGCCCCTGTATATGTTCGTGTATCGGACTTAGTTTGACCTGAAGGGACAAAAAGGTTCCGATTTTCTTGGTACCACACTAAGGGCGTCACTTTTGCAGACACTAATACGCCAAGGCTTACCGTTAGAACCATCAATGGCAATGTAAGAAAGAAAATGTTTTTCATACCAACACTGGATATTTTCATTTTTTTACCCATTAGTTACTTCAATGCTCAAGCTTAAGAAATTAATCTGCAACAACTTGCAGCAAGATTAAATGTTCTGCTATCCTTATATTCAGCAACTTTTAACATAAACGTAATGTTACTATCAGGTATGCATATTATCTCTTGGATATCTTACCTATAGATGTATATAGATTGATAAGATATTATTTATGCTACGCCTCCAAGGATTATCCAAACATATAATGATAATAAATTCCACATCGCGACTTTTCCAACATACTAGAAATAATTTGACCTTGAACCAGGTCGACACTATTTACTCTAAACGGATTATCTCAAGTAGAGAGCATATCATCAGAGGAATATGGACTAATCAATAATATATCGTTATGTCACCTTTGGCTAATTCAACTATGCATTTTATCTCTGTTTTACTATAAGGTTAAATGAAAAGACCTCCAATGGACATTAATTCATATCGAAATAATATTATGTAAGATGAAAATAATAAACAATTATAATACTAACAAGAAATATAGCATAGGATTTTATCATGAACATTTTTTAATTAACGTAAAAACATGCCTTCCAATTTACCGTGACCATATAGGAGTTTCTATTAGTTATCCAGACGTGAAGGTAAGGATAATCCCATAGGTAATCAAAATCCACACTACCTGTGGAAGATACAATGTATGCGTATGCATTAATTGCCCCTTCATGTTTACATCGACGATAGTAACAAGTTCCACCCGAAATATCAACCGTGTATTGGTATATATCCCACCAGCCTTGAGGAATTACCTCACCTAAAACAAAGACAACACTAATACTTGATATCATTAAAAGCAGTAGGAAACTCTTCAAGCTAAACCCTTTTCGAGACATTTAACAGTACACAGAAGTACAAGCTTAAAAAATTATAATGCAACAAACTGCAACATTTTAAAAAGTTTCCATCTCTTCAGGTGAGAACGTGAGTCTAACCAATTTCGACATACCTCGTCTCTCTCGGACAATAAGCTTCAAATTCTCCAACCTAATGAGAATACGAGTCACTTTGTACCTTGGGAGATTAAGTTGTAAAGTAAGATCATTCTGATAAACTTCGCCTCCCTGTTGAAGTATCTTATAAAATACCAGCTTCTCATCACCCTCTAGGCGTTTAGCTATTCTCAGGGGTCCACTATTTTTAAAAATCTCTTGAGTTATTACTTGAATCACAACGTCACGCATCCATAACCGTGTAAGAATATAAGCCCCAACTATAGTCAAGACTAAAAGAAATGGAGTCATAAGAAGTATAGGACGCGAAAGAAAAAGAATAAGTTGGAAAGTGTTGATTGGAAATCTTAACTCAAGGTCACTTGAACTGATTCTTTTTATTTCTAGATATATTAATAACAGGGTTACTCCGATAGAAATAAGTAAGGATATTATAATTATCGAAAGAGGGTTTTTATTTAGCCGCATATTGCAGATATTTATAATATTTATCATGATTTAAAATTAACGGGAATTGCGAATAACTGACATTTTGTCCCCCTCGGTTTTCAGTAAAGATCAAGGCAGCCGAATAACTCCAGGGAATACTTCGGCAAGTACCTCCTCCAGCAAGAATACCGTAAACTCGCCCAACTTAGCGATAGGCTAGCCAAGGTCTACCAGCAAATAGACTGAGAGGCTTTCAGACTAAAAATCGGTGATCTCTACCTGAACGACACCGAGAAAGGTGGCAGGCCCAACCTCAATGATGTGGTGATGGTGAAGGTGCTGGTGCCCCAGGAGTGGCATGGGTTCAGCTAAGAGGAGGCGGAGCGCCAGGGCATGGACCGCCTAGCCTTCTTCGGCTCCTTGTGTGCTCTGACTGGGTGCCTGATGGCACTACCATCTGTCTCTCTCGGGACCGTCTGGCCTAGACCGGCAAATGAAAGGCAGGTCTGGGCTGAGGTGCAGAGACAGCTGGAATACGAGCGGATAGGCTACGAGTTGACGGCCATAACCCGAAATCATTGTCTCGGACGGGACGATGCTGGAGGTGGTGGACAGGATGACAAAACATAAGAACGTCACCAAGACATCAAGATGCCCCACGTGGTGCGAACGAAACCCACGTCGTGTTGAACACATTGAAGGAAGAGCTGAACCTCCTACCCTTGAACCTCCACAGTACTAAGAGATTCTCCAGCCTCTGTCCTCGAGGCGCTTGTAGATAGAGTACCATCCCTCTCTCTGCGCCAGGGCCTCGGGCCTACCACTCTCCACAATCTTACCCCCCTCCATGATGTGCACCATGTCGGCGTCGATTATCCCGCTGAGCCTGTGGCTAATGGTTAGGATCGTCCTTTTCTCGCTGATGCCTCTTATGGCGGCTAGCACCTGCCTCTCAGTCAGGGTGTCCAGGCCGGAGGTGAGCTCATCCAGTAACAGTAGAGGCGGGTCGGTAACGATGGCCCGGGCAAGAGAGAGGAGCTGGGTTTGGCCGTGGGAGAGCTGCTGGGCGCCCTCCCCGAGCTGGGTGTCCACGCCCTGGGGGAGATGCTGAATGGTGGGCCAGAGGCCCACCGTCTCCAGCGCTTCTTGTACCTTTACGTGGTTTATTCTGTCATCGCGTAAGGTCACGTTCTCGTGTACGCTTGCGTTGAAGATGTGCACGGTCTGGGGCACGATGCCCACAAGCCTCCTCCTCTGGTCCGGGGGCAGCGTGTGGGGGTCGAGGCCGCCGACTTTAACGTGGCCCCTCTTCGCTGGGTACAGGCCGGCGACCAGGTTCATGAGAGTGGTTTTACCTGAGCCGGTCCGCCCCGCTATCGCTGCCTTGGAGCCGGCAGGTATGCTCACGCTCGCCCCATGTAGCACGTCGCCACCGCCGTAGGAGAAGAAGATGTCCTTGATCACTACCTCGACGTTTTCAGAAGGCACGGCAGCGTCCTGTGTGCTTTCCTTCTTCTCGGTTTCTTGTTGGAAGAAGGCTTCCACACGGCTTATCCCTGCCATCGCCTGCTGCACCGTCTGCATCTCGCCTGAGATGGCCTCGATAGGCTCAAACAACCTTATGAACAAGTCCGCCGCAGCCGCCAGTGTGCCGAGAGAAAGACCCAGAGCCAGAAATGTGAGGTTGTTGGAGGCTCCGATGGAGAGGGCCGTGGCTATCACCACCGCCCGTATGGTCTGTGTCAGGCATGGGAACCACGCGTCGTACACACTGTTGGCGTTCATGGCGACGCGGTGGCTCTCAAGAGTGGGCTCAAAGAGTTCAGCGAAACGCCGCTCCCGGCCGTACACCTTGATGACCTTGATGCCCGAGTAAATCTCGTGTATAGCCGTGTTAATGTCCGACACCTTTCTACGCACAGCTAGCTGTTTCTGGTATATGTTGCGTCTAAAGTAGTCGGTGACGATGTACAGCACCGGTAAGGCGCAGATCGCGACGACGCCTAGAGGCCTGGATAGTAAGAAGAGAGCCGAGAGGAAGCCGATAATCTTGAACAGGTCGGCTATCGCCGTGACAAGCCCAGCCGAGAAGAGCGAGTTGATAGCATCAATGTCCGCCGTGAAGCGGGCCATGGTCTCGCCAGCGGGCGTGTTGTTGTAGTAGGATATTGGTAGGACGCGGAGGAAGCTAAGCATCTGGCTCCGCAGGTTCAGGAGCATCCTCTGGCCGAACACCATGGCGCCATATTCCCGGGCCAAGTCGTTGAGCCCTATTAGCAGGACGGCGCCCAAGTATGTGAAGGCGAGCAGCCAGAGGCCGCCTCCGCCCATAAGAAGCGACTCATCAACGATGGTTCTCAGGATCAGGGAGGGCAAGGTGCTGATGAAGGCGCCGGCGACCACAGACACAATGACCAGAAGCCCGTGAATGTAATTAGCTTTAAACGTCGTTCTAAACGCCTGCCAGAGGAAACCCTTTCCGCCCTCTCTCATGCCTCGGCCTCCATGAACTTCTGAGCAGAGAATATCTCGCTATACACGCCGCGGCCCCTCATCAACTCCTCGTGCGTTCCCTGCTCAGTGATACTCCCGTTACCCAGCACGATCACGCGGTCGGCGTGCACGAAGGACGTGACACGATGAGTAAAGAGCACAACCACCCTGTCTCTGAACTCGGTCCTGAAGTGCCTCAGTATCTCCTGCTCGGTGGCGATGTCCACAGCCGAGAAGGGGTCGTCGAGGATCAGTATGTCGGAGCCCGAGTAGACGGCGCGGGCCAGGGCTATCCTCTGCCTCTGCCCACCGGAAACCCTCACTCCCTTCTCACCCACGGTTGTAGCGAGCCCCCCGTCGAAGCTCATAAGGTCCTCCTTCAACGCGGAGGCTCGGATGGCTTTGTCAAGCCTATCCGCGTTCATGCCGCCGTCTGAGCCAAAGACTATGTTCTCCTCGACGCTCATCGAGAACAGGAACTGCTCGTGGCCGGTGTAGGCTATCAGCTTGCTCCTCTTGGCGGGGGCGATTTCTGACAGCTCCACCCCGTCGATTCGTATGCTTCCCTGATAGGGGTAAAGGCCCGTCAGCGCCATCGCCAGAGAGGTTTTCCCTGAGCCCACAGGGCCCGTTATGCCTATTATCTGGCCTTTGCTCGCCTTGAAGCTTACGCTGTTCAGTACATGGGTTCCGCTGTAGCCGAAGGAAAGGTCTTCCACGACGAGCCTGCTGCAGTTAGGCCTCGGGTCGTCCACACTTTCCGTCAGCAACGCGTCCGGGTACCGTATCTTTTCCTGTACCCGGGTCCAGGCGGCTCTGGCCCCGTGCCACCGGTTAAAGACGCGGGCCGCAACCCGCGTCCTGTTGGACAGGGCTATGAACATGACCAGGAACGCGTTGAAGGTGCCGACGGTCCAGTCCCCCACGGCCACCTTCTGCCCGCCCAGCGCTATCACCACGACGATCCCCAGACCGGCGATGAGTGAGTACACGGGCAGCAGGACCTGTTGCAGCAGAAGCTCCTTCACTCGGAACCGGGCCTGGTCGCTGAACGCCGACTTTATGCCCCCGGCCTCGGACTCCTCTCTGCCGAAGAGCCTCAGCACCGACACCCCGTCTAGGTACCTGTAGAGGCCGCTGTTCGAAGCTGAAGCCATCTTCCTGACCGACAAGGAGTAGCGGTACAGCATGTGCCGCGCTGTTTGCGCCAACAGCACGGTGATGGGCACCATTATGGAGGCCATTAGGGTTATCCGCCAATCATAGATGAGCAGCACCGCGAGGTAGGAAAGCATCAGGAGCCACGTGTCCCAGCCCTCGTTCAAGGTCACCATCACCGTGTCCACCACCTCGGTGATGTCGCCAACCGTTCTGGACATGAGATCCCCCACGGTCTCGCCCTCCAGGTCGGGGAGTCTCCGACCTAGGGTACGCTCGATGAAGGTCTGCCGTAGGTCGCAGGCCACACGGTTGAACTGGTCCCGCATGTACCACCGCTTCACGTACCGGGCGAACTGGAAGAACGCGGTGACGCCCACGAAGTAGAGCGCCGAGAGGACCACCACCTGGCCCTCGGCCCCGCCGGCCGCATCGATCAGCCTGCCCATGTAGATGGGGCCCAGAACGATGGCCGTGTTGTATATGACGCCCCCGATGGACGAGACTACAAACTGGGGCATGTACTTGGTCAGATACCGGAACAGCGTCTCCTTTCCTTTGGGCGGGCCGAACAGCTTCAAGGTGGCTAGCTATCCCCTTATTTCCTTGAACAGCTCGTACGCCTTGGCCCTGCCCTCCGCGAGAGCCTCTTCGCCGAGCGGCGTTATGGAGTAGTATTTCCGGATCTTGCCGTCCACGTTCCTGACATCAGGCACGATTAGGCCGTTTTTCTCCAAGGAATGCAGGACAGGGTAGAGGGTGCCCGCGCTAATGCGGTATCCGTGTTTCCCAAGCTCCTCGATCATCCATGAGCCGTAAAACGGGTCATTTTGCGCGTGATGCAGGATGTGGATGTTTATGAAACCGAGGAATAGTTTGCGTATTATTTTGTCCTCCACAGACCCACCACATTATCGAAATTCGATATCGAATACAGATAGCTATCATGTATATAACCTATTCCTGACCATCGAACAGGGTTGGGGCACCGCCCCAACTACCACCGCCGATATTTGGGCCGGCTTAACAGTGTCACGCATCTTCCTTATCTGGATCTTTAGGCTCGGCCGCCTTCAGCCCCCACCGCCAAGCGCTCCCCGAGGCTCTTATCCTCCAACGTGATGTTACCGTAGACGATGCCTATCACCCCGGAGTAGAGGAGCTTCTTCTTAACCTGCTTGAACTCGTCCTCGCCCATGCCCAGGCCCGCGAGTTTTAACCTAAGGGTGTCCTGGCCCACGTGGCCGTGGGAGAAGCCGCAGAGAGCTCTGATGAACATCTCCTCGCGTTC
>Ga0154708_1098_pt9 | contig 10150 bp, 13 predicted proteins | sample Rifle2008BG13ft_FD_105568 | JGI IMG/M metagenome (GOLD analysis project Ga0154708, IMG submission 105568) | Candidatus Bathyarchaeota archaeon RBG_13_52_12 | reverse complement strand
GCCTCGCTTTCTTAACCTATCGGAAAGGACCAGCGTAGGATGTCCTTAACGGACTTGTTCACATATTCACCGCATTTCTGAGCGATGTTCGTGGAAGTAATGACGCCGTAGATGACCCCGCCCTTGACCACGGGTAACCTCTTAACATCCTTCTTCTGCATTAGCTCCGAGGCCTTCAAGAGGTCCTCGTCGGGGTCGATGGTAATGAGGGGTTTGGAGGCTATCTCTTTGAGCGTCAACTTCTTTGGGTCCTTCTCCGTTGCTAAGACCTTACTTACGAGGTCCCATTCGGTGACTATTCCAATGGGCTTCCCCTTCTCGAGTACTATAATGTAACCCTTCTTCTTCTCATCGAGAATCTTCGCAGCCGCTACCACCGTCGCCTCGACCTCTAACGTGGGGAACTCTTTCTCCATGTAATCCTTAACGTAGTATGACATACGGGTACCAAGGATCATAATGGATCCGAATTATTTACACCTTGTTGAAGTGGCGCCGGGGGAGGGATTTGAACCCTCGCGAGCAAGGCTCACGGACTTAGCAGGCCCGCTCCCTACCAGGCTAGGAGACCCCAGCACTTGATCCCCGCTAGGGGGCATCGCTTTCTAAGCAACTCAATCAGCCATTTTAAGGCTTTCTAGAACCCGAAAGATGGATACGTTTTGTAGAATTAAAAAGTGATGTTAAAAAATAGTTTCTCAAGGTAAGGATTATGTCGCAGCTGTCATTCCAGGCCTATTCGCACGCGCCGCACGCAACACCGTGTCTGGTTGAGGTTTTAAGCGCTTCACTGAGCCCCTACCACCGACATACGCCAAGTGGGCATACCCGAGGAACATCCCTGTCTCAATAATACCGGGTATGGCGTGAAGCTCCCGGTTTAACCACCAGGGGTCCTGAATAGGACCGAAGTCCGCATCAATTATGTAGTTGCCATTATCTGTGACAAGGGGGCCTAATTTGCCAGAGCTTAAGCGGAGACTAACCTTAGCACCGAGTTTTTCTACAGCCTTTAAAGCAGGCGTCACAGCGAAGGGGTGTATCTCGACAGGTACAACTTTGCCGGTGCCGAGGACATCGGTCAGCTTCGACTCATCGGCTATAAAAATATACTCTTTACATGCTGCGGCGACGATCTTCTCTCTCATCAGGGCTCCACCACCCCCCTTTATGGCGTTTAGTTTCACGTCGAGCTGGTCCGCGCCGTCTATGCCAAGGTCGAGCTGCGGGTGTTCGTCGAGAGTGGTGAGTGGTATCTTGGCTCTTATTGCCTCGAAAGTAGTTTGAATGCTTGTTGGAACACCATATATGTCGTAAATCTCATCGGCAGCGAGTAGTTCCCCAATCTGCTTGATGGCAAAGGCCACCGTTGTTCCGCTTCCTAAACCCAGGATCATGCCGTTCTCGATGTGCTTGACCGCCTTCATGGCGGCTTTCTTCTTGGCTGAGGTGTGTGCACTCAAGTCTAGTTCTCCAGTTCAAGCTTGTCGAGTTCGTCTAGTTCCTTCATTACCTCTTTTTTGAGCTGTTCTAGGCGACTCTCAACGTCCTGCTTCCCTGTAGGTTGCTTTTCCTCGCCCTCTTGACCGGTGGGCTCCTCAACTTCTTCCTCTAGCTCTCCAGTCTTCGTCTTCGTTGTCAAGCGACGCCTCTTCGCGCCGATTGGGAGCTTTGGTTTCTCCTCTTCAGCAGTCTTGGGTGGCTCAGGAATCTTCAGCTCTTTAAGTATGAGGTCTATACGACTCTGTGTTTGGCTGAGGCTCTCTTCGAATTTCTGAACTATCTCCTCGCGTATCGTCTCTAACTCGGCTAGACTAATGAGCATCTCGCTCCTCTTGAGTTCCTCTGCGATCTGCTTCATCTCATCCTCGTAGTTTTTCCCGAGCCTGACGCGCTCCTCTCGGCTGATCTCTTCCTCATCCTCAGCCTCAAAGAGGCGGCGGAGAACCATGCTATTGATCTCCTGTTTCAGGGTTAGAGTCCTGATTTGGCTCCTCGCTTTCTCGACTTCTACGGTGGCGATCTTTTTCTCGAGGGGTGGGACCTTGACCTTCCTCTCTGTCATCTGTAGCTCAACCTTAAGCGGATCCTCTTTTTGAGCATCGTCAGGCTTTGCCTCGGGTTCTTTATTTTTGTTTGAGGGACCGGAGGCACGCCAGAACATTATGATTGCGATGGCGGCGACTGCGACGATCACTAATCCGAAAATTAAGTCTGTAGAGAGGTCGGCCATTGCCTTCACCTTCCTCAGTTAATGGCTACGATATTTAAGCCCTAACCCTAACAAGGCATTTTTGAGGGAGTATGCGCACAAGTTACGGTTGTTGCCATCATGTGTAGCAGGTTAGGGATTAATAGGCTAGCTTGGTAGCTATGAGGGAAGACCATGAGTGGTGTGCTCGGGCTTGGTAAGGTATCGCGAAAAGTCTTTGACAGAAGCGTTCTCCCATTTATACCTCTTTATAAGGATCTTGAGCTGGATGGCGCCACTATCGGGTTAACAGATAGAACAGTGATCGCACACAGCCCGAGTATAGGTGTTCCAATCGAGGCGTTAGGGTTCTTCGCCTTCCACTATGCCGCTAGTAATGTTGCCTGTAAATTCGGGCGTCCAACTCACATGATCACGGGCATCTACCTTCCTTTGAGAACGAGGGAGAGTGACCTGAAGATAATAGCCAAGAGCCTCGGTGACGAGGCGAAGAAGTATGGGGTTAAGATTGCTGCGGGACAGACTGCGACATACTCTGGATTAGGGATCCCCTTCGTCTCGACAACTTGCTTGGGCGGACAGATAAGAAAGGTGACGTCTCCACATGAGGGTGATGTTGTTCTACTCGTCGGAGAGGTGGGTGGAGAGGCGGTGTGGCTTACTAACCTGAGCATGGGGATATCAGATGAGGCGTGGAGGAAGTTTACCGCTCTCCCAATCATACTTACTCTCCAATGCACAGGGGGAATTAGGCTTCTACATGATGTTTCGGAGGGGGGAGTAAAGGGAGCGCTGTTGGAGGTCCTTGGTAGCCTAAAACTCAGTCTCAGTTTCAGCTCCGCTGACGTGAACTACGCAGACTATGCACAGAGCTTAGACCAGGATCTCCTCCGGGCACCCTCCTACGGAACAGTCATCGCTGTCGCCGATCCTAAATCGGTTGGAGATATAGCTCGACTGTGCACTGAGAGAGGCGTAAAAGTCTCCCGACTCGGTCCACTTAGAAACGGATCTGGACTCATTGTCGATGGAGAGCCGGTCATCGAGCAGCCAAGGATCGAGATCGACGAACTATATGGATCATTCAAGAAAAAAGAGGCTCAAGAGGATCCCTTGTAAAAACCGAAGCGAGCGACTTACGTGGATAGGAGATAAACGATTAACGGTTCTTAAAGTTCATATAAATATCAATGAACGCTAAACCAAGTACAACATTCAAAAGAGAATATAACAACGATGAAATATATGGAATATAACCAGTCATGAAAAGGCCGACGATAGCCACTAATAAGACTACGAGGACGTCGCCCAGATCTGCTCTGATGACATTGAAGGTCTTACCGAACGCATCAAACACATCTGTTTCATCAATAACCATTATCACTAAACTCAGGATGACGATGGGTATGAACACAACGGTTAACGATAAAAGTCCCCCAAAAATCGCTGCAATCAAGAAGGGAACAATTCTACTGAAGACATAGTTAATACTTGAACCAAGGTCTAAGGGCTGTTTATTATAGGCATCACGAGACATGTCAGTTGAAGCGAAACCCAATATAAAGGAAATAATGAAATTGATTAGTCCTAATATAATTGACCCTGTAATTCCTATGAAAAGGGCTGATGAGGTAAAGCCTATTACTCCTCCAATTACGCCACTCAATATAGCTGGGAGAAACACCAGAGGGTTATTCATCGCAACATTAAATCCAATCGTGAGATGTTCCATGGCGCCTCTACTTTGCTCATGAACTACTTTGTCGGAGGGACTGCTCGGGGGTGTTTGCGGGGTTGCAGCGTCAAGCGACTGTTTAGCTCCACACTGTGGGCAGAATTCTTTACCGTCAACCGCAGCGCCACAGTTTGTGCAGAATTTATTTTTTTCAGACATACGGCTTCGCGTATAATTGAGTCTATTACTATTTACATTTATGCGCCTAAATTGCGTTATACTCACTTCTTACTATCGATGGCATCCGATGTCTACTTAAAACTTTAAGACACCGGAAAAACAGAATCATTCTACTAGGCGGGATTGATGAAGACGAAGAAGTTCACGATTCTTCACTCAAACGACATGCACGGAGACTTTGCAGCAGAGATGATGGCGGGAGAGACAAAGTTGGTAGGCGGTCTCGCACTTCTCTCAGGTTACATAAATAAGGTAAGACGCGAGGAGGAGAACGTTCTATATGTTATCGCTGGGGACATGGTTCAAGGCTCCCTCATCGACTCTGAATACAAGGGGCTGTCAACGATGGGGCTTATGAACTACCTCGCCCCCGATGTAGTAAGTCTTGGTAATCATGAATTCGACTACGGACTATCTCACCTACTTTTTCTCGAAAAGGTAGCCAATTTCCCGATAGTAAACGCGAACCTCTACATCAAACCATACAGCAAAAGGCTGATGAGACCTTATCTCATCTTAAGCAAGGCTGGTTTCGACATACTCTTCACGGGGATAATAACAGAAAAGGTCATGGACACCATAAAATCTGACCCACTCATAAGCAGCTTCGTGAGCCTAGAAGAAGCAAGCCAAGAAGTCGGGAAAATTACCAACGCTTACAAAAACGATGACATAGACCTAACCATTCTCCTCACACACATCGGCTTCGATTCAGATCTAGAACTAGCGAACTTGATGAAACCGGAGTGGGGAGTCGACATAATCATTGGCGGCCACTCGCACACAATCCTCGAGAAACCCGCGATAAGAAACGGAATCATAATAGTGCAGGCGGGAGTAGGGACAAACCAGATAGGAAGATTAGACATCGAGGTAGACGACGATACAAACAGCGTTGTAGATTATAAATGGCAGCTGATACCCATCGACGAAAATATAGCAGAACCTGACCGAGCGCTCTCAGACTACATTGAAAACTACCAAAAAGAGGTTGACCAGAAATATGAAGCCATAATATGCAAGCTTGCAGTCGAACACACTCACCCTAAAAGAGAGATAGAGACATCACTCGGAAACCTCATAGCCGACGCCTTCGCTGAGAACGCGGAATGCGATGTGATGTTTGTGGCAAGTGGATCTATTAGATCCGAGAAAATTGGGCCAATGGTAATGATGAAGGACATAATCACATGCTTCCCTTACGATGACGTTCTCACGAGGTATACGATCACAGGGGCTCAGCTAACAAATATGTTCAACCACATTATGAGAATCGAAAACAGAGACGGAGAAGGTGAATGCTACCAAGTAAACTCGAAAGCAAGAGCTGAATACAGCGACGGTGAGAAGAGACTTGTCTCACTGAAGATAGATGAGAAAGACGTTAACCCAGCTGGGACCTACACTATCTGCCTACAAGGATACCACGCTAAGAACTCCAAAACCTACTTAGGTATCTCGCAGGCTGAATTAACTGCAATCAGAACCAAGGTAGTCACTACATCCTCATTCGAGGTTCTCGTGGAGTTCCTCAAGAATAATCAAAACACTAAACGGAAAGTTGAAGGCAGAATAGTTTATTTAAAATGAGGACCTTGAGATCGCTTACTAGGATACCATAAGTAGGTTTTATCATTACTGACTTTCTCATTGATAGGGAACCACACACAGGTGATTAAGAGAACCGTTCAGAGATTGCGTCCATTATATCCCGCCACATATTCGGTTGCGCGCGAGAAGGGGTTAATGGCTGTGCGTCAATAAAAAGCTCAGTACACATTCAAGTCGAGTCGGAGGCGTCCTTCTTGCCACTTAGCTGGCTCTGCTCCTTCTTACCAGTCTGAAGGTTAGAGAGCCCGACGGGGGCTATCCCCGCCACGGGCATGTTGGCTGGTATCAGCATGATTGTGTTAGCCTGCTGCTGCTGACCTATCTCGTAGAGGATGTTCATCCACCTCAACGCCAGCCCCTCCTGACTCCCCTCATACATCTTCGCGGCCTCGATCATCTTCTGAGCCGACTGAAGCTCAGCGGTTGCCAGCGTCACCCTGGCCATCCTCTCACGCTCGGCCTGGGCCTGTCGACTCATAGCGTCCTGAAGCTCCCTCGGTATGATTACATCTTTCACCTCGACTGAATTGACCTTGATCCCCCAGGCCTCCGTTTTCTCGTCGATGATCTCCCGCATGCTCTGACCCACCTTATCCCGCTCAGCAAGAAGCTCATTCAGGTCGACTTTGCCGATAACCTCCCTCAAAGTGGTTTGAGCAGCCCATTGCGTAGCATCAGTATAGTTCTCTACGTTGAGAACAACCTTCTCCACGTCGATGGCTTTAGCATACATGACGGCGTCTACGTTCACTGGTACGTTGTCTGATGTCAGTGTCTGTTCAGTTCTGAAGCTGACTGTTTGTAGCCTCAATGAGACCTTTATTGGCGCTTTGTCTATGAAGGGTATTAGGTAAAATATGCCTGGGCCCTTCAGGCCAACGTATCTACCGAGGCGAAGTACTGGTATTCGTTCCCATTCGCTTATTACCTTGATGCCGCTGAGCAGAACCAGCAGCATAACGAGCACGATGATCGCCATAAGAACCTGCGTCGTCTCAAACCCCAGTATCGCCATTACTTCCACCACCTCTCCCCTGTTACTTTATACACGCGCGCACATAAATGGTGAGTCCCTCCCGCCTCACAACGATTACACTCACTCCAGCCTCGATCCTCCCCTCTACGCTCTCCGCACCCCAGGTCTCACCAGCTAGGCGAACCTCACCCCTCGGCGATAGACTCGTAGCAGCGATTCCCTTCGCACCAACAATGTAGTCGTAACCTGTCTTCACTCTCTCCCTCCTGATCTGCATAACTTTCCAAAGCAAGAAACTGAAGAAACCAAGGAAGACGATCATTGCAAACGCCAAGGTGTTTCTGATCCCGTAAGTCACCTCAGGCGCTATGAGCCACTGTGGGGAGGGGAAAAACAGCAACCCGCCAATGGCTATTAGGACTATGCCCCCGATGGCGAGTACGCCGATGTGAGTTTTTAACTCCGCGACTATCAGCGTGAAACCAATAACGAGTAGGAGGACTGTCAAAGGCTCCACTCCGATTATCTGAAGAGAGTAGAGGGACAGTATGATCATGATTAAACCCGCAATCTCTGCCCCTAGCCCAGGTGTGTGAAGCCCGGTGACGAGGAGAAGCACACCCAGTATGAGCATAATAGTCGAGGCGAGGGGATCAAAGAGGAACTGAAGGATGTATCCGCGGATACTCGGGTTATACCTCACAACCTCGGCTACCTCTACCCCGGAAAAATCGCGCTTGGCTGTGTAGTTATAGCCCTCAGCTTGGCTTGAGTCAACGAGCCTCCACTGAAATTCCCCACTCGACGATTCAACTTTTATCTGGCTCTTTGAGGATAGTTTAGTAAGCAGGCTAGGCAGGTCATCGGCCACGATCTCTATGACGTGGTACCTCAGAGCGTCCGTGGGTCCTAGGTTGAGGTTCTCGGTTACGAATCTCTCCGCGGCTGTAGTGTTCCTTCCACGATAGTATGAGTGGTTCACCATCAGAGCTTTGAGGGCGTTGATGTGCTTCGTGTCGTTCAGCAGGGTTCCAGTCGAGAGGACTGGTTGGGCGCTACCGATGCTTGTGCCAGAAGCCATCGCTGCTACATCCGACGATACGAGGATGTAGGTCCCCCCGCTCCAGGCTGTTGCTCCTATGGGATGAACAAATGTACAGACGGGGATCCTCGATCCCTCAATCGCCGTCATTATTCTCTGAACTGCGTTGGCCTCCCCGCCGGGGGTGTCTATCACAAATACGATTAGCCGCGCGTCGATGCCCGAGGCAAAAGTCAAGATGTCTAAAACCTCGATCCTGGTAGCCTCTGTTATCTCTCCGCTGATTTCAGCTAGAATCATCTTGTTAGTCTCAGATCGAATTGGCTGAACCGATAGACTAAAGAAGACGACGAAAACTAGGAGAAGCGCCCATCTGCGTCTCACACTAATCCCCAATAATTACTCACACCTGAGCTGAGATAAGGGATTCTGAATTTTCTCTGACTAAGACTTATCAAGTCACTATACACTGATTCCTCTAGGGATGGGCGAGCAATACAGGACTCTGGAGCACTACAAGGTGCGCCTGGCAGAGAAGGTGAAGAAGGGCGAAGTAGTATGTCCGAAATGCGGTAATAGGGTGCACTTCATTGTCAATGAGATAGGCCACGTTTTCTGCTCAAGTTGCCACACGAAGATACCTTTCATGAAACTCGATTAGGAAAGGTTTAAAGAGTTTCGCGTGTACGCGCGCGATGCTATGTGGTCGTCAACAGATGATGAGAATTAATTTTAAAAAACATATAGTTGACAATGTATAGCTTAGACTCAATACCAGTAGTTTCTCATCCAAAATTGATTTATGCTTCTGCTCTCTGAGATCCTGCAACTCTGGGTAGATGTGACAGAAGTATTCCAATAAAGAGTAATAGTAACTATGTTTCGTATTATACACAGATATTTGTGATAAATATTCCTGTAGACCTATTATCCCCATGTAAAGTAATGATCTTCTATACTTTATAGACACTATGAAATGAAACTCTCTTATTACGGTCTTACAGAGACATAAGTTTTATTAACTCGCCTCATTTCTCTGGTGGTCGAGGGGAGCTGGGCGCAAGCCTGGCTGAGAGGACGAAAGTCGTCGACCCTTTGAACCTGATCCGGGTAATACCGGCGAAGGGATGTGTCATGAGCGGTATAAAAACGAACACCAGGGAACTGGCCGAGATATCTGTAACCGTGGCACTTTCCGTTGTCCTGAATTACATCAAGATCTACCAACTTCCGTGGGGTGGCTCCATAACCCTGGGAAGTATGGTTCCGATCATGCTGCTTGCTTACAGGCGTGGGATCAAAGTCGGGATCATGGCCGGGATCGTCTTCGGTCTAGTCCAGATGGCGTTGGAGGGGTACATCTACTATCCACTCCAGATAATCCTCGACTACCCATTAGCCTTCGCGTGTCTAGGACTCGCTGGCCTATTCAAGAAGCAGCCCCTCGTAGGCGTCGTGGTCGCGTTGACCGGCCGATTCCTCTCACACTTCGTATCGGGCGTCGTATTCTTCGCTGAATACGCTCCGCCGGAGATGGGCCCATATGTCTACAGCGCCGTGTATAATGGCAGCTACATCCTGGGGGAGATGGTGATCAGCGGGATCATCATCTACCTGATCATTAAACGGATGCCACAGTTGTTGAACGCGTAGCCAAAATCCTATCTACTTTTTTTTCCTTTCCAAAGAGGTAATAGAATTGCGGCTGTTTCATCAGGGGTTTATTCTGCTGCCGATGTCAATTATGCCATTAATCCAGTAGAGATAACTATTAACAGCGGCTCGGAGGGCCGTGACGTCTTCGGCTTCCACCTTTAATATCAGCCCCCTTTCCGAGGCTTCAATTAACGCCTTGGAGCGGTCTGTGATATTAGACTCTAACTCGGGTCTTAATGATTTTACTATTATCTCGAGGACGCCGTGAGGCGCCTCTACTAGAATCTTCGCCTCGGCCTTGTATCGTCGAGGCTTCAAAAACAGTCGCCTTAGGGTGAGTCTAGGATTCCTGGACCCTAGTGGAGGCCTGACCCGTCTTCGTCGATGGTGTGAAGGCCCCGCCTGCGAATTTGTATCCGCATTTACTGCAGCTCCATATGCCAACGATGCTGCGCTTCACCCTCGGGCTGGCGCAGCTCGGGCACTTGTGGGGTTGATTCATCTGGAGCATTATGCGTGTCCAGCGCTTCTGTACGGCGGCTCCTCCGCGCGTCCTTAGCCTCAGACCGTACGTCTTCTTTTTCTTAGTCATTCTTAGTCGCCTATGGCCTTCGCCATTATCTCAGGCGCCTTCTCCTGCGCCATATTTATGCATTTCTTAATCTCGTCAAGCGTCAGGCCCTCAGATCCGCTCTTTTGCATCGTGCAGATGTGGCCATTCTCGTCGAATGTGATTGT
>Ga0154708_1100_pt9 | contig 10694 bp, 10 predicted proteins | sample Rifle2008BG13ft_FD_105568 | JGI IMG/M metagenome (GOLD analysis project Ga0154708, IMG submission 105568) | Candidatus Bathyarchaeota archaeon RBG_13_52_12 | reverse complement strand
ACGGCGTCATAGAGGAGGGGGTGATGGTCGCAAGCTGGTTCAACCCCAACTGGCCCGACCTAGGCGTGATGGGAGTCTTCGGTCGGTGGCTAGGCGTAAACTGGGTCTGGGCTGTGGACCTAACAATCTACCACGCCTTAGTCAGCATAACGGTCCCCATCCTACTGGTGGAGCTCGCATACCCCGCGAGGAGGGGCGAGCCATGGCTCAAGGGAAGGTGGCTATCTACTTTCGCCATCCTATTCACCCTAGATGTTTTATTCGGCTTATTCTTATTCTACCGCGTCACCGCATACTCTCCAAATCCACTTCACATCCTTCTCGCACTAATAATCGCCTCTGCATTCTTTATAGCCGCAAAGCGACTCAGAAGAGGCTGGGCAATTAAAGCAGACAGACAGGTGAAGAGGCCGCTCTATTACCTACTCTACACCTTTACCGGATCAATAGCCTGCATCGTCGTGTTCTACATATTGCCTAACATAATCCCCACACAGGGCGGACCCCTCCTCACAATAATCCTCGGCGTAACACTGATCCTTACACTGATCATTAGGCTAAGATTCGACTGGATAAACTCATCAGACCACCACAGGCTAGCGATCTGCGTGGGATCCCTCCTCGTATTAATCCTTCTCACACCAATTCAGGAACTCGACAGAAGCAGAACAGATAACCCTAGGGGGATGATCGCCGTCGGACTCGTAGCAGTCGTCTTCCTATTACTACTCTACTGGAAAATCAGGCGGAGAGAAAAGAAAAAGATGAACACGATATCCGGTGAAGTCCAATCAACAGATCGAATAACACATTTAATGACTCCCCCGCTCCGTATCTACCGAGAGATTTTTACCCAAGAGTCCCACGCGGGTCTACCCGTGTCGTCGTCTCGACGTAACCCCATGCTTCTAAATGGCTCAATAGTATTCTGATCGTACACGAAACTCCATACAGCGATCTCCACACCCAGGTTCATCGTCAACTCACGATATCTAGTTATGAAAGCTGCCTGTTCTGCTTCGCTGCTCTCCCACCCAACAGGGCTCTCTTCGCTGTGCCAACCAATCTCCGAGAATATTATTGGTTTAAGAGTGTGTTCCCTGATTTCTACATAGTAGTCGTCTGGGATCTCTGAAGGATCCGTAAAGACTAGACATGGATAGGTCGTGAAAGCAACGGCGTCTGACTTGAATAACTCAAGCAGATGCCACTGCGACTTCGACTCATTCGCTGGCTTGGTGGACCATAGTGTATGCCCCTTCAGTAGCTCATACTGGAAAACTGTGAATACCTTAGTATCAGGCGAGACCTCTTTCACTGCGTCATAGGCTTCATTGTAGAGGGCTGCGAAGTTCCTGAAATCAGTCTCTGATTTAATGTAGAGGCTATTCACCTCAATTCCTATAGCCAAGTATAGCGGATGATGCGTCTCAGCGAAATCGCCTATACTTTTAAGGTACTTTTCCCGATTCGTGTTATTCAAGGGCCTAATCAGTTCACCGTTAGACTGAGGCGAGACCTCGATCAACGGAACCATTTCCCTCGAATCTGCTAACTCCGTTATAACCTCTGGAGCCCCCCCATCAGTGTCGAGTTCTAGCCAATCACCTGCCCACCTCAAAACCTTACCTGCCTGTCCCGCCCTGACCAAGAAATTCTGGAAATCCCCTGCTTGGGAACTCTTAGGCGATAGGGAGACCCCATAGGTCCTCGGCTTTTTCACTGCGACATAAATGTCAGCCTCAAGCATCAGATTGTCCTTGTAGAAGTGATGAACGAAGTACACGTTTCCCTCCTCGTCCAAGCTCGGCTCACCCGCCAGCGGGAAGAACATCCTCACCGGCTCCTGCCATTTCCCATTAACCCTCAGGGATCTCCAAATGCCATAGTCCCTCGAAAACCAGAGTTCACCACCATCTTCCGTTACGCATGGCCAACCCTCAGAACCACCAGAGTTCACAACCACGAGATTAGTTGGTTCAGCCCACACGCTATCGATCTTCCGAGAGACCCAAATGTCAAGACCACCACCTCCCCCCGACCTATCGGTGTGAAAATACAACTCATCACCATTGGAAGTGATGTGTAGCTCTCCAACGGAGTATTCCTGGGTCTTCAGCTCCGAGTCTGCGTTGACCCAACTTCTCCATTTCCCGTTGACGTACTCTGCTTTAAACCAGTGAAGTCCAGTGTATCCCTCCCTTGCGCTACAAAAATACATGGTGTTACCCTGGACAAAGGCTCCTCCATCAAGTGCCAGTTTCCCAGAATCTTGGAGAATTACCCTCTCAGGCTCCTGCCAGGTATCCCCCACCTTTTTCGACACATATATCCCCGTGACCTGGTCGGTGACCTGTTTCTCCGCAGGGACTCTTACATCTGGGGTGAAGAAGAAATAGAGTGTATTACCATCGGGCAATATGAACGCGGAGTCCTCTCCACCCGCCGTATTCACAAGTCCATTAACTGGAACAGGGTCACAGTAGAGATCAGACTCAGATTTAGGCGGGTTAACATCCGTAGCTGGGGTTACTTTCGTCACATCTTTCGGTACCTTACTCTCCCTTGTCGGAAGAGGCAGCTGAACATTCTCGTTGTCCCCGGCGCGAAGCATTGAGAACAAGACTAATGCTCCAATCACGAATAATGCAATAGTCAGTATCTTCCGGGAAAAGTTCACATACTAAGCTACGCGATTTTTTAGATAAATATTAAGGATCCACGATTCATATAGGCTCGCAGGTATCGGGACTGGCCGATTTAAAAATTTAACATCTTAACCAAGTAGATTCTATCCTAAAGTAGTCTAATGCCTCTGGCAGCGATGATGCCGGAAGCTGCAGCGCCCACTATCCCCCTTGACACACCCGCCCAGTCACCACCAACCCACAGATTTCCCACGCTCGTGCCGAGTGTCTTATCGGTCTTGATTCTCATGGCGTAGAACTTTATCTCAGGACCATACAGGAGCGTGGAGTCAGAGTCCACGCCTGGCATCACCGCCTCGAGCCTCTCAAGGCTCTCAACAATATCGTACACAATCCTCCCTGGGTAAGCCATAGAGATGTCCCCGGGGGTAACCTCCACAAGCGTGGGTTCCACGTAGCTCCGACTGAGCCTGTCCCACGTCGACCTCTTATGGGCCCTTAGGTCCCCCAGCCTCTGAAGAATCGGCTTCCTCCCACCGAGGGTATTAGCGAGCCTAGCTATCCCCCTACCATACTCGGTGGTATTCTCCAGGGGCTGAGTCAGCTTAACCCTGACAAGCAGAGCGAAGTTAGTGTTCTTGGACGATGTGTCCCTCATCGAATATCCGTTTACGCCAAACAACTCATCCTCGTAAGCCTCCTTAGCAACGAACCCCCTCGGGCAGACGCAGAACGTCCTCACGAAGTCATCGTAGCTAGGTGTATAGATGTGAAACTTCGGATCCCAGCACCCATGCTCGTTCACAATCTCATCCATAACCTCGTTCGGGACCTCAACCCTCACACCTATGTCAATCGGGTTATAGCTCATTCCGACGCCAAGTGAGGCCATCAACTCGATCAACCAACCTGACCCAACCCTGCCTGGGGCGAGAAGAACGCCATCAACGGGATATACTCTCCCACTGGCCTTAACTCCGGTGACCCTAGATCCCAAGGTCTTCAACCCGGTCGCCTTCACACCCAACTCAAAACGAACACCATCCCCCTCTAGCCGCTTTCTCATTTCCTGCATCACCCTCGGAAGGTGATCAGATCCGATGTGGCTCTGGTCTATCCTGACGAATCTGATACCAGCCCTCGCTGCTTCACGCTCCAGCTGGCGCTGACCCTCCTCGCCACGGGGTTCAGTGTCAACTCCCAGCTCCTTGAAATTCTCACGGATGTTATCGATTACCCCCCACGCCTCACTAATCGGCATAAACTCGGTGAGATCCCCGCCTATCAGTGGGTTGAAGTTGAGCTTACCATCCGAGTATAGACCCGACCCCCCTACATGCCCAGTCTCCTCTAGTATCGTTACCTCACACTCTCCAGCGAGATGCTTTGCTGCAAAGAGACTCGCTGGGCCAGCGCCAACCATCACGATTCTCTTCAAGCTCTTAAACCAAGTAAACGTGAGACACTGAGCAGTAATAAGTATACACAAGCGCACGTGAATGCGAACTTATCGGTTATGTTGCTTATTAGGTCTCCACCAGTGAGGATAGTCCAACACCATTCTCCTGTTCCTGAACCAGACAGCCATTCCATCATCCTCCAGCTGGAGAATGAAACCATCTAAAAAGTCAATTCCGTCTTGGTGGACGGGGAGCCCAAACCAGTGAAACATAACGCTCCCAACGTAGGTATCATGACTAACATAGATGTCGAACGTATCAAAAGTCGCAGACTCAAGCCTCCTAAGAGTATAGTCGGCCACGGTCCTCGCGAAATCATATGAGGGGAGTATGCAACCCGGAGGTGTCACCAGGCCAGCCATCCAATCATTCGTGAACCCTACAGACGTTGCGGCCTCACTTCCACATCTCTCCCTGACTTTACCCAGGTACCTATTCACGGCAACCCTATCAATCGAATACTTGAAGGGTACTACTTCAACGATCTCAGCAGAGCCTCCGCGGGAAAAGATTCCGTCCCGAATAGCTCCCGCTGTTTCTCTGGCCCTCTGAACATATGTGTGGTACAACCGATACCGACGATCACTTGGAAGCCTGACTCCAAACTCCACCGCCGCAGCTATGCCAGATGGAGTTGACAACATATCGTCGCCACTCGCTCCACCATGCTCAAGGCTCGTGCGCTCGGTGTGCCGAACATGCATAATTGCAGGCCTACCATGATCAAGTTCAGCGCAGTGGCTGAGTAGGGATAAGGCTGGCCCTGACCACTCAACTGATTCAAGGACAGGCATAACTCTGAATAGCCCAGCCTCAATTTATAAACCTCCTTTAGGACGCTGGTCCCAAGCATATAGTACACGCACATGAAGGGCGGTAGAAAGAGTTCCACAACCACTTTATTCGGTGAACACCCAGCCAACGGGGCTCCTCTGGGTCTTCCAGGTTCCACCCGGTGAATCCTTCTTCGCCCTGATGTACTGCGACACCCTAAAACCGAAGACATCGGCGCAGGCGACTACCGCCGCCTCAGGCGTCCTAGTGAACTCGACTACGTCCTGCTCCTTCCTATCATGATGGCTAATTATGATGTTCATCAGTTTAGCCCTGGTAATCTCTGGGAACCCCGAGATAGCTGAGATTCTACTCGAAACCATCTCAGCGGAGAGGTATGTGTGCCCCATCATGAACCCCTCCTTGCTCTCATACATGCCCAGGGGCTCCACGTTGTCCCTCAAAACCCCAATGTCGTGCAGAAAAGCGCCCGCGTAGACCAGATCTCGATTTATGGAGGGGTGAATTTTACAAGCCAATTCACAGAACTGAAGAACCTCCCATGTATGCTCTAGCAGCCCGCCAGCACAGGAGTGATGCCACATCCTCGCACCGTAAAACGACTTGAATTTTTTCACGAAGTCCACGTCGTCTCTAAATGATGCAACCAGGGCCTTAACGAATGGATCCTGAACCGTTTCAAGTAGGCTAGTCACGTACCCCCACATCTTATCAATGTCCTGATTCGACTGCGGCACAAAATTTGATAGATCGTATTCCCCGGGTTTACCCACGCGCATCACGCTCCCATCCCTACTGGAGACGACGATTTGGGGGGAACCTTCATGCGTGTTCTTCAAACCGTACAGGTACACGACGTCGCCTACAGCGATCGAGTCGTCGAGCTCCTTGCAGTTTATGGTGGTGCTGCTGAACGCGATGAATTTGATGTTCCCTGAATTATCGCCCAGTTCACCTGCAAATATCTCTCCTCTGCCAGACGCAGCTACGCGATAGGACTTGGATTTACACTGTAGAAAGACTTCAACTCGAGCCCCATTAACAAGGGCTTTGACCTCTGAGCACTTCAATAAAGTTCATGTCAAATAAAAATCACTGATATTTAGAGGATTCGAATCAGCAACGGATTACACACATAAAATCGGTCAAATCAGTGTAAAAATCCTAATATGCTGATGGCCTTCGCAAGTTTCAGCTTGTTCCCACTACATGCATAGCGTTTGTCCAGGCAACTCTCCCATCTCCATCAGCGGCCTCGATCCTGACATATGTCTCCCCTCGACGACCAGGGTAGGTGTACTCAGTCACGAGGGTGTCATTGGCGGCAAATCTTGAACCTAGGCTTGGTGTCGATATGAATGTGATGTGCCGAACGGGGCTGGTCTCAACGTGGATTCCCTCGGATTTGAACTCGATGTTTTTTAGTGTTGGACCGGTGCTAGAGTAGAATAAGCCCATCTTGATAGCCTCAACTATTGATTTGAGCCTCTTATCTCTGGCCTTTACCATGATCCAAGCCACACAAGCGTCGCTGGGCTTCATGGGTTCGGGTTCACCATGATGGTCGTCCGTCGCGAATATCAGGGGGCGACTCCCACAAGCGAGTAGAGCGTCTATGTGTGAGTTCGAGTAGCCGGTGCCCCTATAGACGTCGCAGCTGGTGTTGTAGATTTCTACGCCGAGGTAGCCAATGAGTCGAAGAAGGTCTTGGGTGTGTAGACCAGACCAGTAGGGGTGGGCCAATATGGCGAAGCCCCCCTGCTCGGCTGTCAGATCTATGGCTCGTTGAGGATCCTGGGTATGGTCGAAGTCGTGTATTTTAATGGTTTCTTGGATGTTAGCGGCTACGATATGGTAGGTTGTTCCCGCAAGGCTGTTACCGATGCTTATCTCCTGTCCTGGGATAAGGACCATTCCCCTGTTATCCAGCGGCCTTGGGTCAACACGGGTTCCATGGTCGGTTATGCTGAGAAAATCATAACCGTTTAGGCTGTAATGATCTACCACCTCCTGAGGGGTTCTTACACCATCAGATTTCGTTGTATGAGTGTGAAGGTTTCCCTTCAACCATATCCCTGGCGCAGTGAATGGATTCGAGTATTCGAACTTCATGGACTCTTATTAGCGGGCGACGGTATAGGGTTTCTGAGCAACCAAGTCTCCTCCTTTTAAACTTGAGCAAGTATGAGATCATGGTAAGGATTGATCTATATCATCGATTCACAATCATTATTTTACTAAAAACGATTGAATATCAATGCCTCTTAGGGGCAAGCTCACCAAAGTAAAATGTGTGTGAAGAGATGTGTCCGGTGAAATAGCTCTCCAAATAATCGGTGTCTTCTTCGGAATATTCGCATTAATAGTAGTCGTCGTTCTCCATTTCACGAGAGGCATGGCTAAGGATAGGAACATTTCAGAGATAAAGAAGAAACAGATCGACGTCGTCGATAAACACTTCAATGAAATGGTCAGAATCGAGTGCCCTTACTGTCAAACCCTCTACCCAATCGATAAAATATCATGCCCAACCTGCGGGGCAGATACAAAGAAGATCCAGTTTCCCAAGATGCCCGACTAATCGTCTCGCCCGCGTGAAACTTCAATAAGCTAGACCCCACTCCTCCTCACAGAGCTGTTTGATTCATGGTTAATGAGGATACCCTCAGAAATCGTATTATTAGAATAATTGCTGCGACGAGGTTTCCCTTCGCGGACCAGGAGGACTGGGGAGAAGGCTACGCAACCATCGTTAACGATGAGGTTAAAAGGAGGGGTCTGGACACGGAATACGCCGTCGTCTACCCAAGCATCGTAATCACGAAGCCAGACGGTAGGGTGCAGGAGTTAGCAGACATCGCTCTGGCCATAGAGGTCGACTCCTCATCGGTGAGCAGGTGGAGACTGCTATCCGAGCGGACAGGGATGGGTGAGCGTGAGAAGAAGTTTTTCCTCTACGTCCCGCCTGGGAGCGAGAAGAAGGCTCAAAGATTGCTCGAAGATAATCGCATATCGTACGCTGGCCTAAGAGTCTATAGCATAACCGACGGCATACTGTCAGTTACCCCGATCAAGACCCCTGACAGTGACTACGATCACCGCATAACCTAGCACAGAGTGGCAATGCAATACACCACTAGGCTAGTTGATCTGATTACCACTCCCATCCATCTATGAAACAGGGATTATATCCCCCAACTGATAAGATTAAAGCATGTTCAAACTCATCGTCGGAGGAGAGATCTACGCGCCAGCGAAACTCGGCAAATCAGATATACTAATTGCTAATGACCGAATTGTTGCAGTCGGAGCAAACCTTAGCCCCCCTGGGCCATACGACTGTAAAGTCATAGATGCCACAGGTAAGATCATCTACCCTGGTCTAATAGATACGCATATCCACTTCACAGGTGCTGATGATGGCCAGGGTCCCATTGGGCATACATACGATGTTTCTTGGCGGGACATCGTGGAGAGCGGTGTCACGACCGCTGTGGGAACTCTAGGTGGTGAGATGGGGGCTCGCAGCCTCGAGCAGCTCTACTGGAAAGCTATCGAACTAGAGCTGATGGGCATCACAACCTACATCTACACAGGTTGCTTCCACATCCCTCCCCCCACTATCACAGGCAGCGTGAGAGGAGACATCATACTCATCAATAAGGTAAAAGGTCTTAAGACCGCCATCTCGGATGCGACGACGAGCCACCATAATTGGAGTGAACTAGCGGAACTCGTGAGCGAGGTCAACATCGGAGCGGAAACCGTGAAGAAGGCCGCGGTGACTCACGTCCACGTTGGAAGGAGACCCGCAAGGATGGATATGCTCTTCGAACTCATCGAGAACACGGGACTCGATCCAAGTAGAATAATCCCCACCCATGTGAACCGCCTCTTGCCAGACGTCGTGGCACAGGGGATCGAGTACGTCAAGAAGGGCGGAGTCGTCGACCTTACCTCACAGATGCGGAAGGAGGAAGGGACCATGACCGGCGTCAAAGTTGAATACGCTGTCAAGAGAATGCTCGACGCGGGCTGTCCTATAGATCGCATCACAGTCAGCAGCGACGCAAATTGCCCCATGATGATCAGGGACGGGTCTGGGAAACAGATCGGGCTATACATCGCTCTAGTCGACTTCACGAGAAGGGAGATCAAGGACATAGTCCAGAACCAAGTAGCGCCACTCGAAGAAGCACTGAAGATGGTGACTACAAACCCCGCTCGTGTGCTCGGAGTCGATGACAAAAAAGGCTGCATAAAGGCAGGCTACGACGCTGACATCATCATCGCTGACCCCGAGAAACTTAAACCTGAAAAGGTATACTCTAAAGGAAAACTCTTGGTAGAGGGGGGCAGATCTCTATTCCAAGGCCACTACTGGATAGACCCCTACTACGAGAAATACAACTGAGTCAGAGAGAACATGAACGCATGTTTATCGAGAAGATGATTCACACGCGCAAAGAGAGTACATTACCTTTTCTGGAGGCCATAGGCTAGGTTGAAAGCCTCCGTGGGGTCGTACTGAGTCCTGAAAGTGATCTTCTTCCCCGTCGTCATTATCTCCAAGCCTTACCAGCTCATCATGTCCTCCTCCCCCGTCTCATCGCGGACGTTCAAGCCACGTATCGACGAGTTATCTATGGCGTAGTTTTCCTTGGAATCCATCAATTCTGGTCCGGCGTCATCCCCTCATAGTAATCCGTGTACGAGCCAAAGTTCTGCATCTGCGCCTTCCACTTCCCGAAGAAGCCCTTACCCTCCCCCCTCCGCCTTTGCCCTGCGGGCCTTTATCGTGTTACTCATCATCTCATTAGTCAGTTTGGAGAATATGCTTCTCCTTTCTGTGACCACAAGGTTGAACGTGTCATACCGACCCCATCCCTTATAGACCATGAGGTTAGGTACGATGGTCTTAATCTGCTCATTATACGATGCCGGGGACTGGTAAGTCTGAGCTGGATGCTGAACAGGTTGCGCCGTCGGCTGAGGCTGAATAGTCTGAGGTGCAGAGGTATCTGGTACAACCACACCCCGCGGCTGTACATTCTCTAGCTTCATTCCACAGTTTGGACAGAACTTGTGACTAACATCGACTGGCGTCCCGCACTCTGGACAAAATCGCATGTGATATGAAGCTCCCCATTAACTTATCAAACTATAACCTGAACTCACTCTCCCACTTATCTCGCAAGACGTTTTAGCCCCCATGACAGATACTCACCCATGTCACAGAAGAACAGCAAAGAGAACATCCAGGAACTCACCAACATATACCACTCCCTCCACCCCCAGATACACAGCGACTTCGGGGAGGAGATGCCGAAGTACTGGGGCAGCAAGTGGAAGGCTAACACAACGATCGGTAAACTTCGGACCGCCCTAGTCCACAAACCCGGAAAGGAGTTCCTATCAGTAGGCCAGAAGACCCCTTGGCCGCCACACGAGAGCAGCCTCGAAGCATGGAGAATGACCTTCAAACCCGACCTAGCCGAGCTCCTGGAGCACCACGAGAACCTCGTTAAAGCATACAAGGAGGAGGGAGTGCGAGTCATCGTGAAGAAGCCCGACCCATACGATCCCCCATACCACGTCAAGAGCATATACACCGACGACGTCTGCCACCCAGCCGTCTACGGCCAAGTCATGCTGCGAATGTATGACTGGATCAGGAAGGGGGAAGAGGTACCAACCTATCAGACCCTGACGGAGATAGGGTGCCCCATCGTCGGTATGATAATCGGCGACGGCATGGTGGAGGGAGGCTCATGTGGCTGGCTCGACGAGA
>Ga0154708_1108_pt10 | contig 11038 bp, 8 predicted proteins | sample Rifle2008BG13ft_FD_105568 | JGI IMG/M metagenome (GOLD analysis project Ga0154708, IMG submission 105568) | Candidatus Bathyarchaeota archaeon RBG_13_52_12 | reverse complement strand
GCTCGATCTGCATGCGCTTCTGGAAGGGGGTCTGGTCCTGCCATGAGCCGGCGGATACGAGTGTGACACCCTTGTAGCGTTTGGTCTCGTTGATGTGGACATGGCCCATGAGGAAGGCATCGGGTATGTTTCCTATGACGAGTCTATCGGTGCGCTCGGGTGCTATGGGGGTACTCTGACCGTAGCGGGGGGCGAGGTGGCGGCACCTGAATATGAGTTCCATAGCCTTGATGGGGTGCTGGAACTCGTAGCCGGGCGTGCTGCTTAGTATATCATCCATTCCCTTGCCGTGCTCGATTAATACCTCGACCCCGTTAAGGTTGAGCCTGCAAGGGCTACCGAGCATCTTTACCCTGGGGTTATCGTAGAGCTCCTTTGCGTACTCTTGTGGGACTGGGGGTTGGGGCATGCTGTGCCGCGTGGCGTCATGGTTGCCGGGCGTGATGACTATCTCAACGTAGTCGGGAAGTCGCTTGAGAAGCTCCGCGGCTACGTGATATTGTTCGCGTATATTGGGTATAGTGAGTTCATCGAGTTGCTCGGGGTAGATGCCCACGCCATCGACGATGTCCCCCGCTATAATGATATATTTTATGCGGGCTGCGGCGTCTCTGCTCTGGGCTGGGCCGATCTCCAGGTTCATCCAGTCAATGAATTTGTCGAAGAGGTCGGCTCGGAAGTACTTTGAGCCAATGTGGACGTCAGCCAGTAGTGCGGCGTATAATGGCTCTGCGCTGCGTCGAGGGGTGTTGTTTGGGACGTCGGGCCAGATCCAATCGTTAGCGATAAGTAGGTCGTCGGTATATTTGACGGCGTCGACGGCTATGACCTGATCCTCCTGTAGCTCGAGGCCGTGGCGGATAGCTTCTTCGTCGCTCGCCATAACGCTAATGCTCGAGCGGCGGTCTTCGAGCTCTATGAAGAGCTTGTTGCCTCTGGTACGTTTCTCGGCGACTATGCCCGTGGTCTTGAGCTTGGTTTTAACGGGTAGCATTAGCGCCTGCTCTATTGTTATAGCGTCCTTGACGTCTACGCGACGCTTTAGAATAGCTTCGAGTCGATCATAGCGGCTCTGGAAGTATTGAAGGAAGCCCTCGGCGTCGCTTGCGGGCTGTGCGGGCTCCTCCTCTAGGACCTTGAGTGGTGTGCCTCTGTCCCTGGCTGGGATGGGGCGGTTTTTCAGTAGTAGGGGCTCAGGCTTCGTCGTCTCGACTAGGGTGAGTAGGTAGCTTTTATCGAGGACGAAGAGGGGCTGCGAAGTGGAGTCGGCCTTGAGAACTGCCTTCAGTGCTAGATTATCCGATGTCTCAGGGGGAAGCTCCTTGAGGTAGGCGTAAGCGTCTGGGCTTAACTGATAGCCTGCCTCGATTATTCGTTGTAGGAACTGAGGCATCCGCTGGCTCAAGGGGAGTTGCTCACCCACGAGTTACTTGGCCTTCGATAGATAGTCTTCGCGTGGTGGTGCGAAGGTCTCTATTAGTATGGTCTCACCTTTGCTGGTGTTTATCCAATCATGGATCTCACCGCCGGGTATGTACCAGCTCGCTCCGGGGACGGTCTTGAACTTCTTGCCGCCGGAAGTGAGCAACCCCTCGCCCTGGATGCAGGTTCCTATCTGGTCGTGGGGGTGCTTATGGTCGGGGACGACTGCGCCGGGTTGGGCGATGATGTGGGTGAGCATGACTTTTTCGCTGCTGCCGAGGATTATGATCTCGACGCCCTTTGCTGGGCTCATTCTCGGTGCCTTATCTACGCTGTTGGTCTTCATTCTGCTACCTTGGTGAGTTGAAGGCCTATAAAGACTCCCCGATGAACCCGTATGATCATAACTCGTATGCGCGGTTCGGTGCATTCACTCCATAAATTGTGATGCGGAAAATAGAGCAACGAAGAATTATACCTTTACTCGGGTCCTTGAGAAGGCTAATCGTTTTCTAGCCGACTTTATACTATAACGTCGGTCTCTGATCTGGCTGTTGCTGAATGATGTCGCGTATCTCCTTGCGGATGCTATATCGATAGGGCATAGCGTTTGTGCTTCTATCGACGAAGCCAGATTCGTACAGTTTTTTGAGCATTCGGGCGGTGTGTTCTCGTGTAGTGCCTATATGGTTCTTGATTTCTGGTACGGTGCCTTCGCCTAACTCTGCTATCTTTTTGAGGGCTGTAAGTTCAGTTTCTGTTAGCTGGGAGAGGATGTTACCCTGTTGAACTGGTATTGGCGCCATCACGTCCTGACGGACTACGACGCGCTGTTTCGGTGCCAATGCGAGCTTTTGCACCTCTTTCCGAATGGATTCAACTTCTGACTCGGTGGAATCTACGCGGTTCTGAAGGCTCTTCACTGCCTCGAGACCCTTTAATGTAGCCTCCTTCGCCTCACCACTGTTTCTGAGGGCTTCGGATGCTACCATCTTCGCCCGGGTGGCCTCGTTCTCAGTTTTTGCTATGTCCTGCTGGAGACGATTGACCTGTCGAGTGAAGCCGAAGGTGATGTTACGGACGGACCCCTTGGCGCCTTCGTACTCTGATGTGGCCTCCTGTATTTTGCGGTAGAAGATGATAGAAGCAACAACAATGACTAGTAAGAGGGCGGCAGTTGTGATTGTTAGCTCCAAGGTATCGCCGTCTGATGCTCCTATGTGAAATATCATCTGTCTGGCTTTTTATCCTTTGGTTGCTCTCACCCCGTGAGAGCTTTAAAAACTCATCATTTAATAATCGTCTTACCTCATAGCTGTGAATCGGCTTGGGCTCACCGGGCAGCGTCGAGGCCGAGGTCCATGTGACCGGCAGGGTGCAGGGCGTGGGCTTCCGCCCCTTCATCTACCGTCTGGCGGTACGCTACGGGCTCAGGGGCTACGTAATAAACCTCGGGGACGCCGGCGTCGAGGCAGTCGTCGAGGGCCCAAGAGAGAGTGTCGAGTCCTTCGTAAAATCCATCCAAGCTGAGTCACCCCCAGTATCTGAGATCACTAAAGTCCACTTCGCTTACAGACCATATCGTAACAGGTTCAAAAAGTTCGTTATCGACAAGAGTAGGAACGGTAAACAGTCTGCCTCGGGGATTTTCCCACCAGACATCGGGATCTGCCCCGAGTGTCTCATGGACATGGAAGATCCCAACGGGCGATGGTTTGAGTACCCGTTCACAACTTGCGCCTGGTGTGGTCCCCGGTTCACAGGGGTGAGATCCCTCCCCTATGACAGGGAGCGGACCCATATGGATGAGTTCCCAATGTGCAAGGCTTGTGAAGGCGATTATAAAAATCCCCTCGATAGACGCTTCGACGCCCAGGGTATAACATGTAGCAGTTGTGGTCCGAGAATGAGCCTCTACGACTCATCCGGAGAGGAGATCAGGGCTGGAGACGTCTTCGCAGAAGCAGCCAGACTATTGAATGAGGAAAACATCGTCGCGGTCAAGGGCATCGGTGGTATCCACTTGGCTGCCCTCGCAACCGATGATGGCATCGTCGCTAAGCTCCGGGCCCGAAAAAACAGGCCGTACCAGCCATTTGCTCTTATGGCACCAGATCTTAATACAGTAAAGAGCTTCGCGACACCAGATGTATTCGAATCTAGGGCTCTAATGTCGTGGCAGAAGCCGATTGTGCTAGTAAAGATGAGGGGAGGAGTCATCTCCGATCTAATCGCACCTGGGCTGAGCAGAGTCGGCGTGATGCTGCCATATACCGGTATCCAAGTGATGCTTTTCAAGAGGTTAATGGCACCGGCACTTGTTATGACGAGCGGTAACATGGCTGGGCTGCCCATGGCGATTAACAACGAAGCTGCTCTAAGTCAGCTCCGTAGCATAGCAGACTACTTTCTCCTCCATAACAGAAAGATCGTGAACAGGTGCGACGACTCACTTGTGCGCATTAATGATGGGCAAGTGGCTTTTATACGAAGATCACGTGGATATGTGCCAGATCCCATCGATATACCCTTAAAAAAAGGTGTATCATTCGCCGTCGGGACGGAGCAGAGCAATGCTGCGGCCGTTACCTTAGACGGGAAATGCTATCAGACTCAGTATCTTGGTGAAACAATCAATCTCGAGACTCTCGACTATGAAAAAAATGCAATCTATAAAATGCGTGACCTCCTTAAAATCACACGTAATCCAGATGTGATAGCTTGTGACCAGCACCCTAGCTATATGACATCACAACTGGCCGAAGTGATATCACAGGAGACTGGATCACAAATCGCGAAATCACAGCATCATCACGCTCATACAGTTTCAGTCTGCGCTGAAAACGATGTAAAACCCGATGAATACGTTGTTGGAATCGCATTAGATGGAGCAGGTTATGGTTCGGATGGAGCTATTTGGGGTGGCGAAGTACTAATTTCTTCATATTTTAACTTTAAAAGGGTTGGTCAGCTTGAATATCTACCCATGCCTGGAGGCGATCTGTGCGCCTTCTATCCTTTTAGGATGTTGATCTCAGGCCTCACTACTGTTTTTAGTGATGATGAAATACGTGATATCACAAAATATCACATAGAAGAAGCGTTACCTAAGGGTCACAGAGAACTCGAGTTAATTCTAAGGCAATCGAGAAATCTTAATGTCTTAAAAACTTCAAGTTCAGGTAGGCTTCTCGACTCTGTCGCATCTTTATTGGGCTTGACTTATGTGAGAACCTACGAAGGAGAACCAGCTATGAGGCTAGAGTCTCTATCAGAATTAGGTGATGCGAATCGTGTCAATTACAAACCTGAAATTATATTTAATAAAGGAAAATACGAGCTTAAAACCCAAAATATGTTAAAATATCTCATAGAAAATAAAAATATCTTTAAAAACGAGGATATAGCAGCTTTTGTACATAAATATTTAGCCATTGGGATGTCTACCATTGCCATAAACGTGGCTAGAGAAGAGGGGATTAATACCATTTCTCTTTCAGGTGGGGTATTAGTTAACAAATCTATATCAAGTCAAATTATTCACAACATAGAAAGTCAAGGATTGAAAGCTATTACAAACAATAAAACACCTATTGGAGACGGTGGTACAGCTCTAGGCCAATCTTGCATTGCCTTAGCGTCTGTGATTTAGTGTGATATCACACCACCTTAAGCTTCGTTGGGCGTGACAGCGCCTCTATTCCGACTATCAATTCCTCCTCGATCCGCCGGTAAATCGAAGGTGAGTGACTTGTACCTGATTTCTCTATAGCCGTGAGGTATTCTCTCAATTTTTCTGCGAGATTTTCATACTCCTCAAAGGGTTTAGAGTCATAGACACCGACGTAGCTAAGTAATACAATAGTGAAAATTGAAGATATCACACGATGTCTAGCTTGAGACAAAGTACGGCTAAATGAGCCCCGGCTAACTTTATGCGTTCTAAAAATAGTCTTTTCCTTAAATGGTACTTTTTCATCAGACATTACATCAATTAATAAGTCAATCATAAGCGTTTCGAACTGTGTCTTCGTTAAATTACTATTTTTTAATAATAAGTCAGTAATTGGGTCTTGAAAGGCTTTTTGAATCATTATTTGGGTTTCTTCAATGGATTTCATATCCTTAACCTCTGTTTAATATTTGTACCACCAACAACGTCACTGTATACAAAACTGTATGCCGTATCAACCTTTTGATTAAATATGTTGTACCCTCAATAAACGCGAAAAACTAAAAATTTCATGTAATAAACGGACGGTTCAATTCAAATATAACGTACATAAACAATAATTAGCTAAAATATATATAAAGAAACGGTTTAATCCAGCAACCACCCCCAGAGACACATGCTTACCGTAGACCAGTTAAAAATAGACCCCGTAAACACTTGTGAGAAAATAATAGAATATATTAGTAACACGATTAAAACAGCGCAAGTAAAGGGTGTAGTAGTAGCTGTTAGTGGGGGAGTAGACTCTTCTGTCGCTCTAGTGTTCACAGTAAAAGCTCTAGGACCAAGAAACGTAACGGCGTTAACCCTTCCGGAGCGTGATATCACGCCTAAAACTGATGTCGACGATGTGATGCGCCTCTGTGCGGTACTCGGAGTCACGTGTGAGCATATAGAAATCACACCCATATTACAAGCGATGCGTGATAACATACCTGCCTATGACCCAAGAGACCTATTAGCGTACGGCAACATGAAAGCACGTCTCAGAATGATGCTTACATACTACTACGCAAACAAACGCAGTTCCATGGTTATGGGCACCTCGAATAAAACAGAACTTTACCTCGGTTACTACACCAAGTACGGCGACGGAGGGGTAGACATCATGCCATTAGCGGACCTCTACAAACACCAGATCAGAGCCCTTGGAAGGCACCTCGGAGTCCCTAGGAGCATCACGGAGAAGCCTGCATCAGCCCGCCTCTGGTTAGGGCAGAACACCGAAGAGGACCTCGGGTTACCCTACGATGGCTTGGACCTAATAGTCTACGCATATCTCAAAGGATGGACCCCCTCCAAGATCGCCTCCGAAACGGGTGTAGAACAATCTAGTGTGGAAAGGATCGTCGCTCGGATAGTCGCTAACGAACACAAGCGCCTCCCTCCGGCAATCTTAAGACTAAGCTAACCCCTACGTTTACGCAAAACGGAGATGTGTCCATGGGAAGAAGAAGGAAGAAAGAAGAGAAAATTATCAGGAAGACCCTACCCGAGCTGTTCCTATGCCCCAACTGTGCTAAGAATTCTATAAAGGTCACAATTGACCCCAAGAACAACCTTGCTGGTATACGCTGTAGCGCCTGCCACCTCCATGGACGGATAACTATCGAGCCCAACACCGCCCCTGTAGATGCCTACAGCATATTCGTCGACAAGTACTACGAGGAGGAGGCAACCCATAAGGTTGGCTAAACATGTAGAGCAGCTCATTCAAGACAAGATCAAATCGGAGGGCTGCATCCACATGACCCTCCTAGACCCGGAGAAGAAATCGGGATACGACTGCGCCATAATCGCAAAGAATGCTGAGGCGGGGGGCACCACTGCCATTATGGTGGGGGGTAGCACCGTCGCCTCTGGCGTTGAGATGGAGGACGCCGTCAAGAGGATAAAGGCCGTAGTCAAGCTCCCCGTCATAATCTTCCCTAATAATCTCACCAGCCTCACTGGTGCAGCCGACGCCATATGGTTCATGAGCCTCCTCAACAGTACCAACACTTACTATGTTATTGACAGCCAGGCAATTGGGGCGCCAATGGTAAAGAAGCTTGGACTAGAAGCCATGCCCATGGGCTATATAATCGTAGGTTACGGAGGCGCAGCAGGCTATATAGGCCAAGCACGGGTTGTCCCCTACGACCGTCCCGAGCTCGCCGTAGCTTACGCATCCGCCGCTGAGCTACTCGGTATGCGTTACATCTATCTCGAGGCAGGATCAGGCGCACCTCAGCCCGTCCAGCCACAGATGATAAGCGCGGTACGCAAGTATTGCAGGAGCACCCTCGTCGTTGGCGGAGGCATCCGAGATGCCAAAGCCGCTATGACAGCGAAGACGGCGGGCGCCCAGATCATCGTGACCGGCACCCTAGTTGAGGAGGAGAGCAAGGTCACCGATAGGATAGCTGAGATCAGCTCCGCCCTCAAGGCCTAAGCCTATTATTCCCGGAAGCACCCTAGCTTCTAGATTTGAGCCAGCTTCAGATGACCCCAGAGTACAAGGCCTACTTCGACGACTTAGAGGCGAAGCTGGCAAAGCTATACAAGATCGCTGGAGAGGCGAAGAGGAAGGGTCTCGACGCTTCTACGGAGCCTGAGCCCCAGATCACCCATGATATAGCTGAGCGCGTAGAAAAGATGCTGGGGCCTCCTGGTCTAACTGCCCGGATGAGAGAGCTCGAGGGAATGGACCGTAGGGAGATGGCCTTCAAGATAGCGGAGGAGATAACTCTCGGGCGCTTCGGCTCTTTCGAGAAGGAGAAGGCTGCCGACCAAGCAATCAGAACTGCCCTCGCCATCATGACGGAGGGGGTCACCGTCGCACCGATCGAGGGCCTCCCAAAGATAGTCATAAGACTGAACCCCGACCGTACTCAGTACCTCAGCCTCTACTTCGCAGGCCCCATACGCCCAGCGGGCGGTACCGCTCAAGCCATGACCCTCGTCGTCGCCGACCACGTCAGGAAGCGCCTCGGATTAGAGCACTTTCAGCCAAGCGAGCAGCATGTCCAGCGCTTCATTGAGGAGGTCCGCCTCTACGAGCGCACAGTCAGACGTTTCCAGTATCACGTCACCGACGAGGACCTCGAAGCCGCCATCCGCCAGATACCCGTCGAGGCTACGGGAGTCGCCACCGACTCTTACGAGGTGAGCAACTACCGTGACATTCCCGGGATAGAGACAAACAGACTCCGCGGAGGGGCTCTAATCGTCGTTGTTGACGGGATAGTGGGTAGGGCACGGAAGCTGCACGGGGCTTGCGATAATCTCGGAGTCACTGGGTGGGATTGGCTCCTTAAGATGGGAAGAAAGAAGAAGGGTGAGGGAGAGACAAAGACCGAGCCCACCGCCGCCTTTATGGAAGAGATTATCGTTGGCCGCCCCGTCTTCAGCTTCCCCGGCGCCATAGGTGGGTTCCGCCTCCGCTATGGTCGCGCTAGGAACACTGGTCTAGCCGCCTCGGGTGTCCACCCCGCTACAATGATTATACTCAACAAGTTCCTTGCCACCGGAGTTCAGATGCGCACCGAGCTCCCAGGGAAATCTGCTGCCACCTGTCCTGTGGACTCGATAGAGCCACCCGTCGTCAGCTTAAAGGATGGCTCTGTACAGCGCGTCGAAACGGAGACTGAAGCGGATAGGCTTCTCCCACAGGTGGAAAGGATTCTCTTCCTCGGCGACTATCTCTCTAACGCTGGTGACTTCATCCAAAACAACAAGTCGCTCCTGCCAACAGGCTACGATGAGAATCAGTGGACACAGGACCTTGGCGCGGCATGCACTAGGATGGGCGACGAGGCGGGCATCAGCCTAACGGGGCTGCTCGCCGAGAGACTCGGGTATCTTAAGGCTAGTCCTTTACACCGACCCACAGTCGAGGAGGCTCTAGCCATAACTGAGATGGGTGTACCAATCCATCCCAGGTGGAACTATCATTGGTCCGCCCTCACGAGGGACGAGCTGCTCACTCTCCGAAATACCCTAGCAGCGGAGTACAGGCCCCAATCGAGCGAGTTCCCCAACGTTCCCGAGGTTAAGGTGGCGCTGGAGAAGCTCTTGGTCCCTCACAGTGTGAAGGGCGGGTACCTTGACCTGGGAGAGGAGGCCATGGTGCTTGCGAAGACCCTTGACCTAGCCCAAAGGTACTCCGAAATAATGGGTGAGAAGCCTCTTGAGGTTGTGAATGCCCTCTCGGGATTCCCGGTAAGGGAGAAGGTGGGGGTCTTCGTGGGGGCTCGAATGGGTCGACCTGAGAAGGCGAAGGAGCGTAGGATGGCGCCCTACGTCCACAGTCTATACCCCGTGGGTGAGGCTGGCGGCCCCCAGCGAGACATAATGAAGGCCGAGAAGGGGAAGACAGTCAAGGTTGAGCTTGTTCAGCGCCAGTGCCTGGACTGCGCAGACATTGGATCGACCACCATCTGCCAGAATTGTGGCGGTGAGACGCGTGAAATAAGAAGGTGCAGTCGATGCGGCATAAAGTTCGATGGGGCCCGCTGTCCCCAGTGCCGATCCGAGATTGTTTCCTACGCCAATGTCGATGTCGATCTAAAGGAGGAGCTCGAGGCGGCTAGGAGGATGATCGGTGGGCAGCTACCGAGCCGAATCAAGTGCGTGAAAAGGCTTATGAATGAGACGAGGACCCCCGAGAGCCTCGCCAAGGGTATTCTCAGGGCACGCTACGACCTCAGCGTCTTTAAGGATGGAACTCTTCGGTTCGACCTCACCGACATTCCCCTAACGCACTTCAAGCCGCGTGAAGTCGGGGTTTCGATCGAGAGGCTGCGGGGTCTCGGCTACGCCCATGACACCGAGGGGGCTCCGCTTGAGCAGGATGGACAGATGCTTGAGCTCAAGGTACAGGACGTCATCCTCCCAGAGGACTGCGGCGAGTACCTCCTCAAAGTGTCTAAGTTTCTCGACGATCAACTACGCGACTTCTACAAGACGGAGCCATTCTATAACGCCAAGACCAGGGGAGATCTCATCGGATGTCTCTTGCTGGGGCTCGCACCACACACCTCAGCCGCCATATCTGGCAGGTTAGTGGGATTCACCAAGGTCAGGAACCAATACGCCCACCCTCTCTGGCACGCGGCCAAGCGTAGGAACTGTGACGGGGACGAGGACGCCGTGATGCTAGCCCTCGACCCACTCCTTAACTTCAGCAAGATCTACCTCCCCCAGCAGAGCGGGGGCCAGATGGACGCGCCCCTCTTTGTAATCCCCTTACTAAACCCTAGTGAGGTCGACAAGGAGGCCCATAATGTGGACGTCAATGCCAGTTACCCACCCGAGTTCTATCGCCTCTGCGGTGATGGTGCGGGGAGCGGCCTTTATGGGGGCTTGGTCGACACAATAGGGGCCCGCCTCGGCACCGAGGCCCAGTTCCAGGGTTTCAGCTACACCGAGGAGTGCAGCGACATTAACCTCGGCAGCTTTCACGGTGCCTACAACACCCTAACCACCATGGTCGAGAAGCTCGACAGCCAGCTAGAACTGGCTTCAAAGCTACGTGCGGTCGACTCGAAGCAGGTCGCGCTGAAGATATTGAACAGCCACTTCATGAAGGACATCGTCGGGAACCTTCGTGCCTTCACGAGCCAGACATTCCGTTGCACAAAGTGCAACCGCAAATACAGGCGCCCGCCCCTCAGTGGGAAGTGTCAGCGTTGTGGCGGCCACTTACAGATGACTGTCCATAAAGGGGGGATAGAGAAATATTTGCAGCTCGCCCTCGAGATGGTCAAGAAGTACGGTCTAGATCAGTATTACGTCGACCGCCTTGAACTCGTTGGCCTCGAAATTGGTCAGATCTTCGTCGATGATGAGAAGGAGGAGGAACCTTCGAAGCAGTTCAGCCTCACAGACTTCATGAGGGGG
>Ga0154708_1070_pt2 | contig 11418 bp, 11 predicted proteins | sample Rifle2008BG13ft_FD_105568 | JGI IMG/M metagenome (GOLD analysis project Ga0154708, IMG submission 105568) | Candidatus Bathyarchaeota archaeon RBG_13_52_12 | reverse complement strand
TCTATGATAGGGCACCGCGTCTTTCCACAGAGCATTTTACTGCCTTTACAGACGGTGCAGAAATTATCCCTCGCCTGAAGCCTAAGTTGGTCATTAGTATAATCGAGTGAGGCGCCTATCTCCGGTTCTGATTGGACGAGTTCCCGAACCCATGTGTTGCTGGGCTTGAAACTCTTAGCGATCCTCTTCCCCAATCTAGTGGTCTCCTACTCTCGCTTGGTTATAGGGGTATCGAGGCGCAGACATTATGGGGAGGTGGGTGGATGTGAAAGTATACCATGGTGAAACTGGAGAGCGTCGAGTTCACGAGCGCTGGCAATATTCTGCTTGGAAGGATATATAGACCAGAGGGGAGAATGCGGGAAGCAGCTGTTACTTTCTGCCATGGCTTCCCAGGGGCGCGCGCTGGGGAGCCAAAGAAGTGGATACAGGTTAAGGGGGCAGATCACAGCTTCTCGGAGCATCGCACTCCTTTGATTAGGGGAGTGCTGGACTGGTTGATGATCACCCTCTTGGAAACCGAACCCTTTTTCTTGTTGGTCGGCGTCGGCTCAGGAGATGCCGATCCACGTTGGTAACCTCCGTTGCTTCCTTGTGCGGTTGCCTTCGCTGTTTTTGGGGCTGTTTCTCTTCGCAGCAGGTGCAGTGACAAATCTCTACTCGGGGCTCGGCATGAGTCCCTGGGGGGTATTTCACGTTGGTCTTTCAGGGATCAGCGGCTTGACTCTTGGGCAGGTAAGCCAACTCGTGGGGCTCGCGGTACTGCTCCTAGGCTGGGGACTAGGATTCCCCCCCGGATTCGGGACAGTTATGAATATGTTCTTCATCGGCTGGTTCACAGACAGGATTATGGAGTGGGGGATAGTCCCCAGACCCGCAGACCCGTTGGAACAGGCTGCGCTATTACTGTTGAGCGTGATGCTGATCGGAGTCGGTAGCCTCTTCTACCTACGCGTCCAGCTTGGAGCGGGTCCACGAGACGGGTTGATGGTAGGTCTCGTCAAGAACCTGAACAGGCAGGTTTGGCTAATCCGCGGGAGCATAGAGGTCACTGTTCTGATACTCGGATACTTTCTGGGAGGTCCCGTGGGGATTGGGACGGTCGTAACCGCTCTGACCATCGGGTACTCTGTCCAGTTCGCATTTAGGCTTGGCAAGTTTGAAGGGAAGTCCCCCCAGATGAATCTCTGGGAACTCTACGGGTATCTACTGGGTAAAAAGTAGGATAATCAGATCGTGAGTGACTCTAGGTCTCTGGGGTAGTACGTGACGAGTTCGTTGCCATCTGCTGTGACGATGAGGGTATCGCTGTGGCGGAACCCTGCGTAGCCGAGGCGGTATATACCGGGCTCTATGCTGACCACCATTCCCGGCTTGAGGAGCACGGGGTTGCCCTGGTCGAGCCACGGTGGCTCATGTCCTTGCAGGCCGATGCCGTGACCAGTATGGTGACGGACGAGCTCCTTATGGCCGGCTTTATGTATGATCTTATTAGCGGCAATGTCGACGTCGGCGCATGAGGCGCCGGGCTTGAGAGCGGATATGGCGGCGTCCTGAGCCTCCATCATGACTTCGAAGTATTGCTTCTGACGATCCGTCGGGGGGCCAACAATCATTGTACGTTCGAGTTCACTGTTGTAGCCACCGACGTCCGCGCCAGCCCCAGTTACGAGTACGTCACCCTGTTTGATGGGGCGTTCTATGGCTATACTGTGGGGCATGGCGCTCTTCGACCCAACCTGGCCACGGAAGCCAGCGGAGCAGCACCGCGTGCCAGCGGTGGGGGTGTATTGGGGGCCGAGGGTCTTCTTCATAATTGCCGTGGCCTCCATGGTGGCCTCGAGTGCGACGTCTGCGTCCCACCTTCCAGGGGAGGTGTACTCCTGCAGTAGCTGATGTGCGAGGTTGCCCCACTTGGCTGATTCGCGTATGAGGTCTAGCTCCTCGGGGCTCTTGGTCAGTCGCATCTCCCAGAGGATGTCGTCGGCCTTGACGAGCTTGGCTTCGGGTAGTTTCTCGGTGAGGGGTGGTCCAGTGTAGCCCATCGTAGCGGATGCGCCGCTGGTGTTGTCAGTGCCTATCTTGGACTTTGCGTAGCCGAGGTCACTTAGCCACTTGGCGAAAAGGTCGATGGGGTGGGTCGTGCCAGGGTAGTCGAGGTAGGTGTGAATGTGCTTGACAAGTTGCGTTTGGTGCTTAAGGTGGTCTGCCTCGAGGAGGGGGCCCATGAAACTGAGGTCTCCATCTCCTGGGATGAGGAGGGCGGCTGGGCGCTCCGTCACCATGTGGTAGAAGCCGCTCATGTAGAAGATCGAGACACCGTTGGTGATTAGGAAGGCATCTAGCTCCCTCTTCTTCAGCTCTTCGCGGAGCCGCTCGACCCGGTTCCTATACTCGTTCACGCTTATGCTTAGCCTTGGCATGTAGATCGAATTAGATTTACCCGGTTCTGATAAAGAACTATCGGCTCGAAGAGGCGTAACTATCTTTTAAGGGATCAAACACTCTGATAAATGGAGATTCTGATGATATACGAATGGAGAATATACGAGGCCTACCCTGGTAGGCTAGACGCCCTCAACGAGCGCTTCGCCAAGATCACCCTGAAGTACTTCGAGAAGCACGGGATCAAGGTGGTCGGATTCTGGACGGCGATAATCGGAACATCAAACGTCCTCTACTACATGGTAGCCTTCGAGGACCTTGCTCACAGGGAGCGCGCCTGGAACGCCTTCGCTGCTGACCAAGGCTGGGTAAAGGCTCGGAAGGAGACCGAAGAGAAGGCGGGAGGCCCCCTCACGGAGAGGATCGTTAACATGATCTTCAAGCCAACAGACTACTCCCCCATGAAGTAGCTACTTGAACTGAGGTATGACCTCGTCGGCGAAGAGCTCAGCTTCTTTCTTAAAGTCATCACCCATGAAGCGGACCATAAACAAGTCAACGCCTGAGTCGACGTATCGTTCGACCTGATCCGCTACCTGCTCAGGGGTCCCGGCTAGAGGGGGGTGTCTGTTACCACCCGTAGCGCCGTATCGTGCCTGCATGTTCGCCGTGTAGCTCCTCAGGTTCATCTCCGACCTAGCGGCGTCCTCGCCGATGATGCAGTAGGCGGCCCAGGACCTCCTTATCTCTTTGAAGCTTCTCCCAATCTTCTCGCAGTGTGTGTTCAGTGTCTCGTTCCTCGCTCGGAAGTCCTCAGGCTTCCCTGTCCACGCGGCGAAGTTGCTTATGTCGGCGTGACGCGCTACGGTGCGGAGGGTTAACTGCTCCCCTCCCCCCGCTATCATTAGCGGCGGGTGAGGTCTCTGTGTGGGCTTAGGAGAGTTCCAAGCCTTCTCGATCCGGTAGTATTTGCCCTTGAAGCTAGGGGACTCCTCTGTCCACATCATCTTTATGATCTCAGCCGCCTCGTCGAGGCGCCTCACCCTCGCTGCGTTCCCCTCGAATGGGTAACCGTAGGCCCTGAACTCCCCCTCGTGCCAACCTGTTCCAAGCCCTAGGATGAGACGCCCACCACTGACTACATCGAGTGTCGCCGACATCTTCGCCAGCAGCGGCGGGTGCCTAAATGGGTTACATAGAACAAGTTGCCCGACCATTATCTCCCTAGTATTGGCCAGAAGCGCTGTAGATGTAGTCCAGCATTCGAAACGTGGGTCACCTGGGGCCTCGTACATCCCGATGACGTGGTCCGACACCCAGACGCTGTGATAACCCAACTCCTCGCAATGAAGCGTATCATCAAGAATGGACCCATAATTGGGCTTCTCAAGACCGAGGAATACGCCGAAGTCGACGGAGCCCATACCGAAGACTAGTACTCAGGTGATAAGATATTATCCTGGCGCCCAGTCCTCAGGAGCCTCGAATATTATTGTTATCTATTGCCACGCTAGTTATCGCATTATGTGAGCATATTCGCCTCCGCAATTCGCTTAAAGACTGTCGCTGAGGCCTTGGGCGTCCTCCTCTTCGTCACGGCGTCGACTGAGCAGAGCCCAAACCGGACCTTGTAGCCACTCGACCACTCCAGGTTGTCGATGAGACTCCAGTGGAAATAGCCTCGAACCGGGACGCCATCCATCTCGATAGCCCTCTGGACCGCGTCGAGGTGACCAAGGAGGTACCTCTCCCTCATAGAGTCTGAGGCATCAGCGATCCCGTTCTCAGTGACGTAGATCGGCCTCCTGTACCGGCTGTAAACCCAATCGCAGACCCATCTGAGCCCCTCAGGGAAGGTGTCGAAGCCTATGTCGCTCGGGTCAGCCGCAGGCGCGAATGCAAAATCGAGACGCGGGTCTCCACCCTTCGCCTCATGCATCACTCGCCTTCTCATATAGTAGTTAACACCGATCCAGTCACACCCCTTGACGAGATGGGGGAGCGCCTCGTCTCCCTCAACGAGGCCGTCGACGTCCATGTCGTAGTCGCCGCGGAAGACGGCGTTCAGGCTCCACTCGTTGAAGAGGTAGTCGTTAAACATGGCTGCCTTCACGTCGGCTTCGCTCGACGGGTCGATGGGCTCGTGGTAGTGGAGCACCGTCACTATGCCTACGTTGGAGGGTCCGTGGGGACCTGCAGAAGCCTGGTCCCACCTCTTCACCTGCTCATATGCAAGCCCATGCGCCATCGATAGGTGTCGCATAGCAACCATAAACGCCTTGAAGTCGTTTAATCCAGGAGGGAACTCACCACCGTCGAGGAACCCATGATCGGATACGATCTTCACCTCGTTTATGGTCCCCCAGAGATCCACTAGGTCTCCGAATGCATGCGCCGCGTATGCGCAGTATTTCGCGAATTCAACGAGCGTCTCCTCGTCCAGCCACCCGCGTTTCCCCAAAGACGCGACTCCATCTCGTGTGGCTATCGGGTCGTGGAGCCAGAGGGGTATCGGCCAGTGGTAGAGGGTGACCATCGGCTCCATGCCTTGAACCCTGCACTCAGAGAATATCTGCCGGTACCTCCTCACTGACGCCTTATCCGCGAGCTTTGCTAGCTCGCGCATCGCCCGGTCATCCACACGCACCTTCTCGATGTTCCCGTGCCTGTCGCGATGTACCTCAACGGCTACCCCCTTTGTCGAAGCCGAGAACACACGGGTCCAGTCGAGGCTCAACCTGAAGGCGTTACAGCCCAAACCCCGGGCAAGCTTGTAATCCTGCCTATACAGCTCCCAGAACCCCGGTCCATCCTCGGGGGAGTCTCCGCTGACCCATCTCCTCCTCTTGTTCTCCTCGTCGTGAACCCACACCCACCAGTCTGATCCATCCGCTACAGCGCCCCTCCCCATCTCCACCTGGAAAGAGGACACAGCAACGCCCCACAGAAACCCCTCGGGAAAAGCTCCGACCAAAACACATCGATCAACGCTTGCACTTTAGAGGCTTTTAACACCTAAGATGGACCATCGAGGCGGATGAGCTCAGCGAGTTACGTGCTCCTCTGGTTAACGTTTTATCCAGCTACGACCTGTCCTCCACTATGCCAGAGTTCGGAGTGAGCCACGAATCCGGCAACCTGAAGCGAGTCCTCGTCCACCATCCGGGGAGGGAGTTGGAGCTCGCCAACAGGGATCTCGTGACCCATCATTTTTCCTGTGCAGTCGACATTGAGCAGTTCCAGAGCGACCACCGCATGCTAATGGACGCACTAGCCGAGGCGGGGGTAGAGGTCCTAGAAGTTGGAACCCTCTTAGCAGACGACAGACAGATGCAGGGCCTCATACAACGCGCCCCTAACCTCGTCTTCACACGTGACTCAAGCACAGTCACCGAAGCCGGTGCCATACTCTTCCGGATGGGATTACCCAGCCGACGAGCTGAGACACCAATCATACGAGCAGCCCATGAGGCAGCGGGCACACCTATTGCACACCAACTCAAGGAGCCCCAAACCTTCGAGGGTGGAGGATTCGCGCTTCTCGAAGATAGAGTAGCCGTAGCCGGCCTATGCGACCGTACAACCCAAGGCGCCCTCGACGACCTAGGCGACTTCCTACTCCGAGAACAGATCATAGACAAATTCATCCAACTCAACATGCCCAAGGGCGCCGTCCATATAGACGGCGAATTCGCGGAGCTCCCTGGGAAACGCGTAGTAGCCCACCGTGCATCCCTAGAGGAGAACCCAGCCAAGTTCCGCACACGAACCGAGGCCTGGGACGGCAACTACCTCGAGTGGCTCATCGACGACGACTACGATATCATCGAGATCACCGACAAGGAGCGCGACGATATGGCTGCAAACTTCCTCACAGTCCACAGCGACCTCTGTATCCACTATACTGGAAACCCACGAGTCATGAAAGAGGTCCGCGAACGCGGCATAGAAGTCATCCAGATACCTGGCGAAGAGATGCGGCGGGGCTGCGGAGGCATCCACTGCATGACCTGCCCTGTACTAAGGGTCTAGCCATCTTCAACCCGATGGTCTATCCTTAATATTGGGTTATTTGAAGGGGAGTGTCGCCCTCTTAGCCTTCCACCCAGGGGGCTTCGTTCCGTCGATGCCTAATCCCCCGTTATTTAACAGCATGTCCTCGGCTGGCTGGAACCTCGTTGCTATACCCCACACGATTTGGCGTAAATCTGATGGGTCGATGTCGTCGTCTACACAGAGTGTTAAACCAGGGCCAGTTACTACTTTCTTCAGCGCCGCCTTGGCATCGGCGCCTGAAGCCATCCTTAACACCCTCAGATGCCCGTTCCCTAAAGGATAAGCTACCTGATCAACCCCTAGGTGCTTCAAATGATCAGGCGACCCCATCTCGGCTGCGGATGTATTCTTCTCCGACCCCGTAGCGTCCACGATGACCTTGGACGCTGTGCCATCTGGCGACGAGGAGGGGTCGAGTCTGTGGCAGAAGACCCCCTTTAGAAGCTCCAAGCCTGAGCCAAGGGTCATGTCACACCGCTCAGCCATAGCGTCGAGCGAGGCACCAAGATCCCCCACGTCAACGCTCTCAGGTAGCATAATCACGAGCTTCAAGTATGGGTCGAGGCCTAGGACGAGTAGCCCAATCTGCTTCGCGTAACCAGGCACTGCTCTGGCCGAGGCCTCCATTGAGACTAGACAAATGTAGTGGGTACCTGAGACCGGCCAAGACATGTCCTTGACGGCTGGCATCGGTGTGAAGGAACTCACCGCACCGTAGATCCTTGCCTGCTTTGGCAAGCCGCTGAGGAGGAGGTGCTCATCAGAGTTGCTTGGCATGATGGTGTGGTAGATCGCGTCGCGCCGCATGGTCACGCAGTTGACCTCGAAGACGTTCCTAGTCGAGCGGCCACTTAGGTAGCCAGTGTACTCTGTGAAGGGGCCCTCGTCCTCATTGTCAAGTGTTATGCGACCCTCAAGCACTATCTCGGCTTCAGCGGGTATCGGAACGTTAACGGTCTCGCCCCGGACGAGGCAGAGCGGCTCACCGATGAGAGAGCCAGAAGTAGCATACTCCCCCGTTATCTTCGCGGCTGCCGCTAGGTAGATAGCTGGGTGAGCCCCTATGATCACGGCGACGTCCAGTGGCTTCCCGGCTGCCTTTGCCTTCTCATAGTAGCTCCAGAGGTTCCCCCTGCTGTGGAGCGTGGTCCCTATCCTCGACCTGCCTTTAAGCTGCATCCGTGCGTAGCTGAGGTTCACCACCTCCGGCTTTTCCGGGTCTCTCGCGGCGACTAGCCCGCTCGTTATGTACCTCCCGGCGTCTTGCTCGTAGAACCTTAGGATGGGCAGCTTCGCTAGATCGACTTCTCCTCCGTGAAGCTTCACCTCCTTCACTGGGCCCCCGGACACCGTAACGGGTTCAACGCTCTTGGTCATTAGTACACTCCACTCGCTGTACATGTCGGGTCGAGAAGCGATGGGGCGCTGGGCTCCCTCTAAGGCGAGTTTGATCCTGTCGACTTGTCCAAAGACGTTGATGAGAACGGGTTCCTCAAAGCCTTCTATATCCTCGAAGAGCAGTGCGGGGTTCGTAGGTAAGCGAGCTGCTTTCTCTATTCGCCTCGTGACATCATATTCGTTGCTCACGGGCTCTGAGATCCTAACGAGTTGGCCGGGCAGCAGACGCTCGACCCTTTCAAGGTATGTTCTAAGGTCGTGCACGCATAGGAATCTTCTCTGCGCGTTAAAAGATCGATGCGGCTACGTAAAGAGGTCGGGCTGGAACTCCTTGAAACCCTCGGGGAAGTCCCATGGGTCGACTACGAACTCCACCATGGCGGGGATGCCGCGCTCGTTCTCCCTCTTCGCTCGCCTCAGCGTCTTCTTCACGTCCTCTGGGTCGGTCACCTGAGTTCCGTAGCACCCGGACGCCTGGGCGATCTTCACGAAGTCGGGCTGGGCCTCGAAGTCGACGGCGATGTACCGCCCTCTATTCGCCCTCTCGTGGAGCTTGATCCAGCCGAGACTGTAGTTGTTGAGGACGATCCAGGTGACTGGGGTCTTATACTGGACCGCGGTGGGCATCTCCTTCATGAACATTTGGAAGGCGCCGTCACCCGTTGTGCAAACCACCGGCCTCTCTGGTGTCGCCAGCTTCGCACCGATACACCCCGCAACAGCGAGCCCCATACAGGTCTGCTCCCCCGGTGCCACACAGCCGTCAAGAGCGCCCACCGCCCAGTATGGCCAGTAGTAGCTCCAGAGGTCCTGGCTACCGTTCTCATTCACCAGCACGGTCTTCGGCCCGAAGACTCGGCACGCCTCGTAGACGACCCTCTTCGTCTTTATTGGCTTCGAGGCGTCACCGGACTCAGCGTAGACCTCGGCCATGTAGGCGGCTGCCGCATCTATGATGCCCTTAACACGGGGCATCCTAGATAGTGGCGTCCTCTTCACCCTCCCACGAGCGTAGGCGAGGAGATCCTGCAGGAATAGCTTCGCGTCAGCGACTATCGGCACCGTGGGTCGGAAGTTACGCCCGAGCTCGGATGGGTCGATGTCCACCTGAATTAGCGCCGCGCCTTCGGGGTAATAGCGCCACGCAGCGGTCTGGAACTCCTCGTTCCTGCTCCCAAGGGAGACGATTAAGTCGGCTGACTGGTAGGCTTCTCGCCCGAGTTTGGTCCTGTAGAGGCCAACCTGTCCGAGGGAGAGCGGATGATCCTCTGGGATTACGCCCCTTCCGCTCGGCGTGGTTAACACTGGGACCCCAAAGAGCTCAGCCAGCTTCGCAAGCTCTGCTGAGCACCCGCTGTATAGGGCACCGCCGCCCGCCACTATTATCGGCCTCTCTGCAACGAGAAGAAGCTCTGCAGCCCTCTTCAAGGCATCTGGTTCAGGCCTCGACCTCACGAATCGAATCGATGGGTGGTACTGCGTCTCCTTCGTCTTCTCCTGGCCTACGTCGAATGGGACCTCGAGGTATACCGGGCCGGGTTTGCCGTTGACCGCGAGAGTTAGTGCCCTGCGTAGTGCCCAAGAGGCGCGTTCAGCCCTCGGAACTCTAAATCCCCACTTTGTGATCCCCTTGAATAACTCCATCTGGGGTGTTTCCTGGAATGCACCTTCGCCCTCGTGCTCAAGCGCAGCGGAGCCACCGAGCGCGAGCATCGGGACGCACCCGCTCCACGCCTCAAGCACGCCGGGAACCAGGTTCGACACGCCAGGACCTGGGCTGGCGAAGCAAATGCCGGGGCTCCTCTTCATCTTCCCATAGACGTACGCCATGAACGACCCTGAGGCCTCGTGCCTGACGAGTACTGGCTCTATGTCAGAGTCGTATAGTGAGTCGTAGAGGGCAGCGGGGTGGCCGGGGAGTCCGAAGACGTGGCTTACCCCCTCAACCTCGAGGCCGTTGACTATGATGTCCCAAACGCGTTTACCCACCAAAAGTGCACCCGTAGAATTATTCCCCGGTTAGGTTGATAAAACCTAGGCCTCAGACCCGAGGGCGCGTAAAAGGAGGGCATCCTATGAGGCACTTTTGGAGTATTCGGTTCGTGGTCTAGAGGTTGCTCGGCTGCTTAGCCTCGGTTTTCGGCGCCTCTTTCTCGTCGTCTTCGTCTTCGCCATCTCCAGTGTAGATGAACTGGAGGTCGTCGAAGGTCAGCTTCTCTCCCGCGGCCATCTTACGCTGGGCTTCCTGGCGGAGAGCCTCGACTCGGGTGTTGACCTGGGCCATCTTATCGCGCTCGACTTTCAGGTCCTCGGCTCTCAGGCCGTCTCTAATTCCACGGACCTGGAAGTTGATGCCGTCGAGCTCCTGCTCGACTTTCTTCACCTCTCCTAGGTACTCAACGAACTTTGCGTGTGCCTGGTTAGCCTTCTCTCTCTCCTCATCCGCCTTCCTGTGCATGAGTAGCATCGACTCATGGTGCTTCTGGCTCTCCACCCGGAGGGCATTCATCTCGTCGCGTATCCTGCGGATGTTCATCTCCGTGGCTTTGGCCTCGGCGGTAGCCTCCATAGTGGCCTCTGTTCTCTTCGGGGGCTTCTTGAAGGTGCTTAGCCTGCGCCTCAGCGAGTTGGCGCGCTCAACTAGCTCCAGCTCTCTATCCCTATCGAGAAGCTCACGTGTAGGAGTGGTCATGACCTCCCACTCAACGGTGTTTAGATCGCGTTCAACGCGTCTCTTCTTAGGAATCTCTCTGTAGCCTTGCTGGAGCTCCTGCTCGATTCCTACTAGTTTCTTCCGCTTCTCGTCAAGCTGGTCGTAGAGAGGCTGTAGCTGGTTTTTCACGTTGGCGACGCTGCCGTTGATCTTATCTCGCTCCTCCTTGTGCTTAATCGCCTCCTCCCGTATCTTCCGGGCGGACTCGTTGATCCTGTCACGCTCGTCGCGCCAGCGATTTACGTGCTCGAATAATTCACTCCTCTTCCTGCGGAGCTCAGAAGCCATTGTCTCAAGCTGGTCGAACTTGAGGTCGTCGCCAGACATCAGCAAATACACCACTTATGGGTCTCAGACCTACGCCTACTATTCACAATGCATCTCATTCAAAAAGGAATCGGCCCAGATGGCTATTTTAATCGTAAAAAATGGGAGATAGGCCTGTTTCAAGGGTTAAAAGAGCTCAAATCCATCGTTTAAACCATGCGACACGAAGTACTGCTGGAAGTGAAGGGCTAATTTTCCTCTTCCTCGTCGGATTCGGGTTTCGGGGCTGCTCCCTCCGTCTTCTTCCCGAAGCCGACGATGAGGTCTACTAGCTGCTTCTGGTCGACCTCTGCACGGCTCCTCCAGTCCATGTATAGGACGCCCTTCTCGTCCTCGCCGAGGTAGCCCTGCTGGATGTAGCGGTCGATGCTCATCTTAACGCGCCACCCGGGGAGTTTCTCCTGCAGGATCTTCTCAACACCTGTGCGTGGCGCTTTCCCCTGCTTCGAGATTATGTAGGCGATTGCGACTGCGAGGCCAGCGATGTCGTCAACGCGCCAACCGATTGTCTTGGCGGACTTCTGGTCGATCCCGCTACG
>Ga0154708_1111_pt7 | contig 11709 bp, 12 predicted proteins | sample Rifle2008BG13ft_FD_105568 | JGI IMG/M metagenome (GOLD analysis project Ga0154708, IMG submission 105568) | Candidatus Bathyarchaeota archaeon RBG_13_52_12 | reverse complement strand
CGCCGTTATGCTCAGCATCGCTATCACGCCAGTGCCCCATGCACCACCCATAAGCCAGACACCACCTCCACCGAGGGCAGCTATCATTCTACCTCTCTTCTCCCTGGGTACCATATCGGTGAACATGGCCTGGAAGCTAGGGTTTAGGAAGGTATTTGGCAGCGTCATCAACGCCCCGAGGGTGGCTACCTGCCAGAAGCTTGTAGCGTAGAGGAAAAGATAGACGGGTATAGCGCCAAATATAAGTGCAAATCCGGCAACGAATCTCTTACTGTGTCTGTCGACGAAACCTCCCGCTGGGAGGCTGAGCAGAACGTTGATCACTCCATTGACGAGGAGGATCACCCCCCAGTCCGCCGTGGAGAGACCAATTGTCTCTTTTGCTCGTATGATCCAGAAGGGTGAAACAAGACTCACGGCAAAAGTGCAACCCGATACCAGGAGGCTGAGGATGATCAGCCTCCTCGGTGCTTCCCTAACCATCGTCACGATGTCATGGTATGATCGAAGTAGCAATCCCGGTATGGAGCCCAAAGTAATTTTAACACTCTCCCTCGGCCGTAGAGTCTCATTTAAGAACTTTAGGCGCAGGGTCGCGACAAGTAGTGCGACGAAGAATCCAAGGAGGTAAAGTCCCTTCACCGCTGGTTTAATACCGAGGGTATCGATGAGCCACCCCCCGATGATCGGTGAGGCGATGCCAAAGGCGCTTGGGATAGCCATGGTCGCCGCGAAACCGATGCCCCTTCGGTTAGGGGGGAGGGAGTCGGCCATGAGAGCTTGCATGGCAGGGATGTAGAATGTGATGAGGCTTTGGGCGAACATACCGACAGCCACCCAAACCCAGGTATCGGTGAAAACGAAGATCAGGAACGTGAAGCTGTAAACATAGGTCATGTAGGCCATCAACTTGATTCGGCCCTGGTAGTCGGCGATGTATCCGCCAAGGGGGTAAAGGAGTAAAGAGGCGAGGTTCCCGATGGCCATGACCTGCCCTACTGTCTCGTACTCTCCGCCCAGCGCCATGATGTAGAGGGCAAGGAACGGCCAGATGATGTCGATAGAGACGCGCCAGAGGATGCTGCAGATTGTGAGAGTGAGGACATTTCCCTTCATGAAACTTAGAGAACCTGCCAAGCTCCCCACCCGCCTGCTTCTCTGCTAGTTACACCGCACTCCTTTAAACGTGGTGGATTGGTGGGGTTAACCTCAAATTGTGTCGAGCTTCACAATACTCATGCTCCACTTCGCCTATGGCTCGAACCTATCCGCCAAGTTTCTCCGGCAACTCTGCCCCACAGCGGTCTTCCAAATGAAAGCGGAGTTACCCAACTTTAGGATAACTTTCCCATTCTACAGCCAGAAGAGGCAGGGTGGCATATGCAGCATCATCCCTGCGCCAGGGGAGATCGTTCGAGGGGTTTTATACGAAGTAAACCAAAGGGAGATGGAGGAGAAGGACGTCGCAGAGAGCGTGCCCCAGGGGCTATATGTAAGGGAAACGTATCTCGTCCTCGGTGAAGACAAGAGGTGGCACAGCGCAGATCTCTATCGCTGCGTCAAGCCAACTGGTCCCTACACCCCATCGAGGAGCTATGTAGAACTCATGCTCGAAGGAGCGGAGGAGCACCAACTCGACCCCAGCTACGTTAAGGAGCTCCGCTGGCTCATCGCTTCCCTAAACTAGTGCTCTATCCAGCGCGCGCCTCTGATACCTACTGATATGAATGTGACAGATATCCTTCAGGGACATGGATTTTTACCACATACACCAGTAATCAGTTAAGTGGGAGTATGGGTATGGCTGATGGCTTCTTAATCGTAGTAGCGCTTGGAGACAGCCTCACCGCTGGGTATAGGACCCTTGATCCCTATGCTATCGATCCGAGGGTGCCCTACCCCGCTCAACTTCAGACACTTATCAGGGGCAGACTCAAAGGACAGACGCAGGCATTCGTCATCAACGCTGGCGTAAACGGCGATAATACGGATGGGATGCTTTGGAGGTTTAGACAAACGGTAGCCACTGAAAAACCAGAAATCGTAGTTATATGGGGAGGGATAAACGACCTCGGCGCCGCTAAAGGCCCGGAACAAGTCATGGAGAACCTTACAAATCTCTACGCTCTATGCAGAGAGATCGGAGCGACGCCTTTGGCCTGTACCCTCACACCCACCAGACTCACAAGTTCGAATATTAGGCGTCTAAACGAATTGATCAGGGCACACGCCTCGGAGAAGGATGTGGTCCTCATCGACCTCTTCTATGGACTTGTAAACATGGAGGGTAACCTCAGGCAGGAGTATTCAGACGACGGTGTCCACCTCACCCAAGCGGGCTACGGGAAGGTCGCCGAGATCGTCCTTGGCTCCCTCGTTCCGCTCATCGAGAGATGGAGCTCTGACCAGTAGCATTTATAATATAGAGCCTTACTAATCTGCTGAGGTTTCAGAATTGACGAAGAAGAGGAGCAGCGGAGGTCGCAGTAAGGGTAGCAAGGGGAGCTCCGGGACAGTGCAGTGCAGCATCTGTGGGGCTCAAGTGCCCCGCGACAAGGTGAAGAGGCAAACTCGTTATACGAGCCTCGTCGACTCCCGGCTCCTTAAAGAGCTCCAAACACAGGGCTCCACCATTCAGCGCACAAAAGTGACGAAGTATTACTGCATCAGCTGTGCTGTGCATCGTGGTGTCGTCAAGGTGCGTGGTAAGGATGAGCGCAAATTCGTACCGAGGCGCCGCAGAGCGAGATCAAACGCCTAACTTTTATTCAATTTAACCGTTAAGTGAGTCTCTTCTACTTTCTAGAATTCTTGCGAAAGTATAGCATCCTCTGTATTACGGTTACGTGGGAGAGCACAGCGAGTAAGATGACTCCGTAGTTGAGTGTATCAAACCAGAAGACCGTAGCGAACGTGACACTAGCCAGGATCAGCATCCTCTCCGCCCTTTCTGCGAAGCCGACACCGGCCATGGTTACACCCACAGCCTCAGCCCGGGAACGCGTGTAACTAACCATGAGCGAGCCAATGAGAGCAGCGAATCCATAAAAGGGGTTACAGAGCCCACCAAGGGTGATGCCGGATATAACTATGGCGTCCGCGTAGCGGTCGGAGACCGAATCAAAAAAACCGCCAAAGGGAGTCACCTTTCCAGTGGTTCTGGCTATAACTCCATCAATGGCATCGAAGAGCCCAGAGAGAAGTACTAGCCCCCCTGCAGCCGGCAGTAGGATCGGCGAAGACGCCCAGTTGTAGTAGCACAAAGCCGAAGCGAAGGAGACTAGGAGGCCGAGGACTGTTATTGTATTTGGTGTGACCCCAGCGTCAGTGAAAGGCTTGATACCAATGGACACAACCTCCTCAAACTTCTTCTTCAGCTTACTAGAGACCAAACCGCTGAGAATAAGGGGAGAGCTGGTATAAGTCTATGCCTCGCGGAGAAGAACCCGGATTTTTTTGTGTTAAATATGTTAATTAACACATTCACGTCAAAAGAAAGTTGATATACCAAGGCACATCGGGTATCATTATTAACAAGTTTCACGTGGAGCAGTGAGCTCATTGAAAGAAGCCTACATGGTCGATGACCCCCTTGCTAAGGGGAAGATAGAAGTCGTCAGATACAGCGACGCCATCAAAGGCGTAGAACCCCACCGCGGTAAGGTAAGGGACGTCTACGACCTCGGAAAGGAGATGCTGATTGTCACTACAGACAGGATAAGCGCATACGACGTCGTCTTACCCACCCTCATTCCCCACAAAGGTGAGAGCATCAACCGCCTCGCCGAGTTCTGGTTCAACAAGACAAAGAAAGTCATACCTAACCACTTCCTCAAGGTAGAGGATGAGCGCTCAATGCGGGTACAAAAGGCGAGGAGAATAGACATCGAGTTCGTTTGCCGCTCCTACCTCTACGGCTCCGCGTGGCGCGCATACAGGGATGGGGCGAGGACCGTGAGCGGCGTCAAGCTCCCCGACGGACTCGCGATGGCGGAGAAGCTCCCCGAGGTCATACTCACCCCAACGACGAAGGCGGAAGCAGGACACGACGTAGAGATCAGTGGAAGGGAGGCCATAGCCCAAAAGCTCGTTACAAAAGACGAGTGGGGTGAACTGGAGGAGGCCACGCTCAAGCTATTTACTGCTTATCAGAGCCATGCTAAGAGCTGTGGCTTCATTATTCCCGACTTTAAGCTAGAGTTCGGACGCCTAGATGGGGAACTGATTCAGATAGATGAGCCTCCAAGCCACGACTCTGCCCGCTTCTGGGCTGAGAAGTTCTATGAGCCTGGGAAGCCCCAGGAGGCTCATTGCCTCGACAAGGAGTTCCTACGAGCCTATCTTCGCGAGGTTGATTATGTGGGGGATGGTCCCGCCCCCGAGATTCCAACGCCTGTTGTCAAACAGGTCTCGATGCGGTGTGTCGCCAGCTTTGAGGTTTTAAGCGGGAAGAAGACACTGCACGACTTTGCATTAAAAAATGTTGCTCAAGTGATGAGGGAACTCAGGTGAATCTAGCCGAGAAGTGTGGCGTATTCGGCGCGCAAGTTACGAATGGAGAAGTCTTCCATATGCTCTATTGGGGGATGTTGGCTCAGAACCACAGGGGGCACCAGAGCCATGGCTTCGCCACCTGGGATGGAGACATCGAGGTCTATACTCAATTAGGTTTGATCCCTCCGAATCAGGGCTTTGGGTTCGATGTTAAGTCCCTCAAAGGGTCCGTGGGAATTGGGAACGTTCGCTACGCGACATCGGGCTCCCTCGATTTAGGTGCACGGCAGCGGGACGCGATGCCTATTAGAGTCAATGGGGAAAAGAGGAGCGTCGCAATCAGCTTCAACGGCAATATAGTCAACGTCCGAGACCTACAGAAGAGGGTCGGGGTTGATCAAAGCTACTCGGATACTCACGCCTTAGCCCTTCTCATCCTTCAGAAGTTGGAGGAAACGGGGAGTATCGAAGAGGCTGCCCGTGCGTGTATGGGGGGGATAGACGGGAGTTTCGCTGTCACTGGCATTGTCGACGATGGCACCCTCTTCGCTTTCAAGGATCCCATCGGTGTTAAGCCACTCTGCTATGGTAAGTCGAAGGGCGTTCATGCTTTCAGTTCCGAGAGTGTCGGCCTTGACATAAACGGAATCAAATGGGACCACGAGTTAAGTCCCGGAGAATTCATGGCCGTAGAGGAAGAGGAAGTCATTAGGAGACAGCTCGTAGAGAGCCAAAGGCGCGCATTCTGCGCCTTCGAGTTCGCGTACTTCATGCGCCCCGACAGCCGAGTCAAAGAAAAGTTCGTTTACCAGGCGCGCGTCGAATTCGGACGCGCCCTCGCTCACATCTACGCTGAGAAGGCGAAGAGGTGCGATGTAGTAGTAAGTCTCCCTGAGACAGCGGATGACGCTGCGTATGGATTCCACGAGGAGGCGGGGATACCATGGGAGCGAGCCACGAGGAGGCATAGATACGTTACACAGCGTGCCTTCATAACCGATGTCGAGTACAGAGACAGCGTCATCTTCAGGAAGGTGAACATCCTCGAGCCTCTCATCAAGGGGAAGAGGCTGGCTGTCGTTGATGACAGCATTGTTAGAGGCGACACAACGAGGGCGACGGTAAAGAGGCTCAGGGCAGCAGGGGCCAGGGAGATACATCTCTTCATAACATACCCGCGCATCCTAGGGCCGTGTTTCTACGGCATCGATATGGCTACCTATTCTCAACTCATCGGAGCAAGAATGACTCCTGAGGAAATTGCCGTGGAGGTGGATGCAGACAGCGTCAACTATCTCACAATCGAAGATTACGTCAAATGCACTGAATTAACCCGTGAGCAGTTCTGCCTGGGTTGCATGACAAACGACTATCCGACGCCGATGGCGGACTCTCTCGCTAAAGAAATGTGGAACAAGTTAAAGCGTGGCGAGACGGAGAAGGGGAGAATTTACGAGTCGACTTAGGTTTCTTGAATTCCTCGGTAGGTGTTGAGGGCTGTCTTGGATATTCTGTAGGCGAGCATCGTCCTGTATACCCATGACTCTGGGTTAGACTCGTAGTATTTCTTCACATCGACTCTCTTGCCGTCTGGGAGTGTCATTTCTTGCCTCTTGAGGCGGGTCTCCCACCCAAGCCCCTCAGTCTCGATGTATCCTATTTCAACACCTGCGGTGAGGAGGAGAGTCGGCCACTCCGAGTCGGAGTCGAAATAACCACCCTTTGAACTCTTTAGAATGATTTCTGCGGCTTCCCGTGATACGCCACGGGAAGCCGCGGTTATGTCGACGTCTTTTCCATAAATCAGTGAAAAGACCTTGTTCGCAAGAGCTTCGGTTTCCGTCTGGTTTCGAGGGTGGGTGCTAAACGCTCTACCCGTCCTACCAATGATGAGGAACTTGTGTGAAGGGATTAAATTCGTGATCTCCTTTAGCTCTTCAGGGTAGTGCTTTGCCCAGTGGAGGAGGCGATCCATGTCTATAATGTGCATAAATTTTGAGCCTGAGTCTAGTCCGGCTTTTAGGACTCTCCTTCGGGAATCTGAGATGTACTCAACTCCTACTTTGCTCCTATGGGAGATGAGCGTCCACCCAGTTCCTTGGAGAGCTTCAACGACACCCATGCTTGTGCCCCTCGTAGCGACCACGAGGCGACTTTCGTAAAGCTCATCGAACAGCGATGCATGTTTTTTGAGATGTTCGAGGCTCCAGCCACTGGAGTCGTGAAGTGTTGTGACGACGGCGACGTTTGGCATGGATTAGGAGATGTATTGGAGCTTAATCATATCTACGCCGATTAGCTGAGTAAGATTAGGACGAAGCCAATCAGTGCAATGGCGGTTCCTATGATCCTCCTGCTTTTTTTGAGGAATTCGACCTCGTCGAGTATCTCCTTCATGAAGGGGGCGTCAACTGCGATGATCACTCCAACTAGGACGAAGAAGATGCCTATCGGGAAGAGGACTATACCCTGGACTCCCATCGACCATAGTTAATTGGTTCATGGGATAAGTTTTCCCAAGTTTGTGATTCACTCCTCAGGCGTACCGGGATCCGACAATGCGACCAGGAATCCAAGCCCTACGGCGAGCATCGTTGACGAGAGTATTAGCCAAGGCAATGAGGCTTCGAGCCCATAGACGTATCCGCTGAGAAACGTCCCAGCTGTCTGGAATAACTTGACGAGTAAACTGTTGGTATATACGTTCCGCATTAGGTTCAAGCCACCACCACCGACCAGTGCCATAGCCCTCCCCCGGATGCTGCGGGGAGTCAAGTCAGCGAAGAGGCTCTTGAGTGAAGGATTAAGGAAGGAGTCTACTGTTGCTGCTGCGATAGCTAACAATAGGACCTCGTTGAAGGTGGATACTCTCAAGAACAGGAAGGAGAAGATAGCACCCAGGATGACGCAGACTCCTGCTACTCGCCTCTTAGATATTAGATCAATTATCTTACCAGCAGGTATCCCAAGTATAACCCCTACAATTCCTGAGGCGAGAATAACCATTGCCCACTCTTGTACGCTCAGACCGATGATCTGTGTGGCGCGAACTACCCAGAAGTTGCTAGCGAAGGAAGCTGAGAAGACGAGGATAGTGACAAGTATGGAGAGCTTCCAGAGCTCCCGAGTTATCTCTGATAACACTTTGAAGACGCCACTATAGGATTTGGCGACAAGTCTCAGCAGGCCACGTGGTGAAAGATCTAACTTTTTGGGGTTCTCGACTGTTTCTTTCAGGAACTTCAGCCTGTAGAGAGCAAGGACTGACACTATTATGAATGAGCCAAGGAACAGCCCCTTCATGGCTGTTCTCATCCCAAGGGAGTTAATCAGCCAGGCACCAGTTACTGGGGCGATAAGGCCGAATCCCGTAGGGATCGCCTCGATAACTGCGAAGCCTATCCCACGCTGCCTTGGGGGAATAGAATCGGCAATGAGAGCCTGTATTGCGGGCCAATAGAAGGTGGTCAAATTCAGGAAAAACAGCCCGAGGGCGAGCCACTGCCACGACTCACCGAGCCCAGTGATCAGTAAAGCGACAGCATAAACGAAGGTCATGTAGCCGATTAGTTTGATTCTCCCTTGGTAGTCTGCAATGTATCCACCCAATGGGTACAGGATCAGGCTGCCAAGGCTCGCCCCTGACATGATTAAACCGATTGTCTGGTAGCTACCCCCAAGTTCCAATACATAGAGGCTGAGGAAGGGCCAGATGATATCGATGGTCGACCTCATGACGCATTCGCAGACGGTCATAACTAGAACGTTTCCGCGAAGGAACTCTAGGAGGCGTGGCAAACTGGAACCCTACTCGGATGAATGAAAAGGTCCAACTAATATAAGTTCCAACTCCAGGGGACTACTTTCATAAGCTCACCTGCTTGATTCTACCCCATGCAAAAGGTAGCGATCATCGTCGGCAGCGACTCCGACAAGGAACTTAGCGACGCCGCTTCCACGATCCTTAAAGAATTCGGTGTGGAATATTATCAGAGGACCCTCTCGGCTCACAGGAGCCCAAAGGCGCTAACCCAGTTCGTAAATGATACCGATGCACAAGTCTTCATCTGTATCGCTGGGCTGGCTGCTGCCCTTCCTGGAGCAGTCGCTGCCCTAACCATTAAGCCAGTAATTGGTGTCCCAAAAGAGGTAAAACTCGGTGGAATAGATGCCCTTCTCAGCATCGTACAGATGCCCACTGGCGTCCCAGTCGCAACGGTAGGCATTGATGGGGCCAAGAACGCTGCCCTCCTAGCTGTCGAGATACTAGCTCTCTCCGATAAGAAACTTGATGAAAGACTCGCAGAATACAGGCGAAAGAGAGCTTCAAGCTAGAAAAATTGCTCAGTCAGATGCTTTAAAAATTTATTATTATCTATAGTACTACAAGTTCGGTGTAGCTTAGAAGCGCTTCTCCGTATACTTCACGATGCTCTCGTAGAAGGCGCGTCCGTCCCCGTACCTTTTTAGCCCTTCGCGAGTCCACTCCGGCATCAGCCACCCATCATACGACCTCTCAGGGTGGGGCATCAGCCCGAGCACCGTCCCCTCAGGGTTGCAGATACCAGCGATGTCGTGGAAGGCACCATTCGGATTCTCAGGCCAGCAACCCTCCGCGAAGGCCCCATTCGCCCCGACATAGCGCCATACCAGCATGTCACGGTCGTATAGGCTCCTAAGCATTTCCGCTTCCCCTTCCTTAGGGAAGACGAAGCGCCCCTCCCCGTGCGCCACGGGACAAGCAATGACCTGACCTGGATTGAGGTACCCCATCATACCGCAGTTCCCATGGCCTACATACTTCATCCTGATCCACCGATTCTGGTAACCGTGGCTGCTGTTCGCTAACGCTGCCTGCGGGTATTTTGACTTTCCCTCAAAGGCAGGTAAAAAGCCTAACTCGACGAGCTGTTGGAAACCATTACAGACACCAAGCACAGGCCGGCCCTCATCAACAAACGTCTCCAGCTCAGGCCCTATTCTGTATTCGCACTCCTTCGCCCAGATTGCACCGCTCCGCACATAGTCACCGTAACTAAAGCCACCGGGGAAGACTAGGACGTTGTAGTCGAGGAGATTCTTTTTCTTAAAGACTTCCTGGGTATGAACTAGCTCGGCTTGGACGCCGAGGTGGCGGAAGGCACGTACGGTCTCGAGGTCACAGTTCGTGCCGGGTGCCCTCATGAGCAGGACCCGGATATCTTCACGCTTCATCGTTTAGCCTCCAGGGGAGTCTTCCACGCCTGAATCGTCTCCTCATTAGCTAAATCTATAATCTTATTACCTGCCTTTTTCACCCTGAACCGGGGCTCCTTTTTGACGGAGCCTACCCATGCCATCGTGGAACCCTTCATGAGTTTCTCAAAGGCGTCCGCTTCTCCCTCGTGCACCTCCACTAGGAGTCTACCATTCGACTCGCTGAAGAGTAGATGATCGTCACGCATCTTGATGACTAGAGGCACATTTGCCAAGTCGATTTCGAGCCCTAGACCACCCGTGAACGCCATCTCTGCAAGCGAGACACCCAGCCCACCCTCAGAGACATCGTGACAACTTCTAACGTATCCTGCATCGATCGCGGCGGTTAACCGCCTGTATGCGGTCGAGGCCTTCGCTGCGTCGAGTTTGGGCACCGACGAGCCTAGGTAGCCCATCAAATGATAGTACTCTGAGCCGCCTAACTCGGGCGCGGTCTCGCCCACGATATAGATCTTATTGCCCGCTTCCTTAAGATCCATCGTGACTACGTCTTCAATGTTTGGCACGATGCCGAGGGCGGTTATTAGCAGCGTCGGCACGACTGGGCCTAATGGTGACTCGTTATAGAGGCTGTCCTTTCCGGAGATGAAGGGCGCCCCGTATGCGATGCCGAAGTCGTAGCACGCTTTACAAGACTCGACGAGGCTACCGATCCTGTCAATGTACTCGGGGCTACCCCATGTGAAGTTATCGAGGAGGGCTATTCTCCTTCCGCCGATGGCGACGTTGTTCCTTATAGCCTCGTCGATGACGCTTGCAGCCATCCAATATGGGCTGATCTTGCCGTATCTCGGATTGATACCTGACGAGATCGATACTCCAATCATCGAGTCGTTGAGGGGCTTGATCACTGCTCCGTCGCTGGGACCCGCGTTCCAGCCCTGCATGGGCTTCACGACTGTTTGCCCCTTTACCTCCTGGTCGTAGCGGCGCACAACCTTCTCCTTGCTCGCTATGTTGTAGCCAGCGAGAAGTTTGAGCAGTACATTTCCCAGGTTATTCGGCTGGTCGAAGGCGGGTTCAATCAGCTTTGGATCGGTCCAATTAGCGGCCCTCGTGGTCTTCGGCGGGTTGAACAGCGACTTGAGGTTAATCTCCGCGACCTTGAAACCCTTGTAGGTGAGCTTTACCACCCCAGATCCGTTGTATCTACCGATAGCGTTCGCTTCTGTCTGTTCGTCCCTGAAAATCTTGAGGACACGTTCAAGGTTCTCAGGCGGCACTACGAGTAGCATCCTCTCCTGACTTTCAGAGATCCAGATCTCCCAGGGAGCCATTTTCGCAGCCTTGAGTGGTATCTTGTCGAGGTCAACGTCGACGCCGAGATCGTATTTGTCCGCGGTCTCGCAAACACCGCAGCTTAGACCGCCCCCGCCGATGTCAGTGATAGCGGAACCGAGTCTAAGCTCGCTTATCTGCTGGATCGCCCGCTTCAGCTTCTCCTCCTCTATGGGGTTGGCTATCTGAACAGCTGGACGTGAGACTTGCTCCGACTCCTTCGTCAATTCAGCTGAAGCGAATGTGACGCCATGGATGCCGTCGAGGCCAGTCTTACCCCCTGCTAAAACACAGTAGTCTCCGGGTTTTGCCCGGCGGAGATACTGATCTTTTCTGAGGACACCGATACAGCCAGCATAGACGACTACATTACCTGTGTACTCCTCGGCGAAGAGTGTCGCACCGTTAACCGTTGGTATACCTATGCTGTTGCCATAGCTACCTATTCCGTCAACTACGCCGTTGAAGAGGTAGGTCGGGTGCTTTACACCTTCGGGTAGTTTTTCCCACGGGTAGTTTAGAGGGCCGAAGCAAAGCACGTCGGTGCAGGCTACAGGGTCAGCCCAGACACCGAGAATGTCTCTGATGACGCCTCCCAGCCCTGTAGCAGCTCCGCCGAATGGCTCGATGGCCGATGGGTGGTTGTGGGTCTCCACCTTGATTGCTACCTTGTAGTCC
>Ga0154708_1090_pt1 | contig 11895 bp, 14 predicted proteins | sample Rifle2008BG13ft_FD_105568 | JGI IMG/M metagenome (GOLD analysis project Ga0154708, IMG submission 105568) | Candidatus Bathyarchaeota archaeon RBG_13_52_12 | reverse complement strand
GCCTGATGATACTCTCCTACTTCGTCCTGGTTTTGGCACCTAACAACGTCATCCTGCTCCTCGCAGGCTTCCTAAGTGGTTTCAGCATGTCATTCATGCAGAATATGATGGCGATCTCAGTTGAGCTTGTGCCGCCGAAGCGCCTCGGCAGCTGGGTGGGGATCCAGGGCTTCTGCAGGGGAGTCGTCGGAATAATCTCGCCTATAATATGTGGCTATCTGTGGGCCTTCGTCTTCCCGGGGAGCATATTCTACTTCCTCGCAGCGACCCAGATAGTGGCGCTTGTGATGTTGGTGCTCGTGCCGACGGAGATCACCCGGTGAGCTTAGGGACGAGTGCTCTAGGCAGTCTTGTTTATACTAGCCTTGATTGCTTCTGCGATCTTCTCCGGGTCTCCTGCGCCACCGGGTCCCAGCTGTTGAATGATGCCTCCGCGGTCTCCTCTTCGTCGGGGTATGATGTGGATGTGGACGTGTGGGATCTCCTGGCCGCTGCCGGGGCCGTTGTTTATTCCGATTGTTGTGGCGTCGCAGGACACCGCATCCCGAATTGGTCCAACAATCATGTGCAATGCCTTGAAGAGGGCCGCTGCCTGTTCAGACGATAAGTCCTCGATTCTGGCGGCGTGGGTCTTAGGGATCAGCAGCGTGTGACCGGGTGCTGCGGGTCGAGCATCAAGGAATGCCAGCACATCATCGTTTTCATACACTCTCTCAGATTTAATGCGTCCTTCAACGATGTTGCAGAATAGGCATGCCATGTTTCAGAGATGAATGTCACTAGTATTTGGTTTTGCCTTAGGAGTAGCGACTATTTACGAGCACAACACCCTAGGGATCACTTGTAAGCGAGACCAGGATCACTTTAGTGGTATGCAGGGATCACTACAACCTCAGGCGATTGTGAAGGGATCACCTTGTACCTGTCGAGGGATCTATCAGAGAGCAGAGCAGGATCAGAGGGGGATCACGGACAATTTTGAAACTAGGAAATATAGCCTAATATAAGCTACAATGATAGAGGAAAACGACCGCTGAAGGTTACTTTGCGCTAAATAGCAGGGGTATTTCTGATCCCGCTGCTCCTAAAAATATTCTTGAGCTCATCCTAGTCCTTAGGTGATCCGGGGGTTTTCGATCGTGATCCATTAGAAGATGATGTGCCAACCCGATGAATCATTTGAAAATACTTTATACATTCATCGGTCGATAAATCTTTGACGATGATCCTCCCCCTGATTCGAGAACTCAACCAGGTCTGCAGGACCCCGAAGCTTAATCAAGCGCTGAGGGATAGGACCTACAGCTTGATGAGGAGACTAAGAGAGTCGCGCGCGCGATAAATGAGGATAAATCAAGTATTCCCATGGTACCGAAGTTGAAGCTAGTATCTGACATTATAGGGATAGAAGTAGTTGACATGAATAGCGAAGTTGCCGCTGTGATGGGACTGGGAAAGGAGACACTCGGTATACTCATTATTAGTATATTCAAGGGCTCAATTGCTGAGAAAGCAGGTTTAATCTCAGGTGACATCCCTGCTCAGTTAGACAATAGAAGAGTTATGCTTGGGGGAGACATCATCATCGAGGTCGACGATAAAACGATCAACTCTAGAAAAGATCTCGAGGATTTTATTAGCCACTATCATCTACCGGATACATCGATTAAATTCAGAATTCTCAGAGACGGAAAACCAATCGAGATCTGTCTAGTTTATTGAAAAATAGATGAATCCATAAAGCATGCAGTTATAGTTGAATCCTCAATCTAACTGTTATGTAAATCACGCGCGCGACTTGTTAGAGATTTGGCGCTTCGGTACTTGTTCTGATAGTTGCGGTAGCAGTTGGGGCAGTAGACGGGCTGGTTGGGTGGTGGGGTGAATGTTGGTTTGAATTCCTTCCCGCACTTGCCGCAGCGCGTGGATGGTGCTTCCTCTGCGTGGGAGTAGCTGAGTTCTAGGGGGATGATGTTGGTCTTGGTCATCGCCATTATTCGCTTGAGATCCTTTAGCTCGTCGGGGGAGACGAGGCTTATCGCCGTGCCCTCAGCGTCCATCCTGGCGGTTCTGCCTATCCTGTGGAAGTAGTTACCTGAGTCCTCGGGTATGTTGTGGTTTATTATGTGGGTTACCTCGTGGATGTCGAGCCCCCTCGCGGCGACGTCTGTGGCGACGAGTATGCGGAGTCTACCGGCGCGGAAGGAGTCGGTGACCGCGTCCCGCTGAGGCTGCGTTAAACCGCCGTGTAGGGGCTTGGCGTCGTAGCCGCGGCTGTGCAGCATCTTAGCGAGGCGCTGGGCGCCGCGCTGGGTTCGGGCAAAGACTATGGCGCGCTCTACACGTTGGGTGTCGAGTATTGTGGTCAGGGCGTTGAACTTGTCCCTTGGCTCTACCTCTACGTAGCGTTGCATTATCTGGGGGAGGGCGATCTCGTCGCGGCTTATTATGAGTTTCAGTGGGTGGTGCATGAACTCCTTGCTGAGCTGGAGGACGTTGCGGTCCAGCGTGGCGCTGAACAGGCCCATCTGCTTCTGCCTGGGGGTGTCGGCGAGGATCCTCCTGATGTCGGCTACGAAGCCCATGTCGAGCATCCTGTCTGCCTCGTCGAGGACAACGGTGGTTACGTTGCGGAGGCTCAGGGTACCCTGGCCGAGGTGGTCGAGAATACGGCCTGGGGTGCCGACGACGATGTGGACGCCCTGTTTAAGCGCCCTGGTCTGGCGCTGTATGGGCTCCCCGCCGTAGACGGGGAGCGCCTTGACGCCACGGTGAGAAGCGAGTGCGTTGAGGTGGTCCGCGATCTGGACGGCTAGCTCCCTCGTGGGTGCGAGGACTAGGCCCTGCACCGTCTTGAGGCGATGGTCGACCCTCTCAATCATTGGGATTCCGAAGGCTGCGGTCTTCCCGGTGCCGGTCTGCGCCTGCCCCAGGACATCTCTGCCGTCAAGCAGAGGCCCCATGGCCTCCGCCTGTATGGGCGTCGGGGTCTCCCAGCCCATATCGGCGATGGCCTGCATGACCTCTGGGGTGAGGTGGAGCTGTTCGAATGATGTGATCTGCAAGTTTTGATCTCCCTCATCACCGGAATTCGACGTGTCGTAGTCGGGGCCCTGCGAGGCTTCGAGTCAAAGCATGCGGCGGATTCCCTTGTGACTGGTGGATGGGGTAGGAGGCGGGTTAAAAGGGTTTAGCTTTACCGGAGTGATACTATTATTATTCCTAACCCTTATCTAGGTCAAACTGAGCGAAGTTGCACGTATTGATTATCCTCGCGATAGCCTCATCCTGAGTTCCATCCGAGAACCTAAGTAATTGTTTGCTTTATAATTTTGATATACCTAATATGCGAGCAATAATCTTATCATCACTTCCACCTGATAGTCATAAATGCCTGCTCACCTATAACGATGTGAGGATGTGAATACGTTTGGTAGATAAGCCGAGTAAAGTGATAATCAAGGTTCTGAGATGCTTCAAAATGGAGGAAGTCTTCAAAGATTCACCAGTCAAGGCTAAGTACAGCGGACCATGCGATGAATTCAATGAAGGGCAGGAGTTCATAATCGGAACCGAAAAAACTCCCCGCATGCCTGAGGGATTCTGCCCATTTGCCTGGGACTCCCTCTTCTGGGCGGTTATGCTACTTAGATCCAATGGCGACTTTGAGTTTTACGAGGATCGTGGAGTGGCAATATGGTCCTGCCCTGATGGTTTGCGGCCTGTCATCTTCAAGCTTGAGCGGGTATAGAGATCAGTAAGCGGCCTTGACTCCATAGCCTTATCCTGGGTTCCACCTGATACCCTATTCAGCACCTGTGCTCAAAGGAGTGTGGTCAAGTTCACGCGAATTTAGGAGATCAGCAACTGCCTCCTTAAGCTGGATAAAACCCGCAGTAGCCAGCAGAGATCCCGTAAACAAGATGATTAATGCGCGCGAGAAAAAATATGTGGTTTATTTGTATCGACGTGGCTGTTTTATCGCTTCATCACGGTATTTGAGTATTTGTTTGTATAGCCATTCCCAGTTTTCAGCGACTAGCGCATTATACGGGCCTTCTTTTCTTCTACCTTCAAGAATCATCTTCACTGTATCGTTAAAACCTACGCCACCCAGAGCGTCTAAGACAAATTCAACCGGCACTAAACCCTGGTAGACCAGTTCACCCATAATCTCAGAATACCTGTACATTGTCTGGAAATAATACCATCCAGTACTCCCTACTGGGTATCTAATATTGAATTCTTCGTGGGATTTTACTTTCGGTAACTCAGTGTACCACCACTCCTGTATTTTTTGTATGTCGGGTTCGCTTCTCATAGTAGCAAACCATTTGAGAGCTACTTCGGCCTGATCTTTGGTTAATTTGCCCAAACCTTCACATCCATTTTTTTCCTCGGTTTCACTACATTTTAGCTAATAGTAAAACCTGACTTGATCCGGATTTAATGGTTATTTAAAATTTGCGAGGGGGCGCTCGTGCATCCTGAATGATAAAGAGGAAGACTCCGAGCATAACTACCCCGCTAAGGAACGCCAACCAATCAAACCCGACGCCCTCCAAAGCTTCATCCATCAGAATGTAGAAGATGACGAGAGCAAATAGAAGAAAGGAGATGCTCGCTAATAGCTTCAACAGCTTATCTTTTCGCATAATCAGCCCCTCCTCCTTCAATACAAATAGTCCTCCACCTTAAAGCACCATGTTGATCTCCCAGCCCTCATCTAGGAGCCTCCTTACTCCTAGCCCTGAACCTAGGTATGAGCGGTGACTCCGTGAAAAACAGGCGTGGCTGAGTACAGGCGAGGCGGTGAAACCACGCAAACCCGCATGTGCGGACACTCTACTTTTAAATAATCCGTTTTTTCATTTGAAACCGGAGATCAATGAATTGGTGATTGTCAACGATAAGAATTTAATAAAACTTGGGAAGAAGATCCTTGAAGCTGCAGGGACTTCACCTAAAGAAGCAGCCTGGGTTTCAAGCTGCCTTGTCCTTTCTAATGTAAAGGGAGTCGATTCCCATGGTGTCCAGCAGATACCAGGTTATGTAGATTCAATTCAAAATGGGTCTTTGAAACCTGGAGCCAGACCAACTCTCATTGCGAAGAGATCAGCAACGGCTTTCTACGATGGTAACTGGGGTTATGGCTACTCAATCGCATACGATGTAATGAAGCAGACGATTAAAAAAGCTAAAAAGGCTGGTGTCGCGTTCTCCGGGATTCGGAACGTTCACCATATTGGCAGAGTCGGCAAATGGGCTGAAATGGCCCTCGAAGAGAATATGATAGGCATAGCAAGTCAACCTGGCGGAGTATATGTTGCCCCCTGGGGAGGAATTGATAAAAAGCTCCATATCGCACCCATAGCTTTCGCGGCTCCTGCTGGGAGATATTCACCCATCGTTGTTGATATGTCACTTGGCCCCATAGCTGGAGGAAGAACCGCCATCCTAGCTCTTCGTGGAATTAAAGTTCCTACGGGGTGGTACATAGACGACGAGGGGAAACCTCACAACGACCCCAAGATATTCAACAGTGGTAAAGGGGCTCAACTACCGCTTGGGCAAGCCGGGTTGGGATATAAGGGTATGGCGCTTTCATTGATGATCAATATCTTAGCCGGACCATTGTTTGGTCACGTCCTTTCTCAAGAGAAAGGAAGCACGTCCTTAGAACTTGCGCCTACTGACGCGTTTAAAAGATGTGGAGTCTTTTTAGGCGCAATAGACATCGAGGCTTTCACCCCCTTGGAAATTTTCAATGCTGGGATGGAGTCCCTTATCGATGAAATCAAGTCTTCCAGGTTAGCAGAGGGTTTTACCGAGATATTGATGCCTGGAGAACCTGAATGGAGGGAGATGGAGAAAAGGAGGAGAGAGGGCATCTATTTAGATGATGAAATATACCAGAAAATATTGGACACAGCTAAAGAATTAGGGGTTAACACGATAAGGTATAGAGGCAGACCCGGAAAAATGGACATTACTCACCCTTCTTACACGCTTAAAGACGGATACGCGTCTACTTGAAGACCAGGAGATGCCCGTTTAGTACTCAAAAATGGACCATCACCCACATGCACGCGCACCACAACTCAACTTTTAGAGTGGCTCTCCACAGCCTTATCCTGAGTCCCACCCGATACCCAACCGTACGCAACTATTAAATACCCTATGAACGAGATAAAAAACGGTTCTACTTTCACCCTTCAATGACTGTAGAACCACGTGGAGGGGCTAACTTGATTGTGAGAAGAATCACGTACATGGGCAAGCCTGGGAAAGACATGATGAAATGGATCAAAGAAAACAGCCAAGTACTGCGAGCAGTTGACGGCATGCGCAGAGTCGAGTTCATCAGATCAAGAGAAAACCCCGAAGTCTGGGGAGCCTACTTTTATTTCAACGAACTTAAGGACCTGGAAACATACAAGACCTCGGGCCCATACAAGGACATAGTTAAGAGCTTATCCGAGTACGCGGACATGAAAAAACCAATAACAGAAGAAGTATTCGATTACTTAGAAGTGTAGTAGAAATCAATCCACCTTTTTTCTATAAACACGCATACAACAATGAGATATGAGACTAACGCGCGTGATTCAGCTGACGTGTAAGCATAAGTCGACAAACTGGAGTTATAATGAGCTCCCATCAGGCCTAACAGATTCAATCGAGTCACGCGCACGAATGATACGTACAATAACGTTTAGTAATCGCTCATGGGAGGTAATTTTTAATGTTTAAAGGGATTAAAATTTGACCCCTATGATAACAGACGTCGTTGACGCACCAACAGGGTCCGCGCGTGAACCACACTTATTCACACGCGTGAGGTGTCTGCTATGAGTGATGGCTGGGAGAAACGGCTACCATTTTACTATGGATGGGTGATATTCACTGTTACTTTCCTAATATACATGTTCATGTATGGACTCAGATACAGTGTCGGCATCTTCTTCGAACCCATAAGGAGTGAGTTTGGCTGGAGCAACACCACGACCGCCAGCGGCGTCACCATTTTTTACTGGGTTTACGCGTTCAGCGCCCCCTTTGTGGGTCCGCTCGCTCGAAGGATCGGGGTACGGAAAACAGTGCTCATAGGCGGCTTGATGCTGGGCGGCGGAGGGTTGATACTGTCAGGGGTCCAGCAGCTGTGGCAGCTCTACCTCGCCTGGGGCATCTTAGCAGCCATCGGGAGCGCGGCCCTCTACGTTATCCCTACAATGGTGCTCAGCATGTTCTTCCACAAGAAAAGAGGAAGCACCGTGGGCTGGAGTAGCGTCGGTGTCTCAGCCGGCCAAGCCTTGATAATCCCTCAGGTGGCGTGGCTCATAGAAATATGTGGCTGGAGGTCCAGCATGGCACTCCTGGGGGGTATAGTGATCGTGACGACTAGCGTCATCGGCTTCCTGTTCCTCAGGGAGAGTCCCGAGTCAATTGGGTTGTTCCCGGATGGCGCTGATCAACCCCCCGACAAGATTTACAAGGACGCAGTGAAGTCTGATTGGGGTACGAGGGAAGCTACTTCAAACCGTAGTTTCAAGCTAATCGCAGCCAGCTACTTCTTCAGCTTGGGGGGAATCGTCAGCATCCTGACCTTCGTTGTGCCACACATGATCAATGTCGGCATCCCGTCTATCCAAGCAAGCGCGGCTTTCGGAATCATAGGGGTGATGAGCGCTGTGGGGAGTATCATTTTCGGCTTATTCAGTGACAGGTTCGGGAGGAGGTGGACGATCATAGCGACGACGGGTCTACTGGCGATAACATTCGGAGTCGCCACCGTGATTCCCGCTAATCTACTGGTCCTCTACGCCTGGACGGTGCTTTATGGCCTAAGTTACGGTGGAGCACCCGAGCAGTATGCAGCAATCATCACTGATTATTTCGGCAGAAGCAACAGCACGACCTTATTCGGGTTCATCACATTGGCCGGCGGGATTGGTGGGGGATTATTCCCCTTGATAGGCGGATGGCTCGTCGACCAGACGGGCAACTACTATTCGACTCTCCTATTCTTAGCCATAGCCACGGCGCTGGGGACTGGCACAGCGCTTCTCGCGAAGGAGCCGAATAGTGTGGATTAAGCGGTATCTTCAGATCCGCGTGCACATGAGAGGTGAACCAAGTGGATCCAAACTAAGCACCTCAATAGCCTCATCCTCAGCTCCATCCGATACTCAACTGTGATTGTATGGTTGACTTAGCTTTGCTCCAGTCGGTAAGCTACATCGCTGGATGCGTGGGAGTATTCATAGCGGCTTTCTTCTACGTTTTGAACCTGAGGATAAGCCAAAAAAGCCAGCAGTTAATGCTTAAAGCCCAGCAACAGACCCTCGAAACAAGGCAGTTCCAGCTCCTAATGTAGCTGTCAGAGTTCGTAACAACCAAGGAGGGGATGAAAAACTATCTAGAGTTCATAAGCATGGAGTGGACCGACTACGACGACTTCGAGAAAAAATATGGCTCAGATATGAACTCGGATAGCTATGCGCTTCGAGAATCCATGGCGGGCTGGCTCAATAAGGCTGGCATACTCCTAAAGTATGGCATAATGGATAGGGAGCTGCTTTACGACTTCCTCGGCCCCGCCGCCATCGGTATGTGGAACTTATACGGTGAGATAATACGTACCCAGAGAGAGTTCGCGCACATGCCTGAGTTATGGCGTGACTGGGAGTACCTCTACGGTGAGATGGTTAAGATCGGTGCTGAGCGTGGAATTGACGCCAGTTTCAAGGAAGACCTTAGGTACACTGACGAGGTGAAACGGAGGATTGCGGCTAAATCCACTTGACTGCTCACGGTAGTTACTTGGAGTCGCGCATGCGAAACAGAGATCGTAATTTGATAATTTTTTATCTTTACAAAACAAGTCACATTGAGCTGCGTCGAATTGATAGTGGAGAAGACATACGAATCACCTGAGTGCAGGCTGAACTATGCGGAGGGCCCAGATAACGGTCCACCTCTTTTGCTACTGCACGGGGGACAGGACCGTTGGCAGGACTACCTACCACTAATGTCGGTGCTATACACTCGATGGCACCTCTACGCCCTGGACTTCAGGGGACACGGGAGATCTGAGCACACACCCGGAAAATACAGTCTAAGAAGCTTCACCTCAGATGTGGCCACTTTCACAGAACAGAGAATAGGGAAGCCCATGATGCTGGTAGGACATAGCATGGGGGGCATTATCGCCTTAATGGTTGCGGCTAACCATCCAAATCTAGTGAAGGCACTTGTTTTAGGCGACGCTCCCCCCAAGGAAAGCCTTAGAGCAGCTGCAATGCATCCTCTCTTCACCCTAACCCATCAAGTCGTCAAAAGTGGCGGGTCATTTACTGACATGTATCGCGATCAGGAATCAATTGGGGTTGAGATACCTAGTCATGGTCTCATTCGCTTGGCCGACATACGAGATGGGCCATCGATGATTCGGAACGCGAAAGCCATGACTCTAACTGATCCAGAGATGTATAATGTGATGATGCCCGGTGAGCAGTTCACGGACTGGATCGAGGGATATGAAACTGATCTCATTCTACCGAAGATAGGGTGCCCAGTGCTTTTCATCAGGGGTAATCCTGAGCTCGGTGGGATGGTGCCCGATGCTGATCTGAGGAAGTTGAAAGATGCTGTAAAGGACCTAATCGTATATGAGTGCCGATCCATGGGGCACAACATATTGAACGGATTCGATGAGGGTATGATAAGGGCTGTGACCTACTACCTTGAAGCTGTTCGATAGTTTTTATTTTGATGTGCGCGCTGGAAACAGTAAAACAACTAAAAAATTTAATTTAATAAAGCGCGTTGAATCCTGATTTATGACATTTTTAGAATGCATCATGTTAGAGACTCTTTTTGTATATGATGTCATTAGCTTTAACAAGTTTATTGACCTTAAGTCCTATAGAGTCTCCTTTCTTTGCGGTGCTAACATTTACGTGCTCTATTTGCATTGATTCAATAACTTGTTCAAAATCCGATGTTGGTCCTTTTACTAATATCTGGTCACCAATTGAAAGGGGAGCTTTCAATTCAATAATAGCGACGCTGATTCTGCTGAAATAATGTAAGACCTTACCAACCTCCTCCAACTTGTCCATGGGTAAAATCTTGTCTTAATGATTTAAAAAAGTGTGCCTCAACTTTGTCCGATACTCGGAGAACTTACCGTAAAGTAACTTTGGCATGTGCCTCATCTTACGTGCAGTAGCCTTATCCCTGGGTTCCGCCTGCTCACCTGCGACTTGTGCGTCTAATCGTTTATCAATCACCGCCCAATAGATTTGGGTACTGGTGCTTGTTGGGTATTGCAGCGGTGTTCAACCACACTGGTTACAATTCACCACCGTCCAGTATCTGCGTAAAAGCTGTGACCACTAGTAGGTGGAGGTGGGGGGCTTCTGGCGCTCAGCCAGGGCCTCATCCCACCTCCGCCATAATTTCTGGCTTCCATAGCCTATCCTGAGCCCCCCGATACCCAACCACACCGCGTTAGAAACGCGGGAGATCACATTATCTAGCAACATTGCCAATTACCAAGTAGGTTAAGTAATGGCATCTTCAGTCGGTAACCTATTCATAGACCGTTCAAAGGATCAGTCTAAGGCCCTTAAGCAGACCGTCGAGAGGGCGCTTGCACAGATTAGCGATGAGGAATTCTTCAGGAAACCAGGTGTAGAGTCACACAGCATCGCTTCCCTCGTAAAGCACGTCAGCGGGACACTGAGGAGCAGGTTCACCAACTACCTAACAGAAGAAGGTGAGAAGCCGGACCGGAACAGAGAGAGCGAGTTCATCATCCACGAGGGGGAGACCCGTGAAGCTCTTATGGGTCGCTGGGAGGATGGGTGGGGTACATTGTTCGCTACCCTTGAAGGGCTCAACGGTGAAGATCTGACACGAGACGTACAGGTTAGGTGGAAGAAATACTCCGCCCTTGAGGGAATCGACTAATGACTCGGAGTCTAATCATCTGTGGCTCACTAAGCGTGTAAGTGTCAGGTTTTACTGCCTCGGATGGCGGAGGCGCATCTTTCCTTATATGCTTCCCTTTACGAGCATTGAGTGCCTTCTGAGTGGATATTACGTTCTCTGATGGAGCCTGTATATCGGCTGCTAAGCATGCTTCCTTTATTCCCCCTGTGAAAATTTTATAGAATTGTCTTACAGTGACGCCTTTTACCTTTGTAGATATTGTCTTGATCGATGGAGGTTTGCCTTCCTTTAAGTTGTAATCCTTCATGAAGATTAGGATTTGATCCCGTAAATCAGACATATGTTGAAGACGTTATTCTCATTAATTTTCAATGTTTATAGCATGATCGGCGTTAACGCCCCATTCTCAATGTCATTACAGCGTTATCGCCCACATTCTCGACCATTACATCTTCCATAAAGACATTCGCACATCATTCCAAGTCATTACGAGCCATTATCACCCATTCCATCATATTAACGCGCCTTCCTCCATTAGTCTGCCTTCATTCCTTGTATGGGTCTTCTCACCATGTACGAGTTGATACGTACATATCTAGGTGAGTTGTCCATGGCTGAGTCAATTTCAAGTCTTGAATGGAATCGTTGTTAACGATGCGTGACATTTTCAGAAGAGGCTATATGAGAACATGGCGGGTGTGCTATTGTCACCGTTAAATCCATAAGTACGGGTTTAGTTTTCAAAGCCCGTAATTGGCGTAGACTCAATTAAGATAGGTGGGGTATTATGTTGATCGTGTGCGAGATATTACTCTTCGAGATTTCCTTTTTTTTGAAAATAATTGCATTGTGGATTAGTAGGAAAAACTTAAAGATCAAACAGGCACATTTCTAAACAATGTACTGGAAAGAGACCGATAACCGGCTAATTCGACG
>Ga0154708_1080_pt8 | contig 11977 bp, 11 predicted proteins | sample Rifle2008BG13ft_FD_105568 | JGI IMG/M metagenome (GOLD analysis project Ga0154708, IMG submission 105568) | Candidatus Bathyarchaeota archaeon RBG_13_52_12 | reverse complement strand
TTAGAATGTGAGGGGCATAATTTTGAAGATAGGCGTCATAGGCGGAACCGGCGACATGGGGAGAGGACTATGCGTTAGGCTTGCTCTACGACACGAACTCCTCATAGGATCCAGATCACTGGAGAGGGCGTCGGCAACCTCTTTTAACCTGAACAACTACGCCAGGGGCTTCTATCAGTCTACGATGAAGGGATGCATTAAGGGGGTCTTAAACGAGGACGCGGTGAAGGAGGCAGAGGTGGTTATAGTGTCTCTCCCCCCGGCCGTCTCAGCGGAGTATCTGAGGGGGTTCTCGTCTCTCTTCACGCCCGAAAAGGTGGTTATCTCGACGGTGGTCCCCATGACTCGGAAGAAGAGGCTGTTCTACTGGACGCCGCTGGAGGGGGAGGCGCTGGGCGACCTGCGCACGCGTTCAGCTGCTGAGGTGCTTCAGGATGTCGTTAAGCCCGCGTGCGTCGTCTCGGGGTTCCAGACGGTTCCCGCGTCCTATCTTTACAACATTGACTCGGTGCTGAACATCGATGTGCTCCTAGCGGGGGACGATGAGCTCTCTCTTGCTAAGGTGGGGAGCCTCGTCAGGGACATTCCTAATCTTCGCCCCCTCCGGGTTGGGCCCCTCGAGAACTCGAAGTTCATAGAGTCGATTACTCCGCTCCTTCTGAATGTAGCTGTTCTGAATGACCTCCGAGACCCATCGATCCGGGTGGTGCCCTGGATGCCAACGATCGAGCCAGAGTAGCAGCGCGCGGGCTCCCGGGCTCTCACCCAGCATAACGTTTGCCCTCGGTGCGAACGCCTTCAATTGGGCTTAAAATAGCTACGTGATTCATGGCAGGCTCCAAAGAATTAAAATCTGGAGCCTGTCGCTTATCATTCCCGGTGAATTAATGGGATTCTGGCCAAAAGGTTACAAGAGCTGTTTCTTCCTCAGCTTCGACTACGACGCCTCAAGCGCCGAGACTTGGAAGACTCCCGGCGACCTCTCATCACTAAGCAAGGGGCGCTACGCTCCGCAAGTCGCGGTCCCGAGGATCCTGGGCCTCCTCGACGGGCTTGAGATAAAGTCCACCTTCTTCACGCCAGGATGGACTTGCGACAATCATCGGGACTCAGTCGCTGAGATCATCAGTCACGGTCACGAGGTAGCCGCTCATAGCTATAGCCACGAGAGGATGACTGAGTTGACAGCCGAGAAAGAAGCTGAGGTCTGGGAGAGGAGCCTCGCCGCGCTGGAGCGCGTTGGCGTCAAGCCCCGTGGGTACAGGGCCCCATACTGGATGTTGAATGAGCGTAGCCTCAGCCACATGAAGCGCCTAGGGTTCCAGTATAGTAGCAATATGATGGACGAAGATATGCCCTATATGCTGAAGCACAACAACGTGGACACAGGGCTCGTTGAGCTTCCGGTTGAGTGGCTCCTCGACGATTGGCCTCACTTCGAGATGGACAGGATGAGCCCCGATGAGGTCTATAGGCTGTGGAAACCCGAGTGGGAGGGGCTTCATGAGCTTGGTAGATACTTCGGCCTGACGTGTCATCCGGAGTGTATAGGGAGAGTGAGTCGGCTCAAGATGTTGGAGAAGCTTATCTTGGAAGCGGAGAATGTTGGCGGGGTCTGGTTCCCTATAGGCAAGGAATTAGCCGATTGGGTAAGAAAGAAGGCCAAGTCACCGAGAACCTAGAACAGACGCTGGAGAACTAGCCCCTATTTTTTACGCGCGCATCCGTCACGATTTTAGGTTAACCTAATATTTATATGTTAGGCTCACCTAAATACATTGAGTCACCTTGAGCGAAAACGTGGAAGAGTACTTGGAAGCAATCTACTCGCTTAACGAGCGCAGCGAGCTAGCTAAGAACCAGGAGCTTTCAGAGAGGCTCAAGGTCTCGCCGCCAAGCGTATCCGAGATGATCAGGAAGCTCTCAGAGGATGGTCTAATCTCATACGAGCCCTACAAGGGCGTGGTCCTCACAGGCAAGGGGATGGCCAGGGCGCAGAAGGTCGTCAGGAAGCACCGGCTTCTTGAGAGGTTTCTACACGATCGCCTCGGGCTAAGGATGGATAAGGTTCACAGCGAAGCCTGCATGATGGAGCACGGCCTCAGCGATGAGGTGGCGGCAGCCCTATGCGACTCAATGAACAGCCCAAAGACTTGCCCCGACGACGCCAAGCCGATACCGGCTTGCACCCTCGATGTTAGCGGATGCGAATCCTGCAAGGTCGCCAGGCAGAAGGACGAGAAACTACACAGGCTTGTTACGCAGCTGAGTAACCTGAGGCCTGGAGAGGTTGGGAAAGTCGCCTTCCTGAGGGACGCTGGGCAGGCCTCCCAGAGAATCATGGATATGGGTCTATGCCTCGGGACTCCGGTGAAGGTGGTTAAGTCAGCGCCTTTCCACGGCCCGGTCGAGGTCAGCGTGAGGGACACTACTCTCGCGCTTGGCCGGGAGCTAGCTGACAAGATCTACGTGGAGGTCGAGAACGGTATACCAGAGCCTCCCCACCCACACAGGCCAAACGCGGTTATCGTGAAGTAGCTGGCAGAGAACATTGAGCCAAATCGACGCAGCGGATAGTGGTCTGAGGGATGGTAAGAAGCTCACAATAGCGTTGGCGGGCAACGCCAACGTCGGTAAGAGCGTGATCTTCAACCAGCTGACTGGGCTCCATCAGCACGTCGGTAACTGGCCCGGTAAGACGGTGAAGAGGGCCGAGGGTACCCTGAGCTTCGGTGGATACACAATCGACGTAGTGGATTTGCCGGGTATCTACAGTCTCAGCACCTATAGCCTCGAGGAGAAGGTGAGTAGGGAGTACATAGCTGTTGAGCACCCGGATGCCATCATAAACGTGGTAGACGCCTCGGCGCTTGAGAGGAACCTCTTCTTCACTGTGCAGCTCCTGGAGATAGAGCCACATCTCCTAGTGGCCCTAAACCAGATGGACTCAGCTGAGAAGAAGGGGATCAGGGTTGATGAAGCCGCTCTCTCGAAGCTTCTCGGAGTCCCGGTCGTGCCCACAACCGCAACCAGGAACGAGGGCCTCCAGGAATTGATGGTGGAGGTCATCAGGATCCACGAGGAGGGTAAGCCAAGCTCAAAGCCTCTTGGCTTCGGACCCGAAGTTGAGGCAATCATCGATGAGCTTGTATGTGATCTCGGCGACGTTAACGTACCTTATCCCCGCCTCTGGGTTGCTGTGAAGCTCCTCGAGGGCGACGAAGAGCTGGAGACGCTGGTGTACGGCCAGAAGCCCACGATGGAGCATAAGGTGGTCGCCGCGAGGAGGAGGGTCGAGGAGATCCACGGCCACGACGTTGTAAGCGTCATCGCGTCGGAGAGGTACGCTCAGGCGAGCAGGATAGCTTCCCAGGCTAGCACCCACGTGGAGCTTAGGTCAAGTGCCTGGAAGAGGCTGGAGGAAGCCACCGACCACCCGATCCTCGGGTACGCCATCATGATCGCCATAATCGTGGGGATGTTCTACTCGATCTTCACATTCGGTGACTACATGTCAAAGCTGCTCGGGTCCGCATTCGAACTCCTCAGAGCCAGTTATTATTCAGCCCTTGGAAGTGGACCGTTACAGGGTTTCCTGTGGAATGGCCTCGTAGAGGGGGCGATTGCAGGGACCTCGATCGCACTCCCCTACATTGTGCCGTTCTTCCTCGTCCTCAGCCTGCTGGAGGACTCCGGGTACCTCGCCAGAGTCGCGTTCCTCATGGACTCGCTGATGCACCGCATCGGGCTCCACGGAAAGGGCTTCATACCCATGATGCTCGGCTTCGGATGTAACGTCCCGGCGTGCCTGGGCTGCTCGATAATGGAGACTGAGAGGGAGAGGCTGATATGCGCATTCGTCTCAAGTCTGGTGCCATGCGCCGCCAGGAGCATCGTGATAATGGGCCTGGTCGCGACGTACCTGGGCTTCGGCTGGGCGGTCACACTTTATGCGCTAGATTTCATGCTCATCTTCATCCTCGGCAGAGTAGCCTTCAAGGTCCTTCCCGGTGAGCCAATGGGCCTCATCATGGAGATGCCGAGTTATAAGATCCCGACGGCGAAGGTCACTGGGCAGAGGACCTGGTTCAGGCTCAAAGACTTCATCGTCGAGGCATTCCCCGTGATCATAATCGGCAACCTGGTCATCTACGTCGCAAACCTCGTCGGGCTGCTCAACCTCATACAGCAAGCCTTCAGCCCGGTGACTGTCTGGTGGCTCGGCCTGCCGGCGGCGACGGGGATCGTCCTGATCTTCGGGGTTCTGAGGAAGGAGTTGACGCTGATCCTGCTTGCATCTTTGATGGGTACAACAAACTTCGCACTCATCCTGTCGCCCTCCCAGATGTTCGTCTTCGCCTTCGTCGTAATGATCTACATCCCCTGCATCGCCACAATTGCCGTGCTGTCGAAGGAGTTTGGGGCGAGGACGGCTGCATTGATCAGTTTAACCGAAATAGTGCTCGCCGTTGTGCTTGGCGGAATTGTTTTCCGGGTTTTTCTCATCACAGGGATCCTGTAAACTAATTGATTCGGCGAGGCTTGGCCGCTGACAATTCACTTCTCCCCCAGCGGTTCGTGCCTAGGCTTAATCAGTGAACATGACCACGCTGAGAAGCTGAGGCATTTCGAACTTCACGCTCGACGGCACTATGGAAAACTGCTAATGATAAAGAACTAGGCTAAATCAAAGTTTTTTTAAACAATTATTCTCGTTGTTAAATTTTGGGCGCTTGTGAGACTATTGAGGAAGTTAATATCCTCGTATTCAAGGATACTTCCCATCTACTGATTACTAGCTGAGGCGAGGTGGGGTTGGGATTCATCTCTAATTTTAATAAGATGCTCAATGATCAAGCCCAAGTTGCGTCGGCTCACTTCTATATTCGACATGTCATCGTTCCCAGCATTGAAAAACTCGCAAGCGCGGAGCACGTCGACTCCGAACATGAAGTAAAGAATATGATTAGGCGGAAGGAACGTCTGATGGACCACTCCGATGATCCACGGTTTAGAGAGAAGCTGAGCGACGTAGTTGCCTTTCCTTGGGTGCACCTCGCTCTCACAAGTTTCAGGGGTCACCTCGAAGTCTCCGATGAGAAAATAATGAATTCCGTGCCCTGGTGGATGGATCGGTTAAAGGAGACTAATCCGAGCCTGTATAATGCAATCGACGGTGAGTCTGAGGGTAGACACTGGTTTGGCGAAGTCCTGGTTGACTTGGTTGCCCTGCTACGTGAATACATCTAGTTTCGCACTAGTCTATTGTTCCGGGTGTTTGATCTCTATGCGCTTTTCTATTTGATTGCATTTAACTGCCAGGTTTCCCTCATGTTCCGGGTTGGGGTGGAAGGTGTACACGCAGTTTCCTGCCTCATCTAACTGGAGCTCCGAGATTGCAGTTATCTTGATTGTTACATTTGATGTTCCTTGTGGAACTGTTCCATTCAGTTTGACGCTGTAGGTTCCCCTCGGGACATCTTTCAGCGTGTATTGAGCTACACCCTTCGCGACTTCAATATTCTTGGAGATCCAGAACAGGAATTTAGCGGCAACCTTCATGGTCGAGACAGTTTCTGCCTCGACGACAAGTCTGTTTTTCGGCCATGGAACTTGGACTTTATGGAACTGCACATTGAACGTGTTGCCCACTATTGGTACCGTTTGTTCGTAGTTGAGCTCAACCGGAACCCTTTCATCACATGTCCCCTTGATTTTTATGTTGATCTGATCCCCTGGTTTCGGATTTTGGGGCGTGATTTCTATGTCTTGAACCAAATGTGAATAATATATTAGCGACCTGGCTTTTAACTGAGTCCTTTAGTGGTGCGCACTCCCTTCCCGAGGTGCACAAAACGCGTTATTCAGTAGATTAACGAGTTGAAAAAGTATTTTTCGGTTCTTTAGTGGTCAGTCTCTTAGCTCCCTTCACCAAGTTATCAAGCCCCTGATTCAAAGCCTCAACCATGCCCCGCTGTACATCGTCATCCACCTTTGCTTCAAATTTAACATAAGGTGGCCCGCATCTGACTTGGAAAAGTTCAACTGCTCCAAGTTTTTTTGAATCAATCTCTTTATTTGCTGTAATATGGGATCCAGTTTCAACATCTTTTACGTTTTCGATTTTATACCCATGCTTCTCCAGGATCTTAACCACACACTCTATGTTTAGCTTGACTTCCATCTTCTTCACCAATCAAGATGAGTCCTCGGGACTATCTTATTCATACGCACACGCCATTATTTTTTCAGGCATTCGATTTAAACACTGGTGTTCCAAAGTAACATTATTGACTCCGCCGTTTAAAAGGTATAGGCATATCGCCTCCATTTTGATAATGTATGGCTTCGAGATTATGGTACTCGACTTAATCCCGAGGCGGATAAGAAAGAGGCTTAATATACGCGAGCCTGGCTTGGCGAGCCTAGATGTCTACAGGCGTTTTCGCCTCGCGATCCAGGATTTGGGTCCGGTATTCGTAAAATTTGGTCAGATATTGAGTACACGAACAGAATTGATGCCACCCGAATTGATAAAAGAGTTGAAGATGCTCGTCGATAAAGTCGAACCCGTACCCTTCGGAAAAATCAAACCGATTATTGAGAAGTACACCGGCCCGATTGAGGACCGCTTCATCTACCTAAATGAGCGTCCCTTCGCAGCGGCCAGCCTCAGCCAGGCACACCAAGGAAAGCTGAAGGACGGGACAGTCGTTGTCTTTAAGGTGCAACGCCCCGGGATAAAGGAGCAAGTAGCTATCGATCTTGATATACTCAGGTTCTTGGCGGATAGGGTCGACTTATTGTTTTATTCTCTAAGAATATACAACTTTCCCGGGGTAGTCGAGGATTTCTCGAAGCAGATTACTATGGAGCTTGATTTCATTCGAGACGGTAAGAACGCCGATCTATTGGCTCGAAACATGAGTTCTCTAAAGGGTATCCGCGTGCCTAAGATCCACTGGGAATACTCTGGAAGTGGCATACTGGTTATGGAGTACATGCGTGGGGTTCGGATAGACTATGTGGTCGGGCTAAAAAAGATGGGTGTTAACCTGCGTGAGGTCTCCCTCAACGGTTTAAACGCCTATTTGAAGCAAATCTTCAAGGATGGGTTCTTCCACGGTGACCCGCACCCCGGTAATCTTATAGTTACGCCGAAGGGAGATCTAGTCTTCCTGGATTTTGGCCTAGTAGGCATCCTTCGCCCCGAGAAAAAGGATCTATTGCTAAGAATGCTGCTCGGCGTTGTTGACGCGGACGTGGACGAGCTTGTTCGAGTCTTTGATCAGCTGGGAATGAAGGTTAATGACCGGTGGGTTGACTTCTTCAAGGATGATCTTTACCTTGGCTTGTTGGAGAGTCAGAATTTTGACCCAGGTAAGCCCAACACGGACGCCTTCACGGATGTCATAACTACTCTGCGGAAGTATCATCTCCAGGTTCCGATGGTTGCGATGCTCATGATCAAGGTGATCATGATGCTTGGAGACGTAATGTCGAAGCTCGTCCCCGAGTTCAACTTCCTGGTGGAGGTCCGCCCCTATCTGGGTGAGATAGTAAAGGACAGCGTCTTGAGCCGAGCGAAAAAGACGATTTTAGAACTGCCCGACATTCAAAAGGAGATTTTTGAGATTCCACAAAACCTCAGTGAAGCAAGTAAGAAACTCTCAACCGGTACTTATAGGTTCAGATTGGCACATAGGGACATTGATAGGCTTGGTAGAAACATCGATAGAGCAGGCTACAAGGTTCTACTTGGCACAGTCCTCGCCTCTATCTTTGTTGGCCTGAGCGTCATTGTTTATTCGATGAAGAATGTATTGTATACAGAGTACCTTTTAGCGATAACCGGGATTTATATTGCGTCCTTAGTCGGGCTTATTCTAGTACCTCACCTATTGAAGAAAAAATAGTGGAAGGGTCGTCTAAGTCTTCCCTGCGAGTGTTCAATTTCACATGGTGCAAAGCATTTACCTCGTGAATTCACTTACAGCAGAGACCTTCTCAGCGAGTCTTGTAGCCTCCCTGACATAATCCTCTTCCTTGAGGTCGGTCCAATCACGACCTGGAAGCACTCCCCTAAGGTAAATGGTCTCTATGAAGTTGCACCCTCTCTCCATAGCTTTGCGCCGCAGCTTTTCAAGGGCATCGGGGTTTGTTTCGTTCGCTCCAACTAGCCCCAAGACAACTCGTTTACCTTTAAGATCGACCTTTTCAAGGAATTCAATCATGGCCAAAGTGGGTTTCCCTCTCCAGACGGGCGTCATCAAGATTATTGGGTCGAATTTATCAATGAGCCTGTCAGGCTCTCTAGCCTCATTGTCCCTTCGAAAATGGCGCTGGAGCTTGAGCCTATCACTCCAGCCTTTTGGCTCACCAAGTCTTCTACTTTCTGCCTTAATTATAGGTAGAACGGTCTCTGCTATCTTAGCCGTCGTACCTGTTTTGCTATAGTAGATTATGAGGGGTTTCAAGAGCATTATCAGGATCAGCTAACCGCAACTGTAAAAAAGTGTTTACCCTCTGCTCGAGTCTTCCTTCATATTTACACTCACGAGCATCTTTACAGTGAGATTGGAAGACGCTGAGAACTTGATTGAGCCCACAGCTTTGATGCCTCCCCAAGTTTTTCAATGGACTCATTCCTCTCACTCGAGAAATTATTGCTCTCGCGCGCGGTACGATTTATGTACAACGATGAAAAAAGGATTCAGATGGGATCCGCTGTTTCTCAGAGACAACCTCGTGAACTTGAAACTCGTTGGCACATCTCAGTGATCCCACTCTACATGGCAATCGGCAGCCCCGGCCTCCTCGCAACATTGGTAGCCCTAACACTGGGTGCGAGCATAGCCGAAATCGGAGCAATGACAGCCGCAGGAGCAATCGCCACATTCATATTCTCCATAGTTTGGGGAAAACTTTCCGATTACTCAGGAATAAGGAAAAGATACCTACTGTTCTTCACTTTAGCCCTGGGCCCGATCTTCCTGATGTTAAGCTTGGCGAACTCTGTTCAACAGATCATCATAATCTACACCATGGCATCCGCCATCACAGCAGGGGTGGCCCCAATAGCAGTGATGTACACCGTGGAGTGCTGCAGGCTCGAGGACTGGCAGGTCGGCGTAGCTCGGTACAGCTCCGTAGCAAGCGTAGGCAACATCCTGGGACTCTTGATCTTCACCATCACCGCGCCGTTCCTTGAGACGCGTTGGCTCTTCTACATCTCATCAGCGACCTGCTTCTCTGCGGCCCTCTTCCTCTGGGTGATGGGAAGTGAACCAGAAACGACCTTGGCTAGACACCCGTTCCCCGTCAAAAACTTCCATGATGCGGAGAAACTCCTCTCACCCAGGCCCATCCTCCACTATCTAGACATGAGAAGAATCAAGCCACCTTGGAACATGAGGCGGATGACTCCACTCCAGCTCCTCTTCCTAGCCGCCTTCATACACTGGACGGGGATTAGTTTATTCGGCGTCGGCCAGACTCCGCTGATGAAGGATCTCGGGCTCACCGACGGCCTGATACTTGCCATCAACGTAGTAACCGGCGTCACAGCGGCTATCGCATTCGCGTGGATCGCCCCACGAATAAAGTCGAGCCATAAAAGATCAATCAATCTAATCGTAATAGCCAGATGCATCCTGATACTGTGCTGGGCCGCGCTCCCATTCTTCCTAATCCACTCAATTCCCTTTGTATTCGTACTTCCACTCATTATCTCTGTTGCATTCAACATCCTCTACTCCTTGATCTGGCTTCCCATCACAAACTTCGCCATCTCACAGGCCCCAGATGATCTTAAGGGGAGTGTTCAAGGGGAACTCCTTTCAGCGACAGCGCTAGCAGGGGCAGTCGGCTCGATGGCTGGAGGTCTCGTGATGGCTACTTTCGGGTACACGGCGGGGTTTGTACTCGCATCGATCATAGCATTACTCACGATCCCGATATTATCCAAGTTTGACATGAGTGCAATCTAGATGTACGTGCGTGGTGATTAGAGTGAATCACCATAATTAAATTGTATTTTATCTGGTGTCGATTCGCTAACTACATTATATGTGTCATCCGGAAATACACACCTAATGTATGGCCCTGAGCGAGTATTGACAAAGTCACACCTCTGAGCAATGTTTTGATAGGGGTGGCCCCTCACTACCTCGTAATACATCACATTAACCCCCCTGTCATCGACAGCAGCACAGGCCCACCGCATCAGCGCCGCTGCAACGTCAAACCTATTGGGCAGGGCGAGCATATCCATGACCCTACTCTCGGCATATCCCCCATCGTAGCTCGTCTGGAGGACCAAATAGCCGAGGACATCTCCCCCATGGGCTGCCTGGAGGATCTGGAATTCGCCGCTCCTTGGGTCACAGTACCTCCAGTTCAGGAATCGGTGATCCTTTTCCAAGATGAAGCTGCAACTGTCTTTCACCCTGCCCCAAAATGCATCGATCCTTGGGTCGAATTTCTGCACCTCCTCAATGCTGAAGTCGTTTTGTGGGCCCTTACCGCTTTTTACGATTTTCCTCAACTTATTCATCGCTTCTAGGGACTTGAATCCGAGTCCGACGAGGTTTGGGTTCGTCGTAAGCCTTTTCTTAAGATATGTATTCGTGACCGGCCTGTTTCTCAGATGCGTCTCCACGTCGCGGATCCTAGCCATGTAAGATACAATCTTGGGAAAGACCGTATGGTCCACCTTTACATTTCTTCTATTGATAATAATTGGGTTGCTTGAGATCGTGTAGCTAAACTCGGCTCCCTGCTCTTCACGGAATTTTGGGCCTATCTCAAAGATTCTCGAGTACACCCCCATGCCCCTATAGTCAGGATGCGTAGTGAAGTCAACATTATTATTACCGAGAATAATCCCCTCCCCAATCTTCACATTGAATAGAAGCCCGTGCCCAACGCCGATGATCCTGTTATCAACCATAGCCACCTTAACTGTTGAGCCCAGAGGCGTGTCCTGAAATTTCCACTTCCAGTATTCGAGTGGGTTCTTCAATTTTCTATACGTATCAAAAGCTATCCTTAGGAGTCCGACTATGTCTTTCTCTTCGCCTGGTTGATATAGCCGAACCTCAATCTCTTTACTCATAAGAGTAGTTATGCTTCCATAATTTATAAAAACTGATTAATATTGATAAGAAAAAGCGGTGTCATTTTGCTCGCTCGCGTTCGTGGCATAAATACTAACGCAAAAAGAGAGGAGAGGTTTACCTAGCTTGTTTCTTCAAGTACACATCGGCTTTGATAAATTGCTTCTTGCACGCGACAGCCTTGAATTCAACGAACACAATAGCAATAGCAGGTGAGAGGAGATGAGTATCGATAGATCCGATATTTACCATGTGACCGAGTGCCCAATCCCGTCAGCGTCCGGGAACCACCATGAGGGGCTGGATACTCTCCTGAGTCTGATGGGAAACAACGGCTTAGAGTTCTACAAGACACAGAGGGCGGCGGACCTCGGCGGCGAAGACGGGCTAATCGGCAGATCCGATGTGGTCCTCCTGAAGGTCAACGCGCAGTGGAAGTACAGGGGCTGCACGAACTCGGACGTCGCCAGGGGGCTCGTCCAGAGGATCCTGGAGCACCCCGACGGCTTCGAGGGCGAGGTAGTCTTCATCGAGAATGGACAGGGCGGCGGGAGCCTTGAATGCGCCACAACGTGGGGTGGGCGGTACCCGGACGCCGGCGTCCACGCGAACGCGGAGGACGAGAGCCACAGCTACTCATACATCGTCGACGAGGTATTCGCGGACAGCAGGGTGTCAAAGTATCTGCTTGATCCTATCCGCGGAACCTTCATCTCTGAAAGCGACCACTCCACCGACGGCTACAGGAAGCTGAATCCAGTATCGTACCCCTGCTTCACGACTGCGAAGGGCAACAGGGTCGAGCTGAGGGAGGGCATATGGAACGGCGAAGGCTACAACACGAACCTGAAGCTCATCAC
>Ga0154708_1080_pt6 | contig 12221 bp, 11 predicted proteins | sample Rifle2008BG13ft_FD_105568 | JGI IMG/M metagenome (GOLD analysis project Ga0154708, IMG submission 105568) | Candidatus Bathyarchaeota archaeon RBG_13_52_12 | reverse complement strand
TCAGGGTATTGGTTGGGTTTCCTTATGCCATCCGGCGTTCTTCTTCCATATCCCTTCGCTAAATTGGGGTGGTCCCTCGGAATGCTTTCAATGTATGTGCTGTTCATGCCGAGGGGATTCAGAATATTCTCCCTGATGTAATTCTCATAGGATTTCCCGGACACGTCCTCCACGATGTATCCTGCTAGGCTAAGGGCCAGGTTGCTATACTTCCACTTCCTCCATGGCTCTAGGGGGTGTCTCTGACCTGGCAGATTTTTGATTACATCCTCTTTGAAAGGGAAATCCGCCGTTGTCCAGTATGGCCCAGCTGCCTCTCGTGGTAACCCTGAGGTGTGGGTGATGAGGTTCTCGATGGTGATGGGTCTGCCTTTCAGCTCTTTTATCTTGAACCATGGAAGATACTCGGTTATAGGATCGTGGAGGTTGAGTCTGTTTTGGTCTCTGAGCTGCATCACTGCTGTGCTTGTGAAGAGTTTGGTGATGGAGGCTATCCTGTAAATGGTTTCTGGTGTGGCTTTGATCTTTTTCTCTAAGTCTGCATAGCCGTACCCTTTGTTCCAAATGATCTCCTTATCTTTCAAGATGGCTACGCTGAGGCCTGGTTGTCCGCTGTAGGCCTTCTGGCTTTCTATCCATGATTCAAGGAGTCGAATACTAGATGCATCTTTCTCGCTTAGAATGGTCATGGAATTTAATGTGGCGGATAATCTATTATAGACATTACGTCGAACACACGCAGTCTACTAAATCGGTCATTCAAGTGACGGTTGGGTATCGGGTGGGACTCAGGATGAGATTATTGCACGTTAGATGAGGCTTATGCCAAATTCAATTTTGGTTAACATATTCCAAGCGCTGGGGGAGGAGCATGTAGGCATCCTAAATGTTTGCTCACGCGGATTTTAGAAGTTTTTATATTTTTTTTAGATGTTTAAGAAGAGACTCTATCTCGGCCTTATGGTATTCTTCGCCTAGCGCCTGTGGTGGTACCATATTGTCCGAGCTCATTAGCCCCAATAGCTTGAATGCGTACTTGTGAGCCCATTGCCAGTTCTCGTAGAATCCAGCGTCGTTCCACGGGAGGAAAACCTTGTAGTATAGCTCCCTGGCTTCTTTGATCTTCCCAGCCTTGACGAGTTTTAGCAGCTCCACGTTCTCCTTGGGAAACACAGCGGCGGTGGCAGTCATTATGCCTTGGCACCCAATTAGGAGGTAGCGGAGGGTCCACGTGTCGGCTCCGCAGAACCTGTAGAGCTTGTCGCCTGTCAGGGAAACTAGCTGCTCGAGGATGCCGCAGCTGTGGAACCCGTACTTCATATGTTTGACGTGGCCCTCGTCGACGAGCCTCTTCACGACCTCGGGGTGGATCATGTCCATGTCCCGGGCGTATGGAACGAGGGCGACTTCTGCAGCCTCTGCTTGGGCTTTGAAGTGCCTGTAGGTCTCCTCGACGGTGTAGCTTCTATACCCGATCGGGTTGAAGCTGAGTATAGCGTCTGCCCCGATATCCGCGGCCTCCTTGACGTAGTCCACTGCCACGCCCGTTCCCATCGCGGCGCATCCAACGATGAGTGGCCCACGCCCATTGACCTTGTCGACAGTTGACTTCACAACATCTGTCCAGTCTTCGGGCCGCAATAGATATCCCTCTCCGATTCCGGCGAGCACGCCGACGCCGGTGCAGCCGTTCTCGAACTGGAAGTCTATGAGCTTCTTCAGGTCTTTTACATATAATTTACCCCTCTTTGTGAGGGGAGTTGGGATTAATGCAATGACTCCACTTAGTGACTTCAATTTAAATCAATTCAAGCTGCCAATGTCTATTATTAATCACTTTTCGAATTAGTTCCCGAAAAGAACTTTTTCCATTTTATTCTACATAAGTTAAAGCCCTGTGGGAAACCCTCCTGAGCCGCCGGCCTTAGAATAAGTTTATTCAGTTTTATTGTGATAGATTATTGAGCGGGTTTCGGTGACATAGCTTGCGTAATTTCAATGAGGAGCTCATGGTCTACTCGAAGAGCCTGGGTGTGGATCTATTCGGCGTGGCTGAGCTTTCATCAGCAAAGTCCTTCATAGAGAAGCAGGGAGGTCCACACGTTGCGGGCTTCCCGAGAGCGGTCTCGCTGGGAATGAGGCTGCTGGATGACGTCGTTGACCAGCTTGTTAACCACGGTGACCTTGTGACGATCTCCACCTATCGTGGACTCTATATGGCTGTGAATGCTGCTCTTGACAGGGCTGCGCTTCTCGTGGCGAAGAGGATTCAGGACGAGGGCTTCCGCGCCTACCCGCTACCCGCGTCTTCCATGTTGAATAATGAGGGGCTTGAAGCATCTTTTTCGCATAAGGTAGCCGCGAATCTGGCCGGCCTCGGCTGGGTTGGTAAGAATTGCTTACTTATAACGCTGGAGTATGGGCCACGACTGAGGTTCGCCACGGTTCTAACCGACGCTCCTCTTACGACTGGTAGCCCGATTAAGAACAGGTGCGGAAGCTGCACCCTATGCGCTGACATCTGTCCCTCTAAGGCAATCCGCGGAAGGGCTTTCAATTCCGATGAGCCTAGGGATGTGAGGATCGATGCGAGTCTTTGCGATATGTACACTGAGAATAGGATACAAACCTTTGGTGACGTCAACTGCGGCCTCTGTGTTTACGTCTGCCCACATGGAAATAAGAGGAAAAAACCTAGCTAGGTACGCGCGATCTATAAAAATGCGCACGTAAGGAAAAACCGCATACGTGCTATGGTACCTGTTTAATAAAATCATAAATTGTTATTCAGCAGATTTTTCAGCATGTTTACTGATTCAACGACCTTACTCATGGATCTCCCCAAACGTAAGAATTGGAAGGCAAGACAACTCTCAAGCAGCGACTCGACAGGCGGCAACCTTGACTACCTGAAAGCCCCGCCACATGAGGTCGTAAGAATAGGTGAGATAAATGGACCAGGCTGCATCCAGAGGATGTAGTTCACCATCTTTAGCCAGGGCCCAGATGCCTACCGTAACCTGATCCTGCGCTTCTACTGGGATGGTGAGGACAACCCCAGCGTTGAAGCCCCCTTCGGAGACTTCTTCGGCATGGGGTTCAGTGAATATGCGCAGCACGTCTCAGCCATCCAAGGAGTCACAAGCGGTGGCTTCTGGAGCTACTGGCCTATGCCATTCACCGAGGGGGCCGTTTTCGAGGCCAAGAACATCGGTGACACCCCAATCCCTGATCTGTACTTCGGAATACAGTACAGCGACCTGGATTATGGCGCGGATACGCCAAGGTTCCACGCCAAATGGAAGCGCGAGAACCCCACTACCATCGATCAGAACTACACCATCCTAGACGCGAGAGGCGCCGGCCACTACTGTGGCGTCGCATTGAACATGCAGTCATACGATAAGGGGAGCCGTCTCTTCCTGGAGGGAGATGAGATGATCTGGGTTGATGGCGAGGAGGAGCCCAGCATCAAGGGGACGGGGACCGAGGACTACTTCCAGGGCGGCTGGTACTGGATCAATGGGCCGTTCTCCGCCCCTTACCATGGCCTGACCTATATGGATCTACTACAGTGTCGGTTCAGCGCTTATAGGCTACACTTACCCGACCCTGTGCCATTTGAACGGGCGATCAGAGTCACAATCGAGCATGGAAGCGGGAACATGCTTCAAGAGGATTACTCGAGCACAGCTTACTGGTACCAGGTTGAGCCACATGATCGCAGCTTTGGTGGAATTGGTGACGATGTCTCATACGTTAAGCCTCTTGGGACGAGGTGGGAGGCTCACCTGATCAGTGAACTCGTTCAGGATCCTCCGGTGAACGTGGAGCGCAGACGTGTGCTCCAGGAGGCGGCGAAGCTCAGAGTGATGTTGAGGGAGGCCCAGATCAAGGGGACCGTACCACATGAACTCGCGGACCTCGATCAAGATGACTTCCTGAGGGCGGACTTTAACAAGTTAAAGGATATTGTTGAAAGACATAAAAAACCGATTAAATAACCTGCCATGTTTCACTTAACGCGCGTACGGTTAACCAATTAAGCTCACGGCCGAGTATCAGGTGGAGCTGAAGAAGATTATTGCGTATTGGATGAGGCTTATGCCAAATTCAATTTAGCTAAGATTTTACGAGTATCATGTGGGAGTGAGGGTAAGGTTATGGAAACGAGAAACACACTGACTCAGATCAGCTCTGTAGTAAGGATCTTATTTGCCCAAAATGATCGTTATACTCTTCCCAGCGTCTGCCAAGCGTCAAACCGCCGTCGACGACAACCGACTGCCCAGTCATAAAAGATGATTCATCGCTAGCAAGCCAAAGAGCCGCATTCGCGATGTCCACGGGCAGACCGGAGCGCCTCAGTGGTTGAGCGCCTGAAAACAACTTCTTCAACGCCTCTAATTTCGCATCAGATAATTCAACGCCACCCTGAAAGATCGGTGTCGGGATAGCCCCCGGGCATATGCAGTTAACCCTGACGTTATGTTCAGCCAGCTCTATTGCAGCCATCCTCGTGAGATGCATAACCGCGGCTTTACAGGAGCTGTAGACGAGAGAAGAATACCCTGCGCTGACCCCAGCCACGCTCCCAGTGTTTATGATGCAACCGCTCTTCTGCTCCTTCATAACACGGGCGGCGTGCTTCACACCATAGAATACGCCACGGTAGAGTACTGCCACCGTCTTGTCGAATCCGTCACTCGGTATCGAATCGACGTTGCCGCGAATGCCTCCATAACCTGCATTATTGAAGACGCAGTCAATTTTACCATACTTATCCTTGGTGAAGTTGACCGCGGCTTCGACCTCCGCCTCCTTCACTACATCGACGTGGAAAAAGGAGGCTTCTCCACCGCATTCCTTGGCTATCTTTGTCCCTCGGGTATCGTTGCGTCCCCCGATTACGACCTTTGAGCCCTCCGTTTTGAAGAGTCGCGCAGTTGCTTCTCCTATGCCGCTTGTCCCCCCTATGATCAAGGCGACTCTGCCATCAAGCCGATTCAATCAATTACCACAAATTTAAGGTACAAGCTGAGTAGGATAAGGCTATTGTACGTTAGATGAGGCGCTCTCTCTCACCATCAACCTCATAGTGAATGTGGATTCCATCGTTCACACGTATGGCATTCTAGATCGTTGATGATGTGACAGGTGAATAAGGCTATTGTAGGTAAGGTTGGGCATCGGGTGGGGCTCGGGATAAGGCTATGGAGGGCATGAGAGAGCAGGTTGAATACGCTTGATGCTTCAAGTTGCGAGGTTTAGTCTCTTTAGGGTCTGAGCTAGAGGCTTTCCTGTTCCCATGTCCCATCCGCGGAGCTGATAGTATCTTTTTAGGTTATTCTCTGTCTCGACTGCTGAGATCCTTGTTCCTTTACTGGGGGCTTCCTCGTATAAGGATCTGGGCCACTGGTCGTCGTCCTTCGTTACCCCTTCTCTGGTGATGTAGAGCCTCATGAGGTTGAACACTCTTTCCCCCGTCCTCATGATCTCCTCAGGCGTCGTGTTAATTCCCGTGGCGGCGGAGTAGAGCATAGCCATGCTGGTTGGCCCCAGTGCCTCTGCTGCCGAGGACGCGAACATGCAGAGGCCGAGGGAGTTATAGACGCTTGATAGATTGTTGTACCAGATGGTCATGAGAACCTGGTCGGGTTCAGATATGTTGGGTGGGTCGCCGAATACACTTTTCTTGAACTCATGCGGCATGTCAAGCCAGTCCAGAAGCCACCTAGAGTAGTCATCCATGCTAATCCCCAGCTTTTGGGCCCACTTGGCTAAGCCAGGGTAGTTGGACACCGCGTGCGTACCCTTGAGGTCGTCGCCACCCCTGGGATTTGTCAGTATGCTGAGGGATGTGAACTCATTCCCCTTAAGGCTCGTCTGCGGGTCCCTGACCATTAACTCGAGCCCCTTCACCGTCTGCACGTATTTGCGAGCCTCCTCTCCCAGGGCCTCGCCTGCTGCCGCCGAGCCCTCAGCTAATAGGTCGCCGAACCCAATCCTGTTAGCGACCATCCCTAGAAGCCTCATCAGGGCCTCATCGTCGCCATGAGCCAGTTTAAAACCCGTATCATCCGCGGTGATTATGCCCTTCTCGTAGAGGTTAATGGCGTAGGAGAACGGACCAAACATGTCCATCCCATATCTCTGGCATAGCTCCCTGACGTGGTAGGCCGCCGGGAGGCTCACACCATACCTGGAGGCCGTTCCAGAGTATAGAGTGAGGCCAGCGCACGCCACCTCGGTGCCCGCGTACGGTCCATCCTTGATGTCCGTCTGGAGGCTACAGCCGTATAAGGGCTCCATCATGCATGGGCAATATACGCCGGGTTCTCCCCGTTTCAGGTAGGGTGCCGCAATGTCCTCGTAGTCCACTCCCTCCTCGTTTGTTCCTATGGTGCCCATGGAGCCGGCTTTAGCCCTTGCCTTCCAGCCGAGGTAGGATCTTATCCTGGACTCGCAGTGGGCTACGGCGCCCTCATAGGCTTGGGCGTCCTGTGGCTTCAGTGTTGTTAAGCCTTTGACTGCTATTGCCTTCAACTTCTTGCTTCCCAGGACAGCCCCTGCATGGCATCTGCCTGGTATGTGCTGCTTATCGAAGACCGGAGCGGCGAACTTGACAAGGTTTTCCCCAGCTGGCCCTATGGCCATCACGCTGTAGTCTCGGCCCAGTTCCTCGACTAGCTTGTCAGTGGTCACATAGGTGTCTCTACCCCAGAGGGACTTAGCATGTTTGAAGCTGACCTCGCCTTCGTTGATGACTAGTGTGACTGGTTGGGCTGCTGAGCCCTTGATCATGATGGTGCTTATCCCCGCCTTCTTCAGCTTGGGGCCCCAGTGTCCGCCCGCGTTACCTGTTCCTAATAGGCCTGTAAGGGGGGATTTGGTTGTGACCTCGACCCTGGGGCTGGCTGGAGCGTTTGTCCCGGTTAAAAGCCCTGGTGATATGAGGACTATGTTGTCTGGCCCCAGTGGATCAGTTTCTGGGCTTGTATGATGGTATAGTAGCCACGTGTTCAAGCCTAGGCCGCCGTAGAACATGCGCTGAATCTTTGGCTCTATCGGCTCGGTGTAGGTTTTTCTCGTTGATAGGTCTACTACTAGGAGACTTGCCTCTTTACCCATGTAAAAGACGTGTCCTCCGTCAACCATCATAAGTCACGGTTGAGTATCAGGTGAAGTTGAGGATAAGTGTATTGAGGAGTCTACTTATGGGGGACATGTTTGACGAACGAAGCAGGCATCCTGAAGGTTGGGTCCCGCAACAGCCTAATCCTGAGCAACTCCTTAGACAGATGCTCGTGGTTCCCAAACATATCTGCACCGCCGAGGCGCTTCCTCACTCCATGATTACCCCCCCTCGAACTTCCGACGCGCGTAAACTTCACAACCAACTCATCTATACCAGAGTAATGGATACGATGTTAATGGATCACTTTCACCAGCCAATTGACAAATCTCAATAGTTAATCAACTGCTAAAGATAGTTACGCCATTATTAAATACCTATAAAATAAAACATTAACTTATAATGAATGAAGAAGTCATTATTCGTCAATATAAACCGGGAGACGAGAAAGGAATCGTCTGCCTCCTGGAGACCGTATTCGGTGGCTGGCCTCACAAGGATCTACAATGTACACCCTGGACCACTTGAGGTGGAAGTATGAAGACAATCCATTGAAATCGAACGCAGTCGCAGTTGCAGAGAGTGCAGGAAAAATTGTTGGCTGCACACATGGACTATTTATGAATGTTAAAATTGGGAAAAAGTTGCAATTGGCTCAGCAGGGGATGGATTTAGCTGTTGATGAAGGGTTTCGGGGAAGAGGCATACATCCTAAAATAACAGATTTGAAGCGAAAAATCATGCGCGTGCGCATATGAGCGAGTGTTTGAGAGGCAATATTTTATAAGATCCCTTACCAAACACATTTTATTTTATACACCGTTTAATCTCGGAAAAATAGAGCTGAATGATTTTATGACTGCGCCACCCGAAAAACTTCATTTCGAATACGGAGACCTAGATACTGTGTAGATAACCGCACGCAAAAGTTATCCAATCGTTATTTTTGGGCTTTCAAGACCCTTAAACGCGTCTTCGAAACACCAAGTTTCATTCAATTCGCAAGCGTGCAGGTATTATCTATTAAACGCCGGTAATCAACACTAGATTCGAAACGCAGGCAAATAACCTGATCAACCCAGGTAAGAGAGGCAGGAACGAGTAGACCAAGCTTTGATCTCTGTTTCCCTTTATCAATATGAAGGGGATTGAGACGAAGAACATGATGGATACTAGATCCATGAGTATCCACGAACCATTATTGATTAATTGGCTTGCATAGGGGTTACTCTCAACGAATCTTCCGGACGATATTCCCGTCAGAGTAGTTACCTCGTCGCCTAATACGCCTATTAATAGTATCAATGAGCTTGCCTTGAGCAGATTTATGTTACTGATATTCATTAAGAATGAATAACTCGCTGAGCTTTAATAAGGATGGAATTCACCGCTCCTCATAGTATAGTTATTAATTTGAATATAACAAGATAATTATGAATTCACAATGGATATTTTTCGTAGACGCACGCGAGCTAATTAATTATTGGGGATCGCGTGCGCGATCAGTTTTTTACTTGACGCCCGATAGCGCGTGTGCAATTGATTGACTGAGCAATGCTGCCGAGTCACCTGTTAATCTCTAGAAGACGGGTGGAGTTGAGGAGCTACGCTTCCTCAACAACATCAAGAAGGCAGCGCCTATGACGATTCCCATCATCAGTGCCTCAACCGGGTATCCGGGTATTCCGCCGCCGCTTATTCCTCCGCCGCCGGTCGTCTGGGTCTGCAGTGTTATTGAGACGCTAGCGGTGCCTCCGGCCGTGACGCTGCTCGTCCCCGTGTTTGTGACGTAGCCGCTCATGCTCGCCTGCACCGTGTAGCTGCCGGGGGCGACGCTGGCAAAGGTGACCGAGCCGTCGGATGTGGTTACGCCGCTTAACGCGGATTGTCCGCTTGGCGTGGTTGTTGAGGAGACGGCTGCCCCGACTAGGGCCTTCCCCGTGCTATCCTTCACCGTTACCTTTAAGCCACCGGTCGTCGGAGCTGCTTGGCTCACCGTGAATGTGGCTGCCTGGCTGGCTGCCCCGCTGTACTGGGTGTTACCCGCCCAGGACGCTGTGACGGTCCATGAGCCTGTTGCGCTCGGTGAATAGCTGTCGCTGTATTTTCCGTCGGCTCCCGTCGTGGCTTGCCTCGTCACCTCCGTTGACCCCAACTTGTATAGTAGGGCGACTGTGGCTCCACTGACTGCTGGCGTGACCGCGCCTGATACCGCCACCGGTTCGCCGAGCTTTACCGATGCTGTGGTTGTGCTGCACGTGATTGTGCTCGCCTGCTTACTCGCGAGGGGGTTCTCCTCACCCGTGACCGTGCCAGAGATCCTCCCAGACTTTGTCGCTGGGATCTTCTCAAGCTTGAAGTTTACATTCAGGGTCGCGCTCCCGGCAGTCACCGAGACGTTGTCCTTGCTGGCGGGCTCATATCCATGCGCATCGACGTACACCGTGTAGGTTCCCGTCGGTAAGCCACTCGTGATCTCGTAGTATCCATTCTCATCTGTGGTGGCGTCACCGTCGCCCGCTGAGACGCTCGCGTCCACAATCGGGTTGTTGCTCGCATCCGTGACCCTGCCCTTGATCGTCCCCGAGGGCACCGGTGGCGTCACATCGAGGGTCAGGTTAACGTTCAGGGTCTCCTTCCCAGCCGTGACGGCCACGTCCTGAACCTGGTTCATGTTTAATCCCTGCTGCGCCAATACAATGTAGACGCCTGTTCCCAAGCCAGTCTCAATCTTGTAAGTGCCGTCAGCCTCAGTCATCGCGTAGCCCGTGTAACCCTTATCGTCTGAGGACATCGCCATTACAGTGACTCCCTCAAGGGGCTTGCCACCGGTTTTAGTAGTCACCTTCCCCGTGATTATCCCCGATGGGTCTAGGATGAGGTTAACGTTCTTGGTCTCCGCTCCCGCCGTCACTTTAACCCCTGAGACGGTCTTACCGAAGAAGCCCGTGGGCAGCGACGCTGTGACGTTGTAGGTGCCCGTGGCGAGGTTCGTGATTATCTTGTAGTTTCCATCGGCGTCAGTCATGGCGAACCACCCATAGCTGTGCTCCGTGTAAGCCGTGATGATTACGTTGGCTACACCTTTACCTGTGGCAGAGGAGGTGACCTTCCCCGATATTCCCCCAGATCGGCGCAGCGAGAAGTTTACGTTTCCCGTCTCTGAGCTGACGACAACTTTGATGCCGCCGAGTTCCTGCATAATGTATCCCTCCGCCATAGCCGTTACATTATATGTACCCGCAGTCAGCCCCTGCGTCAAAACGTACTTGCCCAACGCGTTCGTGACGTTGAAGCCATAGCCCCCCCCGCCTGAAGCCATAATCATCACATTAGGGAGAGGGACATCAGGGTTCGCCGAAACAACCCCAGGAGCCACCGTAAACGCTTGGGTCATCAGGCTAACCGCAACATAAAGTGTAACCAGAATCCAATTTCGAGTCCCGCGATTGCTAGCCATTTCAATCACATAATAGATGAAACGTAAGCATATTAACATTCATTTAAGCACACAACAAGTGCCTTACGTCATCCTCATGCATCGATAAATGCATATGAAATCTCTTTAGTCGGTTTTCATGGTTGAGGCGATCTCTGAGGCCCTAGCCTCCTCCCCTGGGGGGACTGGCACCCTGAGTGAGTAGCTCTGCCCGAACTGCATGGTGGGGGCCCATGTCGTGAAGATGAGCACCGAGTAATCCTTATCCTTCCTCAGCTCGACTTTCTCAAGTTTGGATCCGAAGTAGTCCCAGTAGAAGAGTCTATTATTCAGAAGCACAGCTTTCTTGGAGATTATCGCCTCCCCGAGGCTACGGAGGTTATCGTGGTGGAGGTGTCTCCTCGTGAGGAACGCGGCTAGTCCCATTAGGATGATTGTAAAGACCATGATTCCGAGCACGTAGATCCCCGGCTCGGGGTCCCATAGAACCGCCCCCACCCCCGCGATGAGACACATCGCCGAGGTGAGGATGAAGAGGGGCTTAACCTCGGCCACGCTCTCCTCGTACTCGGCGTCTGAGTACTTCTTCCAGAGCTCAGACGGGTAGGTCCAGCGGGCGAGCACCTCCATGCCCCCAACTATGGCGTCGAACCTGGAGGACAAGCCGTTGTAGACGAGGACGACAATTGCCCCCACGATGACTCCGAAGAAGCTTACGAAGCTAATGGCGTATCCCCCGGACATGCCGTCCACGCCGAGGAACCCAGGCATGAAGATCATTACTACCGCAGCGACTGTGATGACTGCCCAGATGTAGACGGTCCTTCGATAGGGATTCTCAGTCAGGGGGAATCATCTCTCAAAATAGGCAACAGCATACACGTACTCATGACTGAATGGCATAAATAGTCATCGCGCGCGACGCCTCAGAAATGCTATCTGTTAACTGTATGAATATGACTTCTCCTGAAGACGTTAATTATCATCGGTTAAAATTACACAATAGGCTATAGAATGCGCTTTTTAGTGCATAAGTAGAGGATATGCGCACATTGGTTTATTATCTCCCCTGAGCAACATGGTATCGAATAGAGAATATCTTCAGTAACTGGGATTTTGTAGAGGACCGTAACGATATGAAGCCTCAAAACATCGAACGCAAGGACCTGCTGCGTCGACTAATACACAGTGGCTTCATCCTGGGCCTGGCGAGTATGGCCTGGTTCATCATCAGAACCGGCACAAAGCCCAGCAGACAGACATACCCGTGTCAACAGATAGCTAAAGCCAACATCGAGATCTGGATCCTAGCCTACATCGCACCCATCCTAGCCGTTGGAACCCAACGCAAAATAAAACTGAATAAAAACATCCTAGCAACTATACTAATCTGTGGAATCATATTGGTGACAGGAACATACTATCTAATAAAAGGGGAAACACCGCTAATCCCTAGCAACAGCACTTCAAATAACACAGATACAACACTAGTGAAACCCCCACCAAATACAAACAGCACCAAGCCCCCAGGCGGGGGAAACCAGACAACTCCCCCAGTCACGATGTCAAACATATTCGTGGTCAACGGAACACACGGGGGAGACGGAGGGGTAGGGAAGCTAATCGAGTTGATGGGCAATAACTCCC
>Ga0154708_1058_pt4 | contig 12339 bp, 12 predicted proteins | sample Rifle2008BG13ft_FD_105568 | JGI IMG/M metagenome (GOLD analysis project Ga0154708, IMG submission 105568) | Candidatus Bathyarchaeota archaeon RBG_13_52_12 | reverse complement strand
CAGAGTGTCTCAAAAAGCTAATTTCTAAACAATTAAGCGCGCGAGATCTAAAATAAGAACATCGCTTTGTAGTGTGGCTACTTATCAACCCTGTACCTGGTCTCGTTGAGTTCGTCTCGACTTATCTTCGCTTGGATCGCTGAGGCCTCAGCGAATTTTTCCCAATCCCAGCCCATGAGCTCGTAAGCGTAGTTCACTGTGCGGCTAGAGGAGACGAGGAGTCCCTCCCCCTGGCTGTTCGATCCGAGCCTTATGGCTGTTGCTGGGTCTCCACCTTGTGGACAGAGGCCGGGCGCGAGTATCAACCTTTCCTCGCCGATTATTCCCCTCACTACGCCCAGCTCCTCAGTAGCTGTACAGCCAACTACGAAACCATTCGAGCCGTGATCAGCAGCGTCCTTCGTCAAACGCTGATAAAAGGGGACACCGTCCATAAGCCTCGACTGGTAATCATGTGTGCCGGGGTTGGACATCCTGCAGAGTGCAAATATCCCCTTCTGTCTCTCTTCGGACCACCTGTATACTGAATCCACTCCGTTCTTATAACCTGGAAAGGGGCTAAAGGTTATCGCATCGAAGCCGAGCTCCCCTATCCAGTGTAGGGCAGCATCCATAGAGGTCCCAATGTCAGATAACTTACAATCTAGAAGCGCTAGACAGCCACCTTCATGGATGGCATCAGCTATTGCCTTTAGCCCATCAAAGCCGAGGGGATAGACTAGGAATTGGGCATTCGGCTTAATTATCGGTGTGTAGGGCGCGACAGCCTCAACAAAGTTGACACAGAACCTCTCCAACCCAGCTGATATCCCGAGTCTATCGATGAGGGGCTGCGGGACAACGAACTTCTCCCTGAAAGCCCGTGTCGCCGGATCAAGGCCAACACAAAGAAAACTCTCCTTCTCTCTGCTAAGTTCGTAGTACTTTTCGACGAATCTCCTGCTCAGCACCAGATCACCACTGGAAAATGGTCGCCACCAGAATAAAAAAGGCGGGACACCAAAAGGGGTATGGCTTTAAACGTTGACGCCCCCAGTAGATTCAGAGCCCACTCCAAGTTGGGACCCCCATGAGCAGCGAGTCAGACATACGTAAACTACTCAAGATGCGTGCCGACCTTGAGGAGCGTACCGAGCAGCTTCAAGCAGAGATCGAAGACCTAAAGTTAGCTATGGCAGAAATTGACAAGGCAATAGTTAAACAAGGTTTCCAACAACCCTCTCCAGCCTTTCAAGCTGTGAAACCAACCGAACTGAAACCTGAGGAACATAAGCAACAAGGTACTGTGACGCCGGAGACGATCGCCGATGGCTCCTCAATCCAAGCGAAAGACGGAACCATACTCGGGAGGATTCAAGTTGATGACGACACAATAGTCTTCACACCAAGAGAAGGCCTCACCTTCATGACATCGACGCCCCCATTTCAATCGTTCTTACTCGACCGAGTACTTGCTAACATGAGGACTAGTGACGAGACACGAGCTACAACAGGCGAGATTACGCTCGAACAGGTCCTAAGCTACGAAGTCGAGGCCGACGGGGAGACCATTAAGACTCTAACTGTCCACAACTATAGCGGCGAGAGACGCCTTCGAGAGATACAGAGCAGCCTTCGCTGGAGCCTCGACAAGATGTACGATAAGATGAGGCGAGGCTAAGACACCGTGAACAGCGACCTGGAAAAAAGCCCCCTATGGGGGGTCCTTGTAGAGACAGTCCACAGTCTACCTCTCTATAAGAACCACAAGGCGTACATCAAAGAAATTATCATACCCGAAAAGCCTGACGCATCCCCCGAGGAGCTCTCAGAGCGCATGGGGATGCCACTAGGAGAAGCTATAGTAATTCTAGATGAACTAGGCAGAGAGAAGCCAGTGGATAAGAAGGATTAGACGACGTACCTATACGAGATTGCCGTCCCAGCAGTCTCACTCTTTTGCGTGATCTTGACTACATCGCCCCTCTTCGCACCGAGGATGATGGCGATTGGGTCGTTGACCTTTATCCATGGAAACTGGAAGGGCTCCGCGTGGTACTTCTTGTTCACTTCGGATAGCTCTTCCTCGGATACAATTTCGTGGCGAGGAACAAGTGCGTGCTCAAATATATCGAAGGTTGGCAGAGTCGGTGGGATCAACTCGATTCCAAGCTCTTCCGCGCTACTGCGAGCAGAATAAGTGTACTTACCGTCTCCGACTAGGATGCCCCTCGAGGCTCCCTCTTTCTCAACCATCTCCTTGAGCTCCCTCACGTAGCTAATTCCAATAGTCTTCTGCCCGAGTACGGCGTGCATAATGATGAGCTGGTTCTTCTTATCATGTAGTCTATAGACGAGCCTGTCCTCCTCGCTGACTGGTTTCTCCGTCTCGGAGGTTAGGTTTCTGTATTTTATGATTAGTTGGGCGCGCTTCTCCTCGAGGGAAAGGTTCTTACTCATAAAACTTACCTCGCCTTAACCCTCTTCACAATCGGGGCCCGGACCTTCCTGAAGATCCTGTACCCGCAGTAGGGGCACCTGAAGCTAATGTACTTCTCTAGGTCCTCGAAACTCACTCGTCTGCCACACTGAACGCACTCATACACGGGTCCCTCAGTGGGCGCCTGCTGTTCCTTTTTAGGCTCATCGATGGACAAGAGGTTCAACCAGCATTAGCACTCGATCAGCTTCCATTAAAACATAGCGACTGGGACGCCATAGACCATTCTTTCCGAGGCCACTCCTGTTACTTTAACGTCAAATACTCTCCCCTCAAAAGGCTGGGGGGACTCGATGAGAACCACTGGACCGTGTTTGAGGGGGTATGCTACTAAAAAACGCTTATCTCTGTTGTACCTCTCAGCTACAACCACGCGAATCACCCCCCCGAGCATACTGTCCTTCGCCCTCATATTTGCTCGCGCCGCAGCTTCGTGTATCCTCTTGCTCCCCGGGTCTCTGATGTTCGGCGGAGCGGAAGGGTACTCACTGAACGCCGACATCGGGAGAGACTGGAACCTATAGAGTATTACGCGCTCCGCTCCCTCCTCCATGCCTTGGTCGATGGCTTTTACTGTCTCATCGACAGTTTTCTCGTTCTGACCCGGTAGGCCGTGGATGAAGTAAACATACGGCTTCAACCCCGCTTTTTTAAGTCGACCCACAGCGGTCAGCGTCTCCATCGGTGTCGAGGGCCTCCCCATTGAGTGGCTGTGCAGCTCAGAGCCCGTCTCGAATCCTATGCTCACCGGGGTGCCAAAGAGGTACCCGCCTAGAAGCTTTGCTGCTCTCTCTGTCACGAGCGAGGCTTTCAAATTTTCGATCATGAAGGCCGAGGTGCCCTCCACCATGCTCGGAATATCAGCCAAGGACACCAGCAGTCTCTCAAGCTCCTCATAGTTTGGCTCCGGGTTACGAGGATCGGTAAGAGGCTCCGGCTCCACAAGTAGATCTCTGCCGTAGTCGAGGAAGCATGGCGCACTCAGTACGACTCGTTTGACCCCCTCGCCGATAAGCCCAACGACCTCTTCCCTGATTTTGCTGACTGAACGACTTTTGGGTGGACCGAATAGGCTGGGTACAGAGCAATAGCCACAACCGGGGGGAGTGCCGAGAGGGCAATCATATCTCTCCGTAAGACCACCCCTCCTACACAACCCGCAGCTTTCGCAGTTACCTTCGATTATAGCCCTATTGTAGTTGCTGCAGCCCCTCAAGACCTCGACGTAAACCCTAGCTGAACGATGGAGCGCGTAGCCCCTGATTGCCGCAGTCGAGGGTCTAAAGCCGTCAAATATGGCCCTCGGCATCGCCCTTCTCAACGGCGTAGCCTCGACCCCCTCCATGCTCTTGAATGCTACTCCTCTTATTCCTCGAAGTTGAGCCCCACCCAGTTCACCTCGTCCGAGCCCCATGTCAAGCAACTCGTTAAGGGTCTCCTCACCCTCGCCGATGATTGCATAGTCGCAACCAGTTTTACCTATCGCCTGAGCTGGATCAGAGGTTACTGGGCCACCAAGTACCACAGGGTCCCCCTTCAATATTGTAACTACTTTGCGGATTGCAGGAATGTCGCCCGTCATCCCGCTAACAAGTAGTAGATCGAAGCTTTCAGCGAATCCTCTGGCTATGATAGCCTCAGCCTCGATGATAGATGCGACGATCCCTCTGGTATCCAACAAGCCAGCTAACGCCCTCGGCCCAGCTCCTATCACATCCTTACTCGCCTTCCTCTCCCCCTTACGCGAGGCAAGGGCGTCGACTATCAGAGCCTTCACGTATGAGCCCACCCAGTGATGCGTGATAAATGTTCCCAGCGCAGGATAGTGATAAATTAGCGCGAAATAATAGCCATAGCCATGGCGACGATCCCCCTTACTCTCTTGGCCGCCATCGCCCTATCATTCGTCGTATCCTACGTCAGCATCCCGATCTTTAACAAATTCATGAAAGCAGCTGGGATCGTGGGACGCGACATAATGAAGCGGGACAGCGGTCTGATACCCGATATGGGAGGACCTGGCGTCGTTACCGGCTTTGTCTCAGGCGTATTTCTTTACCTCGGGTTCGAGGTTTTTGCTCTAAGGAATTCAGCTGACCTCGTTAATATCCTTGCTAGCATGAACACGATCTTGATCATCACTCTTATCGGTATTTTTGATGTCTTGACTGCATTAATGAAACAGAGAGAGGGTCAGGGAATATTTGAAAAGTTAAAGAGGCGAGGCATCCCGCAATGGTTCTATTTTTTACTACCCCTACCTGCAGCTGTGCCCCTCATGGCGGTAAATGCGGGCGTCACCTATATGGTCCTCCCCTTTCTCGGAAAGGTCCAACTCGGTGCGATATATCCACTCATACTCGTTCCATTAGCTGTTTTATGCTGTTCAAATGCCACGAACTTTTTAGCCGGCTTCAACGGGCTCGAAGCAGGAATGGGGCTCGTCCTTCACACATCTCTTGGAGTTTTCGCGTTGATGAGTAACAAACTCCCTGCAGCCTCTTTAGCACTGGCCTTTGCAGCGGCTCTCGCTTCATTCTTAAAGTATAACTGGTTCCCCGCTAAGGTTTTTCCAGGCGATCTGAACTATACGATAGGGGCTGTATGTGCCTGCGTAACCATCCTGGGAAACATGGAGAAATTCGCTATTCTATGCTTCTTACCTTGGATCGTTGAAGCCATACTTAAAGCAGTGTCGGGTTTTAGATCCGAGAACTACGGTGTCCTCCAGAGAGACGGGATCGTCAAGCCCCGAGAATCTAAGATTAGGTCGTTGACCCACATCGTCATGAGTTCTGGCAACTTTACCGAGAAACAAGTGTCGATGATCCTCATCGCGCTAGAAGTTTTCGTCTGCGCCATCGCCTTCTTAGTAATCAGATACGTCTAGGTGCATGAGTTGGAAAAGAAGGTCTTAATACTAGCCGGAGGTGGGGGGCACTCAAGTATCGCCTTCGCTCTCGCACAGACTTTAAAGGGAAAGGCAGAGACCTCGTTCCTCATACCCGACGGTGATAGACTCAGCAGGGAACTCTTGTCCCCGTTTGGGCCAGTTGATGAACTGATCAAAGGAAGGTATCCAAACACCTCTAACTTGCTTTTCCCCTTCAGATTAATGGCTTCTTTCTTCCACTCCTTTTCGAGGGTAAAAAGGGAGTATGGAGCAGTCGTATCGACTGGTAGTAACTTCTGCATACCTCCCAGCCTCGTCGCATGGCTCAAGTCGATACCCGTAATAAATATCGAGAGCCGAGTCGCCATAGCGAAACCATCGAAGACAGCTCAGTTTCTCCAACATTTTGCGAAAGAGACCCTGCTCCAATGGGAGGAACAAACTAGAAATCTAAAAGGTACATTAACAGGGCCTATCTTCCCAGAGAAGAGATATGAGGTGAAGAACTATGGCTATGTCCTTGTGACGGGTGGCACCGAAGGGCATAAACAGCTCTTCGATGCAATCTCAGAGCTCGTCCTCGAGAAAGTGATTATGCAGACGGGGAAGGTCGATCCTTCTCCCTATAAGGCGAGTCATCCTAGCTGGGAAATAATTGCATATTCCACCGATTTCGAGAGACTCATAGCAGAGTCCTCGATCGTTATCACACATCAGGGAGGGGGCACAATATTCGAAGCTATCCTCTACGAGAAACCTCTGATAATAGTCTTCAACACCGAACTAACACGGACCGCGAACATTGAGGACATGCGCATCCTAGCAGAGAAAGTGAACGCGCCTTTTCTCGAGCAGGCAGATGCTAAGAAGATTGGATCTCTCATGCTCGAAGCTCACTCAGCAAAAAAGCATCACTTTGAGAACGGATGCATAAAAGCCACTGATATCATCATACGCGTGTTGAACTAATCTTCTTCATATTCTCATGTATGCATTTACATCAAACACATCATCTGTTTAGCTATGAGATGCTTGAAGTGAACACTGATAAGGGGGACTTTAACAGACGAGTCATCGTTTTTAACTAGTTATTTAATAATTCAACTGAAATCGAGTCTTTCTTCAACATATAACATAAAAGGAGGCAGATTGATAAAATAAGCAATGTGCGGTATTTTCGGTTTAGTGCTACGAAAAGGTAGAGTCGCCCCAATGATACTTGATGGTCTTAGTAGACTCGAGTACAGGGGTTACGATTCGATCGGCGTCGCTGTAATAAACAATGGCGTGCTTCAGATACGAAAGGATGCAGGGAAGATCAAGGACGTCGCGAGCCGCCTCCGAATAGCCGAGATGAAGGGAAGCATAGGCTTTGGACACACGCGTTGGGCTACTCATGGCGCACCTAACATGATCAACGCCCACCCACACACCGATTCAAAAGGCAAGATCGCCGTCATACATAACGGCGTTATTGAGAACTTCATGGAATTGAAACAAGAACTCATCGATAAGGGCCACAACTTCATATCGAAGACCGATACCGAAGTGATCCCGAACCTAATCGATGAGGAGATGAAGAGCGACATCGGGATCACCGAGGCAACACTCAAGGCTTTGAGGCGGTTAAAGGGCTCTTACGCCGTGGTCGTTCTTTCGAGCCTCGAGCCGGATAAAATCGTATGCGCAAGGCAGGAAAGCCCCCTAGTACTAGGAGTGTCAGAGAATGGCACTTACTGCGCCTCCGACGCTCCAGCGATCCGTCCTTACACAAACAAAGTAATCTACCTCAGAAACGGTGAACTAGCAACCATCGACGTCAATGGGTATAAAATAATAAAGGTCGCTGATGGGTCAGCGGTCGAACGAACCCCCGAGGAGATAACGTGGGTCCTCGAGATGGCTGAGAAACAGGAGTACCCCAATTATATGCTCAAAGAGATATTCGAACAACCCACAAGCCTAAGGACGGGGCTCAGACTCCAGGAGAAATATGTCGATCTTCTAACAATGTTCCTCGACAGAGGGAAGGAGGTCTTCTTAGTCAGCGCGGGCACATCCCAGCACTCTTGTATCGCTGCCTCGTATATTTTCTCAAAAATAGCCCGCCTCACGACCTATCCTGTAGTCTCCTCCGAGTTTACAGAGCAATATGGGTCGACAGTCGGCATAGACTCTATAATCCTCGCTGTAAGCCAGTCAGGGGAGACGTATGACACATTAAAAGCCGTAGACCACGCTAGAATGAGGGCCGCCACGGTGCTAGGGCTAACTAACACAGTTGGCTCAACGTTAACGAGGGTGTCCCGAGCATATATAATACAGCAGTCAGGCCCAGAAATCGGTGTCGCGGCGACAAAGACCTTTACAAGCCAGGTACTTGTATTGGCACAGCTCGCCATGCGCTTGGCGAAGCTCCGGGGCAAACTCTCTCAAGATGAACTCGACGAGTATAAGGAGAGCCTCTACAAAGTACCAGACATTGTCGAAAGCGTCCTTAAGGAGACCTACGACAAGGTAAAGGATATCGCCACTAGAGAGAAGAATTCGAGGCTCTTTCTATTCCTAGGTCGGGGAATCAGCTCTGCGACGGCGATGGAAGGGAGGTTAAAGCTCCTAGAGATTACTTACATACCCTCCCTCGCATACCCCGCGGGGGAAAGTAAACACGGTCCCATCAGCATCGTTGAGAAGGACACAGCTTGCGTATTCATTTGCCCAAGGGGTGATACACATGCCGAGATCATTGGCAGTATCATGGAGATGAAGGCGAGGGGCGCGAAGATCATCTCAATTTGTGAAAAGGGTGATACAGACATTAAGAGTCTCTCAGATGAAGTCATAGAGATGCCGAAGAACATACCCGAGCTCCTATCACCGATTCCATATATCGTGCCTATGCAGTTACTTGCCTACGAGATCGCAGTGTTAAAAGGCCTCGACCCCGACAAGCCAAGGAACCTTGCCAAGAGCGTGACAGTTCCCTAGTCGCTGAAGCTCATTTAACAACTCATCTACTTATTCAACAGACTCGCTTTACCCAACGTAGCGCGCGAGCTTAGTGAACGGTAATCCATCTACTTGGCGAAGCGCTTGGGATTCTTGTCGAAGGTAAGCTTACACCCTTCGTTGCAGAAGTAATACTTCTTCCCATTGTAGTCGCTCACCCACTTAGCCGTCTTCTCGTCAACCATCATCCCACAGATAGGGTCCTTCACCATAGCTATCGTTTTGAGTTTAACGATACTAGTTATAGAACCTTATTGATCTACGCGAATGATCTTTTATCCTATAGAGGGCATCTAGCTGCAGTGGCTGGAATGGGTATAGAGAATGTTTTCGGAGCGGATCTGCTACTCCTCAATGGGAAAATTTGTACGATTGACTCAAATTACACTATCGTCGAAGCGGTCGCCGTGAAGGGTAACAAGATCATAGCAACGGGTTCAAACGTATCTGTTAAAAAGTTGGCGCGCAAGGGTGCAAAGATCATAAATTTGGAGGGGAAGACCGTCCTACCAGGGATCATAGACTCACACACCCACCCTCATAACGCGGCCGTGAACTTCCTCGAGATAAATTGTAGGAGTACCGGGATCAAGAGGATAAAGGATCTTCAGACTGCAGTATCAAAGAAGGCGAAGGAGATCGGACCGGGCAAGTGGGTTCGAGCAAATGGATACAATGATTCAAAGTTGGCCGAGAAACGGCAGATAACCAGACGAGAGCTTGATGAAGCAGCTCCCGACAATCCAGTGTATATAGTCTCTGATACTGGTCACCAAGCTGTAGTCAACTCGAAAGCCCTCGAAATAGCCCATATCACAAAGGAAACACCCGATCCCTCTGGTGGCCAAATTGATCGGGCTAAGAATGGTGAAGCCAGCGGCCTCCTATATGAAACTGCGTCAAAGCTCGTCTCGGACAAGATACCCGAGTATACAGTGGAACAGGTGAAGGTGGGGCTTAGGCAGCTATGGGACCAGTTCTCCGAGTGGGGTATCACGTCGACTCACGACGCCAGTGGTCAGATGTTGGGCATAAGGGGGTATCAAGAGCTACTCGCTGAGGGAGTGAGGAAAGTACGCGTAAGCCTCATGATTAGTCTAAGGCCCTGGCGCGCTGGAAGCGAGGACATGCTATACTCCTTAAAGTCGCTGGGGATCGAGAGTGGCTTCGGTGACGAGTGGCTACGAGTCATGTCTCTAAAAATCATGGGAGATGGATCGGGGGCGGGTGGGACCGCCTGTGTCTATAATCCTCAGCACCGCGGGCCGCAGGGACTTGGCCTGATGACGACGAGCCCAGAAGACATGGAGCGGATAGTTACGGACGCTCACAACGCAGGACTCAGGGTCAGCATTCACAGCATAGGGGACAAGGGTATCGACATTGCCCTAGACTGCATCGAGAAGGCGCAGAAAGCCAAGCCAGTAATCGACATCCGTCATAGGCTAGAGCACAACAGTTGCTGCACACCGAAGCAACTGAAGAGAATAAAGAAGCTGGGAGTCGTCCCGTCAAGCAGCATCGGCTACATGTATGGCCTAGGTGACCAGTACGCGGAAAACTTCGGCTCGAAACGGAGTCGCTGGCTACACCCCCACAAGACGATGCATGAGATGGACATAATCGCGGGTGGCAACAGTGACTGCCCGGTGACCTTCTACGGCCCATTCTACCAGATCTACACAGCTGTGACGAGGAAGACGAGCACCGGGCAGGTCGTTGGACCGGAGGAAGCCATCAGCGTCATGGACGCGATAAGAGTCTACACATTGAACGGAGCCTATCTAGCAAAGGAGGAGAATATTAAGGGGAGTATAGAGCCTGGAAAACTCGCGGATATGATCGTGCTTGACAGAGACGTTTTTACGATACCGGTCGATGAGATCAAGGATGTGAAGGTACTGACAACAATTGTGGATGGTCACATAGTCTACCAAAATCACTAATGACTCTTATTCTGACCGTAGAGTAAACATTTTATTTTACTTACATGCCTTAGTATTTATTTCATGAGAACCTTTAAATCACAAGTTCTAAGTCTCTTCTCAATTTAAGGAGCTGCTACGGTGACCGAGCAATCTACCCTAAGGTCGATGATGAAGGGAAACATTCTGGTTCTAACAGTGAGCCGCGTACTCTGGAGCATGTCCGACTCTCTTTGTTTTCCCTATCTTTCTCTATATATAATCGCATTAGGCGGTAATGCAGCCACCGTCGGCTGGGTGAATGCTGTCGGTACGTTCGCCGCCGCAATCCTCTACCCAATAGGGGGCTATATTGCCGATAAAGCAGGTAGGGCGCGACTCGTTGGGGTGGCAACTCTCCTTTATACGTCGAGTTTTATCATCTTCGCATTTGCGAATAGTTGGGAGATGTTAGCCTTCGCGTTTGCCTATCAGCAGGTCGTCCTTTTTTATATGCCCGCGTTGAACGCGATTATGGCTGATTCGATACCAGTTGGCGCCCGCGGCAGGATCTACTCTGTCACAGTGGCTATTCCCAACGCGGTGAGGATAATCACCCCTTACATCGGAGGCTATCTCATTGCCCTGATTACGCTACAACCTGCCATGCGTATTGGGTACACGATGGCATTCGGTATCGGCGCTGTAGTCGCTTTCATCAGGATTAGATATCTGAAAGAGACTGTTACGAATAAGGAGGGAATCGGTAGAAACCCTGCGAAAATACTTCTCGAGGGTTATAGAAATGTCTTCACGTCTCTGCGCTGGGTTTTTTCGAACATGAGGGGCTACGCGATAGTAGCTATACTTCTCTCCTTCGTCGGGAGTCTCGTTACCCCTTTCTGGATTGTTTATGCTCAACAGATTATTGGCATAGATGCTTACGGTTGGGGTCTCATCTTACTGATTGGAGGGACAGCCAACACCATCACTAGTCTAATCGTGGGTAGCCTCGTTGATGAGATCGGTACGAGGAGGTGTATGATGATCTCCTTCGTTCTTGCGATACCTGGGATGGCCGTTTTCCCATTCGTCGCAGCATTCTGGCAGGCCATGTTAGTCTGGATCCTAATGATGGTGAGCAGTTCGTTCCTCTGGTTATCCTCGTCGGTGTTCCTGGCGGACTCCATTCCACGTGCACTCCGCGGCAGGATCATGGCGGGTGTAGGGCAAGGTGTAAGTCTCGGCGTCTCTGGTGGCGGTTACGCCAGCGGCTTCCTTCTCTTCATCCCAATGACCATCGGTAACCTCGTAGGAGGATATATCTATCAGTATAACCCGCAATTCCCGTGGTTCATCCAGGTTTTCTCCCTTTCTCTCGCTCTTGTCATGACGTTTTTCATAGTGAAGGAGCCTAAGAAGGCGGAGCTATAGATGTTTCGTTTTCTGGTTGAGATTCACCCTAGTATGGGCGCCTGTTCTGCCAGATCTTCTTCTGGTCGGGATGCTCCTCGAAGAACTTGTCTATGATTGCGTCACAGGTTTTCTGAGCAGTTATTAGAGCCTTCTTCATCTCAATTGTCTGCATCACACCATCTCTCTTCAGCCACCTGCCATCGCAGACAACGTTGTCTATGTCGCTTGGATTCGCATAAAGGAAGACGCTTGTAAGTGGTTCACGCGTCGGTGTTAGGTAGGGCGTGAGCATGTTAACGGTTATTATGTCAGCCTTCTTACCCAGCTCTAGGCTGCCAACCTGTCTATCGATGCCGAGAGACTCAGCTCCGCCTCGTGTGGCTCGTTCAAGAAGCTCGTAGAAGGTCGGGCGGGTGGTTCTTCGGCTGTCGTTGATCATACCCTCTGCGCCTCCGACGAGTCTGGCGCGGGTCATTTGGCCTTGACGTATCTCTCGGAGTAGATCGTTCATGTTGTGGAAGTAGTCGTCTGTGCCGAAGCCAACCGGGATGCCTCGGTCGATCCAGTTGTTTAGAGGGTTCTCGACAGCATGGCAGTGAAGGATTGCCATACCCGTCTTCTGGATTATCTGCAAGTCT
>Ga0154708_1023_pt2 | contig 12605 bp, 23 predicted proteins | sample Rifle2008BG13ft_FD_105568 | JGI IMG/M metagenome (GOLD analysis project Ga0154708, IMG submission 105568) | Candidatus Bathyarchaeota archaeon RBG_13_52_12 | reverse complement strand
GATGGGCGCCTGAGACTCTCCAAGATAGGGGACCTGAAGCTGATCCTGCACCGCCCCGTCGAAGGCAGGGTCAAGACGTTGACGGTGACGCGAAGCAGGGCTGGGAGGTGGTACGCCGTGTTCTCCTCCGAGGTTGAGGCTAAGCCCATTCAGGGCAGGCTCCCCGCTGTGGGGGTTGACATGGGGCTGAACAGCCTCGTTGCGCTCAGCGATGGGACGGTGTTTATGGCCCCGAGGAGCTACCGCTTGGCTGAGGGGAGGCTTGGATGGGCTCAGCGGCGCCTGGCCAGGAAGGCGCGGGGCTCGGTGAACCGTGAGAAGGCGAGGCGTAAGGTTGCTAGTCTATCTGAGAGGGTTGCTAACCAGAGGCGTGACTATGCGTACAAGACGGCGAGGAGCATCGTGAACAGGTATGAGAGGATATTTGTTGAGGACCTGAAGATCCAGAGCATGCAGGGGAATAGGCGTCTGAGTAAGAGCATAGCTGACGCTGGCTGGGGTTTGCTGAGGAACGCACTGACCTACATGGCGAGACTGTCGGAGGGAGTGACGGCGTTCGTCGACCCCCGTGGAACCAGCCAAGCCTGCTCAGGCTGCGGCGTGAGGGTTGGTAAGGACCTGTCCGTGAGGATGCACCGATGCCCTGAGTGTGGGCTTATCCTAGATAGGGATGTTAACGCCGCGAGGAACATTCTCAAGCGTGGTCTTGAGATAGGGCGGGGACCGCCCGAATACACGCCTGAAGGAGAGGTGATCGCTACACAGCTCTGTGAAGCTGGGCAAGTCGCCTCGATGAATCAGGAAGCCCATGACTTAAGTCATGGGTAGTTCACTGTAGCGTACCACGTAGGAATGGGTATAGATCTGCTACCTGTTCCTGTACCATGGTCTGGTAGTATTGGTATAATATGCTGACTGCGAGAAGTGCGCCCATCCCACTACCGAAGACGCCGAAGAAGTCGGATATCGCAGCAAGTGCGCCGACTATGGCACCGCCGATTATAGTTATAGTTGGGATATAACGATTCAACAGAGTCACGATTGGTTGCTTGTTCCTTCTGAAGCCGGGGACCTGCATCCCAGACTCGAGGAGTTGATCCGCCATATCCTCAGCACCAAGGCCACCTATCTCAAGCCACGTCATACTGAAGATTACGCAGAATACTATTACGATGACAGCATACACTAGTGCCTTTAAGGGTGCATCCAAGACGTTTTGGATACCCCCAGGTGAGGTGAGGTAGTAAACTAATCCACCGGTGGCGTATGGTTGCCCGCTTGTCGAGTACTGGAATGTCCCGAGCCAGTTTAGCCAGTTGTTATCGTTTGCGAGATTCCATCTCTGCCAGACAAACTGCCCTACAAGTTGAAAGTTGGCGAATAACGCATAGGCTAGTATCACTGGGATGTTGGATACGTAGAGGAGTTTGATTGGCATCCTACCTCGGTAGCCCCTATACTGACTGTGGCTAATTGGTAGCTCGACACGCATACCCTCAACGTAGATTACAAAGAGGAAGACCACAAGTGTTGTGAAGAAGCCGATCATATCTGGCGCCCCGTTTGAGCGGTAGAACCAGTTTAGTACCGGTTCCCTCATCCAGATGCCCTGGAAGAACGCAATAATAGCACCATAAGCCCTCCCGTCATAGTTCATGAAACTGAAGCTCATCCACCAGATATTTGCAGTTATTCCACCAACTATGAAGAGGCTTATCCCGCTGCCGATCCCCCACCCCTTCTGGACAAGCTCGTCGAGGAGCATAATTATTATTCCAGCGACTAGGAGCTGGGCGAATATTAATAATGATTTGGTGAGTGTTGCGGTCCCATACTGCCCGCTGATGATGTAGAGTACAGCCTGTATAACAATCATGAGGATGGAGAAGAATTTGCTCGCTGTGGTGAAGAGGCCACGATCTTCAGCGCTGCTTCTATCGAATGAGATGATGTCTGAGCCGGCGAGAAGCTGTATGATAAGCCCAGCGGTCACTATTGGCCCGATGCCGAGCTCCATCAGAGTTCCTCTGGTCGAGGCAAAGATGACTCTGTAGGTCGTGAATGAGTCTCCACCTGCGGAGATGGGTATCCCGTAAAGCGGGATTTCAGACATTATGAAGTAGATTAAGAGTGCTAGGAGGGTCCAGATGAGTCTGTTTTGAAAGCTTACCTTTCTCTCCGGTGGCTTAACCTCTGGTATTATACGAGATATGGGCTTGAAGAGTTCGAGGAAGCGCAAGGCTATCACTCTACTATTGAGCCGCCGGCTTCCTCTAATTTACTTTTGGCGTTTGTTGAGACGGAGTCGACTCGGATCTTGAGGGCGGTTGATATGCTTCCTCTTCCTAGGAGTTTCCCTATTCCAACTTCGGTTAAATCCAGCTCTGCTCCGTTCTTCATTGCTTCAGTACCAAGGATCTTTACAGCGAGGCCCTCGAGTTCGCCGATGTTTATCGTCGCTGGCAGAGGCTTTAACGAAGATGGTGGCACGAAACCGATGCGCCTGAACCTGTTGGGATTATACTTTACGGTCTGGATCCAGAAGTGCTTGTGGCCTCCGGCAAAGCCTTTTCCTCCTCGGCTACCAGACTTGCGGTGTTGGCCGACTTGACCCCAGCCGCAGTATCTCGATCCGCGGTATCTCCGTGTTCTTCTCAGATCGTGAGGCATTTTATTCACCTATACTCCTTTAACACATTCTCTTGATGAGCTCGTTTATGGCCTCTCCTCTATAGCCCAGCTCACCGTGGTCGTTGTAAGGACGCTTAACCGTCCTTTTGAAGCCCTTCTTTGGGGGATGCATCCTGAAGAAGGGTTTAATGCCGTTCAAGTGGCTGAACTCTACATTACCATCGATTATGGCGTTTGCTAGTTTATCGAGGCTGTCGTAACCAAGGCCCTTCAATGCCTCGTCGGTTATTTTTTCGTCACCTATTAGCTTTCCTCTCTTCTCAATTAGGAGTTTGATGGTTTCGGTGTCGGGTTCTCCCCAAGTGATGTAGTCTTTCGCCTTTCTTAGCATCCCCGTGTACGAGGAGTTCTCTTTAAGAATCGTGGCGTAGTTGTTTTTCTCCATCCTTAACATAGTCAGTGTAGCCTCGACGGTTTTCTGGGCGTCTACGCCACCCCTTATACGGACTACAAAAAGCGTCTTTCCAGACATTTTACATCGCCCACTCCTGGGGAGTCATGATCTTTACAGTCTGTTTTAGGGCATCGAAAGCAGCGAATGCGAATGAGGTAGTCGTTGTTGTTGTGCCCGTTGCCTTGGACCAGCAGTCTTTGATTCCAGCCAGCTGTAGGACGACCTTGGCTGTGTCACCAACTACTAATCCAAGACCTTGAGGCCCGGGTAACAGTGATAGGACGACGCTTCCCGCTTTTCCGTTGACTCGGAAGGGGAGGGAGTGGTTTTCACCGCACCCACATTCCCAGCTGCCACAGCCCCTCTTAATCATGTAGAGGTTGAGCTTCGCTATCCGTATTCCCTTCTCGATGGCGTTACGGACGCGTTTCGCTTTGCCTGTGCCTAAGCCGATGAGTCCGTTGCCATTGCCGACCGCAACGACTGCGCGGAACCGTGAGTTCTCGCCAGCATCGGTTTGCTTCTGGACCATGGTGATATCGATGACCTCGTCTTTAAGATCCTGGACGAGGGAGTCGATAATCTCGACCTCTCTGATCTTGTATCCCTCGCGGAATATGTCCTGGATGGAGGTAATCTGGCCTTCTTTAACCATTTTGCCTAGCTGTGTTCGGGGTACCCATTCCTCTAGTGAGGGACCTTCTCTATCGTGTTCTCTGCTCATTGTGACCAGTCCTCCTGGATCTTCTTCTTAGTCTCCTCGAAGTGTTCGGGGAGTGACTCAGGTCTCATACCCTTCCTGAGGTATACGGAGAAATTCTTCTCATAATCCTCTGGGTCGATGACCTTGGCGTAGTTTACGATGTGTCCGCCGTTTATTCTCTCGGGTGGGGGAATGATATCGCTGTCGCATGGGATGTTGAGTCCTGAGTCGATAGCGCCTTTAACGACAGCGAATATCTTGGAGCCCTTGGTAGGTCTTTTAAGGCCGAGGTCGAGATATGCGGTCTTGATCCCTTCTTTAACTGCCTTATGGCCGGCTATCAAGCCTAGAAGGTATGCCGCGGGTATGCTTTTACCGCTCGCTTGCCAGCCGTATTTTGTGACGAGCTCGTTTGAGGTGGCTTGTGTTAGTACCTTGTCGCCTATTATCTCCGCCTTCACGATTTGGGCCAGTATGCCCTTGTTGGAAACCCTCACAACGAAACGAGGGTGCTTTGAGACGGCAAGTATTCTCCTTGATTGGTAGTCGGTTTTATGTTCTCTCCTCCGCCTATAGGCGACTCTGTAATGTGCATTTTTAGCCAAAACTTCGCCTCCTTAGCTTCTGCTCATTAATGTGCCTCTCTAGCTCTGCCAGACTACGGAACTCTCCGCCTTTTGCTTTCATGTAGAGGGTTCGATATGTGTTGACAGTGATTATGCGTTGGTCGCGGAGTTCAGTTAGTTTCCTCCTCAGTGCTCTTATACGGTGCATCCATCGGGTCTTCTGGGAGACTTCAGCGTATATTTTACCCTTCTTTGTGCCCATTCCGATCCTTCGACCAGTGCGCTTCTTCTGGGCTAGGATCCTTGCACGTCCACGGCTTGTACTTTTCTCGGGAAGTGCCTTGATTGCACCCTCTTTGATGAATTTTCGTATCTCATCCCTGGTTATGGCGCTTTCAACGTCTCCAATCTTCTCTGGGTCGATCCAGACGCGATTCACCCCTATCTCTAGTAGTGAAGCGGCTAGACGCCTTTGGTTGGTGAGGTTCATTTCTTTTCCTCCTCCAGTTTCTCGAAGTCGGAGGGTTTTGGCTTCGCTCCAGCGTTGAGGATCTTAACACCTAGTTTCTCGGCCGCCTCAAGTATCTGCGTCCTCTTTTTTCCTCCAACAGTTCTACTTATCCTGGCTACCTGAGTATCGTTATTGATGGTTTTGAGGTCGTTGACGTTGTTGATTAGCAGCTCTTCCTTACCAGTTGGGTGGAGGCCACGTACGGCTGCTGGACCTCCCCATCCGATGTTGGCGACTTTTGGCCAGCCTTTTTCGTTTGTCCGCATCTTGTTATCGATGCCACGGGGTTTTCTCCAGCGGGGCTTAATCTTTACGAAGCGCCATGACTCGAAGGCATTAAACTTTGGCCTGTTCTGATTGAGTTTTTTCCTGACCTTGAGTAGTCGTTTCTTTTCTGTGTCGCTCATGGTTCATTTACTCCTTGCTGTAGACGTAGATACCGTCAAGGAACTTCCTCAGGTCCTTGTTGCGTATCCTTGTCCTGGTCTGTATGTTTGCCGCCGTCTGGCTTACTTCGTCGATGTCGATGCCTTCGATTATTACATCGTCCTGTTTTACAGTAACTTTAGTGTTTCCGAGTATAGTCGCTATGCGAGGCTTTCTTTCGCCGATGAAATTTTCAATGTGCACTTCCTTTTCGACGACTTTTACAGCTGTAGGGAAGTGGACGAAGACGATCTTCATCTTGTAGACAAAACCCTGTGAGACACCTTTGATCATGTTCTTTACGTGTGCGCTGATTGTCCCGACGAGAGCCGCTTCTGTTCTACGTGGGTTCTCAACGCTAAGTCTGAGTGTGTTGCCATCTTTTATCATATTGAGTTTTGTGTGAGTGAAGTCCCTGACGAGCTTTCCCTTGGGGCCTTGCACTGTTATCTTTCTACCTTCTAGGGTGAGTTGGACGTTCTCCGGTATCCCGACGGTGTTCTCAACTATCTGTACTGACACACCTGTTCACCTTAGAAGACGTAGGCTATCACGACACCGCCGACGTTGAGTTCTTTGGCTTGTCGGTGGTCGATGACGCCCTTTGGGGTTGATAGTATGACTGCTCCGAGGTCTCGACTGGGGAGGAAGCGTTTCTCCCATTTCTCCATTTCTTTGACCTTGGTTGCGTACCTGGGTTGGACTGCCTGACACTCGTTGATGCGGCCGAATAGCTGCACACGGAACTTACCCTGTCTGCCGTCGTCGATGAACTCGATCTCGCCTATGTAACCCTTCTGCTGTATGAGTCGGAGGACTCTACCTACGAGGCCGGAGGCGGGGGTGATTATACACTCTTTCTTACGCCTGCCCTCGTGGTTCATTATCGTGTTAAGCGCGTTTACTAGTGGGTCCATTCATATCACCTGTATTTTTTGAACCCCATCGAGGGGGCTACTTCCCTGAAGCATTTCCTGCATATGTTAAGGCCGTATCGTCTGATGAGGCCATTGTGTGTGCCACATCTGATACATGCCCTTCTGCCAGGTCCTGTTGTACGCTTCTTCTGCTCACTCATTGGCTACAACCACCTCGATGCCAAACTTTGTTCTTATGAACGCCATGGACTCTTCAGGTGTTACCGTTTGGTTGCTCCCGACTTTCCCTCTGGCGTGTTTCTTCTCGTCAATATGGTACCCTGGGCGCTCAACTGTTACTATCACGTCTAAACCTGTTATTCCTAGGTTAGGGTCGTACCTGGTTCCCGGGATATCTATGTGCTCCTTTATGCCGAATGCGAAGTTACCCCACTTGTCGAAGCTATGTGGGTTGATCTTTTTATTTACCGCTACGAACGCTTTTCCGAGAAACGACTCGGCTTTCTCTCCACGGAGCGTAACCATACAGGCTATGGGTTCTCTCTTCCTTATGTTGAAGCCCCTGATGGTCTGCTTCGCGAGTCGTTGGCAGGGTTTCTGCCCTGTAAGTTGCTCCATGATGGTTTGTGCATGATCTAGGGGGTCGCCCGAGGCGCCCACACCCATGTTGACCACGACCTTACCGATCCTTAGAGCCCTCATGGGGTTGGTCTCTACGATTTCGGTTGACATATCATTGACTCTCCGGTAGTGATATCAGCGACTGCGTTGTCCCGATAGGGAAGACGTACTTTGTTAAGGTGCGTATGTCCTCTCCCTTCGGCGTCCGTATAGTCGCCGTCTTCTTCCAGCCTGGTTCATCACCGAAGCCGATTATTATCCCAGTTTCTCCCTGGGATCTTCCGCCCGTGATGACAATCTGCAACTGATCCTTGAAGGGGATGTGTTCTACGATCTGTTGCGACGGAACCTTGATTTTCAAGACATCGTTGACCTTATATGGACTCTCCGTTGGTACATTGAGTGTCCTCCCGTCGTGGAGCCTGAGTTGGGTAACATTGTTCCTGAGCGTCGTTTTGCCGATGATCCTGCAGAGTTTGAAACTAGTCTCTTCACCTTTGATCTGATGTAGGGTTAAGCGACCCCCCTTCGCAGGTAGAATGCGATAGCTCTCACCAGCTTCTGGTAAAGATACTACGTCCATTAAGCCGACTGGGAACTTTTCGTTGAGGCGTGGCTTCCCGTCGATCTTTATCTTACCCTGCTTGGCTATCATAGAGGCTTCCCTACGGGTCGAGGCGTAGCCTAACATGTCGCGGAGTAGAATCGTGACAGGTATCGAGTTACCGAAGTTGTGTGGGCCTGGGCTCGTGTTTATGGACCAGACGTTCTCCTTCCTGTGGATGGTCCAGAACGTCGGTGCTTGCTGCCTCTTCATGTGTCTTGTTGGTCCTTTTCTACCCATTTCTACTCCTCCTTAGCCTTGAAGCCCTTCCTCTCGATGATCTTCTTTCTCCAGTCGTCGTCGAGGTTGAGCTTCGTGATCATTACATTTTCGGCGCGTATCGGGATCTGAACGGTCGACCCGTCCAAGCGGGTCCTGGTCACTCCCTCAATGTAGACCTTGGAGGTCTTTGTGTTGACCCTGATGACCTTTCCCTCTGTGAGTTTTCTGTCCCCCTTCGTTATGGAGACTGTATCGTTCTCCACAACTGACATGGTCCTTGCGCCGAACTGTGATTTGAGGTTGGGTGAGAGTGGTGCAGAGATGTATCGCCTCCTGATCTGAATCGGTGCGTTTTTCTGCTGTTTCCTCACCGTGGAGGGTTTCGTATTACCTACCTTATTCATTTAAACTACCATCCTCGCAGTAGTTCCGAGGCGGGCGAAGCGCTCCACTGCTTCCTTTGCAACTGGTCCCTTCACGTCTGAGCCCCTGAGAGTTCCCTCGGGGGTTAGTATAACGGCTGCATTGTCCTCGAACTGTATCCAGGTGCCATCCTTTCTCAGGTAGGGTTTCCTCTGGCGGACAATGACTGCGTTGAACATCTGCCTCCTCATCTCGGGAGTCCCCTCGCGACAGCTGACCATAATTAAATCGCCGACGCTAGCTATACAGAGTCTCCGTCGTCGGCCCTTGTAGCCAAGCACCTGGATGAGGCGCAGCACACGTGCACCACTGTTATCAGCGCAGATGAAGACAGAGCCTGAAGTTAAGCCTCCGCTTATTTTACGCCGAGGTGCAACTCTCCTCTTCATCCTTTTACTCATCCGATCACGCCTCCTCAGCTAGTTTTTCCACGACGCAGAAGGACTTTGTCTTGCTTAGTGGCCTGCACTCAGCGACACGGACTCTCTCGCCCTTCTTTGCGTTGATGCACGGGGGGTTGTGTGCGGTGATGCGGCTGCTCGCTCGCGCGTAGCGCTCGTATTTCCTGTTGAATCTGGTGTAGTTGATGCGGATAACGACGGATTTCAACATCCTGTCGCTAACCACCACACCGTCCAATACACGCCCCCTCACCGCTAGGGAGCCATGGAATGGGCAGTCTGGGTCACTACACTCGTTCTCGGGTCTCTTTAGGCTCATCAAAACGTTCTCGCCCTACCAATCTCGTTTCGACTTCTTCTTTACGCGGTCTTCTGGTCGACCTATGAGGGTTTTTCCCTTTACCTCAACCAAGGTTCCACCAAGGTTGAAAATGAACGACGCCTCACCCTTCGACACGGTCTTCTCTTTTTTCCCGTTGCTTAGTGTCAGGGTGTTTCGCGTCTCTGCTACTATTGATCCCTTGATCTTTTTCTGGCTCTTGTTGTTGCCACCACTGACCCTCGCATTGAGTCCGATGAGCTCGTGGCGGTTGATGTTCTCAGCGGTGACCGGCGTCATTGCTTAAACGCCTCCTCGTGGATGACGGTCTCTATCCTCGCTATTGCTTTCCTTATGGCTTTGGACCTACCGGGGTTTTCAACAGACCCGCCTGCATTGATTAGTGTCCTGATCTTGGAGAGCTCGGTCTTCAACTCGGTGATTTTCTGCAACCTCTGTTCTGAGGTCATCTCCCTAACTTCATCGAGTCTTACTATCGGCAACTAGTTCTCCTCCTTATCCTCTTTGGGTACGTCCATCTCATTCTTGGACTCTTCTTCAACTTTATTTTCGGGTGTTGCCTCGGTCTCCGACGATGCAGGTGTATGCTCTACTGTTGCCTCTTCCGGTTTTACCCCGACTGTGATTTCTTCTGCGGCCTCTGTAGGTTGCTCTGTGGATTGTCCTGCCTGTACCGTTGGAGTGGGCTGCTCTGTGTCAGGCTCTACTCCCTCTGGCATGTAGACCTCTTCTTCGGGGTACTCGATTTCTGGGAGGTCCTTGAGTGTGATCTTGTCCGGGAATTTCGCGTCCGGTGGGACGATGTTAACTGTTACTCCGAGGATGCCCCTCTTCTGTTTAACGTGAATGGTGGCGTGGCGGAGGTATCTCTTCGACGGTTCGCCAGCCTTTGGTATATATCCTTCGCTAACTTTCTCGAATCTTGCTCTCGCACTTCTTATTGGGCCCTTGAGTATGATCTCGCAGCCTAGTGCGCCACTGTCCATAATTCTGCGTAGGCTCCAGAACATGCTCCTGCGGAAGTGGACGCCGCGCTCGAGGGCGTTCGCGACTCTCGCCGCCATTATATGGGCGTTGAGCTCCGGAAACTCCATCTCTACAACCGTGATCTGGGGGTTTACCAAGCCGATCTTGCGCTCTAGTTTCTCGGAGGCGTCCTTGATAGCCCTGCCTCTCTTACCTATTACCCTGCCAGGCCTCATCGTGTATAGGTTGATCTGGGCGCCAAGCGGTGTTTTTGTTAGTGTGATCCCGCCGTAACCGGCTTCCTCGAACTCCTTTTGAAGGAGCTCGTCGACCGCCATGCGCTCCTTACAGTCTCGGATGATTCTCTTGACTACTGACAAGCTTACACTTCCTCAACAGCGACCTCGATATGTGTAAGGTGGTGGAAGTATGGTGAGGCCCTTCCGAAGGCCCGCGGAATGAACTTCCTTATCCTGCGGCCTCTGTGAGCCGCAATGTGTGTGATCTTTAGATTTTCGGTGTCTAGCCCCTTGAATTCGGCGTTCGCCTCGACGGAGTCGAGGACCCTCAGGATCTCTCCAGCGGCCTTCTGCGGGTATCTACCTGCGTCGAAGCCCTGGGACTCCTTTCTGTGGGGGACCTTACCCCTATATCTATAATATGGGACGGGCTTTTTTAACTCGACGACTTGTTGGAGTGTCTCCTTTGCATTGGCAAGCTTCATACCTTTAATGTAGTTGCAGATCTCTCTGGCAGTCTTTGGTTTTACCCTGAGATCCCTACCGCTGGCTATCGCTGTCTTGTCTGGGTCTAGACCTGTAACCGAGTATCTCCAGGATGGCATATGAGCACCGTTCGACCTTACTTGAAATCGGGACTTTATATAAAAACGTTATCTAAATTCGCGGGAGGTGTGATTCTATAGACTATTATTATCAGTCTTTTTTATTTACTGATTATGAGGATCATTTTGAAGGTTTTTTAGTAGTTCTTTTCTGGAGATTTTATATGCATTATTACTATGCAGTTTGTTTTGAAATTTATTATGGGCTAAAAGGAACTGAAGTAATTTTACTTCAGTGGGATGTACATCGAGCTTCTTGATGCCCCGATTCCTGGCTTACCATGGCGGACGAGCTTGTTAGTTATCACGAATTCTCCGAGGTAGTGTCCGAGCATTTTCTCGTTGATTCTAACCTCCACGAATTCTTGACCGCTGTGCACGAGAAGGGTCTTGCCTATCATTTCGGGGAGGACGACCATGTCCCTTGAATGGGTTTTGATGGGTTTTCCATTGTCCTGTCTGAGGCGCTCTAGGATGATCCTTTGCTCGTTGCTGAGTCCCCTTCGAAGGCTTCTCCTCATTCGGCTAGGTAGAAGGTTGATGAACTCGTCCATCGACATGGCCTTAAGGTCATCTACACTTCGACCCCGGTACTGGAAGTTCTTTGGCATTCGTCTTCACTCCATCATTTCGCGTTATTTAATCGTGTTGGTTACTCCCTCTTGCGTTTTGTACCGCCTCTTCCGGAAGTTCTTGCGGCGATTAGTCCGACCTTGGCGCCTGGTGGCGCATTGCGGCTTACTGTAGTGGATTTACCTGGTCGCCTGTGGCGACCACCACCGTGTGGGTGGCTGGCGGCAGTCATCTTTACGCCGTGTGCTACCGGGTAGACCTTGTTGTTTGATTTTGCGGCGTGGTGGCCTTCCCCTGCTTTGAGGCGTGGCTTTTCTAGTCGGCCTCCACCTGAGATTACGCCAATTGTTGCCCGAGACTTTTCGGGGAGTAGTATGCTCTTCTTTGATGGGAGCTTTACGACGGTCTTGCCTAGGTTATGGGCGATGACTGTAGCATATGTACCTGATGCGCGGACAATCCTGCCTCCGTCTCCGGGTTGTATCTCAAGGTTGTTGACAAGAGTTCCCTCTGGAACTTTTCCAAGGGGGATGATGTTACCGACTTTTAGGGGCGCCTCTGCGCCTATTACTATGTTCTGGTTAACGTGAGTACCTTCGGGTGCTACTGAGTAGAAGGTCTCTCCGCTAACGAGTTCGATTACAGCGAGAGGTGCGGCTCTTCCGGATTCATGGATAATATCCTTGATGGTTCCGTGTAGCGACTCGTTCGCCAAGGCGGGGTATCTTGCTTGAGCGACCTTGCCCGTATGTGCGCTCTGGAATACGGGAGTTCCACGTCCGCGGCGTTGTACCTTGACTCGTTTTCCCATTTTTCACACCTACAGTATTCCGAGCTTGATAGCAAGCTCTGAGGCGCTAAAGCCCTCCTTGAGCTTTATGAATGCCTTCTTCCTCCCATTTCTGTCGATGAGCGTGTTGATTTCCTTCGCCTCGACTTCATAAAGTTCCTTGATTGCCTTAGCGATGTCTTTCTTGTCGGCTTCTCTGTGTACTATGAAGATAAGCTTATTCTCGTTCTCGATCATGTATACGCTGCGTTCGGTCATAGTCGGATACATTATTACATCGTGTGCTTGCATTGTCAAGCCTCCCATGTCTCGTCAAGAGCGGTAAAGGCTGATTTTGCCCAAACGACGAGTCTACCGGCGTTTGCTCCGGGGGCAAGTAACTCTGCGTTGAGGTTTCTTAGTACTGTGACATCGACACCTGGTAGGTTTCGCGCCGCTGAGCTAACGCCCTTATCCTCATTAATCACGATGAGGGGCCCTTTACCTATTTTCTTGCCTCTTCCCCTCATGTTTCCTCTGCCTGCGCGTACCTTCCTACGGTCAGCGCGCTCGACGTCTGCCCAGATACCTATCTTTGCGAAGATTTCCTTGATTTCTTTGGTCTTCTGGACTCCTTCTAATGCGTCGTCGAGTACTATGGGGAGCTGAGTGA
>Ga0154708_1037_pt8 | contig 13303 bp, 11 predicted proteins | sample Rifle2008BG13ft_FD_105568 | JGI IMG/M metagenome (GOLD analysis project Ga0154708, IMG submission 105568) | Candidatus Bathyarchaeota archaeon RBG_13_52_12 | reverse complement strand
TACCTTGGTCATCTCGCGTGGTCCACGGTCGAAGCTGCGCCTTTCTCTATAATCCATTTTATTCACTCCTTTGCTGTATAACGGTCACCTAGAAGGTTACCAATATACCTGCATTCATCCCATATCCCGTCTTTTAAAGATATGTGCGCGCTTAGGGTAGAGGCTTGTTACGCTGATCAACGAGGAGGCAGTTCACTTAGCTTTTTTCCGCAAAAAATAGATCCATGACAACTCCCCGTTTTCCCTTTTTAGTAAACTCGCTAAATGGTTTTCTGCTATTCGCCTAGCTCAGGATTTCAAACTGAACTTCGCCGCCTATCTCGCATCCAAGCCATGGACCGATCGTCGTCAGTGAGCCCTCGTATGCCCTAATAGTGTGGATCTCTGACTTCCCCACCGCGGTGAACCTTATGGTGGCGTTGCCTCCAACATCACCCGTTGGGAAACCAGTTGCCACGGGCACAGGCTCCATGTGGGACCAGATCCAGCCCCAATAGGTGTTATCATAGGTGAACTTCAGTATCGGAATCTCTGGTGGTGCGCCTGGCCCAGGAGATACTGGGATCCCAGCCGCGGGGGCCCCGAAAACCTGAAGCAGATAATCCTGACCATCAAAGTATTGTGCAGGTTGGGTTTTCAGCTGTAGACTGGGGATAATATTGAATGCGGTGTTCGTTATGCCTGTCCCGGCACCATTCTGGGTGGCGTTTACCATGTGAAGAACGTTCACCCCGAAATCGAAGGGTACCTTGAAGGTAGTCGTGAAGGCTCCATCAGACCCTGCTGTGATGCCTGTTTTGATGGGGTAGTAACCCAAGCTGTGGGAGCTTGCTACGTATCCAAACCATATGAGGTTCACGCTGGCCCCCGGCGTGAAACCGGTTCCGCTGACTGTGATTGGGGTCTGAACTGGCCCTGCGGGTGGGAAAAGAGTGATCTTGGCAGATGCTGTAGCTGCCGAAACGTTAGGTGTTTGCCAAGTAAGTACGGCATATGCGCTAACTGACAATGTCAGTGCGGTTACGAGAAGAATCGCGAAGTTACGAATACGCATGTTCATTTTTTCACTTCCAAATATTCTTATGCATCCAAGCTAATAGGTAAATAAGGTGTTTTAGCTATAGTACTAAAATGCATATAGCGAGGTCTTAGACTATGAAAACCGACGATCTCAAGAGAATAATCCTAAAAATGTTCAAGGGAAACGAGCTCTACGGCTACGAGATCCATAAAAGGCTCGAATCACAAGGCGTCGAGGCTGAGATGGGCCGACTCTACAGGGTCCTGAACGACATGCTGAAGGAAAGGCTGCTTGAGAGCCTTTGGCAGAAGAGCCAGATAGGCCCCCGGAAGAGGGTGTACCGGCTAGGCAAGAAGGGCGAGAAGGAACTCGAGAAGATACTTGAGGACGCCATTGAGACCGTTCACATCTTCTACGGCGAATACCTGCTGAACCTCCCCCCTGAGGCCAGCGTCTTTAATCAGATCAGCGGCTACGTCACCGAAAAAATGAGGGAGAGCGGAAACATAGTCTTCTTCACTCCCCTATACTCACCGATCATCGAGAAGCTGTTAACGTCTATTCGCAGCAGTGCACCTTTAGCTAAGATTCACCTCGTTAAGCATAGATCAGTCGAGGTTGACCTACACCTCGACGATATATCGATCTTAGACGGCGAATATTGGGACCTTCCATTGAAGGAAGGGTACGCAGATCTAGTGATGATCGCTTATATGCCTAAAGGGGACTCTCTGCGAGGTGCCGTAGGAGAGTGGTGTAGAGTGTTGGAAAAAGGCGGGGCACTCGCGATACTGATACCTACGGCTCTCATTAACGATTACGAGGACCCTTTGACGATAGGTGATTTTGTGGAGAAATATGAGGGAGAAAATGTGAGGGATAAAGAATACGCGGATAAGGAGACCACTCTAGAATTACTTGGAGACTTTTTCGATGATGTTGAGGAAAAACACATTGTTCACATGACCGTTTTTAGAGCATCTGAAAAAAAGGACTTACATTCATAACCGCGTACGCGAGACCTTATCATATTTGAGTCCACTAATTAAATTGTTATCATATAGATTCTAATATCTGTTCAAACTATAAAATTATTTCATTTTTTACGATGTTGTCGGACCATACAACGGAGGCCTTGCTGGGGTCCGATTTCAGGATGAAGAACGAGTCTGCGAGCCATGGAAAGAAGGGCAAGAGAGAGTACCTAACTGATTCTGAGACTATGACGATGCTTGATGAACTCAACAAATTCTTGTAGAGTAGAGTTGAAATTAAGAGGATCAGGAATGGGGAGCATCAAACTCTTGAGACTCTAATCAACGAAGAAGCTCTACTTTTTGCGAAGTATCTTCGCGGCGAGGCTAAGAGTTGGACGCCAAGATTACCAGGGAACTAGTTTTTTCGCGCGTATGTGAGACGAGTGATAATTCGATCACGATTCTTCAACAGTAGAAAGATACCAATAACACCAAATATAACTATTAATAATTGTGCAATATTCATCAATCCTTGATTAAGGTCTACGGGAACAGGTGCAGGACCCGCAGCCGTACCCACAATAACATTGCGGATCACAAGTCCGAGATTAACGATTTGCATATTCTACATACTTAGGCTCGCGGTCCTAGCTATTTAATTATGTTGAGGGCCACCTTATCCCGCGTGCACGTTGAGATTGAATCTCAATTTACTATTGATCCAATAGACACTGATCCACCCTGCTCTACAACGTAAAGTCTACCCGTTACAGGATCAATGACCGCGTACAGACTCCTCCTCGGATTAGCGCTAGGTGGATCGATCCAAGAGCCTACCGACCAGACGTACTTACCTTGATACTCCGTGGGATAATCTGGCCAGATTCCCGAGTTTCCGATGTATGCCTCCAAGCCGTAAGGCTCCGCCGGGATACCCGCCTTAACCGCGATCTCTTTAGCTTGCTCCATTGTCACCTTGAATGGTTGAAAGTTACCTTCAGTTGGGAGGTACTCTGACCCCTCGGTTAATCTCCATTTTGCGTCGAAGTAAAGATAAATGGTCTGACTTGTGGCATATTTACCAATTAAAATATGGTAGCGGAACGAGACCCAATGAGTCTCATTACCAGCCCACATGTCGTAACCAGCCGTTGGATCGCTGAAGTACTTGCCAAAATACGCCTCCCCAACTCTGGACACTATGACCCCCTTAGCCACCTCAACTGGGTCGCGTATCTCCTCGCTGCTTACCTCGGTGGGGAACATCACCGAGTAATAGGTACCGGTCTGTGCGAGGTAGTCGAATACGTCCCCGTAGAAGTAGACGGAGTCGCCGTCTTTTTGGCTGAGAATCCCGTCTTCCAGATAATCGTCGAAGCTGTATCCTCTGCTAAAGAGGTAATAGACCTTCGGGCCGCCGCGTGTTGAGACTGTGATGGTTCTAGCAGAAACGATGCTTTGGGATACTGAGTGGAAGCTCGTCAGAAATCCCCCAAATACGGTTAAAAGTGGGAACCGAGCTGTCCCGAGGACACCTCGTTGAAGCGGCTGGAACTTGAACAGATCCTGCGTCGGCAGATAGTTGAAGGTTTCTCCCCAGCTATCCAGGAACTGGGAGTCTAATCCGAGATTTGTAACGTCTCGCGCATAACTGAACTCTGCCGTAGAGGCATTTCCTGTGGGAAACCCATTAGCCACTGGCTCGAACCGAGTAGCCTCTGCGGAGCTTGAGTCCGTTCCCTCGAGGGCTACCCTGATTCCAAGGTTTGTCTGCCTGATGACTAAATGAAGGTACTCGTTAGGCGTAGTTGTCCCCAAGTAGCCGAGTTGGGATGCTTTTACGTCTGGACCATATACATTAATTTCCCTAGATTCTCCGGGTGAAAGTGTGATGTCCTCGGTGGGGCAGACGCCGCTCCACTGCCTGTTTCTTCCCTCACCTGAGAAGGCCACTTGTAGGTTTGACAACGTCATCTTCGAGGGGCGCGTATTGGTTATGCAGAGTTGCGCCCCGTACTGGTAGAGTCCTGAGTTATTGTAGTAGTTTATCCATATGTGGGTTAGTTCTAGCGTCACGCCTTTCAATTCGGGTAATTCCTCGGGTTCGTTAAGGCGTTTTTCGGGGAACATTATGCCGGCGAGCGTGATTAAGCCGAGTATGGTGAAGGTGAGAACGTAGAGGGTTCTAGGCCGCACATCTTTACAGCGTCTTCTTAATGGTATAATACTACTCTTTAAAACAACTAGCGTGCGTTGCGCGCGCAATCAGATTCGAGGAATTAATTTTGTTTGTTCGTTTGTTTATGTTTGTTTGTAGAGAGAGTGGGGGAGGGGGGAGAATAAGGGAGTAGAAGAATGAGGGTAGTTACGCGCGCGCGAAGGTTCAAAAAGTGGGACTCAAATAAGAGCTTAGGTGAATGTTTTTTATGAAAATAATCGTGATCGGCGCCAACGCTGCGGGTCTGGGCGCTGCAGTAGCCGCACGAAAGACGAATAGAGTTGCTGAGATCACGGTAATAACGGAGGAGAGTGTGGCAACCTATTCGAGATGTGGGCTCCCATTCGTACTCAGTGGAAAAATATCTTCGTTTGAGAAACTAAACGTGTATCCGGTGTCTACTTACCGCATTATGAAGATAAATCTTCTTACTGAGACAAGGGCTACTCATATCAACGTTGATGATCATAACGTTGAAGCCGAGTCGAAGGATGGAAAGTCTAAGATCCTTGAATATGATGGTTTAGTGATAGCGACAGGAGCGATTCCAAAGAAGTCTCCCATCGAGGGGATAAATAAGAACGGTGTTTTCACGCTTCACACTCTTAGAGACGGCATGGAGATAGCTAAAGCGATGAAACACTCGAGTTCAGCATGTGTCATAGGCGCAGGATACATCGGTCTCGAGATAGCCGAGGCCCTCATTGAAAACGGCTTAAAGACAAGTGTCATCGGGAGTAGAACCTCGGTTTTACCGAATATCATCGATCCAGACATGGCTCTTAATGTAAAAGAACATCTGGAAAAGTATGGAGTCAATTTCATCCTAGGTAAACGTGCTGACGCTGTCTTAGGGGAGAAGAAGGTCAAAGGTGTAAGCGTAGGAGGAAGTGAGGTAGAGGCAGATTTAGTCATTACAGCTACAGGAGTCGAGCCAAATATTACATTGGCCAGAGAAGCCGGCATATCGATCGGGGAGACTGGGGGAATCAAGACTAACATAAAGATGGAGACTAGTGTCAAAGGAGTGTACGCTGCTGGAGACTGTGCTGAGACGACGAACCCAATCACTCATAGCTCAGCTCTTCCCTTGTTAGGGGCGACAGCAGTCAGGCAGGGCAAAGTGGCCGGAGTAAACGTTGCTGGTGACTATTCAACTTACCCGGGAGCCCTTTCTTCGGTCGTCTCTCAGATGTTCGATTTCGAGGTTGGTGCTACGGGTTTAACGGAGTCGCAGGCCCGGAGATTTGGCTTGGATGTTGCCGTTGGTAAGATGCGAAGCTTTACCAGAGCATCCTATTATCCTGATGCGAAGCCGATTGTGGTGAAGGTTATTCTTGAGAGAGAGTCTAAGCGCATCATTGGGGGTCAGATAGTGGCAGGCGAGGAGGTCACTCAGAGGATAAATGCTCTTTCCTTGGCCATACAGAAAAATATGTGTGGATACGAGCTTGTGAAGGCTGATACATGTTACGCTCCCTCTGTGTGTGAGGCATCCGAACCTATGGTTCTAGCTGCGGAGATGGCTATGAGAAGGACATAATACTGAGTTGGAAAGTTGCATGCTTTACCCATAATCTTATCTCCCAATACTTCCTCCCGTTTCGCGCGCGATGTGTTGCATACCCAATTTTCGAGTCGCTTGTGTTCTTCGCCAACCGCTAGCCACCTCATAAAAACCAGGGTGTTTAGAGGATAAGACCATGGTTCCCACAAACCCAAACCCTTCAAATTGCGCGTGCGACTCAAGATAAGCGCACGCCTATGTTTTTATAATTTATCTCATTTTTTGAATTTGTGTCGAAAATCCATCAGATCTATTTTCCCACGACGAACCGTAACTCCCTCATCTTTTAACATCGCAATTTTTTCCTCGACAGCCCCTTTCGCTCCTCCCCTAAAGTTACCAACGGTCCCATCTGATTTAATAACGCGGTGACAGGGGATTTGAGGCCCACAAGGGTTGTTCCTCATAGTTGTACCGACAGCTCGACTAGCAAACGGAGACCAATTTGTGTCTCTTTTTGATAGTTCTTTAGCAAGGTCACCGTAAGTCGTTACCTTTCCTTTTGGCACTTCGGCGAGTAAACGGAGGATGGCTTGTTGATAAGCGCCAAGTTTCGCTAATTTCCTTTCATCTTCAGTAGTAATTTTATACATTTTCTTAATCAACTAGTGTAAATTCCTTTAATTATCATTTACCTGTTCACCGATAAATAAGATCGCGCGCGCAGCACTCGCCACCACGCCTCATACCGTACACCAATTATTCATGCTCTAGAGGTTTTCCAAGCGTATCTCGTCAAGATCCTTGTCGGGTAGACCTTCCGCTTTCAGAAACTCTATAATTAAGTCAGTCTTTAACCGGGTATACTTATCTATATCAGCCACTGTGCTAGCTAGGCTAAGCTTCAGATCCCTGTACCGCCTAAAGGCATTAGGGTTCTCCGATAGATGTTTTCGCAGCAGTATGTGGTTCCGGTATGCGGCTGAGTCTCTATGGGTGACGTAGAGATGGTGATCATGCAAAGGCTTTCTCTCCAGATTGAAGACCTCACGCTCCTTTATCCCCAGGTTACCCACGTGCACGTAGCCGAGAATTCTTAATCGTTCAGTAATGTCTTTGAGTTTACCCCAGTCATCAATGACAATATCGATGTCGATTACCGGTTTAGCGCTCATTCCCTCAATCGAGGTGTTTCCAACATGGACGATATCAACGGCGAGGTCGCTGATCTCTGCCCAGATTGGCTCACGCAGTTCATCAAACCACTTCTTCCATTCCGGGTTGTATGGAGCGACGTTAACCGGCATGCTCTGAAAGCAGTATCTTAGGAAATAAGTCCGTTGAAAACTAAGTGCACGTATATGCAAGGCGAATCATGGTCGTGTTCGTTTGTTTGCTTGTGTGGAGCCATAGTCTTATCCCAAACCCAAACCCATCGCGTGCTCCGACGCCTATCACGCGGCCACGTCTCTACAAAACTCATTTGAATCAGGAAAGTGAGGGGAATAATGTTGCCTGAAACGAAGGAAATCAGCTACTGGAAGCTACAGAAAGAAGAGCTCCTCAAGCAGCTAGACTCTTCCTTATCCGGTCTCGACGAGGCTGAAGCCATTCGCAGGCTCAAGGAATTTGGGCTCAACACGATCCCTCGCACGGGACACAAAACTGCATTCAGCATCCTCGCCTCCCAGCTCAAGAATCCCCTAGTCTACGTCCTCGTGTTCGCATCGATCCTAGCAGCCTTCCTCGGAGACTTCACGGAAGCAATCATCATAATCGCAATAATGGCTGCAAACACAGGGCTGGGCTTCTATCTAGAGTATAGGGCGGACAAAGCAGTCGATGAACTAAGGAAGTATCTCTCCTACTCCACCATAGTGATCAGAGGCGGAAAGAAGCTCTCCATTGACGTAAGCAAACTGGTACCTGGAGACTTCATCTACCTGACAATAGGCGACGCCGTTCCAGCTGACATCAGATTACTCGACGTCGACGACCTCCAAACCGATGAGTCTATACTCACAGGCGAGTCCGCGTCCATCTCAAAAAACACCGCACCGGTCGAGCTAGACGAGCCTCTCCCACACCAACTATCAAACATAGCTCTGATGGGCTCAACGGTATCCAACGGCTCCGGCAACGGATTAGTCGTGGCCACGGGAACAAGGACGTACTTTGGCCGAGTAGCATCAAGCCTCTCCGCGTCGCCTCCAATGACCACTTTCCAGAAAAGCCTAGCCAGCTTCGGCAACTTCCTCATCAAACTGATTATAATATTGACAGTTTTCATATTCATCGTCAACTCGATTCTGGGCCGCGGGATCTTAGAATCCCTCATCTTCTCATTGGCGCTCGCCGTGGGAATAATCCCCGAGGCCCTGCCTGTTGTCATCACCGTCGGACTATCGAACGGGGCTCTCCGGTTGTCGAGAAAGAAGGTCGTGGTCAAAAAACTCGAAGCAATCGAGGATATGGGAAACATCGACATTCTCTGCACCGACAAGACTGGCACCCTGACTCAAAACGAGATCAAGGTTCAGGGTATCCTCGATCCAGATGGTAACACCGACCCGGATCTAGTCAAGTACGCACTATTATGTAGCCCAGCGGTTGTCGAAGGAGACAGAATACTCGGAAACCCGATTGATGTTGCGATATGGAACTATGCTAGAAGCAGGGGCTTCGACGAAGCCAGCCTCAGCTCGTTTAAGCACGTCAAGGAGATCTCCTTCGGGTTCAACAGAAGAAGAGTAAGCGTCGTATTGGAGGCCGGCGGTCGCAGATTCCTCATCTCGAAAGGCGCGCCCGAGTCGATCCTCAACGCTTCGACAACCGTCGGCAAAATGACGGAAGCCAGACCGTTGACGCGAGCGAACCTTGACATCAGCCAGCTATTGGACAAGTACAGACAAGCCGGCACCAGGCTGATAGCCTTAGCAGGCAAGGAGATTGAGCATAAACAGGATTATTCGCCGGAAGACGAAAAGGATCTGACACTCATTGGCCTGATAGTTCTGTCCGATCCCATAAAGGAGGACGCCTCCAGCACCATCGGGCAATTAGAGTCGCTTGAAATAAAACTGAAGATTCTAAGCGGCGATGACCAAGTTGTCACGGCGGACGTCTGCCGTAAACTGGGAGTCGACATCGGAGAAAAAGTGCTCACAGGCATGGATATGGAGAAGATGCAGGAGAGTGAGCTGAGCAACGCGCTGGAGAAGAGTAACGTCTTCGGGCGGGTCACACCGGACCAGAAATACGCCATCATCAGTACGCTTAAGAAAAACGGTCACACGGTCGGGTTCCTCGGCGACGGCGTGAACGACGCCCCCGCCCTAAAACTAGCTGATGCGGGAATATCGGTGGAGTCCGGCGTTCAAGTCGCCAAGGAAGCCGCCTCAATAATTCTGCTCGAGAAGAGCCTGGGCGTCATCTCTGATGGCGTTGTCGAAGGGAGAAAGGCCTTCGGCAACATGGTCAAGTACATCATGAACACTACGAGCGCGAACCTGGGCAACATGTTTACCCTCGCAATCGTGTCTCTAGTTCTGCCATTCATACCGCTATTACCCTCACAGATACTGCTGACGAACCTAGTGTCCGACGTTCCATTACTCGCGATCTCAACCGACAGCCTCGATCCGGAGAGCCTGAGGTCACCAAAGAAGTGGGATATATGGAAGATAGCGAAATTCGCCCTATTCTTCGGCCTCATCAGCAGCATCTTCGACCTGGTCACGATATTCTCCCTCGTCTACATCCTGCAGGCGGGCCAGGAGCTCTTCCGAACCGGGTGGTTCATCGAGTCAGTCCTCTCAGAGATCCTCATCACCTTCTCGATCAGAACCCGAAGAAGGTTCTACGAGTCAAAACCCAGCAGCCTCCTCCTAGTGACTTCAGGCTTCATGATTCTAGCGACCCTGGCCATAGTTTACTCCCCGCTTGGCTCTTTCTTTGAGTTCGTCCAGCCACCCCTATGGTTCCTGGGGCTAATCTTCGGGATCCTAATTGTCTATTTCCTTATGGTTGAGGTGGTTAAACACATCTATTTTAACCGGAATAAGATTTAGGGCTGGAAAGAGCTGCACAAAAAAACGCGCGCAACTGTGATTGAATAGTTGACGCAGCTTCGGTCCCTATTGTTTTCGAGCCTTGAAGTACTTCTTTATCGGCTCCCAGTAGTAATCCTTCCACCCCTGACCAATATCCCCGGCAGCCCCCTCAGGGACACCTGCGTGAGTCATCGTCAGCTCCGTACCACCCTTCACTTCCCTTAGACTGATCTCAAACCGGGATGGGGACGCCCCCTCCGGAAAGTCAGACGATCTCCACTCCTGCACTATTTTCTTACCCGGTTTTAACTCGATGTACTTACCGGTGATGTACCCGTCCCACGCCGTGAACTCGCCCCCAACCCTCGAGTCGGAGGTGGCCCTGCTTCCAGTGAACTCGGTCTGCTTCTCCTCGTCGACGTAGGCCTCGTAGACCTCCATCGGCGTCGCGGGGATGATCTCCTTCTGTGTGATCTTGACCGTCTTCGCCGTGCGTCGCATCATTGTGTTTTCCTTGGTAGGGTCGTTCATAAATCTTGACAACGTAAAATCGTGGCAAGTTATTTCTAGGCTGATGGCCCAGCTCCGAGCGTTAACAGCCAGGCCGCGCTGAGCCATCCCGAGAACGAACAGCAAGTACCGGGTTGGGAATCAAGGAACAGATTTTCATCGCTCTCCTTGCTTTCACTATTCTTCCTGTCTTTCCTGTTACACGCTGCGCAAGCGCAACATACATCCCCAGACGTATACTCTATAAGCTTTGATCTCTAAATCCTAAAGCGGTTACTGATGCGAATAGTTACAGTAAAATCGCCAGGACTAGCTCATACAAGCTACTACGTCTCGAGTAAAGGAGAATCCCTCGTAGTTGATCCCCGCAGGGACATAGATGAGTATCTAACGCTGGCCAGAAGCGACTGCGCACCTCTAAAATACGTGTTTGAAACCCACTGTAACGAGGACTATGTTACTGGCAGCAGGGAGCTCCAGGAAGCGACAGACGTCGAAGTCTGCCACAGCAAGGAGACTCCACTCAAGTACGGTAGCCACTCGCTAAGCGACGGCGACAGGTTCCAGGTAGGAGACCTTGAGGTCGAATGCCTCTGGACGCCAGGTCACACCCTCGACAGCATGTGCTACGTCCTCTACGACCTGAACGGCTGCGATGATCCCCTCGCTGTATTCACGGGGGATACACTGTTCATGGGAGACGTGGGTAGGACCGATCTGCCAGGCGAGGAACTCTGGGAGAAGATGTCCGGCATGATGTATGACAGCCTCCACGAGAAGGTCCTGCCACTCGGAGAACACGTCATACTATTTCCGAGCCACACAGCGGGAAGCATCTGTGGGAGCCACATCAGCAACAGGGAGGTCAGCACCATTGGATACGAGAAACTGACCAACACCCAGCTGAGCCTCAACAGGGAGGAGTTCATTAAGAACAGGCTAACCAACGAGATGCAGCGGCCCCCCTATTTCAGGAGAATGGAGGAGTGGAACCTCAACGGCGCCCCGTTGCTGAAGGATGTATCAGCGCCAAAGATGCTGAAGCCTAGTGAGTTCGAGATAGAGTCCGAGAAACCATACACCTTTATGCTGGACACCCGCCAGCCCGACGCCTTCGCCTCCAGCCATATTCCGGGCTCAGTTAACATCTGGCTAAACGGAGCAACGTACTACCCAGGCTGGATCATTGACTACAAGGACCATATTCTGCTTGTGTCTGAGAGGAAGGAAGACATACCAACGGTAACCACATACCTACACCGCATCGGGTACGATGATGTCTCAGGATACCTTTGTCCGGGAGTAGACGCTTGGAGGAACGCTGGCAAGCACACCGAAGCATTAACCTCACTGCACGTCGGGGAACTGAGAGACCTTCTTAGCAAGGACCAGGTTCACGTCCTGGACGTGAGGGAGGACAACGAGTACTTCTCAGGCCACATAAAGGGCAGCCAGAACATCTACGTGGGGCACCTGATGGAGAGGCTGGATAATGTCCCGAAGGAGAGAACCACCTGCGTTACCTGTAGTTGGGGGGGTCGAAGCGGAATAGCGGCGAGCCTCCTCAGGAAAGAGGGTTACAGAGTCGCGAACCTGTTGGGCGGGATGCAGTCCTGGAATGCAGCAAAACTGCCCACTGAGGTTGATGCTAAATACTTGGAACAGAGGCGGATGCCTGTATGCCCCCTCTAAAATCTCCTCACAGGGGTAATTGATAAGCAGATGCGCGCGCTGTATGGAATTCGCGCGCGCGACCAGGGTTAATGGCCCTCAATAGTCTTTTTCCCGAGTTCCACCCGAGAACCTAAGTAATTATTTGCTTTTTATGTTTGATATACTGCATACACGAGGGATGTCTTCTCTACCTTTCAGCATAACCTTATCCTCAGCTCCACCTGATACTCAACCGTGATTGTATGGTTGACTTAGTTGTGTTGCAGTCCCTGTCGTATACCGCGGGTGCGATAAGCGTGATTCTGGGAGTCATCTACTACATGATCAACCTCAGGGAAACGATGAGGAATAGACGAGTCACATTGACGAACGCCCTAATGCAGCAGTTCCTATCAGAGGAGGGAAGCAGACTATGGATAGATATTATGCAAGCGGAATGGGAGGATTTTGATGACTTTTATAGGAAATACGACTCCTCCGTCAACCCGGGTTTTTATGCCAAGAGGGACACTTATTTTCGCACCTTTGATATATTCGGCTATCAATACATGTCGGGTTACCTAGATATTGGAACCCTCTGGACCATATGTAATGAAGCAGTACCATTAACTTGGATGAAGTATGGACCTATTATTGAGGAATACAAGGCGAGGGGTGGTTATACTAAACATGTATTTGAGCACTTCGAGTACCTCGCCTATGAAATGTCTAAGATGATGGCGAAGACGGATCCCACATTCAAGATGCCTTCGATATTCAGATCAGATGAGTACTACCGCGAGTTCAAGCGGAGAAAACATCCTTTCGAGTCTCAATAGTTTATCATCGCTTCCACCCGATACTCAACCGTGATTGTATGGTTGACGCGCGCAAGAGTGTATTCCATATGTGGAAAAAATAAAAAAAAACTTCCCAAGTTTGGATAAATCTTAATCGAAATGCTAGAACAATTCTATATTATAACAACGTTCCTTAACAAGCTGTCTGAACAAAGGAGGATGATGAAAATGACAGGTGGAACATCGAAGGCTATGGCGTGGTTGTTTGGTGGAATCGTCATATTAGCCTGCATGTATTTAATGATGAATTTTATGGCACATCCGGTTGTACTTGAGATAGCGTAACCATCAGGTACCGCGTGTGAGTCATTTCTTCTTTTTTACTTTTTTAAAAGAGTTTGGGTTTGGGGGATAAGACCATGGCCCCACACACACACTCCTACGTAACTAACTACTACTATTCTTCTACAGCCTTACTCTCCCCCCTCCCCCACTCTCTCTCTACAAACAAACACAAACAAACAGACGAACACACCACGCCTCATAAAAAATTCATTAATATGCG
>Ga0154708_1048_pt3 | contig 13473 bp, 15 predicted proteins | sample Rifle2008BG13ft_FD_105568 | JGI IMG/M metagenome (GOLD analysis project Ga0154708, IMG submission 105568) | Candidatus Bathyarchaeota archaeon RBG_13_52_12 | reverse complement strand
ACCCGTAATGATAGTGTAGTGCCACTGGCCGTTTTCTTCCCACGAATACAGCTCATACCCCTTCATGGAATGTGGTAGTTTATCCACCGCAGTCAATGACAGCTTGGTGATTAACTTGTCCGCCTTCTCCAGCGACTCCAACACCTTCATATTATTCCTGGGATCTTTACCTCCATAGAAAGACGAGGAAGGATAGCCCAACTCTAGCACAATTATTTTCTGTTCCCGAGTGTTAAACGGCTTCCAAATGGTAACTCCGTCGAATGAAATGGAGGATATTGGCGTCCAAAAAGCGCCCCAGTATATAGGCTCATTATTGATGCAAACCATAAACGATCCCCCTTCAACTGGTACACCCAGCTCAGAGATACGCTCAAAGGCGCGTGGTGTTAGCTTCAACTCATGTGTCTGAGCGTTATAAGCGATGATATCTTCAACAGATACGATGGGCTGATCTGAGAGCTCGACATGGCTTAAGGCCTCCATCTTGGCAAGCGGGACACCTTCCCTGGTTAAGTATATCGCAAATCCTTCACCCTTTGTAGCAGATGTGTAACCGCTGTACATGATAATGATGAGAAGAATACAAGAGACGACAATAGTAAGTTTTAGAAAAGGCTTTTCCATGATTCATCCCATCGCGCACTCGTATAAAGATCAGGTGAAAGTGAGGATAAGGCTATGGCTAAAAACCCAAACCCGCGCGCATAAGTGTTCATTAATTCATTTTAGGCTCATTTCCTCAAATTGAGCCTATTCATGGCTTGAATAAATATTTAGAGGCGAGGGCGCAAGAGGATTTTGGAAATAACTCATGAAGGAGGTGATAAACCGTTCCAGACGGCTTTCAACCTCTTCCCCTTGACACCCTCAAGCTCCTGTTCTCAAACATCGATATAAGCCTCACCACCTCCAGGATCGAATCCACATACATCAACTCCGGGAAGGGCAGACCACGGTACCCCGTGCGATCCATGCTCCTGGCACTGATGTTCATGCGCTTCGAGGCCATACCCTCCGTGAGGAAACTCTGCAGGAGGCTCGAGAGGAGGCAGTACGCACGAGAGATCTGCGAGTTCGGCGACGAGACCCCGAAGCACAACACCTTCAGCCTCTTCATCACCCGAGCCGGCCCAGAGGCAATCGAGGGCCTCTTCAAAGAGCTGAGGGACCAGGCCCTCGGGATGCGCATAGTGGATGATGAGGAGGCCGTCAAGGTGAGCCTGGACAGCACCTTCATCAAGGCTTACTCGAGGCGCGGGAGAAAGGGAGGCAAGAGCGATAGGGGCGCTCGGGTAGGAAAGACCGACCGGAGGAACTACGAGCTCGGCTGGAGAGCCCACGCCGTCGTCTCGATGAAGGCCCTACCGCTGACGTACGTGGTGAGGGCGGCGAACGTCAACGACAAGGACGCGGCGAGGCCGCTACTCAAGGAGGCTCCGCTGCTGCTTAGGAGGTGGTGGAGGCGTATCGGCCACGTCATAGCGGACAGGCAGTACTACTCGGCGGAGGTCTTCGAATTGGTGAGGGGGCTGGGGGCGGAGCCCGTGATCCCGCACCCGGCCAACGTGAAGGAGCCGTTGATCGATCTGTGGCTTACTAAGCGCTTCAAGGTGAGGGGTGACCCGAGGCTGGTGGGGCTGTACAGGCTGAGGATGTCGGTGGAGAGGAGCTTCAAGGCGGGTAAGCTGGAGCTGATGATGGGGAAGCTGCGTTGGAGAGGAGTGGCCAAGGTGAGGATGCACGTCGGTATCTGCTTCGCCTGCATCTACGTGGTCGCTATAGTGGCTCATAAGATAGGGAGGCCTGAGCTTGCTAACTGTATCGCTGCCTTCACGTATTAGAGCCCGGAAAAGGCTTCATTCACGAAATAAGACCGAAAAAGAATTAATGAACACTTATGCGCGCGACGTGATAAAAGGTACGTGGTTCAAAAAAAGTACGATTGCCTCGGAGCGTTGCTTATCCAATGTAGGCAGTAAATGGCACCATTCTCGGCGCGCATCCTCGTTCATGGGTCGATGTTTTGTACAAAACGCTAGAAGCATGAGGCTGCCTCTGAGCCTGCACCAATGTCTGGCTCCTCCAGATGCTACTGGTATCGCTTCCTTGGCTGAGGCGGATTAGCCGATGATGTAGCTCATCGTAGCAGTGGCTTTGGTAGCTGTGATGGCTTTGGTAGCTATGTAGCAGTGGCTGCAAGCTGCTGGAGGGCATGTAAGCTGATGCAGGGCTCCCTATAGGGGACGCGTAATTCGGGAAAGCATGCTCGAACCCCCACAGCCACAACGACGGCCACAGCCAACAGCCACGGTCAACAGCTACACATGTCAAGGCAAGCGAAAGATATTAGCTCACGATAAGATTTATGGTACCATTATTCTAGAAGAGCATACACGATGCCCTCATTCCCGACAGAAATGTTTATGGTACCATTATCCCATCAAACCGCATGCACCTCGTCTTCTACTCCGTCAGCCATCCACTAAACAATGGGACCATTATCAGAGAGGACTTCTCTGATATCCTCGATAAATTTTTCCGAAGATTCTTATGGTACAATCAGCTCCCGCTTGCGAAAAACGCCGAATTCTCATACGCACGTCGCGCGCGCTGCGTATAAGCTATTCCTACATAAAAAACTGAGTATTTTTACACAGATTATTATCTCTATGCAAAGTATTTTTATTCCTCCTAATACTTGACAAGGTGGAATCGCCACAGAGACGTGGGGTGGAGACTGAAAAAATGATAATACCGGTGAGATGCTTCTCATGCGGAAAGGTCATAGGCGACAAGTGGGAGCCGTTCAAAAAACGCGTAGAATCTGGTGAGGAGCCTGGCAAGGTCCTCGACGACCTTGGCGTCACCCGCTACTGCTGCCGCCGGATGATCCTCTCCCACGTCGAGATCATCGACGAAGTGATCAAGTTCCACGAAGGACAGAAGAACCTAGAGGTCAAAGGGGGAAAATAATTTGGAGCCGGAGAATGAGGCACTGCAGCCAATCAACGAGAACCTGCTGTTACCGCAGGAGATCCTACTCTCAGCAGGAGTTCACATCGGGACACGCGTGAAAACAAAGGACATGGAGCAATTTATCTATAAGGTTCGACCTGACGGCCTCTACGTTCTCGATATGGAGCAAATGAACGAGCGCGTCAAGGTAGCTGCAAAGTTCCTCAGTCGTATGAACCTCAGCAAGGTAGTGGTCGCCTCTAGTAAGCGCTACGGCAGGAGCCCAGTTGAGATGTTCTGCGAGGCAGTTGGTTGCAAGGCCATAACAGGAAGGTTTACATCCGGCACTTTCACGAATCCTGTCTACGCAGACTTCTTCGAGCCCACAACCGTCATCGTAACCGACAGCCTAGCTGACGACCAGATCGTCGAGGAGGCAAGCCAGATCGGTATCCCCGTCATCGCCCTCGCCAGCACTGACAACAGCAAAAGCAACGTCGACCTCGTCATCCCCATGAATAACAAGGGACGACGCGCCCTCGCCATCGCCTTCTGGCTCATCGCTCGCGAGATACTCAAGGAGCGTAATGAGCTACCCGCCAGTGGCGAAATGAAGCATAGTATCGACGACTTCGAGACTAGTTAGGAGGAACCGAATTGTCGGTAAGGCGCCCCTATGCCTCGGGGAGCTTCTACTCTCGAGATCCGCAGCGCCTTAGAAGCGAAATTGAGGGTTGTTTCAAACACATCCTTGGGCCAGGTAAATTACCTGTAAAGGGTGAGAATCCTCGGACCATCACAGCACTAGTCTGCCCGCATGCTGGCTACATGTACAGTGGTCCAGTCGCCGCCTACAGCTACCTCGCCTTATCGGAGGAGAAAAAGCCCGACACCGCCATCATCCTATGCCCCAACCACACAGGGCTCGGCAGCGCCGTCTCGCTCATGGGTGAAGGCTACTGGGAGACCCCACTGGGCAGAGTCATCATAGATGAGGAACTATCGAACTCCATATTCAAAACCTCAGGGATGATCGACATCGACGAGTCCGCCCACCAATATGAGCACTCCATCGAAGTACAACTACCATTCCTCCAATACCTATACGGATCAAAGATCAGCATAGTCCCGATCTGCATGGGGTTCCAGGACTTGGAGACCAGCAGGAACCTCGGCGAAGCATTAGCGCAATCTATACGTACAGTAAACGCGGTAATAATCGCCTCAACAGATATGACACACCAGGAGCCCCAGCAGTCTGCGGCGAGAAAGGACCGCCTCGTTCTCGACGCAATCGAAGCCATGGACGAGGAAAGCGTTCAAAGAACCGTCCAAACAAACAGAATAACCATGTGTGGATACGGCCCCGTTTCCACTGCCCTCGTCGCATCAAAGAAGCTCGGCGCCAAAAAGGCAGAAATCTTATCATACCACACGAGCGGGGATATAACGGGTGATCAGGGGGCGGTCGTAGGCTATGCCTCTATAAAGATCACCCGATAGGTGCAATAGATGAGCGCAGAGGCGACGGCTCCGGGCAAGATAATCCTATTCGGAGAACACAGCGTGGTCTATAAAGGACCGGCAATTCTTCTCGCCGTCGACAGACGTGCTACCGTCATCGCCTCTAAACGTGACGACAAACGTATTTACATAGACTCCGAGGACCTAGGGTTTTCCGGCTACTTCGAAGATGGAAAATATACATCCGTCACGGGAAAGATTTGGAGAGGACGTAACATGGCGGCACTTGACGTCGCCGCTAGGAAGGTGATGGCTTACCTCGGGATCGAGTCTGGCGTCAACCTCAAAGTCCGAAGCATGATCCCCATCGCTGTTGGCTTAGGCTCCTCCGCCGCCGTCTGCGTCGCCACGACAGCAGCCGTCGGAGAACTATTCGACGGCAACCTCACGAATGAAAAGATATCTGAGCTCAGCTATGAGGGGGAGAAGGTCATCCATGGTAACCCCAGCGGCGCCGACAACAACATCGCCACATACGGCGGCATAATGAGGTACGAGCGTGGCGTCGGCCTGAAGAGACTCAAGCTAGACGTGTCCCTCCCGTTCATCATAGGTAACACTCGCAAGAAGCGCTCCACCCGAAACATGGTCGAAGGGGTCAAAGCTCTCAGGGACCGCAACCCAGAGGTCGTTGACCCCATAATCTACACCATGGCAAGCCTTTCGCAAGCAGGCCTCGACGCTCTACTTCGTAGGGAAACCAAGAAATTAGGTGACCTCATGAACCTCAACCAGGGCCTACTATCCGCATTGGGCGTCTCGACCATAGAGCTGGATGAGCTAGTCTACGCCGCGAGACGCGAGGGTGCACTCGGCGCAAAACTCACAGGCGCCGGTGGGGGAGGCTGCATGATCGCTCTTGCTGAATCGGAAAACCTTAACAAAGTCGAGAAGAGCATCAGGGCCGCCCGGGGTCATTCAATGAGAGTCAACATCACAGATGAGGGCGTGAAGACGAGGAAGATTAAAGATGAATATTCTTAAACTCGGTGGCTCTGTCGTCACCCGCAAAGATAAACCAAAGACTCCCAATATCGAGGCCATAGGGAGACTAGCGCACGAGGTGGCCTCGGCTGGGCCGAGGAGGCTTATCGTCGTCCACGGAGGAGGCTCATACGGCCACCCCTTGGCAAAAGAGTATGACATATACGTAGGCTACTCGTCGCCAAGGCAGCTGTCGGGCTTCTCCCTCACCCACCAAGCGATGGTTGAGCTTAACAGGCTCGTAGTCGAAGCTTTCCTCGCCGAGGGAGTTCCAGCCATATCCATCGCTCCATCCTCATTCATAGTCACTGAGGACCATAGAATCGCGGATGCTGACTTCAGCGTTGTCTCCAGAGCATCTGAATCCGGCTTCGTCCCAGTTCTCTATGGAGACGCAGTCCTGGACTCAGCACATAGATTCACCATCCTATCCGGCGATCAGTTAACCGCGAGGCTCGCTATCGACCTCGGGGCAAAGAGGATCATCTTTGGCGTCGACGTGGACGGTGTCTACACGGCGAACCCCAAGTTAGCGAAGGAGGCAAGGCTCATAGAAGAGCTCTCCCTGAACCAGATGCGTGGCATGGTTCGAATAGGGGAAGCGCTATCGACTGACGTTACTGGTGGTATGCTCGGAAAGATACAAGAGGCAGGCGCAGCCGTCGATGTAGGCGTTGAGGTTCAGCTTGTCAACGCATTGAAGCCAGGCGTCGTAAAGGATGCCCTGCGGGGTGAGAAAATCCGGTGCACTTGGTTAAGGAGATAACATAATGAGTATAATGAAGAGGAAGCAGAGACACATAAGAGTCAGCATCGAGGAGAATGTAGACTCAGAGATTCCAACTGGCTTTGGCGACGTGAGCCTCGTCCATAGGGCAGTTCCGGAGATCGACCTCAGGGATGTCGATGCAAGCACCAAGCTGTTCGGAAGGAAGCTATCCGCCCCCCTCATCATCTCCGCGATAACCGGTGGCACCGATGAAGCGGAAAGGATCAACCGAATCCTCGCCACGGTCGCACAGAAGTATAATATCGGCATAGGCGTCGGGAGCCAGAGGATCGCAATCGAACAGCCCGAGTTGGAGAGGACCTTCAGCGTCGTGAGAGAAGCAGCGCAGGACGCTCTTGTGATAGGTAATATCGGTTGCCCTCAGATTAGCCTCGGCTGGGGCGTCAGAGAAGCGAGGAAGGCTATAGAAATGATCGATGCAGATGTGCTCGCTATACACATGAACCCCTTACAGGAGGCTGTTCAAGTTCGGGGTGATACAAAATACAGGGGGATCGTAAAGAAAATTAAGGAGTTGACGGGGTCTCTGGGTGTCCCTGTGGTTATGAAAGAGACGGGGGCGGGTATCTCCCATGAAGACGCGGCGAGGCTTGAAGAAGTTGGGGTCGCTGGGTTCGAGGTCAGTGGCCTCGGTGGAACAAGCTGGGCCGCCGTGGAGCACCACATAGCTCGAGAGATGGGTGAGGGACGGATGGAGTACTTCGGCAAGGCCCTATGGAGTTGGGGTATACCTACAGCCTGTAGCTTAGTCGAAGTGAGGATCGCCTCAAGGGGCAAGGTGATAGCCTCAGGCGGCCTCAGGAGCGGACTAGACGCAGCGAAAGCCCTCGCACTCGGCGCGGACGCTGTTGGGATCGCCAAGCCTTTTCTACAGAAGGCAGTTGAGGGAGAAGAAGCACTGGAAAAGTATATCGAGATGATCATCGATGAAACGAAGATCTGTATGTTTCTCGTTGGTGCACGGAACTTAGCCGAGATGGGTAAAGTTCCAGCTGTTATAACAGGTCGGACCGCGGAATGGCTCAGGGTAAGGGGCTTCAACCCGGAGACGTACGCCACGCGAAGCAGGTAGGACAGCTTTTATTTCCGTTGACGAGTGCTACCAGTGGTTGCCATGTCGAGCGGCGACGCAATAAAAAGGAAGATGGTCGAGGGAGTAAAACCAGTAGACGAGTTTATAAACGAATTATTGAAGCCGAGGTTGCCCGAGGTTTTATACGATGCTTCGAGGCACCTTGTCATAGCTGGAGGCAAGAGGCTCCGACCATTCCTAACTATTAAAGCGTGTGAGATTGTCGGGGGAGACCCCCGCGATGTAATACCGTTCGCTGCTGCGCTCGAGATTATCCACAACTTCACACTTGTACACGACGATGTTATGGACAACGACTCGATGAGACGTGGGGCACCCACCGTACATACGAAGTGGGGTGTACCAATAGCAATAGCTGCGGGTGACTTGCTGTTCGCGAAGGCCTTCGAGGCGATGACAACTTACGCCCCTAATGGAATTAACGCGAAGCGGGTAAAAGCGTGCGTTGAGATCGCGGCGAGGGCGACTATAGAAATAAGCGAGGGGCAGGTCCTCGACATCTCGTTCCCGAGCACCGCTAACGTCACTGAGGACGATTACTTTACGATGGTGGGGGGGAAGACCAGCGCTCTATTCAAGGCATGTGCAGAGATAGGTGCCATCGCTGGCGGCGGGAAGAACCGCCAGGTTAAAGCCCTCGGTAAGTTCGCCTGGGACGCTGGCATAGCATTCCAACTCATGGATGACTACCTCGGTGCTACAGCTGACGAGAAGACCCTTGGCAAGCCTGTGGGCAGCGACCTCAGAGAAGGTAAGAAAACACTGATTATTATCCACGCCCTCCGGAAGGCGAAGCTGAGGCAAAGGGTTCGCATCCTCGACGTCCTCAACAACCATAAGGCTACAAAGCAGGATATCGCAGAGGTCCATAGTCTACTCCGAGATATCGGTTCGATAGACTACACACTAAAGAAAGCCAACCGATACATCGCGACAGCTAAAAAGCACTTAAATCCGGTCACCGAGTCGGAAGCGAAAAGTGACCTATTCGCGCTCATTGATTACTTTACAGACAGGAAATACTGAGCGAGGGGCACTGCCCCTTTTTTTTAAGAAAAGGATAATAGTATTTCGCTTTCCATACTGGGCGTAGTGGTCTCCATTGGGGCTAAACTTGGAAATGATTAGGGGATTCGCGGTGAAGTATGCCGTCTTCAACGCCTTCCAGTACGATGGGAAAGCAAATCCTGGTTCTGTAATGGGGAGAATATTCGCTGAGTATCCTGAAGCGAAAGTGAACGCAAAAGACGTCCAGCGCCTAGTCATGGAGGTCGTCGCTGACGTCAACTCATGGCCCATCGACAAGATAAGGGAGACCGTGAAACAGTGGCCAGAGCTCTTCGAGGCGAAGAAGGTTGAGGCGAAGAAGATCCTCCCACCTCTGAGGAACTTGGAGAAGTGGCCAATGGTCAAGGTGAGGTTCGCCCCGAACCCAGATGGTCCACTCCATCTCGGGAGTGCTGAGTCGATCATCTTCAGCGACGAATACGCCAAGATGTATCAGGGGCACTTCATCCTCCGCTTTGAGGATACGAGCGCTGATGTCAAGCCGCCGATCCTGCAGATGTATGATTGGATACAGGAGGATCTTGCATGGCTTGGCGTTAAGGTCGACGAGATGTATATACAGTCTGAGAGGCTCGCAATATACTATACTTACGCAGAGAAGCTCCTGCGTATGGGTGCGGGTTACATCTGTACCTGCGATTCTGACGAGTATAAAAAGCTCTATATGGCGAAGCAGCCCTGCACCTGCAGGGCTCTTCCCCCAGAGGAGCACCTAAGGCGCTGGGGGATGATGCTTGACGGTAGCTATAAACGGGGCGATGCCGTAGTCAGGGTTAAAACTGACATTACCCATCCTAACCCAGCGATACGCGATTGGCCAGCTCTAAGAATATCAACCCGAACCCACCCCCTCCAGAAGAGGAGGCACCGCGTTTGGCCCCTATACAATTTCAGCTGCGCAGTCGACGACCACCTCATGGGCATCAGCCACGTTATAAGGGGAAAGGAACACGAGGTCAACAGCACCCGCCAGAAATACCTCTACGACCACTTCGGTTGGCAGTTCCCTGACGTGATCAACGTAGGTCGCCTCGGTCTTGAGGCGGGAATACTAAGCAAGTCAAAGATCAGAGAGGGCGTGGACAGTGGAGTATACTCTGGCTGGGACGACCCCAGACTTGGGACGCTCCGTGCCTTGAAGCGTAGGGGGTTGCAGCCCGAGACGATAAGAGATATTATGATCCAAGTGGGACCGAAACCCATCAACTTAACCATCACCTGGGGGAACATAGCTGCTGTAAACAAGAAGCTCATCGACCCAGATGCAAACAGGTACTTCTTTGTCGCTGATCCCATTGAGTTGAAGGTTAAGGGATTGAAAGGTCCGTTGCAGGCGAGACTGCCGCTCCACCCCGATTATCCCGAAAAAGGTTACAGGGAGTACACGATCGAGCCTGAGGATGGCGAGTGCGTCTTCCTCGTCCAATCAAAGGACCTAGCTGATGTGAAAGAGAGACTTATTCGCTTCATGGGGCTCGTCAACATTAAAGTTAAGAAAACTGGGAAGACCACTGAGGGCGAGTTCGACTCAATGGAGCATCAGGTCGCTAGAGAGAAAGGTGCCGCCTTTATTCACTGGCTCATAGAGGGCAACTCAGTCGACGCTGAGGTCGTAATGCCCAACGCTTCCGTCACCAAGGGTAAAGCGGAGAAACTCGTCACAAAGCTCAAGGTGGATGATATGCTTCAGTTCGAGCGTTTCGGCTTCGTCCGTGTTGACTCGCTAAATCCACTTAGGTTCTACTATGCCCACGATTAACCAATCTCTTTACATAACATTTAAAAACAAAGGGTCCGGGTCTACTATGCACAACTGGAGGAAATGACAATGTCAGCGGATCCTTCGAAACCGTTCTATGTTAAGTTCGAAGTCCCTAAGGAAGTAGTCGAAGCCGCATATGAAGCCCTAAAGGTCGCCCGCGAGACAGGCAAGATAAGGAAGGGCACGAACGAGACAACTAAGACAATCGAGAGGGGTAAGGCTAAGCTCGTCCTCATAGCTGAGAACGTGTCGCCCCCCGAGGTGGTTGCACATCTCCCACTTCTCTGTGATGAACGAAAAGCACCCTATGTCTACGTGCCGGAGAAGCAGCGTATCGGTGAGGCTCTCGGCTTGACTGTAGGCTCAGCTGCAGCCGCTATCGAGGAGACAGGGGACTCGGAAAAGCTAGTAGCCGAGATCATCGAGAAGCTTAAAGGTATAGTCAAGTAGGGTGAACCTCAGTGTCCGAGGAACAGGAGAGTCTGACGCAAGCGACGGTCATCCAAATACTGGGTAGGACCGGCCTGACTGGTGAGGTCATGCAGGTTCGCGTCAGGATCGAGGATGGTAAGGATAAAGGTCGTATCATCACCCGGAACGTAAAGGGCCCAGTCAGGATCGACGACCTGCTGCTGCTACGTGAGACTGAGCGCGAGGCTAGGAAGATCAGGTAGGGCTAATGTATGCCGACTGTCTACAAGTGCGCGTTTTGCGGGAGCGATATTGCCCCCGGCACCGGGATAGGATTCGTCCGGAGGGACGGCCGTGTCCTCAGGTTCTGCGGGAGCAAATGCAGGAAGAGCAGCTTAAAGCTTGGCAGGGACCCCAGGAAGTTCAAGTGGACCAAAGCCTGGGGTCAGCAGCGCTAAACTGCTTATATTTCGTAATCTTAAACCATCTTTCAGGGTTTTTTCACGAATATTCTCGCATGAGATTAACTCGTTGAAATACCTTTCCTGCATATATTATGTCCCCACTCTGGCTATTGCATCGCTTCCTTGGGTCGATGAAGCTTTTCTGAGAGCTTATATGGCTAAAACCTTCACCCCACCTAGCCAGCAAAGCCATTATAGGGTGAGAGGTTTTTCATATCAGGACTAAGGATGTATCAGGAGACTCTCGTTATCCTTAAGCCCGATGCCTTGGAGCGGAATCTCGTGGGGGCGATCATAGACCGCTTCGAGAAGGTGGGGCTTACGATAGTCGACATACACTACTATCGGAGGGTGAACGACGCGATTCTCAAAAAGCACTACCCTGACACTATGGCTGAGGGGCTGGGGAAGAAAGCGCAGCTCGCAACTTCGGGAATAAATGACCCTAAGGCTCACGGCATGAAGGTGCTGGAGAGGTTGAGGAAGTACTTCACTCGTAACCCAATCATCGCCATTAGGTTCGGAGGCGAGGACGCTATTAAGACCGTGAGGAAGGTGACCGGCTACACCGACCCTGCCACTTCGGAGAAAGGGACTATCAGAGGCGACTTTGGCGCTGACTCGATAGCGAAGAGCACCGTCGAGGGGCGCGCTTGTGAGAACCTCATACACGCCTCAGGTAACTCCGAGGAGGCGAAATCAGAACTGGCTCTCTGGTTTCCCAAGTAACTATAGAGTTGAGAATACCCTCGGCTTGCGGATTATAAAAGCAGTGACGTCACGTATGACTCAACTGTCGCCATTTAGGTCAAGTTTAAAAAACCGAGAAAAAGAAGGCCTACCTTGATCTCTTCCCAGTAATATAATCCTCGACCCACTTATGCGCCTGGTCATCGGGAACCTGCTGAGGCGGGTGTTTGAAGCTGTAGCTGCTTATCCCGAGGAGGGGGCCACCTATACCACGGTCGAGAGCTATCTTCATCGCTCTCACTACGTCGATTACAACGCCACCGCTATTCGGGCTGTCATTCACTAGAAGTTTTGCGTCCATCGTAAGGGGTAAGTCGCCAAAAGCCTTGCCATTAATCCTTATGTAGCAAACCTTGTGGTCCTCGAGGAACGGGACGTAGTCGCTGGGACCAATCCTGGTTGGAACCTCGTAGGGTATGAGGCTCTGGACTGCCTGCGTCTTGCTGACGCGCTTCGTCTTGAGCCTGTTCTCAACCGTCATGTTAAGGAAATCGGTATTACCGCCGATGTTAAGCTGATATGTTGAATCAATCTTTACTCCACGATCGTAGAAGAGCTTCGCGAGGACCCGGTGGACTATCGTGGCACCGACCTGGCTCTTAATGTCGTCACCTGCGACTGGAAGTTTCTTATTCTCGAACTTTTTAGCCCACGCAGGGACGCTGCAGATGAATTCTGGAATGCAGTTGACAAATGCGCATCCCGCATCGAGGGCGGCTTGTGCGTATATTTGTGTACCCCTAGCGCTGCCGACTGGAAGATAATTTACTAGCATGTCGGCATCAGTCTCCCTGAGAGTCTGGGCAACATCCACTGTCTCAATGTTGTTGTCGGCATGGAATGCTTCATACATATGTGGTGCGACGCCGTCGCTTATTGGTCCCGCGTAGACTTTGGCACCTGTCTTGGGGACGTCGCTGAACTTGGCACAGCAGTTGGGTTGGACCCATATTGCATCTGCGAGATCCTTCCCAATCTTCTCTTTATTGACCTCGAAAGCGGTGACAAACTTGATGTCCCTTATGTGATAGTCCCCGAAGTAAGCATGCATGACGCCGGGGATGTCTTCGTCTTTCTCAATGTTCTTGTAAAACTCGACACCCTGGACAAGGGCGGAGGCGCAGTTGCCAACGCCGGCAATGGCTACTTTGATGACCATGTCAAATCCTCTGTGAGCGCCTATGTTATCAATACGCTGAAGCGGTATCCGTTTAAGGGTTTCTCAGGAAGCTTTAGTGGGTTACTGTAAAAATTTTTTCACAACGCTGAGGAGCGCTTCTATCTCCTCCTCGGTATTGAAAAAGTGGCAGGAGACCCGAATCCCGCCGATTCCCGCGGCATACCTAAGCGCGACAATTATCCCACTTTTAGTGATGGCGTTGTAGAGCTTCAGGTTCTCCTCGTGTTTTCCCGTTGTGAATGTAACTAGTCCAGTGTGCTTTTTTATATCCTCGGGGGTGTTCACCTTGACATTGAATTCTCCAAGTCCATCTATAAACTTCCCCGCAAGTTCCCTATTTCTCTTCTCGATGTTCCCGAGACCAATTTCGTTAAAGTACTCAAGCGCAGCATGGAAGCCCCAGATTGCCTCGCTTGAAAGGAGGCCTTGATTGAACTTCTCCGCTCCTTTGTAAAGGGGGTAGTCCCAGGAGGATACGTTGTCATGGCT
>Ga0154708_1098_pt11 | contig 13613 bp, 16 predicted proteins | sample Rifle2008BG13ft_FD_105568 | JGI IMG/M metagenome (GOLD analysis project Ga0154708, IMG submission 105568) | Candidatus Bathyarchaeota archaeon RBG_13_52_12 | reverse complement strand
AGTACCTTGTAAAAGTACCTGGTTGCCTCCTTCGCGTTTATCTTTTTGGGATCGAGGAAATTTGGGTAGTAGCCAAGCGCTGATATTTCAATGTCATGCTCTTTGAGGTCCTTTTTTACTTCCTTGATTCGTCGGTCGGTCACCTTGTCAGCGTTGAGGCTCGAGTCGGGCCAGGCTGACAACTCCATTGAGCGGAAACCTACCTTGTGTGCAAACTCGACTGTCTTCTCGTCGTAATTTGTATAAAATCCTAGTTTCATAGCTATCTTTTTAATGAAACTATTATTTAGATTAATCCCTGTTGAGAAATTTTTTTACTAGCACTTAAGCGGATTAATACTAATTTAGAAGCGCTTTCCAGAAGTTTTGGGAGGGGGAACGTGGCGTTAAAACTAGGCTTTCCATCGGTAAGCGCTTACCCCCGACCATTGCGCGCGCGATAAGTAACTTGGGTAAGCGCTGTCTACTTCTTACTCATTGTTAGGAGCCGTTCCCTCAGCTCCCGTGTCATCGAAAGAGACTCCTCAAACTCTTCCTCACTCATAGCTATCAGGCTACTGTACTGGATAACCCGATTAAGGAGGCTGGGATCCATTGGTCCGAACTTGGTGAAGTATCCTGAGGAGCCACAGAAGGAGCAGATATCTTCGTTTAAAGCGGGGGTCCTCTTTAGTTTAGCCCTCCTCGTGAACAACTCGGAGAGAATCATTGCGTTCTCTTCCGATACTTCGATGCGCGCCCCCAACTCATTAAGCCCGTTAAGTACCTCGATGAACCGGTGAGTGTCGTTTTCTGGTATTTCGTCCTCCCTGTAGACGAAGGTATCCGCCGTCGCTGTGTAGTAGCTCTCGATGAGGTGTCCAGAGCGACGTTCATTTACCTCAACTACAAGCTCTGCGTCGATGAGTTTCTTCAGGTGATGGTAGACGTTCTGGGGCGTCATCACTAGTCTCTCAGCTATCTCCTTCGCTGAGAGCTCGTTCTCTCGGAGTAGGAGGAGCATTCGTCGGCGAGTCCTGTCTTCGAGAAGGGTGAAGGAATCTAAATCTATTTTTTTGAGTAGTCGATGAGATTCGCTGCTTCTTAGGGATAGGTTTTCGAGCGCTTCATCAACCATTAAAATCCCATTTTAATATTAAAACGTAATTGCTATATAAACTTTAGTGCAAGTAGAATCTTGAGGGTGAAGGGTATGGTGGCGAATAATGGGGATGCGTTCCTCGTCGTAGACGTAGGAGACACGGAGACTAAGGCGGCCCTTGTCCGGCGGGAGAACGGAGTATACAGGCTCATAGGAACCGGCGAAGCAGAGACAACCCTAGATGCCCCTGAACTTGACGTAACAATCGGGATCAGCAGGTCAGTTGAGAGTCTAAGTGGTGGGAGGCTCCTAGGGAAAGATGGACCGGAGGGTGTCAAGCTACTATGTTCGAGCAGCAATGGGGGCGGGTTGTACATGATGGTCTCCGGTGTCACTAGCATGATAAGTGGTGAGAGTGCCCAGAGGGCAGCTCTCGGTGCGGGTGCCCACCTTGTGGGGATCTTCTCTAAGGACGATCCTCGACCTGAATATAGACTCATTGAAACGATGAGGGAAACGAGACCGGACATGTTTCTGCTGGCTGGAGGTACGGATGGTGGCGCCTTCAACCAGGTCCTCGAGATGGCATCGATCATCAAGAATGCCGACATCAAACCGCGGTTTGGCGCCAGTTATAAGCTACCGGTGATATACGCGGGTAACGTCGAAGCCCGTGAGGAGGTCGCTGAGAAGCTGACAGAGTTGTACGCAACTAGGGCTGTCGATAACGTACGCCCAGTTATTGAGAGGGAGAACCTTGGCCCAGCAAAGGAGGCTATTTACGATTCCTACATGGAGCACGTTCTAACCCACTCTCCTGGATACGAGAGGCTTGCAGGGTGGGTTGACAGCCCTATACTCCCTACCCAGGCTGCCATCGGTAAAATGCTATATACATATGCTGAGCGTAGGAAGGCAAATCTCCTCGCAGTAAATGTCGGTGGCTCGACAACCGACATCTACTCAGTATATCGAGGCGTCTTTAACAGGTCCCTCAACGCCGAGTTGGGATTAACCTATGGCGCGATGAATGTTCTCAAGACGGTCGGCATCGAACGGATCGAGAGGTGGCTCCCTGAGGCGATAGAAGAGAGGAAGATCAGGAACATCATAGGAAACCTGATGGTTCAACAATTAGAAAAATTCTCCGCAGATGAAAGGAGGATCATAGGGGCCTTAGCTAGGGAGGCGATAAGACTGGGAGCTGAGGAACACAAGAAGCTGGCGAGCCGCCTCAAAGGAATAAACATCAGGAGAACCATAGCGGACACATTCTCCCAGAGCCTTGAACCTACTTACCTCGATATGGGAGACACTCCGATAATCATAGGCATGGGGGCAGCCTTCAACGGTTCTCTAGGTGATTCAACCACGCTCTTACTGGATTCACTCGAGCCCCTCTATCTGACAGAGCTTTACATCGATAGAGCCGGTCTAATACCCCACGCTGGGATGCTCCTCGGCGAGGCTCCCGAGGCGGCTTTCAGCATCTTAACAGGAGAGACACTGCAGAGGCTCGGAACTTGCCTTACCCCATATGGAAAGGGAGAAGGAGAGGCGATAAGGATCAAGCTGATGAGACAGGATGGAAACACCATCGACAAGAGCATCAACTTTGGCGAGATTGATGTACTACCGATCCTCGACGGGGAGACCTGTAAGATCGAGGCGACTTCAGGTAAAGGGCTCAGCTTGGGAAAGGGGAAGGAGAAACGGCTCGAAGCCACCGTCACCGGCGGAGTTCTTGGCCTGATAATCGACGCGAGGGGAAGACCACTCACAATTCCCGATAAGAAGGATACTATCAAGAAATGGGCTGAAGCCCTGCCCCCCAGTGGAACCGAGACGAGGTGATAGTATGCCGAGATATATGGCAGTTGAAAATAAAATCATCATACGGAAGACTCGGCGACTCCCCACATTTGGGGAGGTCCTTGTTAAGCAAGGCGAAATCATCCGAGAGGATACCATTATTGCGAGAGGGAGGGTCCGCAACCCCGAGTTAGTAGAGTTGAGGGTCGACCAGAGACTCGGTGTAGATCCGTACAACCTGAGCGGCTATATGCTCAAGGCTGTGGGGGATGCCGTGAAAAAGGAGGAGATTATCGCTTTAAGACGCTCTTTCTTCGGTAAATCCACGAAGGTCTGCAGGTCACCAATAGATGGTACGATAGAGATATTCTCAAAGTCCTCTGGGAAGGTGTTAATCAGGGGGGATCCCCTTCCCGTCGAGGTCAAGGCTCACATACCAGGGAAGGTGACAGAGCTTCTCCCCCGCGAAGGCGCTGTTTTAGAGTGCAAGGGGTCGATAGTAAGAGGAGCCATAGGCTTAGGTGGAGAGACACATGGGTTCCTCGAGAACCTAGTAGATGCCCCTGACGAGGTACTTACAAACGGACTAATTGATAAAACTCATTCAGGAAAGGTCATAGTAGGTGGAGCCGTGGCTACCCTCGAGGCGTTGAGAAAGGCGGCCTCAGTGGGGGCAGCAGCAGTCGTAGTCGGAGGCGTCGATGAGAAGGACCTTACGGAGCTACTAGGCTACGAGCTGGGCTTTGGCGTCACCGGTCAGGAGAGGATAGGGTTAACCCTCGTAGTTACTGAGGGATTTGGCGCCAACCCAATGAACCCTGAGGCTTTCCAGTTATTCAAGGAGCACAGGAGTGGACTCGCCTGCGTCGACGGGACAACGCAGATTCGTGCGAGAATGTTGAGGCCCGAGGTAATTATTCCATTCTAAATCACGCGATCAAGTCTTATTTGCCAAACCAATATTCTCTCACCAAGTGGTGTCAATGCCAGATACATATGCGAAAGATGCCGTGAGGAGCGTCGATGAGATCAGGTCAAGCATCCTCCCACTCAGGCAAAGGGCGACTATAAGAAACGAGTGGCTGAGGTCACGTCTCGACTCGTACCTCCCTGAGTTGATGAAGAGGGAGGGCTTCGACATGTGGGTAGTAATCGCTAGAGAGTACAACGAGGACCCCGTAATAATGTCGATGCTGCCCGAGCCATTCATGAACGCAAGGAGGAGGACGATCCTCCTATTCACATTACTTAGGGACGGGACGGTTGAGCGTCTCACCTTCGCCAGATACGGTATGGGGGACTTCTACAAGACGGTCTGGGATCCTGACAAAGAGGAGCAGTACACATGCCTCGCCCGTGAGATTAAGAAGCGGAGGCCAAAGAAGATCGGGATAGACGTGTCTGAGACCACCGCTTTCGGGGACGGCTTAACACATGGAGAATACACGCAGCTTATCAGGGTCCTGGGGCCCAATTACTCCAAGAGGCTATCAAGCGCTGAGTCCCTTGCGGTTGGGTGGCTTGAACACAGAACGCCGATAGAGCTCGGCGCCTACCCCGGAATCGTTGCTATTACCCACGCACTCGTCGAGGAAGCTTTCAGCCGTAGGGTAATCCACCCCGGGGTCACCACGACCGACGATGTCTCCTGGTGGATGAGGCAGAAGATGGTTGACCTAGGCCTCGAGCCATGGTTCCCACCAACCGTAGACCTACAGGCCCCCGATCAGCCCCACGACAAAACCGCGAAGAGAAACCTCATAACACCCGGCGATCTTCTGCACTGCGACGTTGGTTTCTATTACCTCGGGTTAGCCACTGATTGTCAGCGTAACGTCTACATTCTTAAGCCCGGGGAATACGATGCGCCGGAGGGGTTGAAGGCTGCACTCAGGGATGGGAACAGGCTCCAAGACATCATTGGTGAGGAGATTCTTGTTGATCGCACAGGCAACGATGTCCTCAAGAGAGCAAGGGAGAAAGCGACATCTGAGGGCATAATCCCTTCCATCTATACGCACCCGCTTGGAAATCACGGTCACGCCGCGGGCACAACTATAGGACTCTGGGATAAACAAGGAGGTGTCCCCGGCACGGGTGATTATCCACTCCATGCTGACACATGCTACGCCATTGAGTTAAACGCCAAGAAGGCTGTTGCTGAGTGGGGCGGTCAAGAGGTCAGGATGAGCCTTGAGGAGGACGCTGTACTGACCAGTGGTGGTCTCCGCTGGCTAAGTGGCAGGCAGACCCGGCTGTACCTGATCTAAGTGTATTGATAGTCGCCATGCATTGATTGGATCTTTAGGGTGTTCTTCCCGGCACCCTTCTCACAGCGTCCGATAATGTGAACTCCAATGCCGAATCCCTCTGCGACACTCTGGACCATCTCCGCGGACTCTGGGTCAACTATGAACTCGAACCCTATACCCATGTTAAAGTCCTGGTACATCTCCTGCCAATCGACGCGAGCCTCCTTCTTTATCAGGCCGAAGATTGGGTCGGGTTCTGGTAGATTATCCTTGACGTACCGGATGTTACTCCCAACGCGCAGGCACTTCGTTTGACCTCCTCCCGTGTTATGCACCATCCCATGGATCCCTGCGTCAACCTTCTTCAAGACTGCTAAGGCGATAGGCGAAAAGAGCCTTGTAGGTGAGAGGAGCGCCTCCCCAACTGAAGCCCCGAGCCCCTCGGGCTTGTCATCCAACTTGTAATGACCAGTATACCTCCCCCTGCGGGAATGGGATACTTCGGGATACTTCTCAATGTAGATGGATGAGAGTAAACTTGTTCTAGCGAGGGTGTGGCCGTTGCTCATGATGCCACTATTAGGGCCTTTCTCGAAGCGTACGGGACCCCCACTTCTGAGACCAATGATCACATCGCCATGTTTCACAGCTTCACCTGAGACTACTTTGCTTAAGCTCACTCGCCCATGGATGGTCACACAGACGTCTAGAGTCCTTAGCAGATCCGGGAGGTCCGCAGTCTCGCCACCAGCGAAGGCAATCGAGGAGCCCTCCCTTGATAAGATTTCTTTAGATTCAGCGAAACCCTCCGCGAGTGCCCCTAGCATAGCTACACGGTCGATGTTGAGTGGGTTATATGCGATGTAGTCAACGAAGCTGATTGGTTCAGCGCCTACACAGACGACGTCGTTTATGTTCATGGCGAGGGCATCCTGAGCTAGCCCCTTAAACCATGAGGCATCCCCTGTCTCCTTATACATGAGGTATGCTTGGATGGGCTTGCTGCCAGCTGAGTCCGCGTGGAGAATGAGTCCCTTCGACTTGTCATCGGGATCTGGATACACTACGCAGAATGCTCCTGGGTGGAGGTTATCAATGGCACCTTTGAATCTTTCAATCCCCGGTTTATTGACGTCGACTCCAAGCTCCCTGTAGCGTGAGCCCAACCTATCCTCACCGACGGGTATCAAGAGAAATGATCGTTATATGAGGGTTAGGGCTCGAGTGAAACGTCAATCGACTCCTTAACCGGGTCGAAGACCATGATTGTCAGTGTTTTTGATATCCCTGGAACGGTTCTCAGCTTGTCGATTACGAATCGACCGACCGCGTTGACGTCTCTGTCCTTGACCTTGACGAGAAAATCCCAATCACCTGTTATTATATGGACCTCTTGGACTTCGGGGAACCTCGCAACTCTCTTCGCGACCTCCCTCTGATCGAGGTCCTTCTCCGTCCCCATTGGACGATACGTGAAGCTAACGAATATGAAGGCCGTTGTGGGTCTACCCAGTTTCCCAGCGTCGAGAACCGGTTTATAGCCCTTGATGATGCCAGCTTCCTCCAACCTCTTAATCCTGCTATACACCGTGGTTATCGGAGAGTCTATTCTTGCACTAATGTCCTTAGCGGACATCTTTGCATCTTCAACGAGTATCCTGAGGATCTCGCGATCCTTATCATCTATGTGAATAATCGACATTATAAAAAATACGATTAATGGAACATATTTAAGTTTTATTTCGTAACTATTACGTTATCTAATGGAATAATTTTATATTACATCTCCTGTGTTCGTATGCTAATTCACAGTGGGCAATTTGATGGATAAGGAAGAACTACAGAGCCACCTACAGGCGAGGTATAAAGACATTAAGAAGCCAGAGTTAAAGGCCGTCATTAGGATCCAGGACGAGATACTTTCTGCACTAAGAGACCACCTCAGGAGTGTAGGTTTCATCGAGATCCTAGCCCCAATAATTGGCCCTGTCACTGATCCGGGCATACGTGGTGCAAGTCAGGTCTCCTTTGACTACTATGGGACTCAATTCAAGATCATGAGCAGTATGATCCTCTACAAACAGATGGCGGGGAATAGCTTCGATAAAGTATTCGCACTTAGTCCAAACATTAGGCTCGAACCAGAGGTAACTAGGGAAACCGGCCGTCACCTCTCAGAGTTCAGGCAACTCGACCTCGAGATAGCAAACGCAAGCTACTTCGACGCCATGACGATAGGAGAGCAAATGGTCACTAAAGTCGTAGAGAGGGTGAAAATTAACTGCGCTGATGACCTTGAGGCTCTCCACCGGGATCTTAAGATCCCAAAACCACCATTCAAAAAGGTGACGCACAACGACGCCATCGAATTACTCATGAAGAAAGGCTTTCAGCTAAACAAGGGAGAGGAGATCCCATGGAGCGCAGAGACGGCCCTGAGCAAAAGCTTCGGAGACTTCCTCTGGCTCATCGACTACCCAAAGACAGCTAGGGGCTTCTACGATAGGGAGGACGAGGATCGCCCCGGCATTTTAAGGGACTTCGACCTCTTCTATCCGGAGGGCTACGGCAAAGCGATAAGCGGAGGAGAACGCGAGTATGAGTACGAGAAGGTCGCAGGAAGAATTCTCTCAAGTGGGGAGCTCCCAGAAGCCTACAAGTGGTATCTCCAGATGCTGAAGGAGGGGACAACGCCGTCGGCCGGCTTCGGTATCGGCGTCGAACGACTAACTCGCTACATCTGCGGGAAGGAGTATATCTGGGAAGCCGTACCCTTCCCTAAGGTCCCTGGAATCGTTTCACCTTAACACTGGCCTCAACGTGATCTTTACCGCATTCGCGAAGAGGCTAGAGAAGGCTCTTTAGCCCGGGATCCTTCCTATCCAGCTCCCTACACTTATCGATGGTCTCGAAGGCCCGGCGTATGTGAGGCACCGTGATGGATCCGCCAACGATGACACAGACGTTTAAGGCTTCGTACAGTTTCTTGTCGGTTACACCGAGTTGAATACAGCGAATTATATGGTAGGTGACGCAGTCATCACACCGGAGGACCATACTCGTCGCGAGTCCGAGAAGCTCAAGAGTCTTTTCATCGAGCGCTCCCTTCTCGTAAGCGCGACTGTCAAGCGCCCAGAACCTCTTCAACCCGAGGTGGCCACAGTTGAGAATACGCTCGTTCATCCCCTTTCTGAAACGGTTGTATTCCTCTAAATCCTTCATGAGCTGGGTTTTCGTCGTTCGAGGTTAAAAACTCTACCTCTAGAGTGAAGCATAAGCGCGCGCGACCATAACCATCATTCAGATATGAGTAAATAGGCGCGCGATCAACGATCGAAGAGTTCGTTGATATATTTACATCCACGGTTTTCTGGAGGGTTGTAGAAACACATTTTACTTTGTTCTTTTGAAAATTTAAGACAACCCCAACATTGAGTGAACAAGCGAACTTTATGTTTATCTCTATACTCCTTACACAATTCAATTGCTTTCTCCATAGGTATTGGACTTGGTTTTGACATGTAACTAGATTAACTCCTGTGACATTATACTCTTTTTACGACATTTATACTCATTTACCGCGCACGTGTCGATTAACTCCGTGAAATATTATATCGAAAGTTATCGGCACAGCTGCCAAACGCGCGTGCATATCAGCGTATCAATTTGCCAGATCCGTCGAAGTACTCAGCTATCCTCGGATTATCACGGGGGTCTATGGCGACGGGCTGATCCCACGGATACCCCATCTGGATCTTCATTACCCTGTAGCTCATCGAGTTCAATTCGAAGCTCGGGTACATTATCACAACTTGGCTTGACGGGTACGAACGCGACGTTATCGGAGGAACGAATATGCCCCTCAACTCCACTCCCCCATTCACCACGATTGTAAAGTTCCCAGCTAGACGCCACCCCATGGGCCTCAGCCTCTCGGCGCACTCGCTCGTCAGGGTAAACTCGTGACTTGTAACGTTATAATATTGAATATCCGAGTCAGACACTACCTTAGTTTTGTCTAGGGTGAGGATGATGGCAAACTCACCTGTATGGGTTGGAGATTGATAGATCATGATAAGCCATAACGATAGCGCGGTCACAATGCCCAGGATGGCAGCCATGGAGGTTCTTCTATCCAAGTATTGTCACTGATACAATTGCTAAATTCACTATTTTAAGATTAAAGGATGAAGGGACACACGTTGAACCTCGACTGCATGCGCTCGTTATCCGACAGGTGCAGGTACCATTATACATCTGAGATGGAAAGGATAACGTGATCAAATATGTCTGAGGAGATGCTCGCGGTATGCGGCCTGGACTGCTCCTCATGCAGAGCATACATCGCCACGAAGGAGAATGACTACTCCAAGATGGCGGAGACGGCTAAACTCTGGTCGAGGCTAGAAGAGGAGTTCAAACCCGAGGACATCCCCTGCGACGGGTGCCACACCGAGCGGCTCCACACGTTCTGTAGAAGGTGCCCCGTTAGGCTATGCGCAAAGGCGCGCAGCGTCATTTATTGCGGCGACTGTTCTGAGTATGCGTGTGGCAAGTTGGAGAGTCATTGGAAATGGCTGTCCCCAGGCCAAGGTAAGATCGCGAAGGCTAACCTGGAGGAATATAGGAAAAAATAAGAGAACCTGACTAGTTCAACTGCGCATGCACGCTCGATAATTATTAATCAATCTTATATTAGCCTCAGGTAACTTCTTGACTTAATACTACGTTCTATGTGAATAGGATGGTTGAAGTAAAAGCTAGAATGGAGACTGCACAACATATTCTGTATCACATACTTATCGAGGAGTACGGCGCGAAGCAGACAGGAATGCAGATCTATGATGATAAAATAAGGTTAGACGTTAAAAGCAGGGTAGATTTAACTCTTATTTCTAGAGAGGAATTAGAGGAAAAGGTAAATGATATTACCAGGAAAAAACTAGGCGTAACAATAAAAACGTATTCTAGGAATATGATTCCTCAAGAAATAGATGTAAGCAGTGTACCGTCACATATAGAGGATATCAGGATAGTATCTATAGGAGATTATGATACTCAGCCATGTGGGAACAGGCACGTTAGTAATACCTCGGAGATAGGTGTATACAGAATTTTAGATATAAGGAGAAACGGTAGAGACGTCTACAGCATACAGGGAACCGTGACAAATTAGGCGACGTCAGACAGCTAATCGATATTGCGCGTGCTAATCACGTTCACGGGTGAGCATTGGGTAGAAGAGGGATAAAGCATTTCAGGCGCATATAGTGTAGCCATCCTGGTTAGCCTCGGTGTATATCCGAGTAAGTGGCATTATCTTGGTACTATAGAATTTCTTTCTCTTTATGAATAGTCTTGCGCCTCGAGTCCTCACCAGGTTTAACTAATTCCCTGACAAGTTCATACAGCCTACTATAGATGTGACAGTTCTTTGAGTGGAAAATAAGTTTACCAGTTGTGTAATTAGTCCCGGCACGGGTGTTTATCTCGTTGACAAGCGCCTCGTTGAACACCTGAATCCCCGCAACATTAGCTGGAAGACCAGCATAAGCATCCCATGACCTGAAGTAGCAGGTAAGATGCATCTTATTGTTGATTAGCTCCGTGTCCATCACCGATAGACATGGTGGCTCGTGCTTCATACCAGCTAGAGTCTTGTTAATATCCTGTGGCAACCTGATGACCATAGTAAGCTGCCTGTCATTGGGCTCCTCAACGTACCTGCTTATGAGGAGTTCCAGCTGGTCAACTGGCTCCCTTAGCCTGCTGCCATAAGTGTAGGTTTCCCCCTCCTCTTTGACGCCCGCCCAGAGATACTGTAGCGCGTATGAGTTGACGTACTTCATGTCACATGGAGCTTTATCAGCGACGAGTGGCCTATTCTCCGGGTTGGTGATTTCTATACTTAAATTCAGCTTCTTGGTCTCAGTGATCTCTGAGCCATAGTTTACACGGAATACGTCCCCGCTGCTCCAGATCTCCCAAAGTGTCCTGTACCATGCGTCTGGTATGTCATAGGCCCTAACGTTGGCGTATCTCAAGTCTTGTTCCCCAGGTGTCTGATTGATGAATCAGGGGCTGGTGGGTATTACACATTTATGGTCTGCTTCTTCGAGGGTCTCGGTATCATTCACGCACGCCGTTCAGTTTCACAGTTGGGTATCAAGTGGAACTCAGGACAAGGCTTTGGAGGATTACTACCTGTGTAACGTGAGAACTTGCTCATGCGCGACTCGTAGGGGTCTTGGTTTGTTAGAGTTTTGGTATTTAGGACATACCCTGAACTTACTTGTTTCGCAGACACTTCTAACCGAGTTCTTTTCATAATCTCCGATCTTCACTGTGCTCGACGGCAGTCCCGAGTAACATAGGTCATTAATATAGTATGGGCACCGCATAATAAGTTGAGTGTTATAATCATTATATAATAATTATAGAGCGTTGATATGGATGATAAGTAGATTAATCTTGACATAAAAATATGTTGCGTGCCTTTACTGCCAAGTAGTAAGCGACCTGAATATAAGCTAGGTCAACCATACAATCACGGGTAACAATCAGGTGGAATTGAGGATAAGATTATGGTTGAGGTAGCCTTGCTACGAAAAAGTGGCATACACAGCCGCCGGCGTTTCTAGATTTATGTCCCTTACCCCAAATGTCTTCCAGGAGGATGATGGCTCCTGGCTTCAGCTTATAGACTCCTCCATCGCTTGTCATCACATCCAGCTCACCCGACAGGAGAATCATGAACTGCCTAGCGGGTGCGGGGTGCCAGTCGCCGAACCAACCCTCTGGAGTTGAGAAGAATCCCCACTGGGAGGCTGGGTTGAAAACTGATACCAGTAGTGGAGGCGCTGGTGGAGCAGCTTCAGCTATGCTCTGTTTAACCTCCACCTCGTCTAGATGTGATTCACCTGAGGCGTCGCTGATGCAGCGAGTGTAATTGAGCGTTAGCATCGACTTCGCGTCTGTATCGAGTCCTGGATTAACCAATACAATTCACGGTTGAGTATCAGGTGGAAGTGAGGATAAGATTATGGTGGAGATGGAGATTTCATCAACCTCGTATGTGGTGTATATCAACCATAAAAAGCAAACAATTACTTAGGTTCTCAGGTGGAACTCAGGATAAGACTATTGAACACTTGACTAAACATAACGCTACGCTTTCGCCTGAAAATCTCGCGCGCGCGACCAAACACTGATGTTTTTTTGTATCCTAACTTTATTTACGTGTCTCTAAACCCAGCCCACATTTACAGTATTTACAATCCATATTACTTTTAAATAAAAATACTAGAAATTTTGTTCTAGTAATGTCTCTTCGCAGATCAAGGTTCGAGATCTATCGTGAGCTATTAACTCAGGTGCATAACGGCAATGTTCACCCAACCAGGATGATGTATAGCACTGAACTACCCTGGCCTGCCTTTAATCAAGTTATAAAGACTCTGATCTCGCAGGAATTTTTATCGGAAGTTGAAGATCAAGTGGACAAGAGGAGTGGAGCCAGGTACAGGGTCACGGAGAAGGGTGAGAGGTTCCTCGAGTACCTTGGAAAAGCGTTGGACTCAGTTGACTTGATAGAAGAAACGCAATTTATTAACTCGTCTTAATCAACAAGGCGCACACATCACATACCCGATTTAGAGTAATTCTCTGAGAAGAAGATTTGGGGCCTCTTCGGCCCCTGATGCTAACTTGTCGGAGACTATCGGGAGTATGGATCTCACGACGTTTTTTAACTGATTATTCAGAGGGTTATATTTTTTGGATTTTTAATATTATATTACCGATTGCGCGCATAGTTCTCATGGCGCACGCTGGGAGATTGACAGGGAGCTCAACGGTGGAGGACGATTCATAATGAAGAGGAGACTATCCTAATGAAGATCAAGGCGATCTGCGGGAAGGAGTTCAACGTCAAAAACATCGACAAGGAGCTTTCTAAATACCCGGAATACCCCTGCAGTAGATTCTGCCCAGAGACAAACTGCACCATTTACATGAACTACAACTACTGGGTCAGCCACAACAACGACCCCAAATAAACCAGTAAAGAGGCGCGAACATTAATCTTCTTTTAGTAAAGGATAGACGAGGAACTCAACGGCGGGCGCGTGATAGGGGTATAACGTTTTTCGTAACATTCTAAAACATTCATGAGCCGGGTATTCGTCGCTCGAGGCTAAATACTCTACCTCTGTAGGTGAAGGTTTTATTCCGCCTCCCTCTCATGGTTCGCCGTGAAGACCATAGCCGAGGGAGACGACATCCTCCTCTACCTGGATAAGGAGCGTACCTACCAGATCAAGGTAAAAGCGGGAGAGCAGTTCCACACCCATAAAGGTTTCATATTACTTGAAGATCTCGTCGGGAAACCATACGGCTCGACCGTCGTCAGCAGCCTCGGCATAAGTTTCTACGCCCTGAGACCCCTGATAAGGGACAGGGTTCTTAAA
>Ga0154708_1062_pt2 | contig 13686 bp, 13 predicted proteins | sample Rifle2008BG13ft_FD_105568 | JGI IMG/M metagenome (GOLD analysis project Ga0154708, IMG submission 105568) | Candidatus Bathyarchaeota archaeon RBG_13_52_12 | reverse complement strand
GACAGAGGTCGGCGGCGGTCAGCCAAACGTCGTCCCCGCTTACGCACGTGTCTGGTACTACGTCAGGGCACCTGAGCGAGAACAGTTGGAACCCATCTACAACTGGGTCCTACAGATCGCTGACGGCGCCGACAAGATGGCTCGAACAACTCACAAGGTCGAATTCCTCACGGGGTGTTACAATACCCTCCCCAACAGTAAGCTCTGCGAAGTCATCCTGGCCAACATGAGGGAGGTGGGCGCCCCCAAGCACGACGAGGCTGAGCTCAAATTCGCCAAGGAGATGAACAAGAGCGTTGACCCTATGCAGAAGAAGGAGGGGCTCCGTAAATCGAAGCGTCCCGGCTGGGATAAACTCCTCGATGAGCTCTTCGACGAGCGCATCCTCGACGACTATCAAGCCGGAGAGGTTGGGGCTGGGAGCACCGACGTCAGTGACGTGAGCTGGGTCACCCCAACTAAGGAGTTCGGCACCGTAACCTGCATGCTCGGCACTCCCGGCCACAGCTGGCAATTCGCTGCTCAGGGCGGGATGAGTATTGGCCATAAAGGCCTCATCTTTGCCACTAAAACAATGGCTGGCGCGGGGCTTGACCTCATGACTAAGCCGAAGCTCCTAAAAGGCGTCAAGGCTGAGTTCAAGACTCGACTCGCGGGTCGCAAGTATAAGCCACCGATCCCACTCGACCTCAAACCACCACTCAAACAGTTCTAGGAACTCTTCTGTGTTACGACTTTTTCCTTTCGAGCTCAACAAAACGGACCTAAGGGATCAGGTTGTATACTAAATAACTCGAAAAGGCGCAATGGCGAAGAGCCCGTGAAGAGAAAATCTGTCACGAAACGGGGGTTCCCTCCTGCTTCAGTTTAGAGTCGGTCCTTAACCCTGAACTGCTTCTTGTACAGTACTCTGATCTTGTCTAGGGTTTCAGCGTCTCTGGACTCCTTATCGTCGCGTATGCGGGTTATTCGGGCGAATCTGAGGGCGAAGCCGCTCTTGTAGTGGGGGCTGTGCTGGACCTCGTTGAAGGTGACCTCGACGACGATCTCTGGGCGGACTGAGACCGTGTAGTCCGTCTCGCCCACTTTAATGGCCTGTAGACGCTTGGTCATCCATCGGAACTCCTCATCGGTGAGCCCCTTGAAGGTTTTCCCGACGACGTTCCACTCATCGCCGTCCCGGGCAGCGAGGTGGTAGTTGCTCAGCCACCCTCTCCTCCTGCCCGAGCCCCAGTCAGCCGCTACGATGACGAGGTCCATCGTCTCGGCAGGCTTGAGCTTTAACCAATCTTTGCCCCTAGCTCCTGGGTTGTAGTGGCTGTCGAGGCGCTTCGCCACGAGTCCCTCATGGCCTGCCTTCATAGCAGCTTTGAGAAAGGCCGCAGCCTCCTTCGGATTATTTGTGACGGTGCGTTCTGCGAGGATCTCTTTCGGAGTGATCTTGCTGAGGATAGCCCACCGTGTCTCATAGGGCTCGTCTATTAGGAGGACGCCGTCTAGGTAGAGGATGTCGAAGAGGTGGAGACTGAGGGGGATCTGCTCAGCGGCCTTTTGGACGTCGGTGACTCGGGTGAATCGACGCATTAGGTCTTGAAAGGGGAGGGGCTTACCCCCCGATCCGACTGCGGTGATCTCCCCCTCCACGATGATCCCTACCCTTGGGAGGAACTTCTGGACGAGGTTGACGACATCTGGTATGCTCTCGGTCACGTCGCTGAGGCGCCTGCTGTATACTCTGACCTCGTCACCCAGGCGGTGGATCTGAACGCGTGCCCCATCGAACTTGTACTCGAAGACCGTCCTGCCGCCGTGCTCCCTGATTGCTTCCTCGGGATTGTCAGCGTTCTCAGCGAGCATCGGTTTGAGGGGTACGAAGAGCTCGGGCTTGATACCCTCAAGTCCTTTCTCTCCCTGAATTATGGTGACGAGGGCGACCTCGCCCAAGTTCCCGGTTAGCATTAGAGCCCGCCTGACTACGGGTACGGGTGCTCCAGAGGTCTCAGCGAGGGCGTCGAGCATAACCCCCTCGTTAACCCCTATTCGCATCTCCCCGAAGATGATCCTGACGAGAATCTCCACCTCATCGCGGCTCGCATCGCTTATGAGACCCACGAGGAGGCGTTCTTTCAACTTCCGGGACCTGGAACCCTGCGTCATGGCAATCTCGCTTAGAGTGCTGTAAACTCGGCGAATGCTCAGTTGGTGCCTGAGAAGCGTCGTCTGCTTCCCCTTCTCGAGCACCCTCTTCATGGTGCTCCACCCGATTTCCAGGGTGCGTGGGTCGAATTCTGGGAAGATCTGTCCTACGATTAGGAGGACTGCTGGGGCGATTTCGTTCGGCTCGAGGCCGAAGAGGAACTCGGAGATGAGTCGTGTCTTCTCGGTCCGCTTGGTCGTCGCCTCGAGCGCCTTACACAGCTCAGCGAGTCGGGTGAATGGAGTGTCCACCTAGACTCCTCCAAACCAATCTCTGAGGCTTCTCTGGCCTCGCGCTTTCCTCATCCGGGCGATCACTCTCTCGACCCTCTCCCTGCTGAAGCTGCGCTCCTCGCAGAGGAACCTAAACAGCTCCTCTTCTCTCACTGGCTTCTCATCCAAGGTATAGTTGTCGGTGGCGGGTGGGTTTAGGTAGAGGTACCTAATGGCGTCTGCATCGGGGGTGATCTGGTCCCTAACCTCGACGGGTAGGTCCTCTAGACGCCCGTGTTTCCTGAGTAGCTTGAGGGCTGTCTTGGGACCAATGCCCCTAATGCCCGAGTTGAAGTCTGTGCCAACGAGGATACCGAGGTCGATAAGCTGCCCCCTAGTTAACTGGAGCGTGCTGAGCAAGGACTCTAGCTCGATGACCTCAGGCTGGAGCTTACGTGCGCGCCCCTTACTGGGGAGCCACTCCTCCCCTTGGATGGTTATGTATCGGACGAGGCGGGGGGTACCGAAGAGGAGGCTGTCGTAATCCTGGCTGTTGGATGCCCAGACGTCTCCCTTCGCTGCCATGTGTGCAGCCTGAGCTTCCCCTTCGCTTGGGGCTTGAACCCAGGGTACGCCTAAGAGGTCGAGGAGCCTCTTCGCATCTGCTATCCCCTCCCCGGTGAGGCGCCCCGTCATAACGGCTTTAGAGATCGCCTTCTTATAGTCACCAGCTGCAACGGCTTCCTGATATTCCTCATCGAACTTTTCCCTTATCTCGCGCCGTTTCTCCACCTCCGCTCTCTTCAACTGTGGGGGTAGCCCGTCGAAGACGAAGACGAGTCTCATACCGTAGTCCGCGATTAGCCGAGTGGTGCGGAAGGCGAGTCCGACCAGGTGGCTCGTCGTCCTGCCTTGGTCGTCCATGAGGGGGTGTCCATCCCGCGTCCTGATAAGGGCGAGGAACTGGTGGAGCACCACGAAACCATCGACGGCGAAGCTCCTCCCCCTCAGGTCTTCGAGGGTCACGACGCTCTTCTCGACTATCGGGGTGAGGTTTACTCCCAAACTGACCGGTTAAGACTCTGCAGGAGGGGTTAAAGAGGTTGCCACAAGCCGCCGAGAGCTATATGATAGATGACTATGAAGGCGGCGAGCAGGAGGAGCGAGGGAAGGAGGTACCTGTATACCTTGTTGAGGTCCGACCTATAATACTGGTTTGTAAGTATAAGGCAAAGATGAAGGGGAGAACCAGTGTAGCCGGTGACTATCCCCGCGAACATGATGGTCATCCAGTTGATGTTAATAGGGGCTACTAGTGGCATGAGGATTGGGAAGACTATCCCAATTCCGAGAGTGGGTTGTGCGGAGATAGCACCTACGAGGAGTGGGACCACTATGAATAGTAGGAGGAGCGGTACGCCCATGCCAAGAACGTTCTCGAGCAAGGTGTTAACGCTCCCCGATTCCATCACCATATACCTGAAAAAGAGGGTCGCGAATACCGCAGCAACTATATCGAGTTTCACGCCCTTGGTGAAGAACTCAATGACACGTTTCAGATCTACCCTCCTAATCACGATAACCATGGCGATCCCTACAGCGACTGAGGCCCAAACTGGTACAGAGACTAGGGTGAGGGCGACAGTCACGAGTATGGGCGAGAGGCCGACGAGACTCCTACGGTAATCCTTTTTACCCCTCTCCACCTCCTCGCCACTCTGTATCCACTTCCAGCTCACGGTGAAGCCTATGATCCAAGTGAGGAGGAAGAGGGGAAGGTTCACCGTGATGAACTCGGTCAAGCCTATCCCGGCTATGCTACAGGCGAGGAGCGTCGAGGGGCTTATGGGCGATGCCCAGTACCAGACGTGCCTGAACCAGATGTTTATGTAGGTTCTATGCTCGGGCTTGAGCTTGAGTCTGTCCGACTCGGGCTCGTTGAAGGGCGCTGACATCAAAGCGCCCCCTGGCATCGAGAGGAGTCCAAAGAGGGCTGGTATCAACGCGAGGAGGAACCTACTGGGGAGGAAGCTACGAAGCCTTTCTATTAGCTCCACCATATGCTTCGTCTCCTTCAAGGCGTAGCCGAAGACGGTGATGAAGCCCACGGCAGCGCAGAGTTCCCAGGTTGTCCTGTCACGCGCCGTCACGAGGAAGACATCGACGAAGATGGTCAGTGGCTTCCCGGAAGTCACTCCGATTATTCCGGCCGCGATAAGTATGCTCGCTGCGAAGTCAAAGTTCCTGAATCGGAGGAGGAAGATGACGATGAACGCGACGAGAAGACCTATCAGCTCGATCATGTCCGCGCCAGCTTATCCCACCCCATCCACCTTAATCCTATAAAACCCTTCCCGCCCACTAGTGGCCATTTTATCTCGCAGCTCAGGATATAGGTGTGATTGGTGAGCAGACCGAGATAATCTCGCGCACGCGATCGCTAATTTTTTTAAAAGCTTCTAGAGAAAGTTGTTAGCTACGAGGTGAGCTTCTGGAGTCTGCCCTCGAGCATCTTCTTCGGCAGGGCGCCAAGTGTCTTGTCAGCGAGCTTTCCATCCTTGAAGTAAAGAAGGGTGGGAATGCTCATGATACCAAACCTCATAGGGATCTTCCTATTCTCGTCGACGTTGAGCTTGCCGAAGGTGATGTTGGTGTATTCGCCAGCGAGCTGCTCAACGATTGGACTGAGCATGTTGCATGGGCCGCACCAAGCCGCCCAGCAATCGATCACTGCAAGCTTGTTCTTCGCGATGAACTCCTCGAAAGAGGCGTCGGTTACCTCGACGGTCTTGTGTTCTGCCATTCTTCAATCGGTCTTGTTCTGTGGTGCGCTGGATATAAAGATATTTTAAGGTGTTCAACATCATTGAACACACATGTCTCTGGGGGAGTTGCAGAGCCTGATAAACGCCCCCGAACTGGGCGCAGACGACCTGATGAGATGTACCCTCGGGGTCAAGACCGCGGAGGTCGAGGCATATTGTGCACTCTCAGGCCTCGGGAAAACAACCGTGCAGGAGGTAGCTGAAAGGCTAGATAAGAGCCGACCTACAACGCAGAGGCTTCTCCAGTCGCTAGTGGAGAAGGGTCTAGCGACCCGTGAGGAAGAGTTAATTGGCCTTGGCGGATACAAGTTCATTTATCAGGCTGTGCCTCCGGATAGGCTGAAGGCATCGATAAAGGTGATGCTCGACCGGTGGTACAGCAGGATGGTTGAGGAGCTGGAGGGTCTTCCAAAAAAGATAGAGGAGATGGGGTGCCCTCGCCGCTTTAGCAGGTCGTCAGGTACCTCTCGATCTCCCAGGGCGTGATCCTTGGGCGGCTCGACGCCCAGTCTGTACCGACGTACTTGATATAAGCCTCGTATTCATCCCTCTTCGCCTTGGTTAGGGTCTTCGTGATGTATTCCCCGACCGCCCCAGAGACGACCGAGTCTTTTTCGAAGAGGTCGATCGCCTCTCCGAGATTCTCAGGGAGCATCTCGAGGTCCCTCGCGTGGTAGACGTTATCGTCGAAAATCTCGGGTGGCTCCGCCTTCCTCTTTATACCGTCGAGGCCCACTCTCAGCATGACTGTCTCGGCGAGATAGAGGTTACAGCTCGGATCGGGGTGTCGATACTCCATCCTGGTTACTATGGCCTTGTCCCCTGGATACTGTGGGATGCGGACTATTGCTGATCGGTTTCCAAGGCCCCAGGCTATGTATACGGGGGCCTCGAAGTGTGGGACGAGTCTCTTGTAGCTGTTGACCAGGGGGGCGACGATCATGCTCATCGCCCTTGCGTGGCAGAGGATGCCTGCGACGTAGTTGAAGGCCATCTTCGAGAGCCCCGTTTCGCTGTCGCGGTTACCGAATAGGTTCTTCCCTGTCTTGAGGTCTGTAAGACTCTGGTGTACGTGACAGCCTGATCCGTTTGCGCCCCAGAAGGGCTTTGGCATGAAAGTCGCAGAGGCGCCGTGTTTCTCGGCTATCGTCTTTACGACAAGCTTGTATAGGGTCGCGTTATCAGCTGTCTTGAGCGCATCAGCGTAGCGGAAGTTGATCTCCTGCTGGCCCATGGCCACCTCATGGTGTATCTTTTCGAGCTGGAACCCAGCAGCCTCTAAGTTCATCATCGTCTCCAGCTTCATGTCTTCGGTGGGGTCCATTGGTGGTAGGTAGAAGTATCCACCGGAACCGTAGGGAGCTATGTTTCCGTTGCTCCGCTGGACGTAAAAATATTCGAGCTCTGGCCCCGTGTTGAAGCCCATGCCCTTCGCCTCGATCTCGTCGAGGGTTGCCTTGAGTAGTCCGCGACTGTCACCGTCGAAGGGAGTCTCATCAGGATTACCCAAGTACGTGAACATGACAGCGATGCCGGGGGTCTCCCACATGGGTATTAGAAACGTAGTTGGATCCGGGTGTACCGCGAGGTCACTGTGCTCAATGTTGACGAGCCCCAAACTAGAGCCATCGATACCTATCCCCTCATTGAGGGCTTTCGGTAGCTCGTACTCGGGGATTAGTAAAGCCCTCGGCATCCCATTAAGGTCGACAATGATTAAACGAATGTATCGTATATCGTGCTTTTTCACTTCTTCCATTAAAGGTGACACGCTTTCAGGATGAGTCAACGCGTTCTTATTCATAATGGGTGAGATATGTGGAAGTGCAATATATACTTTATCCAATATTTACTATACAAATGTATACTTATTAGCCTTAGAGATGATTTGGTCTACTGTTTCGATAGACTCGTGAGAAGAGCCCCAATCAGTATAGCTGCCCCGCCGAGCAAAGTGAGGAACGTAGGAACCAAACCGAATAGGGCGAAGGAGCCAATGAAAGCGGCAACCGGCTCGAGGTATAGCCAGACTGAAGCTTTTACGGCTTCGGTCTTGCTTAGGGCGTAGTTCCAAAGGAAGTATCCGCCGGTGCTGCATATTAAAGCTAGATAAAGTATGCTCCACCACTGGTTCACGCTGAGGGAGGAGAGAGCTCTCCAGTCGGATGTCAGGCTCAACGGGAGTAGGAAAAGCATCCCCCAGAGCGTTGTGTAGGCGGTCACCATCAGCGGCTTACCTATCCTCTTCATTAGCCGTCGACTGAGGGTGGAGTACATGCTCCAACAGACGGCGTTCCCGAGGAGGCAGGCGACGCCAACGAAGAATAACCAGTCGGTGTTGCCCACGATGAGCTTGGGAAGGGCGATGAGGGCGACGCCGGTCAGACCGAGCACGACTCCGAACCCTCTTTTAAGGTTGAACTTCTCCTTGAGGAGAAACGCGCCAGAGAGGCCGGTTAAAACAGGTATTAGCCCCGTTACGAGGACAGCTGAGACTCCTGCTCCAGCGTATTGAACGCCTGTGTACTGAAGCCAGAAGTAGATGCTTATGCTCAGGAAACCAAATAGGGCGAGCTCCTTCAGGTCCGCAATCGTGGGCTTATTTCCTCTCCGATATTCCCAAATTATGACTGGTGAGTAGATTGCCGACGCTATAATGAATCTCACAGTCGCGAGGATCACAGGCGAAAGGGTTGTTAACACCATGCTTGCGGCGACGAAGCTGAGCCCCCAGATTATCGAGACAAGGACCGCAGCCACGGTTCCGTAACCCTTCTCGCCCTGCAAACTCAGCCCCCACAAGATAATGAAATCAACCTATTCACTCTACATATATTAAACTTATGACAACTTTAATATACAAGTGTATAGATAAACCAAATTATAACGAATAGGAGACGAACTACTGATGTTCATGCTCGACGAGATAGACAAGAAGCTCCTCACGGAGCTCTTAAGGGACTCTAAAAGGAGCCAGAGGGAGCTGGCGAAGGCGATAGGCGTCAGCACAGCAACCGTCATCAACCATATTACCCGCCTCGAGTCAGCGGGAGTGATCAAGGACTACACCATCATGGTCGACTGGGAGAGGCTCGGCTACGAACTCACGGTAATCATTGAGATCACAGTTGCGAGGGGGAAACTGATCGAGGTACAGAAAACAATAAGCAAACTACCATACGTCTGTGGCGTATACGACATCACCGGAGAGATAGACAGCATAGTGGTTGCAAAGTTCAAGAACCGGCAGGAGCTGAGCGAGTTCCCCAAAGCGTTACTAAGTATGCCGGATATTGAGAGGACGAACACCCATGTCGTCCTCAACACGGTTAAGGAAGACTTCAGGATGCTAGAGAGCCTGAGGTAAACCTAATTCTTTTTCTTCCTCTCTTTCTCAACGCGTTCGAGATAGTCTTCCCTTGGTGGGGCGAAGCACTCTATGAGTACGGCGGGTTTTCCTCCAGTAGCGTCGAAGTTGTGTGAGATATTGGAGGGCGCGACGAATGTGCACTGCGCCTTTATGTGTATTTTCTCATCTCCCATGTAGAGGTCGCCCTCTCCCTCTTGGAGGTATCCGATCTGCTCATGGGGATGGCTGTGCGCCGGAGTGGGGAGCCCGGGCTCGATTGTGTTGATCATCATCATGCACTTCTCACCAGCCATGAGAATCTCACCGCGGCGTCCCTTAACCGTCTCCAGTTGAGGCGCATCTTTCCGCTTTACTATCTTTACCAAGGCGATCAGAATAATTTCAACCGCCTCCGCATTTAAACCGTTATAGAGCTCCAAGTTATTCAGCTAGCTTAGGCGACTAGCGAGGCTGAGATCCCTTTCCTCGAGAAAACCCTTGATCTCCCCCAGCGTCGGAACGTTTCTCCCTGCAGCCTTCTTCCCCACCTTTATGGCTCCTACGGCGTTCGCCAGAGTGGCGGTGTCGCTCTGCGGCCATCCTCTTAGCGTGCCATAGACTATGGCAGCGTCAAAAGAGTCTCCGGCTCCGGTAGTATCTATAACCTTCACTCTGAACCCGGGGTAATTTTCGATTCTGGAGGTAGTGTAAAAGGAGCAGCCCTCAGCCCCCCTCTTCAGGACGACCCTGCCAGCACCCAGACTGAGAAGACTCTCCGGCTTGGATTCGACCTCAAACTTGGAGGTAATCAACCCCATCTCCCTCTCATTGAGGATCAGGGTATCCGTTGCATTGAGGGCTTCGCGGAGTATGTCCGCCGAGATCAAGTCCACGACGGGGCTGGGGTCGAAGAAGACAAGTCGCCCCGCCACCGAGACGGCCCTCATTGCCTTCATTACCGCCTGTGAGATGGGGGTCTCCGCTAGCGGGTAGCCGCTGAGAAATAATGCCCTCGCGTTAGTTACGTAGTCTTCATCCAGCTCATAAGCGGTTAGGGTCCTAGATACTCCTTCCAATCCCACGTAAGCGTGTTTTCCCCTCTTCGTTAAAAGCACGAGACACCCCGAGGTTTTGCCTCCTATCCTAATTATGAGGTTCGATATGTCTACACCCTCTGCCTCGAGGCCGGCTCTATAGAAGTTGCCGAGGTCGTCGTCGCCTATACAGTCGACGACTCCGACTCGGAGACCGAGGCGCCTCGCCATTATGAGGTAGTTACTCGACCCTCCCATGTGCCTCTCCATGCCGTCACTGTGGAGGCTGTCCTCATTTCCTCTTAGAAACCGTGAAATTGGTATGACAATATCGACGACGGAGTCACCCACGGCGATGAGGTCGAGGGTCACATGTATCGCCTCGCATACTCCATGAGTCGCCTTGACTTATCACTGAGGTTAAGGTGATTCACCCTCTCGACGGTGTCGATGATGGGTTTGGGGAAGGCTTCGATGCCAGCGAAGGCGCCGGCTATTCCCCCCGCCATCGCGCCTATTGTGTCGGTGTCGCCACCCATGTTGGCTGTGAGGGTTATCGTTGCCATGGGGTCACCGTGGCCAGCGGCGAAGAGGCCTATAGCTGTTGGTATAGAGTCGGAGCTCGCAATGTCGGCGCCTATATTGGTGTAGAGTGCCTCCGCAGCGGCTTCCGGTGTCTTACCGTATACGAGTCTGGTCGCCATCGTAATCCTCCTTTCAATAGACGGGTAAGCTAGCTGAGCGCCTCGAACCTCCCCCATATTTGCCGCGCGCTTCGCAGCACTGACGACGGATTTGATAGTCGAATCGAGTCTTAGCGCCTCTGAAACAGCCGCTGCCACGGCACTGGACGCGGCGATGGCCACGCCGGTGTAGTGGGTGGGCATACAGACCTCTTCAACATCGTCAACCAGTTTCGCCATAGGACGAGCCACATTGATTATACCTATGGGTGAAATCTTCATGGCTCCGCCATTCGTTGTGCCTGCCTTCCCCGTCTCTGAGGGATCGTGCCCCGCCGTTAGCAACTGGACGGCTCTGATTGTGCTGGGCCCTAGTATCCGGGTCTCAAGTAGGTTGTTCTCTTTAACCCACTTCACAATCCTTTTCGCCATTCCCTGGCGATTCACCTTGCCGTCGGTTAGTATCATATCGACTATCTCCATGGTGAGCTGAGTGTCATCTGTTATCGATCCAAGGGGTAGCTTTCCATGTAGGAGATGGTCAGGTACCGGTGCTATTAGTCTGCTCACCTTACCATAGCGCCGCCTAACCTCGGTGGGGGTCCAACCAGCCATCGGCATACCGAATGCGTCACCCACCGCGACCCCCGTTAAACAGCCTTGTATCCTGCTGAGAAGGTGGTCGTCGAACTCTACTCTATTTCTTGCCATCGGGGGAATATCACCTAGATGATGGTGAGAAACGGCGTTCACGAGGATAAGACGGTTTCCGGCGCGGAGTTAATGTCCCCTGCGTAAGGTCCGACCGGGGAGCTTCCCCGTGTGCTTACCTTTATCTATGGTGAATACGCCGTTGCAGACGACGTAGGGTATACCCGTAGGGAATCTGTGGGGGTCGGCGAAGGTCGCCTCATCCTTTACCGTTTCGGGGTTGAAGACGACGATGTCTGCCTTGTAGCCCTCTCTTAGTAGGCCACGATCCTTGAGGCCTAGGCGCTGAGCTGGGGCGCTAGTCATCTTCCTGACCGCTTCCTCCATAGTTATCACCTTCTCCTCACGAGCGTACTTTCCGAGTACCCTGGGGAATGTACCGTAATATCTTGGATGAGGCTTACCCACTCCAAGGATGCCATCGGGGCTTATGGCGGAGCCATCGCTACCAACCATACCAATGGGGCTCCTCATAACGTACTTCACATCATCCTCGTCCATGCCGAACATGACGCTCAGTACCTGGGTGTTCTCCGCTAGGAGTAGGTCGCAGGCAGCGTCGTGGGGCTTCTTTCCCTGCTCCTTCGCTATCTCCGCGATCGTTTTCCCGTTGTATTGTGGGTTGTTCTTGGCGAAGACGACGAGGACACCGTCCCAGTCGCGCTCCATTCGCTGCTCCCGAGCCATCCGTTTTCGTTGCTCTGGGTCTCGGAGTCGCTCCATCATCTTCTCTGGGCCTCCTTCGTGTGCCCAGTGGGGGATAATAGCGGCGAGGCCTGTGCTCGAAGCGATATACGGATACTGGTCGTAGGTGACGTCAACGCCTCGGGCTCTCGCCTCCTCGACGAGGGCGAGACTCTGCTTGACCATTCCCCAAGCTTTCTTCCCTGATGCCTTGAAGTGGGCTATCTGGACTGGGAGCTCCGCCTTCTCTCCAATCTTTATCGCCTCCTTCACCGCCGAGATCAGAGAGTTGTTCTCCTCTCCCCTGATGTGGCTAGCGTAGAGGCCGCTGTGCTTCGCCGAGACCTTAGCAAGCTCTATAATCTCGGGCGTCTTCCCGTAGACGCTGGGTGGGTAAATGAGGCCAGTGCTAATTCCATAGGCACCGTCTCCCATGGAGTCGTCGACGAGCTTCTTCATCTTACTCAGCTCGGCATCGGTGGGTTCCCTGTCATCATAACCCATGACGTTCTGGCGGACTGTACCGTGACCAACCCACGTCGCGACGTTGAAGCTCACCCCCTGACGGTCCACGCGGTTAAAGTAGTCCTTCATCGAGACCCAATCAAATTTGAAGTCTTCCGGGACGTTGCCACGCCCGTACTTCTCCTTGTAGGCCTTCACATACTTGTTCATCGGTGCGGCTGAGTTCCCGCAATTACCAACGACCTCGACTGTGATACCCTGGTAGACCTTCGACTCGACTCGTGGGTCGACGAGGAGGGGGATGTCGCTATGGCTGTGAATGTCCATGAAGCCGGGGGCGACAATGTGCCCCCCTGCATTAACCTTCCTCCCCGCCTGCGCGTTCTGTAAGTTACCGATTGCCTCGATCTTGTCACCGACGACTCCCACATCGGCCCTGAACCAAGTATTCCCTGAACCATCGATGACGTGTCCACCCTCAAACAAGATGTCGAAACGCAAAACTTGTCACAGAGATATGGTGTGATTGGACGCGATAAAGAGTTTAGCATCTAACCCTAAGCCGCTCACGCGATGGTGGTAAGGTTAAATTGCTGGTTTAGTTATTGGAGTTTTTCCTTAAGAAGCCTGCCCAGCATCTGTATCCCGGTTACTATGTCCTCCTCGGGGGGGAGGCTGTAGTTGAGGCGCATGTAGTTATGGACAGGTTTTGTGAAGAATAGGCTCCCCGGTACGAAGGCGACGCCTTTAGCCACCGAGTCCTTGATGATCTCGTCGGTGTTAACGTTCTTCGGGAACTTTACCCAGAGGAACAACCCTCCCTTTGGCTCTTCCCACTTCGCCTTTTTCGGAAAACTCGTCTCCATCGCTTCAAGCATTATGTCTCTCTTCTTTCGGTAGACCCTGGTCACCTTCGATATCTGCCTTCCAACGTCGCCGCGCCTGAAGAGCTCCGCCGCAGCGTACTGGCTGAGCCCGTCGTTACAGATGCTGATATTATTCTTCGCCTCGATCATATGGCCGGTGAACTCGGGGTTCGCCGTTATCCACCCGATCCTCATGCCGGGGGAGACAATCTTGCTAAATGTGCTGGTGTACATCACCCTTCCGGACTTATCCATGCCGGCAAGGGGGGTTGGCATAGGCTCCGCGAAACTGATGTAGCCGTAAGGATTGTCCTCGAAGATTATGAAGTCGTGAGCTTCAGCAAGCTCTAAGACTCTCTGCCTCCTCTCCATCGTCATGAGGCTACTGTCAGGGTTCTGGAAGCTGGGAATAATATATAGCATCTTAGCCTTTTTTCCCACCGCCTTGATCTTCTTCAGCTTATCCTCTAGGATATCCACATTCATGCCATCGGGGCTGATGGGAATATCGACGAACTTTGGGTTAGACTGACTGAAACTGGACAGAGCCTGTAGGTAAGTTGGGGCACCGATGAGTATCGTGTCACCCTTGTCTATGAAGACCCTGCTGACGAGGTCAATTGCCTCCTGGCTGCCAGTGGTGACAATAATCTCCTTCGC
>Ga0154708_1061_pt3 | contig 14510 bp, 15 predicted proteins | sample Rifle2008BG13ft_FD_105568 | JGI IMG/M metagenome (GOLD analysis project Ga0154708, IMG submission 105568) | Candidatus Bathyarchaeota archaeon RBG_13_52_12 | reverse complement strand
ATGGGTCTAGCTGCCGCCGCGCTCTACATCGCCTGCGTAATGAACGAGGAGAAGCGCACGCAGAAGATGATCGCGGATGCTGCTGGCGTGACCGAGGTCACCATCAGGAACCGGTACAAGGGTCTTAAGGAAGCCCTTAAGCTCGACATATAAATTCTCGAATCCTTTTTATTTAAACCACAAACGCCCTCGCTGTGTGATTCTAGTTCACTATAGTCGTTAACCCTTTTATTCTGCTCATCGTGGTATCCGGTGGGTGCTTTAGGAGTTATGGGTGAACCGGTGACTTATCTAACTGAGGAGTCTTATTGCCCCGATTGGCTGAAGGAGGGTGTTACTGAGGCCAGCTTGAAGGCGGTTCTCGGGGCTAAGGTTGAGATTCAGCGACTCGGCAGGGAGTTGGCGAAGGCTGAGAGGTTCTACATCGTCGGGAGTGGTGGGAGCTATAGTGTACAGTTCCCCGTCAGGTATCTCGCTGAGAAGTATTCGGATGTCCCCCTCCTGCAATTTAGTGGCTGGGAGTTTCTCGAGAGGATGCCATGGGCTGCGAATGAGGGCTCCGCCTGCGTCTTCATCACGCAGAGTGGGAAGACGAAGGAGGTCATCAGGGCTATGGATTGGGCAAAGAAGAATGGCGCCCTCACTATGGGGCTGAGCCAGAGACAGGACTCCGTTATCAACAAGGCCGGGGATCTCGGCTTCGGGACCGGTGCCCGTGGCGTCACTATGGGTAAGCTCTCGACCCTCTACCTTCTCTTCGGGACGGTGCTGAAGGAGAAAGGCTTCGAGGTGGGAGGCAGAATGATCAAGGCAGCAGAGTCTCTGCCGAGCGTGCTCCCCCCGATGATTCCGAAGGCGAAGGAATTCGCTAAGAGGACAGCGATCAGGTTCAAAGATGACCGGGAGATGTACGTCCTCGGAGGCGGAATAAACTGGGGACTCGCTTACCAGTACGCTATATGCACGTTGCAGGAGATGTGCTGGGTACACGCTACCCCGATAAATTACTCGGAGTTCCGCCATGGCCCGGTCGAGATGTTCGCACCAGGCACACCTTCGATCTTCCTGAGGAGCAGGGGGAATGAGGGAGAGCTAGAGAAAGCCGTGGTAAATTGGTGTACGCAGAACGGGGTAAGGGGGATCGTTTTGGACAGCCAAGGTGTTGAGGTGGATAATCTTATCACCCCATTTACCCTCTTCATCGAGCTTGAGTGGTTGAGTTACTACCTGAGCCTCGCCAAGAACAGAGACATGTCCCAGTGGCGTTACTACGACAAAGTTGAATGGTAGTCGAATAATGTCATCTTTCCCGTGCGCGATGCTGAATGGCTCGTATATCATAAAATGAAAGAGTACACCCAGAACAAAGAATAACAGTTGATGTTAAATTAGATATACTCAGGGAGAGCGTTTCGAGACATGGTTCCTAGATACAGAGGTTCACCGTTCGTAGACGATTCAGACATGAAGGCTGCAATGGAGGACTCGAAACACATCGCAGCAGGCATCGCATTGCCAATCTACGAGGAGATAAAATTGAACAACACGGTGCTCAACCTCGACCACGTTAAGCGGTACATAGACAAAGCCAGCAAGTTGTCTGTGAAGGATTGCGTATGCCGGGTTAAACGGAAGCACTGTGATGCTCCAGTCGATAATTGCCTGATGCTCAATGACGCAGCTGAGATGAGCATATTGAAGGGCTCATCGCGTGAGGTCTCCGCTGATGAGGCTCTGAGGATCGAGGAGAAGGCGCATGATGCTGGATTGATACCTATGGCCTACATTAGGACCGACACCCCTAAACCTGAGGGTGTAAACTTCATCTGCAACTGCTGCTCCTGTTGCTGCGGCACCCTTGGCGTGAGTCTAAAGCTTGGAAAGGATATTCACCTAGTGAAATCAATCGCAACGACCATCACGGACTTCGCAAACTGTAACGCATGTGGAGCTTGCGTTGATTGCTGCCACTTCGGGGCAAGGAAGGTAGTGGATGGAAAGCTCGATTATGATAAGGACCTGTGCTTCGGATGTGGCCTTTGCGTCAGCTCATGTCCGTCAAAGGCAATTTCTCTAATTCAACTTCAGTAGCGTGCAAATAGAGACTTCGTGTGATCAGGGACAAATTGTAGTGTCTCCGGATACTCAAACAATGGTACTTGATTGGTTCGCTATGCGGTAGGGACTCTACTTCCTAAGCCTCTCGCTGACATCTAAGTAATATCTGACCTTCCCCCAATCGACCCAGCTCGACTGGCTGCCCATCCCCACGTTCAGAACGCCCGCCCCTTGCAGGATCTGGCACGGCTCTCTGCTTAGCGTGCCCGCGCTGCGCCCCCGCTTCTCTATGATGTGCAGGTCGTTAATGTGACATGCCACCGTCATCGCGATTACGGCCTCATTCTCATCTATGCCTCGCTCATGACAGTAGTTAGCGTAGCGCTGATACGCACTTCCAAAGTGGCGCTCCATGTGGACCACTCTGCAATCTACGACCCTAGTTCTTGAACCTGCTGTTTTATATTACTTAACTTCTATCGCTCAGCTTTAAACTCGGCGCGTCGACGCTGCTGTTCATGGTACGCTGGTACATTTAAGCGCCTCGCGCGCGCAAACCGTGTAGATTATCTCACTTATTGAGGGCCACCCCATCCACCTAGACGTTTACAGGTCTCAGTGGCCGCCCTGTGTCCCTCCTTTATGGCATCGGGTATCGATGAACCCTTCAGCCTCGAGCAGAGGAAGGCAGCGATGTAGCTGTCACCTGCACCAAGTGTATCAATCACCTCGACGGGCTCCGCTTTTCCCCTATAGATTCGATCCCCGTTAAATACGATAGAGCCGTGCTCGCCAAGAGTCATGACTACGATGCCCGAAGTTTTCGCCTTAAGTTCCCTGATCTTCTCCTCGGGTTTCAAATCTTTCATAATGAGTTCCTTACCGCTGAAGAAGCTGTAGTCAAGCCATGGCATCACCTCTAGGCCCTGGTGCACTAGCTGGTTGCTAAAGTCACAGCTAAGGAGGGGGTGGCCGTCTCGTTTAATATCGTGGATGTGCTCCCTGCCGAACCCCCAGATGGAGTAGTGGACGAGGTCGTGGGTCCTCACCCTGGGGAGTAGAGACGCAGGAAATTTCGCGTTTTTCTGGACGCCCTCAACGTAGCTATCGAAAACGCGGTCACCGCCGCGGATCAGAATGTTGGTAACAGCGGATTCACCTGGTTGACGAATGACACCGTCTGTCGCCAGTCCCTCACGTCTCATCTGGTCTACCAAGAAGTCACCCGCCTCATCGTCTCCCACGACGCCAATGTAGTCGGCCTCGACACCTGAAATTCTGTGGGCGTAAACGGCGACGTTGAGAGCATTCCCCCCTGGGAATCGCCTACCCAGCTCTGTGTAGTTATCAATGCAGTTGTCCCCGATGGCGAGGAGCCTCATTCCGAGTCCCTTAAACCTCTCTCCAGGCTAATTTATCTGGATCGCTATGGAACTCGATGTGAGCGCGAGTGGATTCTATCCTGGTTTCTGAGTCCTTACAGCGTCACGGATCTCCCTCGCCTCATCCCCTTTAATTTCCGCGTGCCAAAAACGCATAAACATACTTTTATCACCACCCTCTTTCTGGTACTCGGATGCCTGGATCACCATCTCCAGCTTGTCCGCGTCCCTGACGAGCCTCGCCTCGTCGGTTAGAGTGCCGGAGAACTCTCGCCACGCGGATCGGTAAGTCCCTCGAATATCCCCGGGTAGCTTTTCGAGGAGTCTCATCATTGCAACATCTTCCGCGTGTTTGAAACCCTCGAGGTCCGTATGCTTTTGTGTAGGGGTCAGATCACCGGTCTCCGCCTCGGCGAGGTCGTGGAGTAGCGCCATCCGTACGGCCTTCAGTGCATCAAGGCCCTTCAAGTCAGCTAATACCAGTGAGATAAGAGCAACGCGGAAGCTGTGGTCGGCCACCGACTCTGAATCGGGTACACCGCACTCTACCCAGCCCGTCCTCGACAGCTTCTTGAGTTTGCCGGCCGCAGTTATGAAGTCTATGAGCCCGTTGGAGTCCACGGATAGGATGCCGGTTCCTTGGCTATTTGAGGGGTTTGCCGCATCGTGGGCATTTCTTCTCTTCCCAGAATATTGGCGACCCGCAGGAGTGGCATACCCACTTAGCTCCCTGTTCCTTGAGCCAGGAATCAGTGTTGCCTGAGGTCACCCTGCTTAGGTTCTCGCGGAGGCTCTCCCCCTTCTTCACGAAGTAGCGGTCCATGCTCTCGAACTTTTCACATTGACCAGAGACGTATTCGGGGCACTCGCTGCAGTACTCGTAGCCCTTGGAGTTCATACATTCACGGCGTGGGCAGTCGACTCCGTGCGAGTCTGGCTTCAGATTGTGACAGCCATCGCAGGTCATCCTGTTGGGGGGCGTCTTCCACACGTTTCGTGCAAAGGTTTGCGCCTCCCTGTCGCCCCGTGTACCCCTGTAGATGGGGCATGCCCCGCAGTATATCCCACAGCGCCCTATCATGTCCTTATTCGTCATGTGTATTCCTCGGTTAACGCTTAATAAAAGCGGGCTGGTTCCCACAGAGACCCTGGTGAGTTCTGGTTGGAAAAAGACTAACTGGGGTTGATCTTGTTTACGACGTCCCAGATCGCAAGCCCCTCGCGCTCCGCGAACCCGAGTACGTTCTCTGCTATCCAGGGCTTGTCCTGACACTCCTTTCTGACCGCATCGAAGAGTACGGTGGGCGTGCATGGGGTCTTCAGCCCTTGGTTCTCGATGAGTATGGCGAGGTTATCTGCGAAGATTAGCGCCCTGTCCAGCACAGTGATGGGTTTAACCCCTGACCTATAGTCATGGGACTTTATCGCGTGTAGGCTGGTTTCTGGTAGCCTACCCGCCAGCATCTCGGCTGTCCTGTGCCCGTGGGTGGCAGGCTCGTCCTCGGTCGCGTCTTGGTCCAGGTCGTGGAGAAGACCGACGAGACTCCAGTCCTGCGGGGCCGCGGCGAACCCGGGGGCGAGGACCTCCATAATTTTGGCTACTAGGACTGAGTGGAAGAACTTGCTGGAGCCCTCCAGTAAGCGGTAGGCTTCCCCCTCGGTGATCCCCGCCATCAAAAGAAAATAGGTGTTGAAGCTTAAAAGAGAGGCGGACTAGGCTAGCTTGCAGACCTTCCTTATCGCGGCGAGCATCTGGTCGTTGTTGGGCGGGCAACCCACTACGTAACAGCCCTCCTCCTCCTGCGCCTTAAGGCACGTCCCCATAACTATCGGGGTATTCTTTAGTCCCTTCGGCACCTTCGCGTTAGCGCCCACAACTATGAAGAGATCCCTGATTTCACCCATCTTCTTCATCTGCTCGAGGTCATAGACAATACTGTGGATCGTGCCTCTGCAAGCGCTGCAGGCACCATCGCTGATCACAGTGATGCCTTCGCCGAACTCGAGGTCGGTAGGCGGTCTCTTAAACTTCCTCGCCACCTTCTCTATAGGCTCCCCAACTATCTCTAACTTCTTCGGGTCAAAAAGGCCAATTCTTAGTCCCTCCTTGAGGTAATCCAGCTCCTCGACGTCGAAGCCCATCACCCTACTCGCAGCCAGGTCTAGGCTCCAAAGGTCCTTAGATGCCATGAGGGTGTTGAGTGGGACGACCTCTCCGAAGCTAGGACCGAGGCCCTCCATCGCGTTGACAGCGTCGAGGACCGTGAGGTCAATTGGCACCACTCTACTCAGGTCCACGACGGCCTTCACCAAGCCGATCCTGTGGAAGATCCTCTTCCAAGTCTTCGGGATGACCCCCTTCAAGTTCTTGACGCCTAGGGTGACGAGGAGCTGGTCGTGGGTCTTCATCACAGGCATATTGATCCTGACATCTGCCCCCATGAAGGACTTAGAGACTTGTATCTTATCGATGATAATGTGACCGGGGACTGGGATCTCGATGAGCTCGTCCTTATCCACGTTGACGACGCTAGCGCCGAGTGCCTCGGCGGCGGCCTTGACTCCGCTCTTCTCCAGCGCCTCGTCGGTTGGGGTGAAGTAGCCTGATCCTTCGACAACCTGTACCTCGCTGGCTCCGGCTTCCTGGCACAACGTGATCATCGCCTCGATGATCCTCTTATCCGTGAGGACGCCGGGCTTTGAGACGCGTCCGGTCACGACATTAGGCTTCAGCGCTACGACGTCGCCTTTCTTCACGACGCTACCAAGCCCGCCTACCAGGTCTATTGACTTCTTCACGAGCCCCTTTATCTCCGCGTCCTTAGGAGCCTTGGCGCTCCTTACTATAGAGACTCTACCCATAAGCCATCAAGGGAACTAGCCTCATGATGGGATATGAAACTGTTCCCGTGTGTCATGTGTACTTCGCTGGCTTGAGTAAGCAGTAAATAAGCTGGGAGCCAATTGGGTCTTGGTTGATTTGAGCGGCACCATTGACTTCATCGGCATAGTCGAAAAGGTCGAGGGGGACTACTCCACTTTAGCCATATACCCGGAGTACGCCTCAGGACTGGCTGGGCTCGACGCGTATAAGCGCCTCTACATTCTGTACTGGCTCCATGAGGCCGATAATCACGCCCAGAGGGCGACTCTGCGCGTCATTCCCAGGCGCCACGGCGCAACCGAGGAGAGGGGCGTCTTCGCCTCACATAGCCCCCACCGCCCCAACCCTATCGGCCTCACGACCGTCGACCTCCTAAACATAGAGGGTAATAGGCTCCTAGTCTACGGCCTTGACGCATTTGAGGGCTCACCCATAGTGGACATCAAGCCGGAGGTGCACGACTAGCCCACTCGAACACCTCGCCCTGCTTCAACCGCGCGTGGAAACCAATCATTAAATACCATAAATCAACTCAAGATGTGAGGTACAACCCGATGGTCAAGACCACGGTGTCATTGATAAAAGCCGATATAGGAAGTGTCGCCGGACACTCCGTCGTCGCCCAACCCCTCTTCGAGATAGCGAAGAAAAAGCTAGCAGAAGCCCAGAAGTCAGGCCTGATTAACAGCTTCCTCGTCTTCAACGCGGGGGATGACCTGGAGCTCCTCATGACCCACTTCAAGGGCGAGAACCACCAGGATATACACAAGCTCGCGTGGGACACGTTCCTCGACTGCACGAAGAAGGCGAAGGAGCTCAAGCTCTACGGGGCGGGACAGGACCTCCTCAAGGACGCCTTCAGCGGCAATGTCAAGGGCATGGGCCCCGGGGTAGCGGAGATGGAGTTCGAGGAGCGTGGCAGCGACCCCGTCATCGTCTTCGCCGCCGACAAAACCGAGCCCTCGGCATTCAACTACCTTCTCTACCGCATCTTCGCCGACCCCAGCAACACGGCAGGACTGGTCATCGACCCCAAGATGACGGGCGGGTTCAAGTTCGAGGTCTTCGACGCCTACGAGGACAAATCCGTTGTCCTCGAGTCCCCGAAGGAGCTCTATCAGCTCATCGCCCTAATCGGAGCCACTAGCCGCTACATGGTAAGCAAGGTCTGGCGCACAAGCGACAGCGAGATAGTCTCCGTAAGCAGTACGACGAAACTCAGCCTAATCGCGGGCACATACGTTGGAAAAGACGACCCCGTCTGCCTCGTCCGTGGCCAGAGCGGATTCCCAAGCGTCGGCGAGATCATCGCCCCCTTCCAGCACACATACCTCGTCGCCGGATGGATGCGTGGTAGCCACTGGGGCCCATTCATGCCAGTGGGGCTCAAGGACAGCAAATGCACCGTCTTCGACGGTCCCCCGAGGATAGTGTGCCTCGGCGTCCAGATATCGAACGGCAAGCTCGCAGCGGATGACGATGGAAACCCATTGATAGTCGACTTCTTCGAGGACGTCGCGTTCAACGGCGCCCGGCAGGAGGCGATTCAGATGAGCCAATTCCTTCGAAGGATGGGCGAGTTTGAGCCCGCACGCCTAGGACCAGAGGCGATGGAGTACACAACCCTCCCACAGGTCCTCAAGGCGCTTGAGCCCCGATTCAAGAAGAACAAGTGAGCCATTGGGGCTCGGCGCTTTTTCTAGAGACTCGAAATGACCTTGTCGGCGAAGACCTGCACATCAGCCATGTCGGTGAAACTGAGTGTTATCAGCCCTATCCCCTTATCGACGTACTCAGAGATCTGCGCTGAGACCCTCTCGGGGGTGCCAAAGCCTGGGCCGATCCTTTGGCGGAGCGCCTCAGGTGACTGCCCACGCATAGCAGCCACCTTCTTTAACTTCTCTTCTGCTTTGGCCTCCGTGCCCCCGAGGAGTATGCTGAAGCCCGTCGCCTTCCTTATAGAGTCGTAGTCCCTTCCGACCTTCTCACAGTGGCCGCGGAGCGCGGAAGTCTTCGCCTCAAGCGTCTTCAAGTCCCCAGTAAAGAAGTGACTTATGTTGGCGTGCTTTGCAGCGAGTTGCAGTGTAACCTTCTCCCCTCCTCCCCCAACCATTATTGGGATTGGCTTCTGCATCGGCTGGGGCTTGTTGAGGACGTTCTCCACGTTGTAGAGCCTCCCCTTGTAGGTGAAGTGCTCGTTCTCGAACATCCCCCTGCAGATCTCAATGGTCTCGCGGAGGCCGCGGAGCCTCTCTGCAGTCGGAGGGAACCTACCCATGAAGCCTTCAAACTCGTCCACGTGCCAACCGGCACCGATGCCGAAGATGAGCCGCCCGCCTGAGATTATGTCGACGCTTGTCGCTATTTTTGCGAGCACCGTGGGCTGCCTGTAGCCGTAGCAGCCTACGAGGGGGCCGAGTTTGACCCTCTTCGTCACCGCGGCGAGGCTCGACAGTAGCGTCCAGCACTCAAGGGGGTGGTTCTCCGGCCCCTTAGGGTTCCACATGTTCATGAAGTGGTCCGTTGTTGTGAAGAGGTTGTAGCCGCTGGCCTCGACATTGAGACAAGCCTCACTCATATAGTTCCAGTCTTTTCCCTCTGAGGGAATATGGACACCGAACCAGACATCTTTCGCCATATGAATCACGATATGGAGGGGAATCATCGGATTAGAACGTTGCCAAACGTCGTCAATGGATAGCGAGTGAGCTGACTGAAGCAACTAGGAACGTGAAAAGAGACAGGATGCAGGCGGCGGCGACAACGTCCCGCCTAGATCTGTTTTCAGTCACCAAGAAGTTCCCAAAGAGAAAAACTGTAAGTGGCACAACGCTCGCCAGTGCAATGATGGTGCCCAAGAAAAGGGTTAGTATCACCGTGGAAGCTAAGCACAGGAGCAGTGCGAAGCGCATACACGTTCTCCAGCCAAACCTGGCGACGAGATTCATCTTCCCACCGACCCTATCAGCCTCCATGTCTGGAAGCTCAAGACTCAGACCCAAGACGAAGCCGTAAAGCACGAGGGCGGCTGAACAGAGCATAAAACCCGTGTCAAGGGAGCCTCTTACGGTGAGATATCCCGCTGCTGGAACACCGAAGCCGGTACCGACGGCTATGGCGGCTTCACCAAGTCCACGGTATGCAAGTCGAAATGGAGGTAGGGAGTAGAGCCAGCCAAGGATATTCGCTATTAAGGCGAGGGGGACGATGAGTGGGGACACGCCAAGCGCAGCGGCTAGCCCAGCCAGGGCTACGGAGGATAACGAGAGGATCCTGGCCACCCCCAAAGCAGGTAGCAGGAGGTCGGTCCTACCCACAAGCAAGTTACTCCCCCCGAAAATCTTCTTCGGCGCAGACCGGTCAAGCTCCGCATCGAAGTAGTCGTTACTGAAATGGGTTGAGAGGTCCCCAAGAGCCACCACGGCGTAGCTGACGACGAGGAGGATCGGGTTGAAGACACCGCCCCCAGCGAGTCCAAGTAAGGCGCCGAGCCCGTATCCCAGGGAACCGCCGAGGAGGATCGGCAGCCGAATAACCCGAAGTAGCCCCCACATTCCTCCCATCTCGACGCACCCTTAGTCTACCAAAAACGACGCTGGAAAGGTATTTTAATTAAACTGAAGGATACCAACCAATCTGCAGTGATGACCGTGGAGAAGATCAAAGCTTACATCGACCTTACACGCATCCAGTTCTTCTTCGTCTGGCCCCTTCTCTTCCTCTCCGGCCTCTTTCTCAGCTTTCTACGGTACGGCGGCTTCGACTGGCAACTCGTTGCGAAAGCGGCCACCATCGCTCTCCTCGGATTTGAGGCGGGATTCGTCCTAAACGACTACGTCGACCGCCACCTCGACGCGAGAGACATTGAACACGACAAGCTGACGAAGTACTGGCGCATCTTTGGCCGTAAGCCCCTCGCCTCGAGGCTGATCCCAGCGAGGAACGCCGCCATACTCATCGTCATCCTCGCTTCGGTATCCGCCGCTCTTATCCTCACACTGCCCTCGCCTAATTCCTACTGGATCCTCATAATAATGCTCTACAGCTACGCAGTCGAGGTCTTCTACCAGATCAAGAAGAGAAAACAAGGTCTCCCCCTCGCACAGCTCATTGGGCGAACAGACTTTAGCCTCTTCCCCGTCGCAGGGTACCTCGTCAATGGACAGCCTGACATTGTCCCCCTCCTCTACTTCCTCTTCTTCTACCCCTTCGCCCAGGCACATCTGGGTGTGAACGACCTCATAGATGTTGCCAACGACAAAGTAAGGGAGATGAAAACAATACCTGTTCTCTACGGGTTGAAGGGAACAGGTAAATGGGTTCTAGGCTTCACAATAATCCACCTCATCGGCGCCATCGCCTTCGCATCGATCCTGAAGCCGGCGGCTATGATCGGAATAGCCTTAGGCGGCCTCCTGCTAATCGCGGCAAACATCGCTATACAAGGAAGCACTACGCCTGACTCGGCTCTCAAGGTCCTCCCAATGTTCCATATTGCTATGCTCATCTACACCACATCAATTATCCTCAGCTACTTCACATAGCCTAACCCACCAACACACGCATGAATACAGCTTTAAACGCCCCCGAGTAATGCACCGTGACCTCAAGGATGGGCGAATACCAAGACGCCGTGAATTGGCTTTTCCAGGTCCGTAGATTTGGGCCCGATCGAACCCTCGAGCCAATTTTCTGCCTATCCGGGTTACTAGGTAACCCCCAGGATCAATTCAAAGCGATCCATATCACCGGCACAAATGGGAAGGGTAGCACCTCCGCAATGATCGCGAGCATTCTGAGGGCCGCGGGCTTTAGCGTCGGCCTTTTTACGAGCCCACACCTCGAGCGTTTCACGGAGCGCATAGTAGTCGACGGCGAGGAGATACCTGAGAAGGACGTTGTGAGGCTCACCAGGCTCATCCGCCCCTTAGTCGAAAGGCTCGACTCTCAGCCTCGGCGCGTGCACCCTCTCTTCTTCGACATAGTCACTGCCATGGCCTTCAAGTACTTCGAGGAGAGACACATCGACTTCGCCGTACTGGAGGTTGGGATGGGGGGACGCCTCGATGCCACAAATATCGTCAACCCTCTCGTCTCAGTAATCACTAACATCAGTCTCGAGCATACCCAGGTCCTCGGGGACACAGTACTGAAAATCGCGTACGAGAAGGCGGGCATAATAAAGCCCTGTAGCGTCCTCGTAACAGCCACTCAAGACGACTCCGTCTACACCCTCTTCGAGGAGACATGCAAGCGCATCAACACCGAGATACACCGCGTCGGAGGCGACATCACCTTCCGTAGGCTTGGTCAGGATCTTCACGGGCAGAGCTTCGAAGTCGATGGGCTGAAGGGAATCTACACCCTCTACACCCCTCTACTTGGGGGTTACCAGCTCTATAACGCAGCTACAGCAGTCGGGGCGGTCGAGGCATTGAGTCGCAAGAACATCGAGATATCAGAGACCGCCATTGCCCGTGGACTAGCTGACGTCCGTTGGCCCGGCAGACTCGAAGTCATGCAGGAGCACCCTCTCGTTGTTCTCGACTCTGCGAAAGACGCGGAGGCGATGAGGGCTCTCGCTGAGGCTGTTATAGATATCCCCCACGAAATGCTCGTCGCCGTGATTAGCATCAGTAGAGATAAGAGCACCTCGGAGATGATTCGTAACCTCTCCCCGGTCGTCGATCGCTTCATCGTGACAAGCCACACGGTCATGGGGAGGGCAGCGGAGCGTGAGAGAATAGGGAAGGAGGCTAAGAGGATGGGCAAGCCTTGGGAGTCGATAGAGCGCATAGACGACGCAGTCGACACGGCGATTAACTGCGCTGGGAAAGATGACATGGTTTTAGTGACTGGGTCGGTGTTCGCTGTCGGAGAAGCCCGGCGAAGATGGACTAAGGTTACCAGGTTCTAAAATACAAGTAGACTCGCAGGAGCACGAGGTGGCTTGATTACCCCATAACGCCTATTACTCCAGTACAAATCGATATGCTCGTGTGGACTCTTCGAAGCGTTCTTATCACATGTCTCGGGTTCTCAGATCAGTGGTTTCATGGCGAACATCTGGATTGCCCGTGATTACGCCGCATGCAGTGGGTGTAAGCGGTGCGAGATAGTTTGTAGTATGAAGCATGAAGGCTGGATATGGCCTGAGGCTTCAAGGATCAGGATCTTCATGCCGTTCCCGGGACTCGAAGTACCCCACCTCTGTGCCCAGTGTAAGGACTATCCCTGTGTTGGGAGCTGCCCAACGCAGGCGCTCAGCACTGACGAGGTCACGGGTGCCGTCCTCGTTGACAGGGAGAAGTGTACAAGCTGCGGAGCATGCATCCGAGCGTGCCCCGGCAACGTCCCAATCATGCATCCAAGCGATAACAAAGCCACAATATGCAACCTGTGCAACGGGGACCCCGAGTGCGTCAAGGTATGTAAGGAGGCAGGCTACAACGCGCTCACCCTCGTTGAGGAGGGCCCGAGCGTCCACAGGAAGCTCTTCAGCCGCCACCCAATTGAGGTAGCGAAGGAACTCGCCGTATACTTCTTCGGCGAGAAAGGCGAGGAGGTAATCTAGGATGCCGAACGGATACGCTGGCAAGTTCCTCGACGTCGACCTCACTAAAGAGAGGATTAAGGAGATCAGCTTCGACGAGAAGACCCTACAACAGTACTTCGGCGGCCGCGGCCTAGCGGCGAAGATCCTCTGGGACCGAGTCGGCAAGAGATGGGAGACCCTTGACCCCTACGCCCCTGAGAGCCCACTCATCGTGCTCACAGGACCCATGACGGGAATTTATCCCGGGGGTAGGATCTGCGTATCTGGCAAAAGCCCAGCCAGTATGGGCACCGTTGGCTCCACAGCGTCGACGGAGTTCGCCCATGAGCTCCGTTGCTCGGGCTACGACGGTGTTATCTTCACCGGCAAAGCGGAGAAGCCCGTCTACCTCCTGGTCACTAGCGAGGGCGCTGAGATAAGACCCGCCGAGCACCTGTGGGGCACAGTCGGCGAGGACACGATAAAGATCCTTAACAAGGAGATCGGTGAGGAGCTGAAGAAGAGGAAGCCAAACGTCGGCATCTGGCGTGAGCCCGGCATGATCTACATCGGCCCCGCTGGAGAGAACATGGTGCGCAACAGCGCCGTCATGAGTAAGATCTGCCACGCTGCGGGTTACGGTGGATACGGCGCCCTCATGGGATCAAAGAAGCTTAAGGCCGTTGTCGCTAAGGGACGTGGGAAGATGCCCGCCCCAGACGCCCCCGAGGCGTCAAAGCTACTCTGGAGGAGGGCCCACCAGATACTCATAACAAAGTCCGAGTTCCGACGCTACGGCACAGGGTACCTTGGCTATCAAGTGGGGGCGGAGTACAGCTCGGAGCCAGTCAAGAACTGGCAGACCGAGTGGCACGACGAGAAGAGCTACGCCGGTCCACGCTTCGAGCAGTACTGGGTCAAGAAGAAATGGGCGGACTTCAACTGCACCACTAACTGCATGAAGGTCAGCTGTATAAAGAACGGGAAGTGGAAGGGAGACATCACAGACCTACCTGACTACGAGCTCCAGGCATACTGTGGCACTAACCTCGGCATATTCGAGCCCGTGGACAACATCCACATGAGCGCCCTCATCGACAACCTTGGCCACAGCGGTATCAACGGCCCCAATACTATGGGCTTCGCCGCTGAGCTCTACCAGAGGAAGATCCTTACAAAGAAGGATATTGGGTTTGAGCTCAAGTGGGGTGACACTGAGGCTTTCTCGAAGCTTGCTTGGATGATTGCGAAGCGCGAGGGCATAGGTGATGTCCTCGCCGAGGGCTCATACCGTGCCGCCATAAAGATAGCGGAGATGAAGGGTAAGAAGCCCGAGGAGCTTCTAAAGTACGTCGTCCATGTGAAGGGCATCGAGATAGGCGCCCACGGGACGCGTAGCGATCAGGACTACGTCCACGACGCCAGCTATGCTGGAAATGTTCAGGGTGGGGATCACACATCCGACATAGGTGACGGCTATAGCGATATGAGTGGCGCCATCTTCGCCGACTCGGGTGTATTCTGTGATTTCTGCCGCACCAATAGGGAGCTGGAGTTTGACTTCGCTAAAGCGATAACCGGATTCCCCATCACCGTAGAGAGCTGGAGGAAGGAGACCGGCCCGAGGATAGTCACACTGCAGAGGGCTCTA
>Ga0154708_1025_pt3 | contig 15355 bp, 21 predicted proteins | sample Rifle2008BG13ft_FD_105568 | JGI IMG/M metagenome (GOLD analysis project Ga0154708, IMG submission 105568) | Candidatus Bathyarchaeota archaeon RBG_13_52_12 | reverse complement strand
TTCTTCGGAGTAACGACTGTTGCTGCTTGGGGTTTGGGCTCTACTCCTTGGACTGCCTCGACTTTCTTCGGAGTTTCAATCGTGGCTGCTTGGGGTTTAGATTCTTTAATGGTACTAGTTTTTTTCTTCTTATTTTCTATCATTAAGATATAGAATAATGCGATTAAGAAGAGTATTGCTAATACTCCAACGATGAGTAAAACGGTTTGTTGTTCAGCATCCATAACTTATCACTGGTTGATTAAGGGGTGCGTTACTTATTTCTTTTTTGGACACTTTTTGATTAATCTAGCACACATGCGATAGGAAGAATAATTTTTTTATTTCAAATTTGTTAATTTTGGCTTTACTCCTTGTCCTAATTGTATGCATGACTGTCTGTTCGTCTCTTGTTATGTCCTTATCAGCCCTATTAGTGATGGTGTGTGCACTATTAGTTTTATAAGAAGTTCTATTTTTTGAGGTCGTGGGCTGTCATAGAGCCGGTTAAGGCGCACATGATTTAGGGTATAAGTCAGTGGATGAGAAGGTTAGAGGAAGAGCTTTTTCCCGTTCGCTTCTAACAGGTTCTTTCGCCTTGTATCAGTTTCTTTTTGAAGGAAGTCGATCTGCTCCGCTGACATAACGCGGAACCTGCCTTGTGTGTCGAGGTATTCTTTCACGGGCTTCTGCTCCGACTTGCTGTTTACCTTGAGGATGCCTGCCTCTATCTCGTATAGGGGCCAGACCCACGTGTCCACGCCGAGCTTTGTGACTTCGATGGCCTTGGCTGGGTCGAAGCGCCATCCTGTGGGGCATGGGATGACTGTATGGATGTATTTGAAGCCCTTGATCTCCTTCGCTTTCCTCAGTTTGGCTTTGAGGTCGTTGGGATAAGCTACGCTGGCAGTAGCGACGTATGGTGGCTTGTGGGCTGCGATGATTAGGGGGATGTCCTTCTTCATCGCCTCCTTTCCTGAGGGCGTAGTGGTTGTCCATGCACCGAATGGCGTGAGGCCACTCTTCTGTATCCCGGTGTTCATGTAAGCCTCGTTGTCGACACAGATCTGGATCATGTTCTCATTTCTCTCTGCGGCTGCGCTCACCTTCCCGATGCTGATGTCGCCGATGCTTCCGTCACCGGCGCTGCTCACGACGGTCAAATCCTCTCGGCCCTTGGCTCGGAGAGCCGCCACGATGCCGGTGGCTCCGTCGGCGGCGAAGCTGAAGTGGATGCTGAAGTTGGGGAGCTTTATGTTTCTGATGGCGCACATGGCGCAGGGGCCGTCTCCATAGACTACTGTCTTGGGGCCGACGGCGTCGAGGATCATCCTCCATAGGAGGGGGCCGCCGCATCCGGGACAGCATGTCGTTCCGCCCTGGAGGTGCACGCGGTCGTAGTACTCATCGAACAGCTTGTTAGTGCTCATTCTACATCACCGGTCCCAGGTCGTGGAACTCAACCCAGTCCACGGCCTCCTTAAACTTACCCGCCTTAGCGGCCTTTAGCGTCTCCTTTGCCATATACTCCATCTGGTTCATGGTGACGTCCGTGCCGCCCAATCCGACGTGGAAGTCGGCTATGACGGGGCGCTCGTCAACGTCGTATAGCGCCCTCGCGAGGTCGGTCGCCATGATCCCGCCGCCCGCTGAGCCGAGGCTCGTGTTCCTGTCCGCGACGCCTATGGCCTTGTACTTCTTCGCTATCTTCCTCAGCTCTTCTCTTGGGAATGGTCGGAAGCAGCGGAGCTTGATTAGGCCTATCTTCTTGCCTTTGGTTCTCATCTCGTCGATGACGTCTCGGGCGGTTCCAGTCATGCTGCCTATCGTCATTAGGACAGCGTCAGCGTCTTTGCACTGGTACTCCTCGATCAGTCCATCGTAGTACCTGCCGAAGCGCTTACTCCAGTCCTTCTCGACCTCCTCGATGACGGTTTTGGCAGTCTCCTGGGCTTGCTGGACCTCGTAGCGCGCCTTCGCTATATTCATCTCCCTGCCGTGCATGTGGAAGTCCTCGGGCATGAGGCTGTACCACTCGTGTTTGTAGGGTGGGAGGAAGTCGTCGACTTCTTTCTGGTCTGGGACGGTTGTCGGCGTGGCTGTGGCGGAGACGAAGTAGCCGTCGTAGCAGGTGGCGACTGGGAGGTAGACTCTTTTGTCCTCACCGATCTTGTAACCCATGATTATGGTGTCGAGGACCTCCTGGCTGTTCTCGCAGTAGAGCTGTATCCAGCCTGTGTCACGCTGGAGCATCGAGTCCATGTGGTCTGGGCGAAGGGTTCCCAGTGGCGCGACGCTGCGGTTTACTATGCACATTCCTATTGGTAGGCGCATCCCGGGGGGCATCCAGAGGGGCTCCTCCATGAAGAGGATACCCTGGCTGCTTGATCCCGTGAAGACGCGGGCGCCTGTGACGGATGCTCCTATCGCAGCTGCCATTGCGGTGTGCTCTCCCTCGACCTTGATGTATTCCGCCTTCATCCTGCCGTCCGCTATCATCGAGGCGATGTTACTAATCAGCTCGGTCTGTGGCGTGATCGGGTACGCTGGGATGACCTCGGCGCGGCTGAGTTTGGCACCCCACGCCGCTGCCTCGTTTCCCTCCATCATGCGTGTGAAGCTCATGCTTAGCCCTCCTCCCTTACCATGGCGATTGCCTTGGCCCTGCACTCGTTGGCGCAGACGCCGCATCCCTTGCAGAAGCGATAATCGAAGATGATGCCCTTTTCAGTGAGCATTACGGTGCCCTCTGGGCAGAAGGTCTGGCAGAGGCTGCACTTCACGCACTTGTTTGGGTCAACCTCGGGCCTGAAGCTGCGCACTATGCTGCTCATCTCTAGGCCTCCTTCACGGCTTCCCAGCCACGTCTGCAAGCCTTGATGTTGAGTTCACCGACTTTGCCTGGCAGCTGGTGTTTTATTGGTTCTGCTAGGCTCTCTAGTTTTACCCAACCAGTCGCCTTGGCTACCGCGCCGAGCATAGGTGTGTTAACTATGGGTATGGCGCGGACTCCAAATACCTCGGCGCTTATCCCCGTAGCGTCGAGGGTGGCGACCTTTCCCAGCTTGACTCCGAGGTCGATATCCTCTGGCTTGTTCTCATCGTTGATTATGGCTGTGCCCCCCTTCTTGAGCCCTGCCCTGACGAAGGGCTGCTTCTTCAAGGTGGGGTCGAGCACGATTACCGAGTCTGGCTCGTAGATGCCGCATGTACGTCTTATCGGTTTGTTGTCAAGGCGTAGGAAGACTGTGACGTCACCGCCCCTTCTTGCGCCTCCATACATCGGGATCTTTTGAGCGTACTTTCCTTCGCTGAAGGCGGCCTCAGCGAGTATCAAGGCGCCCATGACGGCGCCTTGTCCGCCCATCCCGTGGAATCTGATCTCTATCAATCGCAGAACCTCAGTACGTTGTTAGAGATTAATTCGCTCTCCGGATAAGACTTGCTGGATAAGTCTAGATTCACATACATCTTGGGCTATAAGAGACGTTTATCTACTCGAGATGTAAATCTAAGAATCAGATCAACGGAATCTGTGGTCGCTTGCTTCAGGAACCCGTGTCCAAGCCCAGGTAGGATGTGTAACTCCGCCTCGGGGATCCTTTCTGCGAGTAGGCGGCTGTTCTCTGGTGGGATGAGGCGGTCACTGCCACCGGCAATGATGAGGACGGGCAACTTCAACCCTGGGAGCCTGTCGTAGGCGTCGAATGAAGCCGTTGCGGCGCTCTGGCATTTTAACGCGTAGACTGGAGTTGGGTTGGCGTCGTAGCTCTCCTCCGAGATGAGCTCCGCTAGTCGTTGCTCGACATACTCCTTCGGATAGAGTAGATAGACTAGAGCCTTCACTTGGTCATGCTTGGAAAGCTTATCGTCGCTTACCTTAGCTAGTTCCTGAGCCACCTCGGTGCTGTATGGAACTCTATTAACGGCACCGGGTGTCGTTGCACATAGGATTAGGCTCCGAACCCTCTCGGGTTGATAGATGGCCAGTGCTTCCGCGATGTAGCCGCCCATGCTAAAGCCAAGCACGTGCGCCGGGCCCAAGTCCAGTTCGGCCATTACCTTAGCCGAGTCCCCGGACATTTGCTCCATGGTGTATGGCTCGTGTGGTTTTCCGCTTCTCCCGGTTCCTCGGTTGTCTACAAGCACAACCAGGTGCTTCTCGGCGAGGAGACGGACCATTTCTCCGCTCCAGCTTTCGCTGCTCCCGCCCCAGCCATTGCATAGGAGGAGAGGTGTCCCCTCACCCTTCACGTGGTACCAGATGTTCACGCCGCCTGAGTCGACCCATGGCATTGTAGTCTCCCCTGAGGAGGTCTATCAGTCTGATATATGTTAGTGTGCGATGGATGAGTTTGCGTGCATGATTTGTGGCTATTAGTGACCGTGGAAGATCATGCGCGTGCTTGTCGCTGCTGATTATTTTATAGGCGAGCGCAGATGCGCCGGTGCATTTGCGTAATCGGGGTCTCTTTTCTCTAGTAGCTTCGCCAACTCACCCGCTAGGTACTCGAAGTTCTCATACTCTATCTTACTATATACCTTCCTCTTCCGGTACTCCTCTATGACGGGCTTGAACTTCACCCATAGCTGGGATATATTTGTGTTGCATACCGAGAATAGAGTATCCAAGTCTATAACACCAGATCTATACTGGCGGCCCAGTACCTCGCATTGTAAGAAGACCGAGGCTCTCATCGCTAAATTATCTGGGTTCACCGTTGAGTCGTATTTCCTGACGAAGTCGTCGAAGTCACTCCACTCCATCAGCCACATGTCTTCCAGGAGCCTTAGGCCTTCTCTGGAGACGAATGATTGTAGTAGGCTGGTTGTCAGGGTGATGCGTCGGTTCCTCGTCTGTTCACGGATGTTTATCGCGTAGTAGAATGCAGCTATGCATACTCCTAATGCTCCAGCCATGTATGAGATGGGCTGGAGAACCGTTAAGTCAACCATGCATTTTCACAGATTACAGTGATGTGTAAGGATAAGATTTTAACCAATGCTCGAAATTTTTAAATTGTTTTCTGAGTAAATAATAATACGCCCTTAACTGAGGTGCTGAAAAATGGAGATCAAATACTTCGTGATATATGGAACCTGGAAGGCGGAACTCAAAAACGCGAGCGGCGTAAAGAAAGCAATGGCGGAATTCGTAAAGAAGGTCGAGGAAGCTGGCTTAAAGATACAATTCTGGGGGTCTCCCTACGGTACAAAAGAGAACGCTATAATCGTGATGAAGGGAACAGTCGAAGCTTACACGAAGATTACGATGATGGAAACACCTTATACCAACGCAAAGACTCACATGGTATTAATCTGGTAAAAATCTAATCCTCTTTTTTTCCTCCGCGTACTGGGGTAATTCATCGATTTAAAAGCGGGCTTCTGGTTTCTAGCATCATCACTCGAATTACTCGTACAAATTGGCATGCACTACACCTCAGTTGCCGCACATGTCCATTTCTGATAGTGAATAAAATTCTAAACCACATCTCCGCAAAGCCTACTATCACCCCAAAAGTACACTATACTAACAACGAGTCGTTAAGGTGAGATGTTGAGGATAGCCTTCTTCGTATACGAGTACCCGCCCTCGCTCGTGGGGGGCCTGGGCACATACTCTCAGAACATGGCGCCGACCCTAGTCAAGATGGGCCACGAAGTATCAGTATTCACACTCAACAGGGGGTCGCTACCAACGAAAGAGATCCTCGACGGCGTCGAGGTTCACAGGTCACTTATCTCGGACGCGACGAACGTCTTCAAACTCATCTCGGACAGCAGTCTAAGGGGCTCAGGGCTGAAGTTCTTCAGCGATATTCAGCTCTATAATGTACTATCCGCTGATAAGTTACTCAACAAGCTGATCAAGGAGGACGGCCGATCCTTCGACATGGTCTGCTTCCACGACTGGCTCAGCAGCACTGCGGGGTTGATCTTGAAGCATAATTCGGAGCTGCCCGCCGTCTTCCACGTCCACTCCACTGAGTGGGGCAGGGCAAACGGCGGAGGATCAGAGGTCGTTTCAAGCATTGAGAGAACTGCGGCTGAGGATGCGGATCAAATCGTCACGGTAAGCAACGCGATGAAGAGGGACCTATCTGACCACGGCTGGGACGGTGGAAAGATCAACATGGTGTGGAACGGCGTCGACCCAGCGAGATACGACCCGGCGAAATGCAGTCCTTCAGACATCTCGGCGCTGCGTAGTCGCTACGGGGTAGGCGAGGACGAGAAGATGATCCTATTCGTCGGCAGGCTCTCACAGGTGAAGGGGGCCCTAGAGCTGGTTCTCGCCATGAATAGAGTCAGTAAAGAATCACCCAAGGCAAAACTTGTGGTACTCGGATGCGGCGAGCTAGGAGACCAGATCAAGCACGTGGTTGAGACCATGGAGCTGTCAGGGTCTGTTAGGCTGGTATACGAGTTCCTACCAGAAGATCAGAGGATACTACACTACGCCGCATCTGATCTATGCGTATTCCCTTCGACCTACGAGCCATTCGGTATAGTGAGCCTCGAGGCCATGTCGATGGCGAAACCCGTTGTTGTCGGAGCCCGAGGAGTTGTGGGATTTGCAGAGCAGGTTGTTCCGAATGGTTCGGAGAAGTGCGGTTTACACGTCAATGGGGGCGACCCAGACGACATCGCCTGGGGAATCAACGAGGCGTTACGTGACCCAGCTGAGGCCGAGGCATGGGGCCTGAATGGGAGGAAGAGGGTACGGAACTGCTTCACATGGGAGAACGCTGCGTCGGAGACCCTATGCGTCTATAAGAAAATATTCTAAAACTCTCAATGTGCGCACGACGCACTATGTCGAACTAGCGGGCATTGGCTCCATTTTGTCTTCTGGAATAAATATGGAGACGAAGACCATTGTGCCGCCGATTAATAGAATAGGGATCCCAATCAATATACCAATCAGGGAAATCACGAGAATAACGCCTAGAAGTATCAAAAGCGATCCACCTATGAACATTTTCATCCTCATACCGGTCGTCTAGAGTGTCGTCGTTTTTATCTAAAATTTTTATGCATAATTTTTTACGCGCCTCAATAAGACGCTCACACGAGGTTTGGTGAGTAAATTATGTGTAGAATCAAATATGGTGTGCCCGCCGGTATCTACTTCCAGTACCTCAGCATATCGACGATTAGCCTGACGGCGGGGCCTTTGCTTCCCTTAGGATTATATCCCTTGTCGCTGGTTTGCTCGTCCTGCCCGGCGATGTCAAAGTGGGCCCACGGGGTGTCCATAACGAATTTACTTAGGAACCTCGCCGCGGTTATCGCTCCGCCTGGGCGGCCGCCGGTGTGCTTCCAGTCGGCCACGTCGCTCTTCAGCTGCTCATCATAGACGTCCCAGAGGGGCATCCTCCAGACTCTCTCCCCACTGCTCTTCGAGGCCTTCTCGATCCTATCAGCGACAGCGTCGTCGTTGGCGAAGTAACCCATGGCGTGCTCCCCGAGGGCGACCTCCATCGCGCCGGTTAGGGTAGCGAAGTCGAACATGGCTACGGGTTTGAAGTTCTTAACAGCGTAGCTCAGTGCATCGTTAAGGATCATTCTGCCTTCTGCATCTGTGCTGATGACCTCCACGGTTAAGCCACTGTATGTGTCGATTACGTCGCCTGGGTGGTAGGCGCCGCCATCGGGCATGTTATCGGTAGCTGGGACGACTCCTACGACGCGTAGGGGGAGCTTGAGTTGGGCGATGGCCTTCATGGAGGAGATTACTACGGCTCCTCCCGTCATATCCGCCTTCATGAGGTGCATCCCCTCACCCGGTTTGAGGCTTAATCCGCCTGAGTCGAAGGTGATCGCTTTGCCTATGAGCGCGACTGTGTCATGTTTAGGGTCGCCGTACTCCATCACGATGAACTTCGGGGCCTCGGAGGTGCCCTTCGCGACTGCGAGGAAGCTGTGTAGACCCATCCTCTTTGCTTGTTCCCTGTCGTAGACGGTTGTCTTTACGCTGAGCGTCTCGAGCTTCTTCGCCTCCTCGGTGAGCCTGGTCGGTGTTATGTGGTTTGGAGGGCCCCATGCGAGTTGTCTGCAGAGGTTTACGGCCTCGGCTATTATGCGGCCCTGCTCAGCTGCCAGTGCTATTCCCTTGGTGTCCTTCTGGGTTATGAGGTGGAGTTCCTTGATTACCTTGAACTTGTCGAGGTCCTTCGTTTTGTGGAATGGGTCGCTGAAGCTCCCCATTATGAATGCCTCAGCGACTATTTCGGCGACTGCCTCTTCGCTCAACGCCCCTTGTGCTAGGCTGAGCAGGCTTACCCCGAGCTTCTCCACGCCAAGATCCCTGATTACCCGGGACACACCCCCCAGGGTCGCCCGCAGCTGATCAGGAGTGATCTCGGCCCTCTTACCCAGGCCTAAAAGCATTATTCTCTCGGAGGGGATCTTCCCATTACTGTATAGGAGGGAGTGCTCCCCTTGGGTTGCCTTGAAGTCGCCTAACGCTATGACGCTCTGAGCCATTTTCTTCATGGCTCCCGTGAGTTTCAGGTTGGCTCCCTTCTCCTTAGCCTCCTCGGTTAAACCGATGAGCAGTAGGGGAAGTTGAGCCTCAGTTAGTCTGATATTTTTAACATCAAGCTTCATGGTGAGTAAGTTGATGTGGATGGTATTTAATCAATTACAAAACTGACTGTGTCCTATGCTCTGGTTTTTGTTCACTTTAGTTCCTTAATCTTTTCTAGTACCTCATCGGCGTGGCCCTCAGGCTTGACCTTAGGCCAGATATAGGCTATCACTCCCTTCGGTCCGATAAGGTAGGTGCTGCGGATTACGCCCTTGAATTCTTTGCCGTACATTTTCTTTGTCTGCCAGACCCCATATGCTTCAAGAGTCTTCTTCTCCTCGTCGCTGAGGAGTGCGTGTGTGAGGTTTTTCCTCTCCCTGAACTTTGCGTGGCTCTCAACGGAGTCTGCGCTGACTCCTAGTATCTTTGCTCCCTCGGATTCGAATTCTTGGTTCAAAGCGGTGAACTCAAGGGCTTCCATAGTACAGCCCGATGTGTTGTCTTTCGGGTAGAAGTAAAGCGCCACCCATTTTCCCTTCAAGTCGTTGAGACATATTTGCCCTTGGTCTCCTCGTAGGCAGAAATCAGGTGCAGGATCTCCTATTTTCAACATGCGAATCACCTGATAATTTTACTCCTACATTCTTTAAAAATTCTTAACAATGACCAGTGTTTTCCACTCGCGTAAAAGAGCTACGTGACGTTGGTGGAGACAGGCTCTCTAAGCCAATATCACATGCCTATACTCCGCACCAGTCCGCTATGAATAGTGCCAGAGTCTTTGTAACTCTCATGAGTGAGGGTAGGTCGACGTATTCGTCGACGCCATGGTAGTTAGCCCCCGTGGGCCCGTATGAGAGGGATGGCACGCCGAAATAGTGTCCGAAGCGCGCGTCTAGTCCGCCGGATGCGCCGGTGAGCTCGAGTGGTGCTCCGTATACCTTACTGCCTGTTACCTGGAGCTTCTTCACCAGTGTCGAGTCAGTGGGCTCCATCCAGGGGTCTGTGTCCCAGCCGAACCAATCTAACTTGGGTGGATACTCTTTGAGCCATTGATCGCCATTGGTTGCTTCTCGTATGGTTTTCTTGATCTCGTCTTCGACGCCTTGGCGCGTCTCCCCGGGGACGAAGCCTATCCTACACTCCAGCGTCGCCCAGCCGGCGACTGTTGAGACCCAGTCGCCTGCCTGCATCTTGCCCATGGAGAGGTTGCACGGTCTCCCAGTCTGCTTCTCAACGAGCGGGTATCTGAGCCTCTCGGCTCTCTCGATGTCGAGTGCCTCAATGGCCTTGATTATCGGCGCCATCTTGGCTATGGCGTTGATGCCTGTGTGGGAGTAGGCGGCGTGGGCTGTCTTCCCCTGGACGGTGACTCGGAAGTACCTAATTCCGGGGTGGGTGACGTATATTTTCTCCTTTGAGGGTTCACTGATCAGCATACCGTCAGCAGTAACGCCGTGCATAAAGCAGGCGAGGACACCACCGCTTCCACCAAGCTCCTCCTCGATGGTGCTCTCAATGATCACCCTGCCTCTGGGTCGCAGTCCAAGGTCGAAAAGGGTTTCGAGCGCGTAGATATTGGCTGCTAAACCCGCCTTCATGTCCGCGGCCCCGCGTCCATATAATCGGTCTCCTACGACTTCTCCACTCCATGGGTCGTGGGTCCACTGGTGGGTGGGCTCGGGTGAGACGACGTCTATGTGGCCTCCGAGGATGAGGGAGCGGCCGCTACCGGATCCCTTGTACTCAGCGATGACGTTTGCCCTATCGATGTAGTCGAGGTCTATTGGTGTGTATGCTGGGTGAGCTTTGATTGTGTTCTTATCGGGTGTGAACATCTCGACACTGAGCCCTAGATTATGGCATGATTCGGCGTAGAGCTTCTGTGCCTCCTGCTCGCGTCCGATTATGCTCTTTGTTCTCACTAGTCGGGTCAGCAGGTCCGTTTCTTCGGTAAAGCTCTCTTCGACCCTCTCCAGAATCCGCTTCTTGCTCTCCTCAGAGATCACGTGGGTTTCCTCTTAGGAGTAAGGTTCCTTAACCGTGATAAGCCTTGAGTTGAACACCGAGCGCATAGCGTTCGACTAGGAAAGAATTTATCATTTGAAGACCCAAGATCAATCGATTTAATGGGCATTAAAATCACGCGAATAGCCGGGACGAAGTTGAAGGCCGAGATCGACGGTTTCGAGTTGATCAGTGGTCAAGTGGGCGAAAAAACGCCTCCGGAGGGTCCTAGTCCCAGCAGGATAATGGTTGCCTCGCTTGGGCTTTGCGCTGGACACTACGCCGCCTGGTATCTTAAGAGACACAACATCCAAGACGCGGAGTTGACTGTTGACGTTGACACCCAAGAGGCGAGGGACCCGAGTAGGGTAGCAGTATTCAATGTCAGGCTTAACTTGAAGGTGAATCTCGCTGAGGAGGAGAGAGCTGGTCTCCTATCCTCCGTCGGACTCGGTAATGCACCGCATCGGGCTCCACGGGAAGGGCTTCATACCTATGACGCTCGGCTTCGGATGCAACGTACCGGCGTGCCTCAGATGCGCGATCATGGAGACGGAGAGGGAGAGGCTGATATGCGCATTCGTCTCAAGCTTGGTGCCCTGTGCCGCTAGAAGCATCGTGATAATGGGCTTGGTTGCGACGTACCTGGGCTTCGGATGGGCAGTCATATTATATGCCCTGGACTTCCTGCTCATATTCATCCTCGGTAGGATCGCCTTCAAAGTACTACCAGGGGAGCCCGTCGGCCTCATCATGGAGATGCCTAGCTACAAGATCCCGACGGTGAAGGTTACTGGACAGAGAACTTGGTTTAGGCTCAAAGACTTCATAGTCGAGGCATTCCCCGTGATCATTATTGGAAACCTGGTCATCTACATTGCTAACCAGACCGGGTTGCTTAACCTCATTCAGGGAGTTTTCACTCCGGTGACTGTCTGGTGGCTTGGACTGCCAGCGGCGACAGGGGTAGTCCTCATTTTCGGGGTTCTGAGGAAGGAGCTGACGCTGATCCTGCTTGCATCATTGATGGGTACAACAAACTTCGCACTCATCCTGTCGCCCTCCCAGATGTTCGTTTTCGCGTTAGTCGTCATGATCTATATTCCATGTATAGCTACGATAGCTGTTCTGTCGAAGGAGCTCGGGGCGAGGACGACTGCGCTGATCAGTTTAACCGAAATAGTTCTCGCTATTGTGCTTGGCGGAATTGTTTTCCGGGTTTTTCTCATCACAAGGATCCTGTAAGCGACCGCTATCCTCAACAGCTACACCTAGTGGGTGTGACCTTGGAGACACCCCAGCGTGAGCTCCTTGAGCTCACTCTTCAAATACGCTACTATGTTCTGTACGGGACTGGGGGAAACCGCCTCGAGGACAGCAATTTTTCTCTCCTGGAACATCTGAATCGCCCTCATCCCCATACCAAAGCTGATTACTACTTCTGCGCCCAGCGCAGCGATCCTCTCAGGGGGCTGACCTGTCCCTCCGAAGTGTTCGCTGTCGTTTGGAGCCACGCCTTTATCTATTATCCTCCCACCTTCCACGCTATACCAGCTGAAGTAGGGGGCTCTACCGAAGTGGTCCGAGAGCCTCCCGGCCTGCTCATCGGACACCGGTATAACTATCTTTGTCACCATATCCCTCCATCAATCTGGTCTATTTCCTCTTCCACGGCTACCTCCTCCTGACCCACTCATACCGTGATGACTCCCACCGAAGATCCAGCGGTCTCATTTATCTCGCCTCTCCTGAGCCTCTCCACGGTGTCCCTGACGGTCTCGTTGACCCCAGTGTAAACCTTGATGCCGGCTACACTAGGTGCATTATAGGCGTTAGGGCCGACGCTCCTCGTAATTACAGCGTTGATCCCCTTTGAGGCGACAACCTGAGCTGTTCCTACACCCGCTCCGTGAGCAACCCTTATGCTGGCATTGCTGAGAGCCTCCATCTTCAGGGTCTCAGTGTCCACTACCAAGATCACCTGACATCTTCCGAACCGTGGGTCAACCTGGCTATCCAGGCTGTTCCCCGTACTAGACACTGCTACCTTCATTTTTCAACAACCTCAATTATCTTTTTCACTATTTCTCTGAACGCCTTCGCCGCCGCTGAGTCAGAATGCTCCTCAATAAAGGGTTTGCCACAGTCGGAATCACCGGATATCCCGGGGTCGAGTGGGATCGAACCCAGAAAGGGCACACCCATGTCCTTGGCGACCCTCCTGCCTACCCCGCCCATGAAGACCTCAATCGCCTCCCCACAGTGAGGACACACTAATCCTGCCATGTTCTCAACGATGCCTAAGATAGGCACATTGAGCATCCTCGCAAACGTCACAGCTTTCCTGACAACGTCGCCTGAAACCTCGCTGGGTATAGTGACGATCACGACGCCATCAGTCTCCGGCAGTAACTGAAGAACCGTGAGAGGCTCATCACCTGTCCCAGGTGGCAGATCCACCAATAGGTAGTCGAGTTCCCCCCAAGCAACCTCTGATAGGAGCTGCTTGATTGCACCCATCTTGATTGGCCCACGCCAAATAATAGGCGAATCATCGTTGGGAAGTAGAAAAGCCATGGAGACTACCTTGATGCCCCCTTCGGAGTAAACGGGAAATATCCCTGGCAGACCTGACTCGAGCTTTGAGCCCTTTAGGCCAAGCATCTTTGGCACGCATGGGCCATGAATGTCAGCATCCAGCAACCCGACTTTGCCAGCTCCCTTCTCATGTGCCAGTGTAGCGGCTAGGTTGACTGTAACGAGTGTTTTTCCGACTCCCCCTTTTCCGCTGATGACGGCGATCTTGTGCTTCACTTTTCCCATACGCATTTTAAGGAGTTCATCATCAGACCTTTTTTTTTCCAAGGGCGATTGCGGCTTCTCCTGAATCGATTCGGTCACTCGTGATCGCCTTTGCCTTAGTGGAGTCTCTCCGTGTGGCTGTCGAGCTTACCCGCAATGTAGGCCTTCACCGCGTCCTCTGCAAGCTCCAGGTCCGTTATGAATGGCTTAATTCCCCCATTCCTTATAGCCTCGAACGCGCCCCAACCCATGCCTCGGGCTATCAGCGCCTCGCAGTCAGAAATATTCGACAACATCGAGTTATGCTTGGCATCAGCCTCGGGCCCGTGGTGGCCCCCCTCCTCATGTTGATGAGGTTCACCACCTGCGTGATGAGCAGCCTTAGATCTCATCTCTGATCCCTTAACCACGCCATCCTTCACATCATATACGATATAATACATGGCTCTCCCAAAGTGCTGGGAGATCGTCTTCCCATCGTCAGTAACTACGGCAATTTTCAAAACACATACACCTCACCCGAAGACAACGGATGCCATCCTCTTCTTGGCATCCGTGAGGATCTCCTGGATCCTCGTAATCTTACCCTCGTCTATGCCCTCCTCGTTCATCAGCACCATCGCCTGCATGTCCTGTAGGTCCTTCATGAAGGAGAATCTCCCGATCCTCTCCGCGTAGGCCTTCCCAGCCCTAAGCCTCTCTATAATTTCGGAGTTATCATCGAGATGCTTTCTACCCTCCACTGTAAGTGAGTAGATCTTTTTCCCCTCACTCTCCTCGGAGGAGATGAGCCCCATGTCCCCAAGCTCCTGGAGCATTGGGTAGATTAGTCCAGCGCTCACAGGTCGTTGATGGGTCCTGCCGATCTCCTGAATTAGAGCATATCCATGCATCGGCTTCTCAGATAACGACATGAGGACAAGGTAGCGGAAGTCACCCCTCCTCACGCCGAATCCCATGCCTCGGTGTGCTATCATTCCCCTTGGGTTAGTCTCATCGTAGCATCGTCTACCAGGACGACGATTACAGCAACTTCTCATAATTAAACTATATCTATAGATATATTATTAAATATATCGAATGTCTGCATTGAATACCCGTTAAGAGATTTCACTTACCTGTGTAATTATAGACTACAGTTTATTCTTAGACCCTTACTTCAATTCCCTTAGGAGCTTCGAGACCTTCGCACCTTCCTCCACCTTCACATATCTGATCCCAAGCTCCTCAAGCAGGGTAGATGTGCCAACGCCAATCTCCGGCGCAAGTAGGAGCTCAACATGGTTATCGCTGAGGATCTTCACCGAGACTGGGCCAGCCCCATGCGAGAATGAGGCTGCTGCGTTCTCAATTATAGTCACTTTCCCTGGTTCATCATCATTCATATCAACGATAGTAAAAACTGGAGCGCGGCTGAAGACCTCGTCCACCTCTCCTCTTAGTCCACCAGGGACCTTTGTCGGTATGGCAACCCTCACAGTGACCCCCATCCCATTACTCTTTTTTCTCTTCGGGTTCTATCTCAACAAGCCTTTTCCGTAGCGCGGCGATATGACTCTCAGCTATAGCGATTTGTTGTTCTATGATCTGCTTCGGCTGTTCAGTGGAGGGTACAGTCATATCTCCGGCTTTCATTTTGGGGTCAGTCCACCACAATCGGGGTAGCCATGGGAACCTCTGGCATGCATAAGGGTCGCCTGATACGTACCCTTTGCCCATGCCATATACTTGGCTTGGTCTCTGCCATGGAGGCAGGTCCTTGAAGGGGCCGTTTCCTGGATAGTTCCTACCATATCCTCTTCCTCTATATTCCATTTCATCCATCTCCATTTCTGTGTCAGTGAACAGAATCAATTATGTGTCTATGCACAGAAAGATATAAAGGTTTCCAGAGACACCCAGTAACTGTGCAGAGAAGAGCTAGGCAGCGTAGGGGACAAAAAGGCAGAATACCAACCCCCGTCTCGATAAGTAAGCAGGTTCCAATTGGCAGTTTCACTCCGGACTACCCTCAGATAGGAGAGCCCGTTG
>Ga0154708_1047_pt5 | contig 15784 bp, 17 predicted proteins | sample Rifle2008BG13ft_FD_105568 | JGI IMG/M metagenome (GOLD analysis project Ga0154708, IMG submission 105568) | Candidatus Bathyarchaeota archaeon RBG_13_52_12 | reverse complement strand
ACAACACTACTCTCGATCGCTATTCTCTCAGAGAACCCCGACCTGACGACGATCGCAGGCGCCGCTACCGTCGCCTTAGGCGTCGCCCTAATCAGTGGCGCCTCGGGCTTCAAGATCGAGAAGGCGCTACTAGTCGGCCTCGCCTCCGCCCTCGCCTACTCGTTGAGTAACATCGCGAGTAAGTCGGGGGTCTTGCTACAGCCCGACCCCTTTCTTAGTGCCACGACGGGTGCTGTCGCCGGCCTTATCTTTATATCCGTTTACCTCACCGCAACCAAGCAGACGCGGGACCTCGATATTAGTCGCCAGAGCCTCTCCTGTTTCGCTGCCACAGGTGTACTCAGCAGCATAGGCTGGCTCACAATGATGAAGGCGCTCGAAATCGGCTCCGTCGGCGTTGTCACAACAATCGTCTACAGCTACCCACTCTTCGCACTCATCACAACCCGCCTCCTTATGAGGGAAGAAAAACTCACTATGCGTACAATCATAGGTTCGACCCTCGTAGTGGTAGGGGTAGCCATAGTAACTCTACTCTAGGGAGAGCTGCGCGCTCCACACAAAATCGCGTGCGTACTGATCAGTCACCTGGCTTGATACGGCCAAGCCTCATACTGTTTAAAATCACAGCGAGACTCAACCCCATATCGCCGACGGCGACAGCCGCCCACAGGGAAACGAGGCCAAACATGGCAAGAGCCGCTATACCCAGCTTAACTAACAGCGACAACGAGATGTTCTCCCTTATGCGCTGCATCGCAGACCTACTCAGATCAACCGCGTAGGTGACCATCTCAATCCTATCCTCCATCAGGGCAACATCTGCGGTCTCAAGTGCCACGTCACTCCCAATTGCGCCCATCACGACACCAACGTCAGCCGCAGCAAGTGCAGGAGCATCATTGACCCCGTCACCAACCATCACGGTAACACCCTCCCGACGGAGGCTCTCCACTTCATGGACTTTATCTTCAGGTAATAGACCCGACTTGTAGTGTTCTATGCCAAGTTTCCCTGCGACTCCTTTCGCAGTCGACTCGTTGTCGCCAGTAAGCATCACAACCTGAATTCCCCTTCGGCCAAGTGCAGCCACCGAGCCACGGCTCTCCAATCTAATCTTATCAGTCAGCGATAATGATCCAATGATGGCCCCTTTCCTCGACACAAATATGGTGGTCTTTCCATTGCCATCAAGTACAGGGTTGCCATCTACGGGGATGCCTAGCTCCTTGAAGAGCCGATTATTACCCACACTGACCTCCTCCCCGCTGCACGTTGCCTGAACACCAAGCCCAGGGTAGTTCTTGAATCCAGTTGCAATTTCCTTTCGTAGACCTAGACTCTCAGACTTCTCGGTGATTGCCTTGGCTATCGGGTGCGTCGACTGCGCCTCCAGAGCCGCGGCGCACTTAACCACATCCTCAGGGTCAGCGCCACTCACCCCATCGACCTCCAGCTCACCGCGGGTTAGCGTGCCCGTCTTGTCGAAGGCGATGATACGCGTCTTCGCTAGCTGCTCGATGTATGTGCTTCCCTTGACTAGGACACCGTTTCTGCTAGCGCTTGCAATGGCTGAGACCATGGCGACGGGGGTCGAGATGGCGAGGGCGCATGGACACGCGATTACGAGCATGACCAAAGCCCTGTACACCCAGTCCATCAGTGGCTGGCCAAGAAGGAAAGGTGGGGCGACAGCCACAACGACAGCTACTAATATTACCACCGGGGTATACCAAGAGCTGAACCGATCCACGAACATCTCCGTCGGCGACTTACTCTCCTCCGCCTCCTCAACTAATCGCTGTATCCTGCTCAGCATAGTCTCCTCAGAAGCCCTCGTCACCCTCGCCGCCAAGAAGCCATCAATATTGATGGTCCCAGCATAGACTTCGTCCCCAACGTCCTTCGACGCCGGAAGCGACTCCCCGGTTATGGCAGCCTGATCCACGCTAGTGATACCCTCAACGATGACGCCGTCAAGCGGAAGTCGGTCCCCTGGGCGTGCGACGAAGACTTCTCCCGGCAGCACGTCGGAGACGGGTACCTCTATTTCCTCCCCGCCTCGGCGTACTCTAGCTATTAGTGGTTTGAGTTCCATGAGTTCTTCTATGGCGTGCCTTGCGCGGTCGCTGGCGTAGTCCTCAAGCTTCTCGGCGAGGCCGAAGAGGAACACCACGCTGGCGCCCTCCTCTAAATGCCCGATCGCGGTGGCGCCGATGGCGGCTATCGTGATGAGGATATCTATGGTAATGTTCCTGTTCAGGAGCGCTTTTAATCCTGATTTAGCGATTGGGTATCCTGCGTAGATCATGACAGCGAGGTAGAGGAGGTGTGGGATGAGTATGGTGTTGGTTATGAACTCGGCGATAAGGCCAGCGGCCAGTATTACAGCTGAGATGATTACGCCGGTCCACGACTCTTTCCTTTCATGCGTGTGTTCGTGCGCTTTGGTCTCCATTGAATCTCATAGGCTTTTTAGTTTGGATTTATTAACATGATGCTATATTTCACAGTATATTTATTAAATTTTATTAAATATATTTCTGATATTAATAATTGGAGCCTTTTGCACACGCGACGTCGAGACCGTGTGTGCGCGTGTAACTTTCAGAGCCAATCGCACTTATTGGAAATTTAATAAAATTCACATACATCACCTTTTAATCACAGGGTGACTACGCGAGTAATAATGACCAGGAAAAGCGATTACGTCACGGTGGGTAAAGATACTCAACGCAAGGATGGCGTCGCTAAGGTAACAGGCTCCGAGAAGTTTGCCTCGGATCTCAGCCTCCCCGGCATGCTTCATATGAGGTTGCTTAAGTCGAGCTTCCCCCACGCCAAGGTACTCAAAGTTCACACAAGGGAAGCGGAGAAGCTTGGAGCATACACTCTTACTCCCGAAGAGGTCCCTGACATAAAATACTGCCCACGTCTAGTGAGCACGCCAGAGGCAACCTACAAGGACTGGCGTATCCTCGCCAAGAAGCCACTGTATGTCGGTGAACCCATCGCCGCCGTTGCCGCTGACACTGAGGAGGAAGCTCAGCTAGCAGTCGAAGCCCTAAAGGTCGACTATGAACAGCTTCCTGCCTACTTTGACGCTGAGGAGTCGAGAAAACCCGGCGCAACACAGCTCCACGACGCCATCGAGCTCAAGGGAACAATCATTAACCCTGAGCGAAACATCGCGTGCACCCTTGACCTTCAGGAAGGGGACACAGATGCCGCGTGGAAGGAGTGTGACGAGGTTGTCGAGCGTACATATCGGACGAACCGTAGGTACCACCTTCAGCTTGAAACCAAGTCTGTACTCGTCAAACCCGAGATCGATGGCGGAATCAGCGTCTGGAGCACCACGCAATCCATACATAATACGAGGCTCCTACTCCACGAGATATTCGGCTTGCCGATGGGCAAGATCCGCGTCTATAAGACCCCCCTTGGGAGCAGCTTCGGGTCAAGCATCCAAGTTAATACCATCGTGCCGATTGCCGTCGCGATGGCGCTTAAAACTCGGAAGCCTGTCAAGCTCACTATGACTCGGGAAGAGGACATTCGCGACCACGTCAGCTACAATATGATATTCAAGGTCAAGCTCGGCGCTAAGAAGGATGGCACTCTAGTCGTTGGTCACCTCGACGCTGTCCTTGATCTCGGATCCCACCAGATCCAGGCGTACGCCCTGTTAGGCTGCATGGCAGGATGGTGGGTCAGTCTCTACAGGCTTAAGGCGAAGAGCTACAAAAGTGTCGCAGTCTACACGAATAAGACCCCGAGCTGCGCATTCCGCGGCTATGGGAACCCCCAAGTCAGTTGGATGGTCGAAACAATCATGGATGAGCTAGCCGAGAAAATCGGCATCGACCCCCTCGACTTCCGTCTCAAAAACTATATTGGGGAAGGTGAGATATTCTGGGGCCAAGGCCCAACCGTCAAGAGTGTCATCAGGAGCAGCGGTGTCGAGGAGATACTTAAGAGGGGTGCCAAAATAGTTGACTGGTACAATCGGCCTAGGGCTGGCAACCAGACTGGCCGTTACCGAAAGGGACTTGGCATGGGGCGCGGCTTCCATACAAGCAGCGCAGGAGCCCCCGTCCCAGGCACCGTGGTAGACTTCAGCGGAGCAATAATAAAGCTCAACGAAGACGGCACCGTCGACTACATCACAGCCTTAATGGACCACGGGGGAGGAACACTTGAAGCCCACGCAAAAATAATCGCAGAGGAGCTCTGCCTTCCCCTGGACAACGTGAACGTCATCAGCGCGGACACGAGCACAACTGTTTATGACGTCTGCACTCACGCGAGCCGGGGCATCTATTCGGGCGGAGGTGCCGCACTCAAGGTGGCTAAGCAGGTCAAGGAAAAACTTCGTACCTTTGCCGCCCGAATGCTCGACGCTGAGGCGTCCGCCCTTAGTTTCCGCGTGGACAATGATCGCAAGCAGGGAGTCATCTACGCCGAGGGAATCAAGGGGCGGGAGGTCACGTTCAAGGAGATCGCCTATAATGCACGTCATAAGAACTGGGGCACCATCGCTGCAGTAGATAGCTATCGGCAGCCAGCTTGCCCGCCTCACTTCACAGGCTACTTTATCGAGGTCACCGTTGATACATGGACAGGAAAGGTAAAACTGGACAGTGTAGTGGCTGGCGCTGACATAGGCACCGTCATCAACCCGAAGCTTGCTGCTGGTCAGGTCCACGGGGGTTTAGCCCAGGGCTGGAGCATGGCAGTAATGGAAGACATGAGCTACGACGCTAAAACCGGTGACCTAATCAACAATGGTAATCTCACGGATTACAAGATCCCGTATCCCCGGGACATGCCTGACCTCGAGGACTTCGAAGTCTTCTTCGTAGAGACAGTCGAGCCAACGGGACCTTTCGGCGCGAAGGGAATTGGGGAAGGCGCCCTCAACCCAGTAGCAGGTACGGTGGCGAACGCCATTCAAAACGCTCTAGACATCCGCTTTTATGAGCTGCCTCTAAGCAAAGAGAGGATCCTTAGGGCGATCATGGAGAAGGAGGGACAATGATGGATATCAACAAGCACAACACGCACATCCTTCACAGGTTCGAGTACCACGCCCCAGTAACCGTTACAGAGGCTGTGAAGCTACTCAAGGAACTCGGCTCCGAGGCCACCATCCTCGCCGGGGGCACCGATCTTATCGTAAAGATGAAGGACGGATCCGAGAGGCCACGACACATCGTCAATATCAAGCAGATCCCAGGTCTCAGAGGCGTTAATGAGACGCCAGAAGGGCTTTGGATAGGCGCACTCACAAAGATCAGTGAACTTGAGAATAGCAGAGTCATCAAAGAGAAGCTCCCCGTCTTATACGAAGCGGTAAGAGTCATTGGCAGCGTCCAAGTCAGGAACCTCGCCTCTGTGGGTGGAAATATTTGTAACGCTAGCCCTGCGGCGGACAGCGCAATCGCTTTCCTCGCCCTAGACGCAGTAGCCCATATCACTGGTCCCGACGGTGACCGAAAGGTTCCATTCGGCGAGTTCTTCACAGGCCCTGGTCGAACCGTCATTAAAGAGGGAGAGTTGCTTACTGGAATAAGTGTACCCAGAGATGTCTACGGTTGGAAGGGATACTGGGTACGAGTCGCCCGCGCAAGTATGGACATCGCTACCATCAGCCTCGCTGCCACCGCTAAGATGGATGGTGGAGTGGTGAAAGAAATCCGCCTCGCTTGGGGTACAGTCGCGCCAACGCCCATGAGAACGGATAACGTCGAAGACTACCTCCGTGGTAAGAAACTGGAGCAAAACATCATTGAGAAGGCAGCATCGCTCGCCGCTTCCAGCATCAAACCCCGCGACAGCGGGCGCAGTACTGGGCCATACAAAAGGAAGGTGGCCAAAGGTTTCATTCATGAGGCCCTGACAAGGTTCGCGGAGGCATAGGAGGAATAAGTGATGAAGATAACCATAAATGTGAATGGGAAGCAGCAAAGATTCGACGTGGAACCCAACACGCTGCTCCTTAATCTGATAAGGGACGAAATGAGCCTAACGGGCACCAAGTATGGTTGCGGGATCGGAGAGTGCGGCGCCTGCACGGTACTCCTTGACGGAGACGCCGTATTAGCGTGCATGATGCTCGCCGTAGACGCAGACGGTCACAGGGTTGATACTGTGGAGGGGTTAAGTGATGGGAACAAGCTCCACCCGATACAACAGGCTTACCTCGACGAGGGGGCTGTTCAGTGCGGCTTTTGCACTCCTGGCTTCATAATGTCGACCAAGGCTCTTCTAGATAAAAACCCGAATCCCAATGAAGCTGAGATCCGAGAGTATCTGAACGGTAACATCTGCCGATGCACTGGCTACGTCAACATTGTCAAGGCGGTACAATGTGCCGCTGTCAAAATGAAGGAGTAGGTTTGAAGACAGCAGCTGTCGTCCTCGCTGCGGGCAAGAGCAGCCGGATGGGGATAAATAAACTCCTCCTGGAGGTCGAAGGGAAGACAGTCCTCGACAGGCTGCTGGAATCGTTGACGCAAGCCGTTGACGAGGTGATAGTCGTCATCGGCTATAACCCAGGCCCCATCAGGAAGATAGCGAAGGCTCATGATGTCCTTGTCGCCTATAACCCTGATTACGAGAAGGGAATGACAACCAGTTTCCAAGCTGGTTTAAATGTGGTGAAAGGTTCGGATGCGGTTTTCCTTGTCCTCGGTGACCAGCTTGGTCTAAGACCTGAGTTCCTCAAGAGGTTGCTAGCCGCCTTGGAGGACCTCCCCGGAGCCCTAATCGTGAGCCCGATCCATAATGGCAAAAGAGGCCATCCAGTCCTCTTCAACGCGCAACTCTTCAGCGAGATCCTGAGCCATCAAGGTACACTGAAGGAGGTCGTTGACCGTCACGCCGACGCCCACGTCTCAATAGAGGGCGACGAGTGGAGCATCATTGATTTCGACACCCCTAATGACTTCAACCGCGCTAAGCGCCTCTTCAGAAAAAAAACGTAAGCCGCGCACGCCCGAGTTTGGCCTCATTTTAGCCGAGGAGTCCTAGTTGAGGTGTACCTCTAGCCCCGTTTGACCCGTATCATCTCGGCGACGATACTCACGCCTATCTCCTCAGGGGTCTCAGCGTTGATGTCTATTCCGATGGGGGCGTGCATCGTCTTGAGAACCTTCTCGAAGCCTTCTGATTTGAGCTGCTCCATGTGTCTCCTCGCCTTGTTTGCGCTCCCAAGTAATCCTATGTATGCTGGGCGCGCTTTGACAGCGTGGCGAAGAGCGGCTAGTTCGAATTGGGTCTCCCCGTGGAGGACAGCGACGAAGTCGCTTGGACGGATCTTTACTCCTTCCAGCGACTCGGGATACTTGCCGTTTGCAACAGTCGTCCCTGGGAAGCACTCCTGCCTCGCCGTATCGGCGTCGTCGACGACCGTGACGTCGAAGCCGCAGTTTTTCGCGTAGCGAGCTGTGGCCTGGGCTATCCAGCCCGAGCCCATGATTATGAGCCGTGGTTCAGGCTTGACTACATCCATAAATATCTTGACCTCCCCGCCGCATTTGGAGTCGATGGCGATCATCCCCTCACGTGGAGGTATCCCCATTGCGAAGTGTAGTGTCCTCGGCTTCCCCTCCACTAGAGCCTCTAGCGCCTCCTTGATGAGCAGCCGCTCCATTCCACCACCACCTATAGTGCCGAGGACCCTCCCCTCTGGTGTCACGAGCATCTTGGCGCCGAGCTCGCGTGGCCCCGAGCCCTCCTTGTAGATCAGTGTGCACAGGACCACGCTCTGCCCCATAGCGAGTGACTCTCCGGCGCGGTTGAATATTTCAGGGTCGCTCATCCGTGAAATGATCCGCGACCAGATTAATAAGAGGTCACGCTGGTTGGAGAATCCGGCTCACCTCAAGACCGTCCCAACCGACGGAGATGTACCTGCTCTCGTAGAGCCCTGATCGGCGGACCCGGTCCAGGTAGTCACTCATGGCACGAGGGAAGGAGCCGACGTTGTCCGCGACTATTACGCTGCCTGGGCGGAGCTTTGGCTCAATCAGTGTGAGGTACCGCCCGTACTCGTCCTTCTCGGCGTCTAAGAAGGCGAAGTCGATGGGGCCCTCGATGCCAGGGATAAGCTCGAGGGCGTCACCGATGAGGACGTTCACCCTCTCCGCCAGTCCGGCCCTTTTTATGTTAGACTCGGCCTCTCGGGCTAGTGCGCGGTTGACTTCTATGGTCGTCAGCTGGGAAACGTCGGGCATGTGGCTCGCGATCACTATGGCGGAGTAACCGATGTTTGCCCCGACCTCTAAAGCTCGCCGTGGCTTCTCTTCATCGACTATCCTGGCGATGATCCCTGCCTTCTCCACGCCGATTATCGGAAGCCACCTCCTCGAAGCCTGCCTCTCTATCTCGTGGAGGACGCCCTTCGATCCGACCATGGACATGTGTCTAACTTCGAAGGCTAAAAACCGCTGGGAAGGCGCGTAATAGGTTACCGTCTCACCAAGAGACCGCGCATCGGGGGGAAGACCTCGTAGAGTCGCTCAACCGCCAGCTTCTCTGCCTCGGTGCAGCCGATGAGTATCTTGATCTCAGAGTCCCTCTTGAGGAGGTCGACCGTGCAGATGATGGCGTCGACTCTCCGGCTGGGATCGGAGCCGACGAAGACGTCTATGCCGCCCTCGTCCATGGAGGATGTGCCCTCGAGGTAGCCGTAGTCGACGAATTGGAGCCCCTCTGGGAACCGGGGGTTCTTGGTCCCCTTTGGTACATCTATGATGACTCGACTCTCGGTTACGAGGCGGTCGAGGTGCCCCCAGAAGGTCTCGTTGGACATTCTTGGAGTCCCATAAAAAGATGCGAGGGGATAAAGTTAGGGGTCAGTCTGGGGCGATGCGCTCCGCTGCATCGAGTATAGACTCGATTATCGCGACGTAGCCAGTGCATCGGCAGATGTTGCCCTCGATGGCTGTTTTGACTTCCTCCTCCGAGGGGCGCTTATTGTCGCGGAGCAGCGCATAGGCACTCAGCAGAATTCCTGGTGTGCAGAAGCCGCACTGGACAGCCCCGTTCTCCATGAAGGCCTCCCTAAGCTCCTTCATCAGTGGGTTCTCGGCGAGCCCATCGATTGTGCAGACGTGGCGACCCTCGACCTGAGGCGCTAGGATTATACATGAGGTCATGGGGTAGCCGTCGATTAAAACGGTGCAGGCTCCGCATTCTCCTTGCTCGCACCCCTTCTTAACGCTCGTCACCCCTAGCTCAACGCGTAGCATGTCAAGGAGCGTCATCGTCGCGGGAGCCTCGAAGGAGACGTGAGCGCCGTTTAGCTCGAAGTTCACCATCACAGCTCACCTCCTGTTCTTCGCCACGCCTCACGCAAGGCGCGCTTAACGAGCACCGCAGTCATGTCTTTCCGGTACTCAGCTGTGCCCCTAACGTCGTCGATGGGCTTCGCTACCTCGACGCAGGCTTCAGCCGCCTCATCAATCAGCTCTTCGCTCATCTTCTTTCCCCTGATCTTGTCCTCTACTACCGGGGCTCGGATGGGAGTTGGCGCGACGCTTCCGAGAGCTATTCTAGCCTCTTTAAGCGCATCATCCTTCCTCTCAACGTAAACTGCGGCGTTGACGACGCTCAGGGTGAAGCCCTTGCGCCTGCCTATGCGTTGGAAGCTGCTACTTGCGCCTGCGATGGTGGGGAACCTGAGTCCTATGAGTATCTCGTTAGGTTTCAATACCGTCATTTTCGGCCCCTTGAAGAGCTCCAGTAGGGGTATCCAGTGACCTTCCTCGAGGCTGCAGATGTGTGCCTCTGCGCCGTGGACGAGGAGCGGCGGCGCTGAGTCAGCGGCGGGGGAAGCGTTGCAGAGGTTCCCCCCAATGGTGCCCCTGTTCCTGATCTGGACGCTGCCTATCCACCGGGCAGCGTCGTGGAGAGCGGGTGCGGTCTTCTCAATGACCTTGGATGTGAGTATCTGGGTGTGGGTCGTCGTCGGGCCTATGAGTATCTTGCCGTCCTCCTCCATGATCCCGTTCAGCTCCTCGATTAGGCCGAGGTCGATGAGGTGGACGGGCTTCGAGCCTAGATCTTTGAACGTTGGGATTATATCGGTGCCTCCCACTATCGGCTGGGCGTGCTCGAGTGTGGACATCATCTCCAGCGCCCCCACGAGAGTGGGTGGGCGGAGTAGACTGAATCCAGTGAGTGGCTTCACTTCTTGCCCGCCTCCTTTAGCGCCTTGTGCATGCGATCCGGTGTGATTGGGATTGTACTGAATCTGAGCCCTGTGGCGTGGTGGATTGCATTAACCACCGCGGGGACTATGCTTATGATGCTCGGCTCCCCAACGCCTTTCGCCCCGAAGGCTGCGTGCTTGTACGGCTCTTCGACGACTATGGTGTCGTCTATCTCGGGTGTGTCGAGGGCTGAGGGGATTATGTAGTCCTTGAAGCCTGTGGTTGTGACGACCCCATCCTTTAGCTGTAGGTTCTCCATGATGGCGAAGCCGATGCCTTGGCTTATGGCGCCGTGTATCTGCCCGTCGACCATGAGGGGGTCGATCACCTTACCCACGTCCATCGCCGGCCATATCTTCGTGACCTCTACCTGCCCGGTTTCCGTGTCGACCTCGACCTCCGCCACTGAAGCGGCGAAGGTGTAGACAGCGTAGTTGTATCCGAGTCCGGTGTCGACGTCGAAGAATCGTCGTGGAGAAGTGTAGAAGCCGTAGCTTGCGGGGTTCTCGCCCCGTATGTGCATCTCCTCCACGATCTCGGCGAACGGTATCTTGACAGAGGGCTTTTTCCTGTTGTAGGCTTGGCTGTCGCGTAGCTCGACATGGGCCTCGGGGCAGTCGAGCATGTTAGAGGCTACCCTGATTATACGCTCTCTGAGCTTAATGGCGGCGTCGGCGGCAGCTGTACCGCCCATCATCAGGCCTCGGCTCCCATGAGTTGGCTTCGAGTCGGGGGTGGAGTCGGTGTCTGGCTGCTCGATCTTGATTGAGTCTAGGTTACAGCCGATTATCTCAGCGACGATCTTGGCGTGGCCGAAGGGTGAGCCCTGTCCTATCTCGCAGATCGCTGTTCGGTAGGTGAGGCTCCCGTCGCCGTGGATCATGAGGCTAGCGGCGCTCCAGTCGGGAGTGCTCCGGCTCGTGCTGTTACCATGGTAAGCGCAGCCGACCCCCCAGCCCCTTATCTTCGTCCCGATGCGGACCGGCTCCCTGTGCTTCGCCCAATCCGACGCTGCCGCAACACCCGCCAGACACTTGTCGATTCCAACGCTGTTGTCGAGGAGTTGGTCGCATGTGGTGCGTGACCCGATCCTTAGGATGTTCTTCATCCTGAAGTCTACTGGGTCCATGTCGAGCTCGTAGGCGAGCTTATCGACCTGCTGCTCTGCGGCAAAGTGGAGGGCGAGGTTTCCGAAGCCGCGGTAGCTGCCGCCATAGACTTTGTTGGTGTAGACGGCGCGTCCGTCGACGGCGACGTTGGGGACCTCGTATGGACCGCATGCATGGGCCGTCTGCCTCCAGAGCCAGAAGGGGGCTCGGTTAGCGTAAGCGCCTACCTCAAGGGTAATCTCAACCTCAACAGCAGTTAACTTACCCTTGCCGTCGGCTCCAGATCTATACTTAAAGCGGACGGGGAACCTCTTCGGGGTGACCGAGAGCACCTCGCTACGGTCCATGATGTAGGCGGCGGGCTTCCCCGTCTTTATGGCGGCTAGAGCAGCGTATCCGCTAATGAGTGGGCCAGTATCGTCCTTTTTACCGAAGGCGCCCCCTGTTAAAGCCTGTATGACCCTTACCTGGTTAAGCTTCCAACCGAGGACCCTAGCGACCTTCTCCCTAACGAGGTGGGGGCTCTGCATACAGGCGATGATCGTGACCTTGCCAACACCGTCAGGGACGGCGTAAGCGGCCTCGGGTTCGAGGCACATATGCTCCTGGTAAGGTGACCAGTAGGTGTCCTCGACGACGACGTCGGAGTCCTTCCACCCCTTGGCTATGTCGCCCTTCCTGATCTTCGTCTTTACTGCGACGTTATTCTCCTTGTGAATTATGGGCGCCCCCTCGGCTAGAGCGGCGTCGATATCGAACACCGCAGGCAGCGGCTCGTATTCGACCACAACAGCCTCCATAGCCTCCTGCGCCGTCGTCTCGTCGATGGCGCAGACGAGGGCGATGGGGTCGCCGACGTAGTGGACCTTCTTGTCGTTCAGGAAAGGCTGCTCGGGGAGGGCGTAGCCTATCTCGTTCTCACCCGGCACGTCCTTGGCCGTGAGGATTGTAACTACTCCGGGGACCATCAGAGCCGTTGACGTGTCGACCCGCTTGATTAGGGCGTGGGGCATGGTGCTTCTGACCACTTTTACAGTCATAGTGTTCTTAGGGATGTAATCGGAGGTGAACCTCGCCTTCCCGAGCAGCTTGTCGAGGGCGTCTAACCTCACCGTCTTCTTCCCGACGACGAGGTACTCGTCCCTGTTGAGCAGGTCGCTTAGAATCCTGTCGTATTCCATGGGCGCCAACCGTAGTGTAGAAGTGTGTATGAGGTATTTAGAGCCTACAGCTTTGAGCAGCTGCGTATGATCCGTAGGAGGGCGTCGGCGTCACCGGCCTCGAGGTTGAAGACCCTAGTCGTTCTCCCCCTGAGGAGGTTGATTACCTCGTGGACCTTGTCATCCCGGCATAGGTAAACCGCCACTCCTCCTCGTTTGAGTGCCTCGGCGACCATTAAGGCGCCGGGGTGGATGCCCTTGTGTTGGGACTCTAGTCGACCATATTCATCGACGAAGACTACGACCCCGTCCCTCATCTCCGACGCCGCCCTATCGAGGGCGAGGTTAGCGGAGTATAGCCCCTTCTTCGAGAAAACATATTTCTGGTTACCATAGGACTCCCATCCCTCGCCGGGTTCCTTATCCGCTGGCTTGACGAGGGGCATGGTCTCCCCAGTGTCGAGCTCTAGGAGGTCGTAGCTTGGATACTCCCCTCCGTCTAGGACACGCTTGCTGAGAATCCCCATGACCTTGATCCCGTCAGCCTTCGCCCTCTCCGCCGCAGCCTGGGCGGTTGTGGTTTTTCCACCTCCTATGGGTGCGTGTAGGATCACAGCGCAGCGCAACTCGGATCCTAGGGTATCCTAGGCGCAGGGGATAAGAACCCAGCGCCCGATAGATGCTTGAACTGAAATGGATGGCTACGCGAGGAGTAAGATCGTCTGCACAATAGGGCCCGCGAGCAGGAGACCCGACATCCTAAGGGAGATGGCTTCGGGGGGGATGGATGTCGCACGCGTCAATCTCAGTCACGGCAGCCTAGACGACCATAGGAATACGATACGCGCCATCAAGAGCCTCAGCACCGTCGCTGTCCTCGTTGACCTACCCGGCCCCAAGATACGCCTCGGGGAGCTAAAGGAGCCCGTTCAACTTAGGGAGGGAGACGCAGTTAAGTTCACAACAGAGAACATAAGGGGTGAGGGGCTTACCCTCCCCATCAACTACGCGAAGCTCCCCGCCGAGGTTCACCCAGGCGGCCACATCTTCATAAACGATGGCCTCATCGAACTCGACGTTATCAAGGTCGATGGTGACTTCAAGGGCTTCGAAGCTAAGGTAGTCAGCGGTGGGGAGGCTAGCAGCAACAAGGGTGTAAACGCCCCCGGGGCATCCCTCAGCATCCACCCACCCACCGAACAGGACCTCAAGGGAATCGAGTTCGGCGTCCAAGTAGGCGCGGACTGGTTCGCTGCCTCATTCATCAGAAGCAAGAAGGACGTCGAAACCGTTAAAGACGCGATCAAGGCAGTGGACGGCGATCAGCCCGTCATCAGCAAGGTCGAGCACGGCGAGGCCATCACTAACATCGACGAGATCATCGACTCTAGTGACGGAGTCATGGTGGCACGCGGTGACCTCGGCATCGAGGTACCGCCCTGGGATATCCCCCTGCTCCAGAAGAAGATCATCGCTAAGTGCTACGACGCGGGTAAGCCGGTCATCGTCGCGACTCAGATGCTTGAGTCGATGGTGGAGAATCCCCGCCCCACCCGTGCGGAGGCGAGCGACGTCGCCAACGCCATCCTAGACGGAGCCGACGCTGTGATGCTGAGCGAGGAGACGGCGATTGGCGCCCACCCCGTAGAGGCTGTCCGAGTGATGGAGAGCATCAGCCGCGTCGTGGAGGCGGGTGCTACGTTGAGGAGGACACAGAGACCCCGAGAGGGGCAGCCCATCCCCGACATCATCGGCAGCCTCGCCAGTCAGGCAGTCGAGTCCGTGAGGCCTGCGGCAATATTCACCGTTACCCGCACCGGCTTCACAGCGCTCATGGTGAGCAAGTACAGACCCTCCACCCGCATACTAGCTGTGGTCCGCGAGGCGAAGATAGCGCGTAGAATCCGCCTATTCTGGGGGGTTGAGCCCCTAGATGTTCAGTGGAGCAACGACAGGGATGAGCTCATAATCAGGGCGGTGAACAAGGCTCTCAGGGATGGCGCGGTGATGGAGTCGGATACCATCATGGTGGTCTCTGGATCCACACTCGAAGCGCCGGGCCGCACCAGTACTTTGGAGATACTCAGGGTCCGCGACATCCTCTACCACGCTGGGAGGAAGGATTAATGCGTCTCGGCCTAATCTCCGACACCCATGACAACGTTCCTATGATCAAGGAGGCCATCAGGCGCCTGAACGGGCTCGACGCCTCCCTCGTCCTCCACGCCGGCGACTACATAAGCCCCTTCACCGCTAAGCCCTACTCCGAGCTTAAGGCGAAGATGATAGGAGTCCTCGGGAACAACTGCGCCGAGAGAGAGAGGCTGAGGGAGGTATACGCCGCGGTCGGGAAGGAGATCGTTGGCAACTTTGCAGAGGTCGAGGTGGCAGGCAGGAGGATAGCTCTGCTCCACGGCCACGAGGACGCGCTGCTACGATCCCTCATCACACACGGTTGCTATGACGTGGTGGTCCACGGGCACGACCACAAGGTAAAGGTGGAGAAGAGGGGGTCGACCCTTGTTGTTAATCCCGGTGAGGTCTGCGGCTACGTCTCAGGGAGGAGCAGCTTCGGCATCCTCGACACTGATAGACTTGAGGTTGATATACACGACCTGTAGGAGTGACACGTTTTGATCAGGAAGGCGTTTTTGATGAGTGTCCATCCCGGGAGGGAGGCAGAATACGAGGCGCGTCACAAACCCATCTGGTCCGAGCTCGAGGAGACGCTCAAGGACCACGGTGTCTCAACCTACACTATCTTCCTCCACACGGAGACCCGTCAGCTATTCGCCTACATTGAGATGGAGGATGAAGCGACGTGGGACGCGGTAGCGGAGACGTCGATCTGTAGGCGCTGGTGGAGCTACATGAGGGAACTGATGCCGTCTAATCCCGACGACAGCCCAGTCTCAGAGGAGCTCAGGGAAGTCTTCCATATCGAGAAGCCCTAGGCGTAGAGGAGCCTGTAGAACTCCTCCACCGACTCCCGCAGGTACTTCTCCTCTACCTTCCCGAGCGGGGAGGGGGTCTCGAAGATGCGCCCCGGTATGCGGAGCTCTCTAGGCTTGAAGCCCTCCCTCTCCTTGAACCTGTTTTTCTCACGGAGTATCTCGACTCCTAGCTTGTCGAGGGACTCCGGTGGCACCTTGTGGTGTCCCGCCGTCTCCAGGGTCTTTAGGACGGTTTCCTTGTCGTAGATGCCCCTGGCGAAGAAGCAGACGACGAGGCTGCTGAGTATCTGGCGCCACGCCTCCTCCTTGAGCAACTTCTTGGCGGCTGCTTTGGGGTCTGG
>Ga0154708_1047_pt2 | contig 16106 bp, 16 predicted proteins | sample Rifle2008BG13ft_FD_105568 | JGI IMG/M metagenome (GOLD analysis project Ga0154708, IMG submission 105568) | Candidatus Bathyarchaeota archaeon RBG_13_52_12 | reverse complement strand
TGCTGCGAGGCTGGCGACTAGGCCACCCTTCATGTCGAAGGTGCCTCGACCGTACATCCTCCCCTCCTTCACCACTGGCTTAAGGGGGTCGATGGTCATGTAGTCGTAGCCAACGGTGTCGGTGTGGCCGTTTAACATGAGGCTCTTGCCGCCACCCACGCCTTTGAGGACCCCAACGGCGTTGCATCGCTTCGCCTCTATTTTGTCGACCTTAGCCTTAAGGCCGAGGGTCTTGAGCCAGTCAGCGATGTACTCCGCGATTTCTGACTCCCCCTTCGCCCCTGGCACGAGGGTGGGGTTGACGGAGTCGATCTTGACGAGTTCTTTGAGTAGCGCTGTAGCTGCATTCTCGTCCACACTTGATTTGAACATGGATAGAAAGTCGCGGGTCACGGGTTAAAAGCGTGGGGGGTTGAGGCGAGATCCATCGAACCATTTGTTCTAGCCGTTAATGATCTAGAATATCTAGTCCTTTACACGACTCAGACTTGAGGCTTAAATGAGCGCGAAATTGACGAACCTGCTGAGGAGTAGGGTGAGGTTTAGCCTTGCCGACGGTGCCACGGAGCTGATGGACCCCCCGCTCTATCCCTTCGGGTCTGACTCGCTCCCCATTCTGTGCGACTCATTAGTCGAGGAACCCAGGCCTCACGAGGCCTACGAGAGCGGGTTCAGGTCGCTGGTATTTGAGCAGCAGGGAAGTTGGCTGAAGGCGAAGGGGGTTGGGATAGCCCACGGCGGATCGAGGCCCATCTTGAGGGGCGGTGACATCCTCACCTACTTCTTGAATGAGGTCGACATTGGGGGCGGGAGGCTCATCTGGGGTTTCTCAACCATCGAGGAGGCGAGAAGAGAGCTCGAAATGACCCGTGAGGCGAGGAGCCTCGGTTGTCCCGCGCCAACCCCCGTGGGGCTAGGGGTCTACAGGGAGGTCCGCGTAATCGACTTCAAGGACCGGAGCGAGCTTTTCCAGGCGCTCGCTTCGACATCGAGGCAGGAGCTGCTTGAGCGATTCGCCGCTGCGAGGCGGGTCGAGGCAGCCTGTGTCTTCCTCTCGCAGTCGACGGATGTGAGGGTCGACGAGATACTGTACGGGTTTCTCCACCCAGGGCTAAACAGGCTGCTCGACGCCCGTGAGGCTCGGGATTTCCTCAGGTGGCTGGGTTCGAACTGCGGCAGAAGCCTGAGGGCTCACCACGACTCGGGGCTCCTTCACGGGACGACGCCTAAGGGTGGAGGATACATGACGAACGCCCACTCCGCCAACCACCTGGTAGACGAGGACGGCACCTACACAACCGATTACCAGATGGCGCAGAGGAGGGGGGACAAGGAGTTGAGGAATATGGAAGCATTCTTCCTTGCGAGCCTCATGAACCCACTCCCTGGGGCGTCGGAGGCCGCCGCCTCCTACTTCGGCCAGCCTAAGCCACTCGTCTATTCACTCACTGCCGACGGCGCCTCCCCGTTCTTCGGTGATAGGTTCTTCCAGCCTAGTGGCCAGCTCGAGGAGTACGCCGAGGCCTTCGTTGACGGGGTGGCTCACGGCTACCGGAAGAGGGAGGCGCTGCACCTTGAGAGGGAGAAGAGACGCGAGGCCCTCCTAGTCGCCGCGGCCTGTAAAAAGGAGCTGTTCCATCAGCTCGACCTACCCCCTTCAATGCAGAGGGGGGTGGAACAGGTGCGCAGGAGGGTGGCTGCCTTGAAGCTAACAGCGGTTGACGTCAAGGCCTCGACGGCGAGGGTCGAAGCCGATCTAGCATAGGTTTTTAGCGTGCTGGGGGCCTGACCCAGGCGCCGTAGACTGGGTGGCGGCTGCAGATGACCTCGATGAAGGCGGGGTGCCCCTTCTCGTTCTCTTTGAGGGCGTCCTTGAGGGATGGGGCTATTTCGTCGGGCTCCTCGATCCTCGTCGCGTGCATGCCGAGGGCCTCCGCCATCTTCGCTGTATTGTAGACGTCCTGCTTCGTGACTTCGCAGGCGTAGGGGGTGTGGCCGCCTCCCCAGAAGCCGGGGCCGTAGCCACTGAAGCCGCCGTTGTTTATGTGGATGGTGGTGATGCCCATGCAGTGCCTTATCAGGGCCTCGTAGTCTCCCATCTGGTAGCTGACACCTGCATCCCCCGTGACGCTAACGACCTGCCTCTTCGGGTAGGCGAGCTTCGCCCCCATCGCGGCGCCTAGGCCGAAGCCTAGCGTCGAAACGTTGCCCCAAGCCATGACGCCGTGCTCTACGACTGCGTCGTAGACCGTGGTGAGCTGGTCGCGTGTGTTCCCCGACTCGTGGGTGACGACGCTGTTCTTTGGGTCGATTGTCTCTATGATCTCAGCGTAGACCCTGTAGGGGTTGATTGGCTTATCGTTTGACTCCATGAGGGGGCGGTACTTCTTCATCTTCTCCTCCTTTGCGCCGGCTATCTCAACCTCAACGCCCACTCGGGGCTTCGCCCCCTGCTTCTCAGCTTCAGCGATCATCTGGGTCAGTACGAGCTTCGCGTCGCCGACGACGGCGTGGTCCATCCTCGTCGCCCTGTTGAGGTCCTGTTCGTCGATGGTGCAGTGGATGATCGTTTTGCCCTTCGTGGGAACCTCATGGCCGAAGCTCGTCGTTCCCAGGCTTGCCCCGATGGCAAGGACCAGATCTGAACCCTTGAGCCACCTCTCAGCGGGGACGTCGCGGACGCCGAGGCTCAGGGGGTGGTTCTCTGGGAAGCAGCTCTTCCCCATGAGTGTCGTGAGGACCGGCGTGCCCGTCAGGTCGGCGAACTTCTTTAGCTCGGCGCAAGCGTCGCCGAAGAAGACTCCCTGCCCGGCGTAGATCATCGGGTTCTTGGCATGGAGGAGGGCCCTTACGGCCTTCTCGACGTCTGCTGGGTCGCCGGCGGGTCTCCAGCCCTTCACAGGGGTGTAGGAGTGTTCGTCGGTTTCGTACTCCTCTAGGCCGCGTGGGACCTGAAGCATAACTGGGCTCGGGCGCCCGCTGCGGAGCTGCGTGTAGGCACGGCGGACGAACTCGGGGACCCGCCGCCCCTGATTGATGTAGCCACTCCACTTCGTGACGCTGCGGAACCCGTCCTCTATGTTGAACCTCTCCCTCGCGGTGGCCTCGTTGGGGACTCCGTCGGTGAGGCAGAGTAGAGGAGAGGAATCCTCGTATGCCTGGGCGAGGGCGCCGTAGGCCATCTCGGTGCCCGCGGCATTGAGTCCACCCATCACGGCTGAGACGCCTATCTTTTTCCCGTTCGAAGCCCTTCCGTAGGCGTCTGATACAGCGACTGCGAACCTCTCAGTTCTCACCATGAGGAGAGGCATCTCTTCCTCCCCACAAGCGTTGACGAAGATGTTAGTCGGGAATGTACAGACCCAGTCGGTCCCCTCCTCACGGAGGAGCCTGACCAAACCGTTCACTGCCTTAACCTTCAAAGTAGAACACTGAATCATGAATAGACCTAGGCGCGTTAAAAAATCTGCGAGTCTACAATTGACGGAGCCGCTTTATTCGCTCCTCGAGGGGCGGATGGGTCGCGAAGAGCTTGTCAAGAGCAGTATGGTTCGGGTCGCTGATGAAGAGGGGGCTTAATGCCTCATCTACCTTCATCTTACCCAAGTTTACGTTTTTAATCTTCTCGAGGGCAGACGCTAGACCTTCTGGGTATCGCGTCAGCTCGGCGCCGCTAGCGTCCGCCATGAACTCCCTTCTACGGCTTATGGCAAATTGGATGAGGTAGACGGCTATGGGCGCCAGTATTGCGAGGACGAGGCCAAGGACGAGAACAACCACCTCGATCCCCGACCCACCCCCCTTGTCCCTACTTCTACGCCGACCCCCCGACATACCGCCCCACCACGCCCACCTCAGTATTATGTGACTAAGAATCGACACGAGCCCGACGAGGACTGCGATATATGTCATGAACTCTACATCGCGGTTCCTGACGTGACTTAACTCGTGCGAGACGACTCCTTCTAGCTCTTGCCTGTTGAGCTGTTGGAGGGCACCCGTGGTCACAGCTATGCTTGCGTGTCCTGGGTCCTTCCCGGTGGCGAATGCGTTGATCTCTGGGTCGTCGATTACGTAGACCTTTGGAGGAGGTATCCCTGCCGCGATGGAGAGGCCCTCAGCGACGTTGTTGAGGTAGATGAACTCATTGCCCTCGGCTGGGCGGGCGTTCGTTGATGAGAGAACAATCTGGTCCGCATACTTGTAGCTGCCCCAAGCATAGATGGGTATCAGGATTAGGCTGATTGGGAGGACGAAGATGATCGATTCGGGTGCGAGTATGTATGCGAAGGCGTAGACGAGAGCGAAGAGAAAAAGAGACACCACTATGGCTAGGAGGAGGCTGTCCCTCCGGTTCCTCCTCTGCTCCTCGAAGAAGGTGCGCCGCCCCATCAGAACTGTACCTTCGGTACTTGCCTCTCGCCCTCAGGGATGTTCAGGAACTCATGCTTGCTCCGGCCGCCCGCGAACCACATGCCGGGTACCGTGGTGATGAGGTTGTTGAAGTTCAGCACTGTGGTGTTGTAGAATTGGCGCGAGTAGGCGATCTTGTCCTCGATCCCCTGCAGCTGCTCCTGTAGTAGCCTGAAGTTCTCGTTAGCCTTCAACAGGGGATAGGCCTCGGCGACGGCGAATAGCTGACGGAGGGTGGATGATAACATGTCACTGGCACCCATCCTCTCCTGAGGCGAGCCGCTGATCATACCGGCTCTAGCGGCAGCGACTTTCTCGAATATCTCCTTCTCGTGAGAGGCGTATCCCTTAACCGTCTCCACGAGGTTGGGAACCAGATCGTATCGCTTTTTGAGCTGGACATCGATCTGGCTCCACGCCTCGTCGATCTGGTTCTCGGATTGCCTTATCCTGTTGTAGTACGTGAAGTAGAGCCCTACGAGTATTAGGGCGATGACTACGACTGCCCCTATCGCTAATAGTTCCATTGTTTTCTCCCCTTGAAACTGAATAATACGACCCTAAAAAGTTATTGAATATAATCTAAATAGTGGCTTCCTAGACGTGGTAGATGAGACGTGGTTTGTCGGTCATGAAGACGTCTTCACCTGTTCTGGCTTCTTCCTCCCGGGAAGAGTCTCCTCCCCGAATAAGAAGATGAAAGCGACGGCGATGAAGATTATCCCACTCATTACATAGAAGGGTATGGACAGGCCGAAGCCATCGGCGATGAAACCAAGGAGAATGGGGCCAAATAGGCTGCCAATGTCGCCAAAGAAACGGAATATTCCCATACTTATGCCATGAGGCTCTCCGATCGTCGCATCGGTTGCCATAGCGAGGGGCGCCTGCTGAATGCCACCTGTACCCATACCCATGATAAGGGAAACTCCGCAGAGGAGGAGGAACGATGTGAACTGGGGAAAGAGAACCATCGAAAATCCGGAGATTACGAGGCTAACAACGATCACCGGTTTTCTACCGATTAAGTCGATTCCGTAGCCTATTGGAATGGTAAGCAACAGGTTGGCGAGGGTAGCAGCACTGAGTATTATGCCAATTTCGGCTGGGGATAGACCCGCCACATCGGCAATGTAGATGGGCAAGATATCCTGCCTTATACCGGAGCCAATAAAGAAAGCTATAGCACTCGCGATGGAGGCGAAGAGGAAGCCCCTGTTCTTCATGAGTCTGATAGTAAGGTCCTTGGGGAATGTGAATTCGCCTCCATGAGCGTTCCCGCTTTTTGTCTCCCTGATGAACAGGTAGGTGAGAATTAAACTCACAACGGCTGTCGCGGCATAGAAGTAGAAATTGGCTTTTTCCCCATACCAGGTAGCGACGAAACCGCCTATTGTTGGCCCTGCAGCCATACCTATAGTCTGAAAACTTTGAAAATATCCTAGGACCCGTCCTCGCTCCTCCGGTTTTAGTATATCAGCGAGGAGGGTGGTCCGGCTCGTCATCCACATACTAGCTCCAATCCCCTGAACGAATCGGTAAAACAGGAAGAGCCAGAAGTTGTCGGCGGTGGCGTTCAAGAAGGCGGTGATTGCGATGAGAGCGGTTCCGATGATCATGAGGGGCCTACGGCCAATCATGTCGGCAAGTAACCCTGAGGGGAAGTCCATAACGAGACGCCCCAAGCTCAAGACGGTGATTGCCATTCCTGCTAAGAAGATGCTAACGCCGAAGGACTGTGCATAGATCGCCAACACGGGGGAGATGATCCCCATCCCGACGAAGATGAAGAAAGAGGGGACATAGATCGATAGTATGTCGCTAGTCCTGGATCGCTCGGACAAGTTCTAGCCTCTATCTATTCCTACGCAGAACCGCTCATAACGATTTAAGTTTGACTGAGTACTACGCCGTCCTTATTGAAACGAGTCTTGATAATCTCCTTGGCGAAAATAGCGACCATGAGTGCGCTGAATATGAGTAGGCCATCCATGACCCAGAATGGTGTATGCAGATCGGTCGCATCGGCGATAGCGCTGAGTGCAATGGGCCCGATCATGGAACCAAGGTCCCCCATGAGCCGGTAGACGCCCATGGCTAAGCCACGCCTCTCATTGTACGATGCATCGGTGGCGAGAGCGAGGGGTGCCTGACCGGCTCCGCCGGAGGCGAGGCCCATTATGACCGCAGCGAAAGCGAGTCCCCAATAGTCGCCAGCGAGTATGAATCCAATGTCAGCTCCTGCCATGATCAAGATATTCCATATGATCACCGGCTTTCTACCTAGGAGATCTATCGCGTAACCTATGGGGACTGTGATAAGGAGATTGGTAATGGTGGCGAAGCCGAGGATGGTGCCGATAGCCGCGGGGTCCATCCCTAGTTGGTTAGCGGCGTAGATGGGCAGTATATCGGTGCGTATCCCAGATCTCTGGAAGAAGACGACGAATGTGGCTAGGCACGCCATCGAGTAAGTTTGGTTCTTGAGGAGTCTCACGACATCGCTTAGTTTGAAGAAATGCTCCCCTTCCACTCGCTTCCTTGTGAGACCTTTGGGTTCGTAGATGAGGAAATAGGTGAGTAGGACGCAGAGGAGACCTGTCGCTGTGTAGGCGTAGAATGGAGCTGAGATGCCCCATGCCTCGGCTACGAAGCCACCTATGACTGGGCCTGCGCTCGACCCTATGAGCATGAAGGCTTGAAAGTAGCCCATGATGCGCCCTCTCTCCTCTGGTTTCAGTATGTCTGCGAGTAGTGTTTGCCTGCTCGTCATCCACATACCGCTTCCCACGCCTTCAAGAAACCTGTAGACGAGGTATAGGGCGAAGTTCTCAGCTGACGCGTTCAGAAAGGCTGTGACCATGACGAGGACGGAGCCAACGATCATGATGGGGCGTCGCCCGATCTTGTCGGCGGCGATGCCAGCAGGGATGTCAGAGACGAAACGGCCAAAGGCGTGGGCCGTTATGGCGAGACTCGCCACAGCAAGACTCACCCCGAAGCTAGTCGCATAGAGACTTATGATGGGGCTGACGATACTCATCCCCATCATATTGAAGAAACTGGGGACGTAGATGCTCAGGATGTCGTTTGTGATGGATCGTCTCTGCGACTGTACCTCAGCCGTGGTGGTCCCCTGTATTTAGGGAGTAGGGTAGCTACAAGGCGTTAAGGTTTACTAGCGTATCCTATCCGCTTCAGGGTCCTTAGGGCTCGAAGGGTTATCCACTTCGATGGTCTTCCCTTCTCCTCGATGTCGACCCACATCTTACCGTTGAACGTGTTCTCGAGCAGCCACCTCCCGTCCAGTTGTTGTGAGCTTAGCACGATGTCAACCGCGGGCTGCATCCTACCGTCACGGTATCCGAGACGCGTTAATGTATCGAGGACTTCGAGGACGTCGGACTGGTAGAAGAGGGGGAAGCCGAACCTTTTCCAGCCCGCCTTGTCCTTACGTGTGCCATCGGGGTTTCGAAGGTAACGGTAGACGCCGTTCTCCAGTATTGTCTCAACTTCACGTTCTATGATGGCCTTTATCTCGCCTCTCCTCTCCTGCGGTGGGATCATGGAGAGGGCACGGAGCATCTTAACGGCGCCCATGTAGCAGTTCTTGGGGTAGACCGCGGCGGGGTTTATGGGGTAGCTGCGGCATCTCCACCCCGCATTTTCGCCGTCGTGGTAGGAAATAATGAAATCTAGTAAAAGCTGCGTCCTCGGGTCAGCTAAGTGGCCGAAGTGGATCAGGTAATGGAGTATGTTGCCGTCGATGCAGCAGCCATCCTTTACGGAGCTCGCCTTTCCTTTCTCTGTTGCAGGGAGGTTGATGAGGAAATGGCCCGAGTTGCGTTGAAACTTGAATATGTGCTCGACACCCCGCTCTATTGCGGGTGTCCTCTTCGCCCCCAGTTCAGCTAGGATTAGAAGGGAGTGCGTCGTCGCGGTGTACTTAGGGAGATACATGTCTTTCTCATCCACCCACCAGCCCCCCGGTTTCTGCGCGGCGAGGATCGCCCTCACCTGCGGGGATTCCATTAACTCATCCTGAGCAGCTATGACCTCAGCATTTCCTGCCCCCTTATCCTCAAGATCTCTGAGAGCCCAATACCTCACGCTGGGATCCCTTGGCTCAAGTAGCCACTTTTTTAGCTCCATTCAGGATTCCACGAACTAGAATCCGCGTGTGAAGGTTAAGGATTTAGGGTAGCCGAACTAGGGATAGAAAAGTCTCGCGGCTGAAGGCTGCTATGAGAGATCATCTTTTTGCCTTCAATTAGGGCTCGAGTCTGAAGTGGATGACCTTCTTACCCTTCTTTGCGTCCTCGAGGCGAAGCTCAACCAGATGGCCGATTTCCCTCGTCGACTTCACGTGGGTGCCAAAGCAGAAAGTAGATGCATATGCTCCTATGTCGACGATGCGTAGACGATCCACGCTCCGTGGTATCTTCTTAAGAAACAGGATCTTCCGTGGGTCACCGGAGGCGTCTATCCTAGCCCTGTCCTCGTAGTGGATTCGGACGAGGACGTTCTTGTCGACGACTTCGTCGAATCTGCGCTCGACGCCTCGGATCTGCTCCTCGGTGAGGGTCGAGGGCTGGTACTCTAGCCTCTCGAGATCGCTGAAGATCTTAGGGGGTTCCCCGAGGGCCTCGATAAGCCCAGTTATTAGGTGCTCCGCAGAGTGGCGCCGCATATTCCAGCTTCGGGTTGGCCAGTCTACCACGCCGTGAACAGCTGATCCCATAGGAATGTCCGAGTCTAAGTAGTGAAATATCTCGAGTCCCCTTTTCATAACCTTTAAGACAATTACATTAATTCCATCGTGTCTGAGGAAGCCGATGTCATTTGGCTGCCCTCCTGAGTCAGGGTAAAAGGATGTCCTATCGAGTACAACGAATCTTGGACCAGACTTTACGACGGTCGCATCGAACTCTGTCAGATGGCTGTCATCGACGTAGAGGGGGACGCTATTAGAGCTCACGCCTCAGTAGATTGCTGAACCCGCGAATCAGCTTTACGCCGAGGGCAGTGAATCACTTGGCTCTCTTCTTCCGTGCGTATAACTGGATCTGGGGTATGACGGAGCTGATCAGCTTGTTCTCAGCCTTGTTCAGGTGTTCCTGCAACGTCGTCCTCGGGACCTTTATCCGGTCAGCGATGCTCTGCACGTTGACTCTCCTCGGTGTCTGGTAGTAGCCACAATTATACGCCACTGATATTGCGTCTACTTGCCGATCCGTGAGCTTATTCATCAGGGAGCTAAGTGTAATCAGGGTGTCGGATACCATCCCGTTGAAAGGCACTTTCTCCTTCACCTCGAACTCGAAGCCGTGCCCGCTCAGCCTGTCGAATAGTTCTGATAGTGCCTCGTGACGGAAGGCGATGAGACGGCTGTGTTCATAGCCCCCTGCGCAGTAGATGGGCATTATGTTGAGTATCTCCAGCTCCTGTATGTTGTCGTGGACAGTGGTCTCCTTAGTACAGATACAGTTCTGCGTCATCATCCTCGCGTTCGTTGAGATCTCTGCCTCGTCAAGTATCTTGTAGATACCCCGGAACTCGTCGAGGGCAGCGCGTAGCTCAGCGGGGTTGTCTGACTCAAGTTCATGGACGTCTTGAATGAAGTTGCACCAGGTCCAGATCCTAAGGGAGGGAAACTTCTCGGTGAGACGATCTATTTGGTTACCAATATGGGTCTTCAGCTGGACCTCGAAGGCTGGCATGGGTATCACTCAGATGGCGGGGCTACTTCGCCTTTTCTAGGTTCGCCCGCCACGATTCAACGTCGCCGTTGAGGCTGCTCCACCTCGTTTCCAGTTTCACGCAAGGATAATCACCACACCTGCTGCATATCTCGGCGCTTTTCGCCTGAGCGCAAACCCTCACCGGGCACGAAAGGCAGCCAATGGAGGTTCTGTTACTGGTACAACCTTCGCACCTCATGTTCTCCGCCGTCCACTTGCTCCCCTCACCGCCCCACTTGATGGCGAGCTCTTTGAGCTTCTTCAAGTCGTTCACTAGCGTCGCCTTGTAGGCGGCGCAGTTACCACAATTCAGTCCGCATGCACCAATATTATGCATGGTTTACATATGAGGTAGTGCCGGAATAAGGGTTGTACCGGCAATTGACGGACCTAGATTGGGATGAACTTCTGGATGCGCTGCCCATCTAGGACCTCCCCCACGTAGAGGGCGCCGTGGCTGTCCTTCCAAAGGCAGTGGGGAGCAACGAACTTGCCGGGGGCGAAGCTCTTCTCTCCGCCGATGCGGGCGAGGACCTCCCCCCTCTTGTTGAGGATGCTCACTCTGTGTGTAAGCTCTGCGACGTAGACTCTGCCGCGTCTGTCGAAGTAGATGTCGCAGGGTCTGAGGAGGTTGCCCCACTCCTCGATGTATTCGCCTTCGGGAGTGAATATCTGGACTCTGCTGTTCTGACGGTCAGCAACGTAGATCCTTTTCTCATCGGCCCAGACGCCGTGTGGGAGGTTAAACTGCCCTGAACCAGTTCCAGGTTCACCCCAACTCCTTAGCAGCTCACCGTCGGGAGTGAAGTGGTGGACGCTGCTGTTGCCATAGCCGTCGCTTACGTAGAGGTCACCGTTGGGGGCCTTTGCAACGTCGGTTGGCTTGTTGAAGGGTTTTCCCGGAGGTGCGGGTTTATTTTTTGTGCCTAAGGTGAAGACGAGTTCGCCATCTTTTGCGAACTTGCGCACCGTGTGATCCCCGTTGTCGACGCAATAGAAGCTGTCCTCGGCATCTATGTACGCGCCATGGGCATTGGCGAAGATCCCTTCCCCCCAGCTCTCTATGAACTCCCCCTCACGGCTGAGTACTATTATGGGGTGCTCACCTCGGCAGAGAATAAGGACTCTGTCCTTGGAGTCTACCGCGACCCCAGCGACCTGTGTGTAGACCCATCCCCTTGGTAGCTTCCCCCAGCCCTCAAGGACCTCGTAATCTAGGCCCTGCTTAATCATTAGTATCAGGGTTATAGGGGGTTCGGGCTACTTTATTCCTGCGCTTCGAGGGCTATTCTTCGAGGGGGGAGATGTCTTAGATTGGGTAGCTCTCTGACTTATCGCATCTATAGTTCGGACTCATCGTACGCTCGCGTTATCCCGAGAGTCTGGTTATTTTTTAACTGATTTATTCTCCGCTGGAAACGAGTGAGAAAGACGCATCGCTCCAGCGTTTCTTGAGTCTTGTAAATAGTAGACTGGAGGCCACAAGTCCAAACATCGATGCTGATGCAATCATCCACGTGGCTAAACCAGTCTTAAATGGAAGTAATATGGTCCCTACCTCAATAAAGGTGAGAGGGGGAATTACCATCAAGGTGAATTTTATGATGGTCTTTGCTCCGAAGAATAACGTATTTGTCCAGAGTCCGGTGAGGTAAGCAGTAACTGCAACTACGTAGATAGAGGTGCAGGCTGCTACGAGGAGGCTTTGAGGAATGAGGTAAACCTCACCCTTTAACAAGCCGATTAGTATTACGTAGCCCGCTGTTACTCCAGAGGTTAGGATGAAGTAAATCACTAGCTTCGCTTTGATTAAGGAATCCACTCCTAAGGGCATCACATTCAGGTACTCATTGTTTTCAATGCTTGTGAGACTGCTGTAAGTCATTACTCCCATGAAGCCAACAAATGCGCTGAAGAAGACTACGTTGAAGTTGATAGGAATCCCGAAACCGTAATCGAACAGCCAGCTGATGAAAACTATAGCTAGGAGATTTAGTGTGTAGCCGCCGACCGCGGGTAACATGTTGCCGCTACGTGTGAGTTCAAGCCATTCCTTTGCTACAAGTGGTCTAAGCTCTCCAATTACTTTGAGGCGTGCGTTTATTTTTAGTAGGGAGTTGTTGAACTTTGTTTGCTTTATCTCGTAACTTTCTTTCATTAATAGGGAACCCGTCGCCGCTAGTCCAATTGATAGAATTACCGACAATATCGGCCAAATGAGCGAGCGATCAGCCCAATACGCAAGGGGGAGAAGGACATATTGAGGTTGCAGGATATTCAGTGGATAAACCAACAAAGCTGTAGCAATTATGAAGATGTAAGCCAATGCTCCGAATATCCTAGATCTTGTTGAGGCTGCTGAGCTTACGAAGCTTAGTCCCATTCCGATCATGAAGGCCAAGAATGCTGTTACACCAAGTCGAAGAATACCAAAGGCGGTTACGCCTACGTATGGAGCAACGATGCTGATTCCGAGAATCATTGGCACATAGGTGTATACTAGGTAGAAGAGAGAGTCCTTTATGAAGAATATCGCCATTACCTTCTTGACGCTAATCGGGTAAATTTGTGGAAGCTTTAAAAGCATATTGACCTGGCCGAGGCGCCGGGTCATTATTTGCTCCCCCATTGATCCGAATCCACCAATGTAAAAACCGTAGATTAGGGATGCAACGTGTAACATTAGAAGCATTGTTGATTGGTTTAGATTTCTGGCAATTAGTGGGGTTATGAATGCGCAGGTAGCTGTCATGAGAAAAATTATGAATGGAAAAAAGGCCGAGCCTAAGCCACCGACTAATGACCTATGTAGCCTAAACTCCTCTTTTATCATGTCGATTAGGAGTTGTTTGTCGATATCAGGGAAGATGCGCATTTTCATTCTTCACCGTGCGTATGAAGATCTCCTCTAGGTCTTCTCCTTCTTGGGATCTAAGCTCGTCGATGCTACCCTGAGCGACGATGCTTCCCTTGTCGATGACAGCTACTCGGCTGCAGAGTTTCTCCGCTATCTCAAGTATGTGGGTGCACATGAAGATGGTTCGCCCCTCTTCTACGAGGCTTTTCAGATATCCTCTGAGGCGGCGTTGATAGATGGGGTCTAGATTGATGAAGGCCTCGTCGAGAAAGAGAAGCGATGGTTCATGTATGAATGCTGAAGTCAGCATAAGCTTCTGTCTCTGCCCCTTCGAAAGGTCTCGACAGAGTACGTCGCTTTTCTCCTGAAGATCAAAGAAATCAAGCCATCTGTCGACCCTTTCGTTTACATTATTTAGATTTCTCAATAAACAGGATAGTTCTAGAGCTTCTCTTGCTGTGAGAAAAGTCGGTGGTGATTCTGCTTCCGGAACTATTCCAACGCTTCTCTTAATCGAGATCGGATCTGAGATTGAGTAACCGGCGGTCCTGACTTCACCAGAGTCTGCAGAGAGTTGTCCAGTTAGGATTCTTAGGAGGGTAGTCTTACCGGCTCCGTTCGAGCCGAATAAGCCAAAGAACTCTCCTTTGGAGACGTTAAGCGATATATTGTTAAGGACGGTTAAGTTGCCAAACCTTTTTGAGAGGTGTGTTGCTTCAATGCTTGACAACGTCTTAGGCTCCAGATTTAATTAAAACCATCTGGGAGGCATTGTTAAAGCAATTATGTATCAATAATATAGTCATCAAATACTGATTTTCAGAAGTATGAGATCAATGTCTCGAGTGTCTGGGTGATTGATTTTAAGCAACGATCAACCATTAGGAATCGATCGAATTGGAAGTTGCTGCCGTGGAGAGGAAGAAGGTAAAGAAGCCGAAGAGGTACCTCGAGAAGAGGATACTCAAGAGGGGCTTCCCCAAGAATCAGGGGAAGAGAAGGTGAGTAAAGCCACCATCTTGTTCTGCGTCAACTCGAACTCTTGTCGAAACCTGGGATAATCATACACGCGCGCGCTCGGAGAACTCAGTGCAAGACTGATTCCTCAGCGCTTCGTCGCCTTGATGCTGTACATGAGAGGGACTGGGTCTCCTGGAAGTCTCCAGTAGCCCTCAGGGTCTTTCTCTAGGAACTTGAACTGGTCCTCATCGACAGTGAAGGGGTACTCTCGGAGCACCTCGATGGTGAGGCCTGCGTCGATTAGGGCAGTGACAACGGTACCCAATGGGTGCGCCCAGCCATACTCATCAGTGTTCTTTAACTTCAAGCCACCCGAGGCGTAAGCTTCCTCGCTGATGTAGTGGTCGGGCTCCGTCTTATGCCAGTAATCGTATTTTATTGCTAGTTGTGTAGGGTGGTCGTCGTCGAATATCCAGACGAAGGGGTGAAACTCGGCGACGAAGAAGGTACCACCCGGTTTCAGATACCTCGCCATGATGCGCGCCCACTCATCAATATCGTTGAGCCACATGAGGACACCGTAACTCGTGTAGACGATGTCAAACTCCTTGTCGAGATATTGGGGAAGGTCGTAGAGGTTACAGTTGATGAACTCTGACTCGAGCCCCGCCTCATGTGCGAGGAGTCGCGCCATCTCAATCGCCTTGTCACTGAAGTCAACCCCTGTCACCTTCGCTCCCCTACGCGCCCAGCTAAGGGTATCCATGCCAAAGTAACACTGCAGGTGGAGGAGGGTCTTCCCCTCAACGTCGGGGAAGGCCTCAAGCTCAGGGGCGTGTAAGCTACTCTTTCCGCCTAGGAAACCATTAACGTCGTAGCCACCTGACTCGGCGTGAATACCGACGAGTTCGTTCCAACGCCTTTTGTTGGCTTCGTAGTAGACCTTCACGAATCCTTCTTAACATAAGGGTTGAAAAGAGTTATCGAAAAAAGGGGTGATTCACCCAATAATTATGCGCCGCATGGAGAGAGAACTACACTTCGTGGGTGAGGTTATAATTATATTCAACTAATGTGAAGTACCTGAAAAGCCATGCCCATCATACTCGTTCGTCACGGGGAGTCGGAGAGCAACGTCAGCGACCTGACGGGGGGCTGGACTGATACCTCACTGACCGGGTTGGGTTTCAGGCAGGCCGAGGCGACGGCGCGTAGACTGAAGGGGATGTTAGCTGATCAGACTTGCAGGATTGTCTCCAGCGACCTGAGGAGGGCGATGCAGACCGCCGAGGTAATAGGATACGCCCTGGGCGTTGAGCCGACCCCTGAGCCCGGGCTGAGGGAGATAAACAACGGCGCAGCGACAGGTAAGACTAGGGAGGAGGTGAAGCATCTTTTCAACAAGCCAACTAGACCCCTCATCGAATGGGTATCCTATCCTGGTGCGGAGAACTGGATGCAGCTACATAGGCGAGTCGCCGCTGCCATGGACAGGATATACAAAGATATTGAGGAAAACCTCATCCTAGTCGGCCATGGCGGGAGCTTGCACCACGTCATCTTCTGGTGGCTGAAGCTGCCAACAAACATCATCGAAGACATCAACTTCGGGCTTGACAACGCCTCCATCACGACGCTGTCCCTTTCAGCTCTGGATCAGCGTCTCCTTGAGAGGCTAAACGATACAGGCCACCTGAGGGAGTTGTATTAGTCAGCGTGCGCTACTTGTGGCTACCTCCTCCTCAGCTTCTTATATAGTAAGGCGAAGCCCCCAGCTGCTAGCAGTAGGAGCGCTAACCCGTAGATGCTCCACGATGACTCGACGTTGACCGTCACCCTAATCGACTGCTGGCTCGTTGAAGCCTCATCTGAGACTGCGGTGACCTGTACGAGATAGTCCTGCGCTGCTGTGCCTGATGGTGCGGTCACTGTGAGGATGAACGTCGTCTTCGAGTTTGACTCGAGGGTTGTAACCTTTAGGGGGCTCGCGGTCACCGTCCACCCGTCAGGGTATGTTAGGGAGAGTTCCAAGTTGTTCAGAGGCGAGTACCCGGTATTCGTCAATACTATTGTCTCCGTGAAGGCGGAGCCCGCGTTTGTCTCCTCATATAGTGACTCGACGCTCATGCTTAGGC
>Ga0154708_1026_pt2 | contig 16412 bp, 15 predicted proteins | sample Rifle2008BG13ft_FD_105568 | JGI IMG/M metagenome (GOLD analysis project Ga0154708, IMG submission 105568) | Candidatus Bathyarchaeota archaeon RBG_13_52_12 | reverse complement strand
ATGGCGATCCGTTGACCACTTTGCTTGAGGTCGAGCCCAGCATCCAGGGCTTGTTGCCTTGCCCATTTCCACCTATGATGATTAAATCAAATCCACCGTTGCGGGCTGTTCGGATTATCTGACTGGCTGGAGACTGGTTATTTTCAGCTAATATCTGGTACTTCACAAAAGTCTCCATTAGCCTCTTCTCAGCCCTCAGTAATATCTGGTCTTTGACTCCGTCGGTCGTGTTCCAGTGGACGCTGAGCACGGTGATTGAGCCTTTGTAACTCTTTGCTAGATCGATGCCCTCAAAGAGTGCCTGGTCAGCTGGAGCAGAACCATCATAGGCCACTAGGATCTTCATGTACTGCTTCAAGCTAAACGCGACCTAATGAGGAGTGATAAGATGATTTCCCTTAAAATGCCTATTGGATGGTACAAAAGAAAAAAGGGCTTATCCGTTTGCCATCTGGAAGTTGAGTAACAGCCTCAAAGGATCAGTATAACCTAATGTGAGAATAAAAGGAGTACAATCTTTTTTACAGGTTTCGATCACCCAATAAGTGAAGCGTAAACATATGAAGCTCAGCGTATGGGAGAACGGTCAGCTAATAGACGCTGCCTTTGATGAGCTTAAGGCACTTTTCAATAGACCAACTTGGATTAATGTGAATGACCCCTCGCTCGAAGATCTAAGTCACATGTCTGAGGTCCTTGGGATGCATCTGATTGAGAATCTCCGTTCTAATTATCCGCACTCTGACTCGTATAGGCAGTACACGAAGATCTTCTCTTGGTACCTAACTCCGTCGCGAGATAGTAAGGAGTTCTCGTTCTTCCGTAGTCCTGTAGTAATTTTGACGAATAAAATCGGGGTCATCACCTTCTCGAGTACAATGTCGGGTGTCGAGGGGAGGATAGCTGAGAAGCTGGAGTCAAAGGATCTCTCAGGGCTCTCTGTACCCGCCAGAGTCACATATATAGTGTTGTTACACATGCTGGAGGCCTATGAGCAGCACGTCGAAGAGTTCGAAAGGTACACGGACAGGTTAGAGATTGCTATTCCCCCCTGGCCGAAGAGGTTTTACGCCGAGGCATTTCACGTCAGAAGAGATGTTAGTAACCTTCTCCGGATTCTAAGGCATTTCAGGATTATGGTCGAATCCTTGACCCGGGAGAGTTCTTACAAGCCTTTTAATGAGGAGGAGGAGCTGCGCATGATTGATTCGGTCTATGACAGAGCAGTCGGCATAGAAGAAATGGCCGAGATGACGCTTGAGACTATAAGAGATATGATCAGTTTGCACATGGACACTCTATCTCATGATATGAATATGGCGATGAGGCTAATGGCTGCTATAACAGCCATTGTTGCTCTCCCATCCGTGATCGGCTCCCTGTTCGGGATGAACCTTATTGGCAATCCCTGGCCATGGGAGTTATGGCAAGTCAGCATTGTCGCATTATCATTAGCGCTAGTCTTGATGGTCTACTTCATAGTAAAAGGATGGTTGTCAGATGTTGATTAAAAACTAAAGACCGAGTATGCGCGTGTATGTGCGTAGATGCTTGGAGCAGCTATGCAAGATTAGAAGCATCGACGGTGAATAACTCGTAGAAGCCATCGAGGCCCAAAATTAGGCAATATGAGGCATAATTACCTCAATTTGACTTATTTTGAAAAATAATGGTTAATATTGCCTAAAATTACTGATCAACCCAGAATAATGGTTAGAATCAATACGATTATATGTATGATAGTTCAAACGCGCGCGCCGCGCCGTTTTGGGTTAGAAATACTACCAGTTATAATCAGATCATATATCATAACGACGTGTTATACGTGAAGAATCTGACATTGCCTTATGATGGTAGAATAATTCGTAGAGGTTCTACTCAGCAACTTGTAGCGCGTGCGTAGAAGGATCTAGCTATTCGTATTGGTTTATAGAGACTATGCGCGCATGCACGCTCATCTTTATAAGCAGAAGCGTTAAATTAATTTTTCAGAAGAGATTACTTGAATGCAATTAGACCAAAGAGCGTAGTGGTATGGATATGATTGGCGTATTGAAATATCCGCTTGCCTTAATGCTCTTCTTAAGTGCGTTTGCTTTAGCCGGTGACATGGTATCCGTTAACGTAGGGCCAATAGAATACAAAGAAGCCCTTACGTTCGATTACATCAATGGGGAGATCCCGATAAATAGCGTCTCATACCATTTTGACACAGAGATCAACGAAAATCTGCTCATAATAAGAGTACCTCAGGGTTGGAGCTATGTACAAAGTCCCCAAGAAATAATTTTCAGTGGCGATCAACTTCCAAATAACAAGTTTATTGTAGATGTTTCACTGAAGCAGTACGTTGAACCGGGAAAAAAAATCTTCACAGCCACAGCTACAACTGGAAAAGAGCCGATATCTACCAGAGGTACTTTAACCATTCCAGAAACACCCCTCCTAAAAATATGCTATTTGGTTTCTATCTACAGAATACCAATTCTAGGGAGCACATTTACCTTACTAGCAATTTCTTCTTTTCTCATAATATTCTTCCCAAAGTCACCATTAGTAAATGCGCAAAAAAAATTGGAAGAAACAGTTTTTGAGCTTCAATCAAAAAACTTTGATAATTCTGTTCATAAAATAGATTCAGCAATTAAATCAATCGAAGAAGCTAAATCTTCAGAAAAATTTCAAATCGGGCTATCGGAAGAACTTCGTACGCGCACGTTAGAAGAATTGAATTTTATGTCAAAAGACCTGGAAATATTGAAACAAGACCTTCTAAAAGTTAAAGACAACAAAATAATTGAACTACTACCATTTATAGCCTATATTTCTGGCATAAAATGTGTCTTAGGACAATTTCTAAAAATAAAAGATTATAAAAAAAATACGTCTGAAGAGTTGAATGATGAGGGAGAATCGAGCAAAATCTATTGTGTAGCTTATATTTCAAAGCAACTTGGTGCTGGCAGCTTGGAAGAAGTCGTTTACAATATTAGATCTTCAAGTAGCGACCTATGGTTTTATTGGCCACCTGAGGATTATGAACCTATTAAAATCGTCCTAAAAAACGATAAAATCGAATCAGCATTGTATAGATGGCATTGGCAACATATTCGTATAAGTAATCCCTATTTGGATGAAAAATCTAGAATTCATGCATTTTTCATTCCTTATTTTAATACACCTATGATCAGAAGGTCAAAAGAAGATATAGTTTTTTCAATTTTTATTGATTGTTTTAAAGCAATTCCTCAAAGTTATGAAGTCACATACAGGAAACCAATCCCAGAATATAGTATAGGCAAAGGAACCAAGTTTAAACATCCCCCAACGGTCGAATATTCTGGATGGCCAGAATGAAACTGATGCATTTGCGCGCGCATTTACAGACATCTATTTTCGGTTCTCAAAGAATGAGATTATGATCATGATGAAGAACCAAGTGTGTGTGGGCCATAGTCTTATCCATCCACACACTTGCTTACGATTACAACTAACTAACACTAGCTACTCGCGCGCGTCACGTGGAAGTGAAGCGTGCGCGAAACAGATGACTTATCTGTGTTTATGCGAGTGTCCATACGCTGTTAATAGGGCGATGCATATCATCATCCCGGCTGCCACTGATCCGAGTGGGTATGCCGGTATTCCCCCCGTTGATCCCGCTTCGGTCGACGTGAATACTATTGTTAGCTGGTGGTTCGCGTTCATCTTCACGGTGTAGGGGTTGGCGCCGCCCACGTTGGAACCGTCTAGCTCCCAGTGGTCGAGCTTCCAGCCAGAGGCCGGGGTGGCCGTCACCACGGCGTTTGCGCCTTCGTCGTAGTTGGCTGTGCCTGCGCCGGGATTCGTTGACCCTGTTCCCTTTACCTGGATGTTCAAGGCGTATGTTTTAGCGGTTTTCTGGGTGAAGACCGGCTTCAGCTTGTGGCTCTCGTTCATGTTGACGATGTACGGGTTTGCGCCCCCTATGTTGGCTTCGTCCAACAGCCAGTGGTCCAGCGCCCAGCCCGTCGCCGGGGTGGCTGTAACGGTTACAGTCGTCTTAGTACTGTATGTGTAATTTGCGGTAGTTGGGTTGGTTGAGCCCTGGCCCTCGGGCTTCATAATCGTCAGCGTGTAATTCGCCGCCTGCGGCTCGGTCGATGTGAAGAATGCTTTCAGCTGGTGGCTGGCGTCCATTTTTACGGAGTAGGTTTTATCGCTTCCAATGTTGTTTCCATCTAGGGTCCAGTGATCGAGCTTCCAGCCGGAGTCCGGCGTAGCCGTCACCGTGACGGTGGTCACCGTATAGTATGTGTAGGTTCCGGCGGGTGGCTTAGTGGAGCCTGATCCTTCAGGCTCCTGGATTGTGAGTTGGTAGGTTGCTAGACTGACCCAGCCGCTTGGTCCATGTAGGTTGCAGTTGGCCCGCACTTTGACGGATGAGGGGGAATGATTTCCGAGGTTTATGGTTGCCGTGAAGTCCTCGGTTGCCTGCGGGGTTTGCGTGTACCTCGTTATGGTTCCATCGACGTCGGCTTCGACCCAGTCGACGTAATGATTCTGAGTTGGGCTCTGATGGCTGATGTCTAGGGTGATGAGGAGGTTCGAGGCATCAAACCTTGCGGAGACTTTTACTGATGGAACGTTGGCGTAGGCGGGCCTAACACCGATTAAGGATAGAATCATCAGACAGATCATCAATGCCAATAGAGGCTTGCCCACAGACATTTTCAGACATCGAAAACTGCGCGGCTAGCGTATTAAAATTATGTAAGCGCGTGCGTGACCATGTTCAAATTCAATCTGCGCGCGCATATTCAAGTCCTGATTCGTGCGAGAGAATTTCAGTGTGATATGTTCATGTAAAGTTAAGTAGAACAACCTAGTAGGGGAAGTATAGGTTGGAGCACTCGAAGCTTAACGACTTTCTCTCACTCTACCTGCCGACCTTCTTCGTCTTTCTAGGGATGAACATCGTGACACCAAGCCTTCCCCTCTACGCGAAGAGCTTCGGGGTCTCATATACCCTCGTTAGCTTAGCTGTAAGCATATACGCAGTCGGGAGGCTCATCGCGGACTTGCCAATGGGGATCCTTGCGGACCGCATAGGTGGGCGCCGCCTCACTGTCATGGGTACAGTGCTGTTGGCGTTTGGCGCCTTCTTCAATTTCTTCGCTCCAGATTTTACCTGGTTCTTAGCGCTCCGCTTCATCCAAGGCGTTGGGTCAAGCATGTGGCAGACGGCGCGGACCTCAATACTGGCAGACATGCTGAAACCGGAGGAGAGGGGTCGCATCATGGGATACTTCTCGACCTTCATGCTGCTCGGCTCCTCAATGGGGCCCACGGTTGGCGGCTTCGTCGCAGAGTGGTGGGGGATCCGAGCGCCCTTCCTGGCATACTTCATCGCTGGCCTCGCAAGCACACTGCTCAGCTACTTCTTTCTAATCGAGCCACCTCGTAAGACCCACCTGGAGTCACACGCCTTCAACATCGGCTACATGCGCCACCTGCTCAGCATCCGGGCCTTCGCCATCGCCAGCGTAGCAAGCTTCGCAGGCTTCCTCATGATGACGGGCATCCGCGGATACATGATCAGCCTCTACGCCAGCAGCGTCCTAGGCCTCGACCAGTTGAGCATCGGCACCGTCCTAACCTACGCATCGCTGACGGCTCTACTCCTCACGATGCCGGTCGGTTTCTGCGTGGACTACTTCGGCAGAAAACCGGTCACATGGATCGGCCTCCTGCTATCAGCAGTCTCCTGCATCACCTATCCTTTCACGGGGGACTACATAGCACTCAGCGTCGCCGCCATCTTCATGGGCGTAGCGACGATCGGCTGCCAGCAGGCACCATTCGCGATGGTCACAGATGCGACCGATGGTGAGCCACGTGGAATAAGCATGGGGGTATTCAGGTTCTTCGGCGACATCGCATTCATCCTCGGGCCTCTCCTCATGGGAGTGATCTCTGACATGACCGACCTGAGGACTCCATTCTACTTCATGGCAGGCATCGTGCTCGTGAGCTCAGTAATCACCGCGGTATTCGGCGTAGAGACATATAGTCGACGACAGAAAAAAAACGAACACGCGTTAGTTTCTTGAGGGAATTACGCGCACGAGGTTGTAGCGGTGGAATCAGGGTGTAGAGGCAACAGTTAATAGAACACGTCTGACGAACGGATGAATGAATGGTTTTGCGGTTCGGACTCAACGTGATAAACGCTTATTCCCCCGGCTTCATCTTGGAGCTGGCCGAGTCAGCTGAGAAGGCGGGCTGGGAGGGCTTCTTCCTCTGGGACCACATACTCTTCCCGTGGCCGGCTCCGCTGGCGGATCCGTGGGTTGTCCTGGGAGCGATAGCCGCTAAGACGCGCAGAATTAGGATAGGGACCGCGGTGACGCCCCTGCCACGCCGCAGGCCGCATAAGGTTGCGAGGGAGACCGCGACCCTCGACGTGATCACCGGCGGCAGAGCTGTGCTCGGGGTCGGATTAGGCGGGGATGAGGGGGAATTCACCAGATTCGGCGAAGAGGCGAGTACAAGGGCGAGAGCTGAGAAGCTCGACGAGGCCCTCGAGTTGATCACAGCCCTGTGGAGCGGCAGGGAGGTGAACCACAGAGGCGTACACTATGAGGCCTCAGGCGTAACGTTTCTCCCGAAGCCCATACAGGAGCCCCGGATCCCGATCTGGGTTGGGGGGGTGAGCGGCGCTGCCCTGAGAAGGGCGCGCAAATGGGACGGTTGGCTTCCCGTCGGACCCGCATCCGCCGGAGGTTTCCCGGGGACAACGATCCAGGAGCTCCCCGAGATGATCAGGTACATAAACGGGGATCGCATGGGTTCCCCAGCTGAAATCGTCTACACCATGGACGTCCCTGAAGCGGGTGAAAAAAGGAGATCCGATTTGGCCCTCCTCGAGGGGATGGGGGTTGACTGGGTCCTTGACCATATCTATGGGCTCAGGTACAGCCAGGAACAGGCAATCGACTGGGTGAGTAAAGGCCCTCCAAACATGGCATCATCTGTCTGACGGGGAACCGCGTGCGCGATTTCAAGCAACCAAATAACGCAGGCGATTCTCGTCGCGCCTCATATTTTCCCAACGGGAGCAATGTATATTGTGAGTTCTTCTAATCCATCCACCCCGAGAAAGGCATCTACCTTAACCTGGCTATAGGCTCCTATGCCACACGTTCCCGCCCCAATTGATTCACTGGCCAGGTACAGGTTCTGGCACATGTGCCCGGCGTCTATCGCAATTATTTTTGGGGCAATGAGGCTGTATCGCCACTCCATCCTGTAGGGGATAGTAGTCCAAACAAACACAACCGCCGCGTCCTTGATGAATCGCTGATTATTACATGCCTCAGTAATCTTTTCGTCGAGGCCACTCTCACCGCTCATGAATAGTAACCTGTGATCCAAGGGCAGGTACCTGTATAGGCCCGGCTTCACCCCACGGACCCTGTTAATAACAAGGTACGTCTCAAATGAGTGCCTGCACCCCGCTGAGGGCACAGTTCTGAGGTTTCTCACACCATTTGGGTCGAGCACCTGCACTCCCTGCGTTGACCACAGCAGATAGGAGAGCTCCTCGAGAGTAAGCGGGGTTTCCGTGAATCGTCTACGGCTTCTACGCTTGTCGATGACGTCTTTCAGCGGTGTGACCCCTACGGTGATTTTCGCGGGAGGCACCAATTCGACGAGTTCGGCGTCTCTCGGGTAAGGCTTCTGGGGTGGAGGCGCGGGTACGCCTTTTTTCTGGTCGGTCTCCCATTTTCCGAATTCGCTCCAATGATCTGATCGGAGAATGCTCCTGGCTTCTTTGACGTTGGTCATGACTTTCTCAGCTCTAACGTGAGGATAAAAGCGTATTCACAGAGCTACTCACGCTCGCATTGATGCGCGCGACGAGATGCGATGCGAGAACTAGGCGTTAGCACCTGCGGCGTCCTGGGAGTGAATAAGATTAATCATAGCTGAGCCGCAGTAATGTCCGAGTCGCCTTGGAGCTACCAGAGATCATCCTCCTAAGCCAAGACATGAACAGAGAGCTGAAGGGCAAAAGGATCAGCGAGCTGGATGTGGAGAACGTCAAGTGCCTGAACCAGCCCCTCGACGCCGTCAGAGACGAGACAATCGGCAGGAGGATCCTGGGCGCTAGGCCTAGAGGGAAATGGGTCTTCATCGAGCTCGAGGGAGACAACAACCTCCTCTACAACACAGGCATGGGGGCGAACACCATCTACTACCCCGCAGGTACCCCCCCAGTGGAGAAGAGGCACATAAGGGTCGGGCTAGGCGACGGCTCGGGCTTCACCTCACAGGTCTGGTGGTTCTGCTACCTCCACCTCGTCAAGACGGGCAGCCTCGGGGAACACAAGATGACGAACCAGCTGGGCCCCACACCCATGGAGGATGCCTTCACGCCAGAGTACCTGGGAAGCATACTAAAGGGCAGGGGAGCCGTGAAAAACACCCTGCTTGATCAAAGAAAGGTAGCGGGCATAGGAAACGTCTACATCCACGACCCCCTCTTCCTAGCCGGCGTACACCCGCTCAGAGCCGCCAACACGGTAACCGGCGAGGAGGCGCACAGGCTACACGCGAGCATCGCAGCGATACTCAAGGAGAGCATCTCGATGGGGGGACTGGCCTACGAGGTGAACTTCTACGGGGTCAAGGGAGGCTACGGGAAGCCACAGTACAGGGTGGCGTACAAGGAGGGCGAGCCATGCCCAGCATGCGGCGTGGCGATACAGAAGATCAAGACGGGCTCAACAAGCAGCTATGTATGTCCACGCTGCCAGCCGCGGTGAGAACACCAGCGCACGTGCGGTTTAATCAGTCCTTAACGACGTTACCGTAGGTCTCCTTCGTCCGTAGTAATAGGATAGTGAATGTTAGTGAAGCGATCCCTATGCTGATCAAGTTGGGGATGAAAAAATTCCCTGTTCGATCCACTATGCTGCCGTAAATGGGAGTCATGGAGCTCGAGAATGTGATGCTTAATCCGTTGAGAAGGCCAAGTCCGATAGTCGCTTTCCTGGCTGGGAGTACCTCTCCAACCATGCTGAAAAAGAGGACCCAGCTGCTGGTCCCGATCCCCATCAGCGCCCAGAGCCCCGCGTATACTGCCACGGGGAGGCCTGCGGGTGTTAAAACGAGCGTGATCAAGGAGATCAGGTAGAGCCCAAAGAAGAATATTAGGGGGGTCTTCCTTTTCCTAAGTCTGTCACTGATAACACCCATAACTAGGCATCCAAGGAAACTAGCTACAGTGCCAAGGCTTGTAACCACCCCCGCTTCAAAATAAACTAGCTTCTTGGCCTCGATGAAGAACTGACTGCCCCATGAAAAGAGAACATAGTTGAAGGCTAGAAGTATGTAGGTAGCCAACATGGGCTGAAAACGCTTGTCAGCAAGTGTATCCCTGAATGATCCAACAATATCTCTCCTCTCCCTCCTAACAAAGGCTACAGGCTGGGGAGAGTCTCTCAGAACAACGATGTTTATCACCCAATTCACTAAGAGAACAACCAACATTCCCAGATAGAGTTCCCGCCAACTCCCCCAACGCGAGATGGAGAGAGGGAAACCCATGTAACTTGCGAATCCGCCTATCCCCATACTCGCGCTTAGGACGCCAATAGCAGTCGCCTTCTTCTCCGGTGAAAACCAGCGAATAACCAGTGTGACAGCGTTGATGTAGAATACGCTAGTCCCAATACCGATGATTACCTGGGCTAGGAGCAAGAGCTCATACCTATGGCTTAACCAAAAAAGGAGGCTCCCAATGCACGTTAATGCGGTGAACCAGAGAATTGATCTGCGAGGCCCCAGTATATCCGTTAGTACACCAGCGGGGAGCTGCATCAACCCGTAGATCAGGAAGTACCCCGTGATGAGTAGCCCCATGGCTCCGCGGCTTATCTCCAGCTCAGCGATTAGTACAGGTGAGAGAGCCGATGCGGCACTGCGGAGGAAGCTCTCAACGAAGTAAGTCAGACATATAGCCGCCAGTATGGTGAGAGCTAATCTTCCCTGCTTTTCCAAGGTCTCAGACTAGTATAATTAACCTAGATAAAGCTTGTTTGGATGGGCATGAACACGCGCGACTAGTTATTAGAACAGGCTTTCAGCATCAAGATATTTTCTATGCGTATGTTAGATAGTTTTTAGGCGCGCGTATGAATTAGACTTTGGGCTGGTTCTCAGATTTAGCTCTGGACAGCTGAAAGCGCCGGTAAATGTAGTAGATCATAGCGATTATGACTGCGAATGGTCCCAGGGCGACGATGAGGGTGATCATCCCCTCGACCAGCGTGAAGAGGATCTGGGCACCCGTCTTCACGGGGCCGGATAGGTCGAGCTCTGGCATCCACGCTGCCTGCTTGGCCGGGGCCTGGTTGATATAGACGGTGATTGTCGCGAGCTCGACCCGGCTGTTAAGGTAGTTGATCTGACCCGTGAGGCTCTCCACGGCGCCGCGGACCCTGGCGAGCTCCTGCTCAACCGTCAGGACCTCTGCGACGGTCTTGGCGAGCCCAAGGATCTCCTGGAGCCGGGCCTCCTGCCTCTTCACGTTGGTGAGCTGCGCCTGGAGGTCGACGTACTTCTCGGAGACGTCATCCCCGTTGACGTTCCTGCTCTGGACCTTGCCCAGGGTCTCGACCTCGGCTACGGCGTCGATGAAGGCGGCCTGCGGGACGCGGATGGTGATGCTGCCGTCCTCTGCGCCTGTGTAGACGCTTGCGACGTAGCCCTTGTACTTCTGCGTGAGCTGCTGGAGGCCTGTGATCGCCGACTCGACTTTTTCGACCTTGAGGCTGATTGAGGCGGTGTATACCACCATCCTGTTAGAGAAGTCCTCCGCGGTGACCGTGGTGAGTGTTGCCCCTCCTTGGCTTACGGTCTCGGTGGTCCAGATGGACTTGAGTGGGTTCCAAGCTGCGTTGGCGGCTGCCTTAGCTGCTGCCGCTGCTGCGGCGGCGTGTGTCCCCGCGGCGTCTGCGTTGCTTGACGTCGTCACGGTCTGGGTCACAAATGTTCCCTGGGTCGCGACCTTGCTTGGTGAGGAGAAGTAGCCGACTCCGAACGCCGATGCCAGGATGACGATCGCCACTATCGCTAACGTGGTTCTCTTCGACGTTCCAGCTACCCCCGGTATCATTCCGCCCGTGTTGATCCTCTCGTAAATTGGTTATAGTCTGTTACGCATATAATACTAGAGTTTCGAACAGCTGATCGGGTGCTGTTTAGAATAATTCGTTCAAGCGCGTGTATGCTTCATTAGAGTCCTGAGACGAGATCATTGAATCCCTGGTCGTGTTCTTCTCAGGAGGCGGAAAGATGATAAAGGCGTCCATAGCCATCGCTGAGCTTGGAAGCGAAGCCGCGCGATTAGAGCGGATAATGGGTAATCCGCACATTTTAAAATATTGCTTTAAACAAATCGAAGGTAATCAGTCGAGGTGTGGCTTTGAGGGTCGTATTCGTCGAACCACCGAAGGAATACTGGTTCATCATGGGGGAGTACCTCCCACCGCCGACCGCCTGCCTACAACTAGCAGCCTACCTCGAGTCCAAGCACCCGGAGCACGAGATCACCGTCGTCGACTGCCAGGCCGAGAACCTCGACTGGAGCAGGCTGGAGAGGAGGATCGCCGACTTAAAGCCCGACGTAGTAGCTGTCAGCAGCCTCTCAACCTGCAACGCGTACACCGTAGCCAGGGCCATGGAGACGGCTAAGCGAGCCGCCCCAGACGCGTTAACAATCACAGGCGGCCAGCACTTCACCGCCCTCGCAGAGCCCAGCTTGAGGGAGTACCCAGAGATAGACGCCATCGCCCGCGGCGAGGGCGAGGAGACCCTAGTCGAGTTCGTGGAGGCCGCAGCGTCTGGCCGAGACTTCTCAGATGTAAGGGGGCTGACGTTCCGCCACGGTGAAGAGGTGGTCTCTAGCCCGCCGAGGCCACTGATCCAGGACCTCGACAGCCTCCCGATGCCCGGCTACCACTTCGTCGAGGACCACCTGGACAAGTACAGCTTCAACAAGATGGCCGGGGGGAAGCGCTACGCCATTATCGAGGGGAGCAGAGGCTGCGAGCACGCGTGTACATTCTGCAGCCAGTGCGCCTTCTGGGGTCACCGATGGCGGACAAAGTCTGGGAGGCGCATCGCGGATGAGATGGAGCACTGCAGGGACGAGTACGGTGCCGAGTTCCTCTGGTTGACGGACGACAACTTCACATTCAACCCCCGGTCAAGGGAGCTGGTCGATGAGCTGAACCGGCGGAGGCTCGGCGACGACGTACTATGGTTCGTCCAAGCCAGGGTCGACGACGTCGCCGGCAACCCGGAAGCGATTCCGCCGCTGAGGAGGTCTGGGAACCAGTGGGTGCTCCTGGGCGTCGAGAGCGGCGACCCGGGGGCCCTCGCCTCGTGGAGGAAGGGCACGGACCCCGGCCAGGCTGGGAGAGCCGTGAGGGTGTTAGAGGACAACGACATCTTCTCACAGGCTACTATGATCATCGGGGGCAGGAAGGACACAAGCGACTCCATCGAGGGTCTTCGCCGCTACATAGACTCACTCAGCCCGGGGCTCGCCATCTTCATGATACTGACTCCCTTCCCGGGCACGAGGCTCTACGATGAGGCTGCCGGTAATGGGTGGATACGTGACGGCAATTGGGCTCACTATGATATGATCCACGCCGTGATGCCGACGGAGACCCTCAGCGTTGGGGAGGTTCAGCAGGAGCTGTATCAGTGCTATCGGAGCTTCTACGGGAAGTGGGGGAGGAGGATGGAGGGTTTCTTCTCCGGTAACCGCTTCAAGAGGAGCACCTACAGGTATATGGTGAGTCAGAACATTGTAAGGCAGCTGCGCGACCTTTTCTGATATTATAGCTAATAACAGCATGCGCGCGCAACAACGCCAATTATCTACAGTACTCGTCGAAGGCATACTGATCGGTCGGTACATTCCTGCCCTCTACGAGTTTCCCGTCTCTGACTCTGTAGATGTAGCAGTTCTCCGTTTCAATGGTCTTTCCTTCCCTCTCTCCGGTAAGCTTCCCTAGTACGAAGACATACTCTGCATCTGCCAGCACGAGTAGAGGCTTAACCTTGAACCCCAACGCTGCGCCAGCGTCTACTATTCTGCTGACGCCCTCGAATCCCTTGTAGACTCCGGCAAACGGTCCTCTACCATGGAGGGTATAGGCGTAGTCTTCAGACACGTATCTGCTAATGGCGTCGCTGTCCCGTGTGTTGAAAGCGTCCAACGCGGCTGTGATGATCATCAAGTTCGGATGAGTTACTTTCACCTCAATCCACCTCACATCTATTGTCTTGAATCACTAGTTTAAGATTTGACCAATCATAAATAAATGAGACGCGCACTCGATGGGAGTGAGTTCTGCACTGGAACGAGAGGCTAAATCCCAAAATTAACTAGACTTGTAAGGACTTCCCTCGTCTCCTCTGGGAAGCTCTCCATCAGAGTGGCCATCATCCTCTTAACTATGAACCCCTTGAAACCCTCCTCATCCATCCCGGCTCCGTAGATCCAATGGTACCCACCCTTACCCGTTACTTCCCTGCCATTGAGGACACCCATTTCACGCATATCCTCCAAGAAGTTGATGACGCTGGCGCGTGAGATGGTCTCTCCCTTGAGCGCCTGGTTTACCTCCTGATGCGCGACTCGACTAATGATGCCCTCTGGCTTGCCCCAGATGATCCGCATCACCTTGATTTGCCAGTCCCTGAGAACGGCGTTGAAACCAGTTTCTGATGTATCGTACACTATTTCCTTCATGGTAGAGTCCGCCACATACTATCTTTTAAACCGTTACTACAAATTAATTCATAAATCACGTGATTCCAATCCAGGCTCACGCGAACTACCTCGCCTTCTCTCCTGTATCACGGCGCCTCCTCCTTGATCTCCTTGAGCATCTGCTTGCCTCGCTGCGTGAGAACGCTGTCTCTGCCGGGACTCCTGCAAGTGATCAGATCAGCCCGCGCCAATTTTCCGCGAATCGCGGGGGAAATCTGCATAATCTGGCCATGAAGAATCAAGCTAAGATAGATACGTAACAGGTTCTTATCTGACTCGTACTCAAGGTCGATACCCAGCTCAGCAGCGTGTAAAACCTCTCGGCTGGTCTTTAATGAGTCCCTCTTCAGGGTGAGACGCCTCCGTGGAGCAAACCGTTAATTTTCAATCCGAGGAGAATGGCAGTTTCTGAGAGACACCTATGTAACTCTATATACGATTCGCGTCGGAATTCCCCATCAATTCATCTATGAACTAAGACACATTTAATCCATCCTACCCTGAATCGTCGCGCGCGCAACTATACGAAGTATCTGAGGGACGAGGCTAAGAGTTAGGTTTCGAGGGAGCCGTGTGATTAAGATTCCACGTGCTGTTTATTTTTCTCAAGTTCTTTATCTATGCGCATAACTTTGAGATACTCTTCCCCTCCCCAATAATCGGGAGTGTCCCTCCAGTCCTGACTAACTCGCTCTTGATATTGGCTGCTCTCATTGTTTCCTCTGATTCGGATATAGATGAGGGGTAGAATGATGATCGAGCTGAATATTAAGACAGCCTCGATTATTCCTAATAGATCCATCACTTTACAATATTCCGAAGCTCAATATACGCGTTATTGCACGATCAGGTGGAACTCAGGATAAGGCTATGGAGGCGTTTCTGACAAATGTGTATGCGAAAATTGTATACAGATTCATATTTTGATTACTGAACATATTTACGATTTTAGATTCGATTTTCTTTAAATCTTCCATCGATCTATACATAATCAGAGGATTTGAGGAATGGCGAGAAATAGCGTAACGTCGACCGAGGCTGATCTAGCTTTCGCCACTATGGCTCGCACACTCGCCGATGAGGACGCCAGGAAGGGTGTTAAGAGGGTTAGATGCCGCGAATACGAAGCCGTCTTGAAGAAGTTGGCTAAGAGGCTCGGGATGAGTGTATACGAGATGTACATCTATCTCGGGATAAGGAACCTAGCCGTGTCACGAAGTAGCCCTGAAGGATGGTAATATTAAGAATGGCGCATGCGATAGGCTGCGTCTCTAAATAAAGGGAGCTTAACGGCCGAGGACGATCAATGTGAAAGAGAACCTGATGCGCGTATATGATCATGCAAGCAACATAAAATACAGAATATAGAGTTTAATTTTTAATGGAATATTGCGCGCACAAGATGCATAACAAGAAGGAATAAATCCCATTTCTCGGAATCAATGTCAATGCCACCGTTCGGAATAAGCGATGAGATGTACAGAGCCACTGGTGCGACAGCTAACAATACGGGTGATAAGCCGAGACTGCTCATACAGCCGTGGGGGACGGCAGCAAACGGCGGCATACCGCAACATGAGTGCTTCTGCCCCCTATGCAGGGCAGCGTGGGAGGATCCTAAGCTTCGGAGGAACATGACTACATTCCGCGTCTCGTCGAGCCTCGACGACTACTATAAGATAGTCTTCTTCGACTCAGGACCTGACCTTCGCCACCAGATGATGGAGGCTAGTGCAACCCCCTATAGGGCGACTTTGGAGACAGGGTGGAGGGATACTAGGACCGACTGCACTTTTCTCACGCACGGCCACTACGACCATATTGGTGGTTTGGGCCTGTATTCAACGGGGAGGGCTTTCAAGAGGCCTGTTTACGCCCCAAGCGACCTTATCGACGCCATGTTCGGGACGAACGAGAACCCAGGCTGGTACGCAAAGCTCGGAAGACTTGACGAAGACTACGTCAAGCCCATACCTTTGAAGGACGGGGATGCAAGGACGGTCCTTGACAGAACACTGAGGGTCGAGGCGTTCGAAGTCCCTCACACCGACAGGGTCGGAGAGGACAGGTACCACCCCAGCAGGACATTCGGGTACGATGCGACTTTCCTCCCGAGTGGGAAGAGGCTTGTCTTCACCCCAGACATCAAGGAACTCACCGAGGAGGCGATAAGACACATCGAGGGAGCCAACCTGTACGTTGTGGATGGCACCTTCTGGTCTGATGACGAGCTTGAAAGGACGACGAGTGGGAAGGTAAATTTCACTTCCACACAGTTGGGCCACATACCCATAGGGGAGGGGGCGAGGAAGCCAGCGGGCCTCGGTGGCCTTAAAGCGCAAGAATGGGCGAAGAAATTCCGGAGCAGCCTCGAGGTACTCGATGAGGTGGCCGTGGAGCATGTGCTATTCGACCATTTTAACCACTCGAACCCGGCAGTAGATCCTAAGACTTCTGGGTGGTTCCAAAGCAAGCTTGACGAAATCAACAGTAAATACAAAAAGCCGAAGTTCTCGTTCGCAAAAGATTATGTGAAGATCTATCTTTGAAATATCTGCGGCTTTCTCATCACGCG
>Ga0154708_1073_pt4 | contig 16954 bp, 17 predicted proteins | sample Rifle2008BG13ft_FD_105568 | JGI IMG/M metagenome (GOLD analysis project Ga0154708, IMG submission 105568) | Candidatus Bathyarchaeota archaeon RBG_13_52_12 | reverse complement strand
CTGAGCGCCATAATGACCAAGAAGCATACTAGGATAAACCCAATTGCCCCCGCTCCAATCATCCAGCCGCCACCCCACCCCATCATGGGCATGCCGTAATAGCCCCCTGAGTAGAACCCAGGTCGGTTTACCGCTGAGAAGAACCAGATTAAGCCAAAGACCAGGAATAACAATCCAAACCCGATCCAGACCCACCTCATATGATGCATTCGATACGTTTCCATTCATAGGCAACCGAAATATGCCTCCATATAAACGATGCTTAAAAGAAGGCTGAGAGCGCGCGCGACGCTGCAGACTGCTACTATGAGTACAATGGTTGTTGCCTCAAATAGAAGGCGTCCTGAATCTCAAAAGATCAACCATTTCAATTCACATGTATGAGTTAGCGTGAAGTGAGGATAAGCTATTCGTCTTCTTTCAAAATACTTGGTGTAAGATGAGGCTTATACCAAAGTAAATTTGGGATAAGATTTTTCTAATCTCAGGTGGCTGCGAGAATAAGGCTATAACCTAAAAATAAATAAAAAAAACAGTGGTAGGAGTCTTAAGAAAAGGGCATTTTCCACAGTGAGATTGTTCTTGTATTTATGATCGGGCACTTTTGCCAAGCTTCTGAATTAATGTAACTCTCAAAGTTCTTAATGGTTCCTTCAAGCATGAATGCTACGCCCTCTTTTTCACCGAATGGTCCCCAAGGTCCCATCAGCTTCAGGTTATTTTTCACGAGCGCCTTACTGTACTCTGCCCACGCTTTCTTAGATTCCTCCATGGTCAGAGCTTTCTTCGCATCACCGAAAATCAGATAGTGAGTAAACCCCATTTTTTCACACCAGTTGGCGTAAACACGCCGAGAAATAATTTTTATTTTTACATATAAATATTTATCGTGTTGTATTTGCGTATATCTTCAACCAATCATGTTCACTATTTAGAATCGGGTGGAACTCAGGATAAGGCTATTCGCCTTACTTCAAAATGCTTGACGTAAGATGAGGCTTCTCCTAAAGTTACTTTGGGTTAAGATTTTTTTTATGGCGGGTGCGAGTCAGATGCCGAGCATCAGAGCCGGGTTCACCGACAAAATCGCCTGCTTCTCCGAGCAGGTCAGGCTCCCCAGGCTGTTTACCCAGTTAACCGAGTCCACCATCTCCATAGGGCAGGGGTAGTCGGTCCCGAATGCTACCCTCTCGATCCCCACAGTGTCAATCAGGAACCGTAGAGTCGACTCGCTGAAGGTGCAACAGTCGTAATAAAAGCTCCCAACGTACTGGCTCGGAGGCCTGGATATCGACTGGCGGGCATCCTCACTCGAGTACTTGACCATATAATCCAGCTTCGCAGCCTCCCAGCCCTTGTCCATCCGGGCAACTCCGAAAGCCACATAGCCGCCCCCATGCAGCAGACAAACCTTCAGCTTGGGAAAGCGATCGATGATCCCGCCATGCACCAGAGTCCCAAAGGTGAGCACACGCTCCACCAGATTGCCTACTGTGTTCTCGAGGAAGTAGCGTGGGATCCGCTGCGCCACAATCGTGCTGCCCTGGTGGAACTCAACGACGGCTCCCAGCCGCTCGGCGGCTTCCCAGAACTGGAGGAACTGCGGCTCGTCTAGGGTGTTCCCGTTGATGTGGTCCTTGATGGTGACACCCTTCAGCCCCAGATCGGTGACCGCCCGCTCGAGTTCAACTACCGATGCCGCTACGTCCTGCATGGGTAGGATGCCCAGGCCAACGAATCGATCGGGGTACTCATCGACCAAAGCCGCTACCTCGTCGTTGCAGGCTCTAACCGCTGCCTTGGTATGCTCCGGGGCTTGGTCGTATTTGTTGAAGTCGCCATAGACGGTGAGTGCCTGTATGTCCACTCCGAGTCGGTCCATTTCGGTAATCCGCTCTTCTAGGGTCCAGTGGTTCCGTGGGTTCTCAAGCTCGCCGTGTTCGGCGGTGAATCCATACCAACTATGACCGGCTCGCACTGCCTCCAGGAATGGACGCGGGTTCACATGGTTGTGGACGTCGATGACCTTCATTCGTTTCTCCTCAGGGAGTGTCTGACTGCTGAAGCTCCTATTCACTGAGCTGCATGCGCAGTAAAAACATCGACGGTCTGAGATCAACCATCTATAATTCACTGAGAAATATCAGGTGGAACTCAGGATAAGGCTATTGAAGTGGAGCCGCTTTCTCTGACCTTATCCCTTCCCAGACAATATATAATATCAGTTGAATTTACATGAATCAGAGGTGCCATCCCTGAAATGGGCTAGACATCTCTCAAGGTGAATTACATGAAAGCACTGAATGTAGACGATGTGAAGGGCGACAAGATCACAAAGGGCGCCATCCGTAAGTTGCTTGTACATTCGAAGAACCTTATGATGATATACTACGAGGTTGAACCTGGAGGGACACTTTCACACAGTCACCCGCACGAGCAGATGGGATTCGTCGTCAAGGGAGCAGCCGAGCTAACCGCTGGGGGTAAGACTGTAAAGCTAGGACCAGGCTCGTCTTACATATTTGACTCGAATGAGCACCACGATTTCAAGATCACTGGCAAGGGCACCGTAATAATCGATATATTCCACCCAACGAGAGAGGACTACCTCCCTAAGTGAAGAACATTCGAAAACACGCGCGCTTGAGGTAGGGTGGGACTCCTTCGATGCCTCCAAACAAATACTCATAGTGAAGCTCGTTAATGTCACCGAGAGAGTTGGGTTGAAATCCCCCTAGCATACCTGCGCACAGTGGGTGCCGTATCACATCAAGATTAATGCCTAGCCGTGAAGATACAGAGTATAAACTGACGTGAGACAACATAGCGTTGACCGAGAAGCATAACCATCTCATAAAGGAGAAGAGTCCTTACCTCCAGCAGCACGCTCACAACCCCGTGGACTGGTACCCCTGGGGAAGCGAGGCCTTCGAGGAGGCGAAGAGACGCGACGTCCCCGTATTCCTCAGCATAGGCTACTCGACCTGCCACTGGTGCCACGTCATGGAGCGCGAAAGCTTCGAGGACGAGGCCACGGCTGAGGCCCTGAACGCCGCATTCGTCTGCGTCAAGGTCGACCGGGAGGAACGGCCCGACCTCGACGCCGTCTATATGTCCGCCTGCCAGATGCTCACCGGAGGAGGCGGCTGGCCCCTAACGATTGTAATGACGCCCGAGAAGGAGCCATTCTGGGCGGGGACCTACCTGCCCAGGACAAACCAACGCGGCATGCTCGGCTTAAGGGAGTTGATATCCCGGCTGAGTAGTCTCTGGAGAAGCGACCGCTTCAGGCTAGTCTCGGACGCTGTATCGATGGTTGAGGCCCTGTCGCAGATGCCAGCCGCGGCCAACCCGGCAACTCTTAGCGAAACCACGCTGAGCGAAGCATACAGGCAGCTGTCCTCAACCTACGACGAGAAGAACTCTGGATTCGGAGACGCCCCTAAGTTCCCCTCCCCACACCATCTAATGTTCCTTCTGCGCTATCACAGAAGAACCCGGAACCCAGACGCGATCAAGATGGTAGAAGAGACCCTAGACGCGATGATGAGGGGCGGGATCCACGACCAGATAGGGGGCGGCTTCCACCGCTACTCCACCGACGCCCTGTGGCTTGTACCACACTTCGAGAAGATGCTATACAACCAGGCGACGTTGCTGCTCGCATACACGGAGGCTTACCAGGCAACCGGTGAGCCAATGTACGCATCCGTTGCCCGAGACATCGTGGACTATACCCTGAGAAACCTGACTTCACCCGAGGGGGCTTTCTACTCAGCGGAGGACGCCGACAGCGAAGGTGAGGAGGGCAAATTCTATAATTGGACGCTGGAGGAGCTCATGCAGGAGCTCGACGAGGAGGAAGCATCGATCGCCATACAAGCCTATGGAGTAACGGAGCGAGGCAACATAAGGGAGAAACCAGGCGCCAACGTCCTCCACGATGCTGCCTCTAATAACGAAACCACACGGGGATCATTGGATCCAACGCAGCAGCGTGAAAAACTACAAACCATCAAGAATAAGCTGCTCAGAGCAAGGAGCAGAAGGATAAAGCCATTCCTCGATGACAAGATCCTAACCGACTGGAACGGACTGATGATAGCTGCCCTATCCGAAGCCGGTGCTGTACTCGGCGAGGAAAGCTACGTCAAAGCGGCGGAGAAAGCTGCTGACTTTATCCTTAAAAGATTGTATGAGGACGAACTCCTCCACCGCTACAGGCTGGGGGAGTCAGCTATCCCGGCGTTCCTTGACGACTACGCATACCTCACATGGGGGCTAATCGAGTTATACGAGGCGACCTTTGATGCGGATTACTTGGGGGTGGCGAAGCGCTTAACAAATGACGCACTCAGGCACCTCTGGGACTTAGACTTCGGCGGCTTCCGTATCAGCCGATCAACTGAGGTCCCTCTGCCCATCATGATGGAGACCTATGATGGGGCGAAGCCCTCTGGGAACTCTGTTATGGCGATGAATCTCCTGCGCCTCGGCAGTTTCTTTGAGTCGAGCCTTGGAGCGAAGGCGGAGCAGCTTTTCAAGATGCTTGCACCCCTCGTCGATGCAAACCCCGTCGCCTACACGTATCTGCTATGCGCACTCGACTACAGCATCGGGCCAAGCTACGAGGTCGTCGTAGCAGGCGATCCCGCCTTCGATGACACCCTCCGTTTACTAGACATTCTGCGCAGATCCTATACACCGAACAAGGTTCTGATGCTTAAGAACCCCAGCCTCGATGATTTGCTCGGCTATACATCGGCGATGAGCAGCATTGACGGTAAACCAACCATCTACATCTGCAGAGACAGGGTCTGTAGGATGCCGATCACCGACGTCGAAGAGGCCATCAGATCACTGGGCGTCGAATAACCCCCTCAAAGCTCCAAAGCTCGCGGAGCCAGCCAATGGGGCCTCCTCTACGTGTGGCTTCCTTATCTCCTCGATGTCGCATACTATAATTTTCGAGCGCGCGCGACGTTAAAGTTGCGCACGCTAACCATCATATTGACTAGGCGCGTGGTTCTTAGTGCATTTCTGTTTCTGCTTGACTTAGTTGGTGTTTAGCTTTCAACAGTTTCTCGTAGAGAGCTGCAACCTTTGAAGCGTTTTTATTGACAGTGCCTTTAATAGGTCTCCCTCGATTTCGGCTAACTCTAACCTCTGATAATAATCAAAGGTCTCTTTCGCGCGCACGAGAGTATGAAGATCAACATCCTACATGCTCGAGCACATCAATCAAGCGTTGAAAATAAAAAAAATATACATAATAGGTGATGTTAAGAAGAGTTTCCTGAGGTACCAAAAATGGTTAAAGAGAGTTTAACGCGGGCACTATTTTTCACGGCGGGAACCGTCTGCCTGCTCATTGGAGTCATCGGGGTATTCATACCCATTCTACCGACAACACCATTCCTTCTACTCTCGGCCGCGTGCTTCCTGAGGAGCTCGAAAAGGATGTATAATTGGCTTTTTAGTAACCGGTTTTTCGGCGAGTACCTTATGAATTACAGGGAGGGAAGGGGATTATCATTGGGGGCTAAGCTATTCACCCTAGCCCTGCTCTGGTTGACCATCAGCTACTCAGCGCTTTACATTATTGATTTTTGGGTGGTCCAGGCTCTCTTATTTATCATAGCCATTGCGGTGAGCGCGCACATCATCCTGCTGCCAACTCTAAGAAAGCCAAAGCATCCTTTCGTTTAAAGTGTATACTACTGTGCGTCACCCGAATATCAAGTTCCTAACTCCTTACATTTATCACAATAAATGTACACTTCCAAATGTTGCCCAACAGGCGTTACCTTCAATTTCGTAATTATCTGTGACCATAATTCTCTGACGCTTTCTTCTTCATAATCCCTTATCTTCCCACAATTCTTGCAGATAATGTTAATATGAGGTGAAGTATTCGGATCATACCTTGAAATACCAACACTAGATCCCATTTCTTCTATAAGTCCGATTTTATTGAGCAAATGTAGCGTTTGATACACTGTTGCTATGCTAATGGTTGGATGTTTCCTCAGCATCTCTTGATACACCCTATCAGCTGTTGGGTGCTCCTTGCTGGAAAGGATAAACCTGCAAATATCGATGCGCTGGGGAGTAACCTTGAAGCCCTTCTCCCGAAGCTTGGTAATGAGTTGCTGTTTTTCCATTAATGTGAAACACTAACGAAGTAACCTAAAACGTTTTCTAATTAATAAAAATACTTAAATAATAATCATTATAATCTAATTAACACCAACAAACTTAAACGAGGTATTAATATGAGTGAAAAAAATAGAAAGAAACTCACAACTGTAGCCGGCGCCCCAGTCACCGATAACCAGAACACGATGACTGCTGGTCCTCGAGGACCCGCGCTTCTGCAGGACGTGTGGTTTCTCGAGAAGCTGGCTCACTTCGACAGGGAGGTAATCCCCGAGAGGAGAATGCACGCTAAGGGCTCCGGTGCCTTTGGCACCTTCACGGTGACCCACGACATCACGAGATACACGAAGGCTAAGATCTTCTCTGAAATCGGTAAGAAAACCGAAATGTTCATCCGCTTCTCCACAGTCGCCGGGGAGCGCGGCGCAGCCGATGCTGAGCGTGACATCCGAGGCTTCGCCATGAAGTTCTACACGGAGGAGGGAAACTGGGATCTCGTAGGAAATAACACCCCTGTCTTCTTCCTACGGGACCCACTTAAGTTCCCTGACCTGAACCACGCAGTCAAACGGGACCCCCGCACAAACATGAGGAGCGCAAAGAACAACTGGGACTTCTGGTCATCGCTTCCAGAAGCACTACACCAAGTGACCATGACCATGAGCGACCGAGGCATCCCGCTATCCTACAGGCACATGCACGGCTTCGGCAGCCACGCCTTCAGCATGATCAATGCCAAGAATGAGCGTGTATGGGTGAAGTTCCATTTCGTTACCCAGCAGGGCATCAAAAACCTTTCCGACGCTGAGGCCGCGAAAATAGTCGCGAGTGACCGTGAGAGCCACCAACGCGACCTGTACAACAGCATCGAGCGAGGCGAGTACCCCCGCTGGAAGATGTTCATCCAGGTCATGACTGAGGAGCAGGCAAAGAAGATGCCCTACAACCCCTTCGACCTGACGAAGGTGTGGTACCACGGAGACTATCCGCTGATAGAGGTTGGCCAATTCGAGCTGAACCGCAACCCTGAAAACTACTTCGCTGATGTGGAGCAATCCGCCTTCAACCCAGCGAACGTGGTTCCCGGCATCAGCTTCTCACCGGACAAGATGCTGCAGGGCAGACTATTCTCATACGGCGACGCCCAGCGCTACAGGCTCGGTGTGAACCACCACCAGATACCCGTGAACGCCCCCCGCTGCCCAGTCAACAGCTACCACCGGGACGGACAGATGAGGGTAAACAGCAACGCGGGAAGCACCATCGGGTACGAGCCTAACAACTACGGGGAGTGGCAGGAACAGCCCGCCTACAAGGAGCCGCCGCTTGAGCTGAGAGGCGCCGCTGCTCAATGGAACTTCAGAGAGGATGACAGCGACTACTACACCCAGCCAGGCAAACTGTTCCGGCTGATGAGCCCCGCTCAGCAAAAAGTGTTGTTCGAAAACACTGCGCGTGCGATGGGAGACATCCCAAAGGAGATCAAGATAAGGCACATCAGGAACTGCATGAAGGCTGACCCCGCATACGGTAAAGGGCTAGCGGATACGCTGAATATCTCGCTCGACGAAGTAAAGTAACCGCGCGCGCCTCGCCTCGCATGAGCGCGCGCGTATTCCTAACTCTCCTTACTAGATGAGCTCTACTAAAAGAGTTGCGAGGCCTCAATATAGTTAGAGGGGCTGGCGAGTCGTCATATTGAGGTTGTTACTAAAAGTGCGAAGTCTTACAACTCATGTATGCTTTGAAGCTCCGTTTTATATCGAATATTTCTTAATGATCCCCTCTATCTCCGTAGGGCTATGGAAAACGTGAATACCCCTCATCTTAGAAAGCTTGGACGTGTTCTCCAGGTCGACCTCCCTCATCTCAAGCTCCAGCCTCTCACCAGACGGCAGGGTGGTCACCTGCTTGCTCTCGACATGGTCCACAGGCATGACGTATATCGGGATGTTAGCCTTAGCTGCCTGGGCCACCGAGTTCGTGATCAGAGTGTCGGCTATCCTGTTGACTATCTTGGCAACGGTGTTCCCCGTCGCTGGGCACACGCGCGCGCGCGTCGCGTGTCTGGCCCAGAAAATTGCTGATCACAGAATATTTCGGCTCTATTTTTCTCATGAAAAAAAATCTAATTGCATTGATTTAATTTTTTGCTTGCAAATACATAATCAGACTAGAATTATTGCGAAGATCCGTGCTATCCAATAATCTCATTCAGTAAATGAAAGAAAGCCTTCTTCCTCTCCGAGTTGATTCCCCAGTCGACCGGTACACTCTGGTACCCAGACTCATATCCTTCTCCACCCATCCTATAGTCGAAGTAGCCCCACGAAGCATACCCCTTTATCGCTGCAGTAAGATTATTCCACTCCTCCTCGAATTCATAATGGTCATCCTCGTTGAAGAGTATCGGTTTCGGAGAGTACCCCTCCACACTCCTCGTCTTCTGAACCATCAACAGTATATCATCGGGGTTCGAGACACCGTTGCCATGGATCAGTATGAAATCCGAGGCCTTGACAACGTTTGGCAGCGGGATGAACCCCCCACCATAACTCGTCCCCACATAAAACCTGAAACCATCCCTGCGACTCTGCTTCACCAGATTGATCAGTTCATCGACTCTTCCAGGCTTGAGTATGTCGTGATCGTATCTGTTCACATTGCATTCGTTGTCAATTTCGATGAGGACGTTCCTGTAACCCCTAACGTACAACCACTCCAGGACATTATCTACAGCATTTCTTATCGCAGCCTCGTCCTTCAACCGTTCATCCTGTCCGAAGTAAAACAGTCCGAGGATAGGGACCATGCCGAGCTTATCCGCCCGGTCTAGAATCCTCTCTAAGCGACCCATGTATTCGGCCCGGAGCGTTCCATCACAGTCGTAAGCCGAATTCTCCCAAGGCTGGATCTCAGAGTAACCTCGCGGGTTCCCTCCCTGCAGGTTAATGGTGAATGACAGGAGCCCGTAGCCCACCCACTTTTCCATATTATCTATGAACTCTCTTGTGTTTCTCTCCGCATCCCACGCCCTGGTATCAGGGTAAACCCAGTTTCCAACAGTCTCAGGGTTGAGATCATCGAATATGCCCTGCACCATCCTCGAGTTCATCAAAAGCCCTTCGATCTTATCCCCCTTCCAGTACCTTCCTCGATACGTGGGCAACCCGTTTATGAAGAACTGTTCGCCTCTGATTGATACGATCGTCCTCTTACCGTCAAATCTACGCTTCAATATCAGATCTAGAGAAAAATGCGCGCACGCATATGTATTTTTACAACTAATCGCAGGCGTCCCTACTACACGGACACCCAGGTGTGTAAATTAGCACAGTAGCATTAGGGGAAGATTCGGGGCCTTTCGGCCCATACTACGGAGGCTAAGAGAGTATGGAATTCCTCTAGCATTTAATTCATTAAAAATCCTTGAAGATAAACCCTTCACATGCTTATATACTCTAAAGAATCAGCGCGCACAGAACATATTATATTACACCATTATGAATCTACTAGGATTCTCGTGGAAAAAAGGAGCAGATTCCTAAATTCCGGCTTCATCTTGGTATCGATCTCCCACGCGCTGAACCACGCGTATGAGAGCCTCTTACCCATCCTGTACCCGCTGCTTCTCTCGGAATTCGGATTATCGTACAGCCTGATCGGCGTAATATCCATGGGATACAGACTATCAGGCGGCTTACTCCAACTCCTAATGGGCTTCCTGGGGCGATTCTTTAGGAGGAAATACCTGCTCGGCTTCGGGTTGATCTGGACATCCATCTCCAACTCCTTAATGATCTTCTCCCAAAACTTCAGCCACATCCTACTAAGCAGATCCCTCGCGGGAATAGGCTCAAGCCCACAGCACCCCACTGGATCGTCTTACATAGCGGATACATTCCCTAAAAACCAACTCGGGAAGGCCCTCGGGATCAACCTAGTGGTAGCATCACTAGGCAGATTTCTCACCCCCTTCATCGGCAGCCTACTACTAGTTACACTTGGATGGAGGCTGACCGCCCTAGTGTTCACGGTACCCGGACTCATCGTGGGAGGCCTATTCCTGTTCATCTCGGAGAAAAAACGACTAGAACAATGGTCAAGCCTCTCGAGCTTCAAAATCATGTCGAAGGGAGTGACCACGGTCCTGAAAGACAAGGTGGTTTTAGTCGTCATGATCGTTGAAATGATCATGGCCTTCAGAGTAGGCGCATCCGACTTCATACCATCATTCCTAATCAAGGTCGGCCTGACCCCGCTCGAAGCCGGCTTTCTCTTCACCGCGTTTCTGGGGGCGGGATTGCCTTCACCCTACGTCTGGGGGTACCTCTCAGATAAAATAGAGAGAAGAAAAATAGTGATGCTCTCCATGGGTCTGGCGGCGTTCTTGTGGTACCTGCTACCATACAGCGGGAACTACCTTAGCCTCCTCATGGTACTCGTTCCCCTAGGCTTCGCCTGCCAAGGCGTAGGGGGCGTGATTCAGGCATTCGTGGCCGAAGTTACGCTGCCCGAAAACCGGGACATAATCTACGGCATATATTACACGCTCGCCTTCACGCTAGGCTCTTTTTCGCCTGTGATTATAGGTTATCTAGCAGACTCGATAGGCTTTCAAGCAAGCTTCACGTATGTTGGGATTATCTCCCTGTCGGCCGTGATCACAGCGTACTTCATGAAGTGAACGCCGTATCATGCGCGCGAAACTCGAAAGGATCCAAAAGGCCATCGCAGCCGCGAGGCGGATATCACCCAACCGTTAAATGGAGTATATGCCAAAAGACAAACGATCCTCATGTACCCGGAGCTGCAAGCGGACCTCATCCTGTTCAATGGTAGAATAATAACCGTAGACCGGAAGAACTCGGTTACTAAGGCAGTCGCGGTGAGAGACGGCAGGATTCTGAAGGTTGGCACAGATGCTCAAGTTAAGAGAACGGCGGGCACCTGCACAAGGGCGATCGATCTAGATGGCAAAGCTGTTGTCCCAGGGTTGATCGACAGCCACATGCACCCCGGGGGCAGTTGGGGGGCCTACCTTGTCCGCGGAGTCGCATGCGGCCCGGATTTCACAAGAGTCGATGAGATGCTTAACGCGGTAAAGAAAAAGGTCGCAGAGACGCCTCCAGGGAGCTGGGTACTCGGCTACAGTATGGACAACGTCAAGATGGGTAGATACCCCACCTTAAAGGAACTTGACGAAGCTTCTCCCGAGAACCCACTCTACATCCAGAGGAGAGACGGCCACAACGGGGTAGCCAACAGCCTGGCCCTGCAGATAGCTGGGATAACTAGGGAGACCCCCGACCCACCCCACGGCAAGATCGAGCACGACGAGAAGGGAGAACCCACGGGCCTACTGCGTGAGACGGCGAAGGACCTCGTATACCACGAGCTGCCCCCATACACGGAGGATGAGTTCTATCGCGGTCTCCAGATCGTGTTCGAAGAGTGCCTCCGCTGGGGCCTCACAAGCATCCACGCAAGCATGGTCAGCCCAGCAGAGTTCAGGGCGATGCAGAGGCTAAAACGTGAAGGCAGGCTCGGTGTGAGAACCGCGGTCCACATCAGCGGCAGGGACCAGGGCATGGTCGAAGGCGCCATAGCATTGGGTCTTCAGACTCCATTCGGCGACGAGTGGCTCAAGATAACGGCTGCAGAGTGGGTATTTGACACTAGTACGAGTGGGCGCACCGCAGCCTACTATAAGCCTTATGTTGGTGAGCCTGAGAACACTGGGATCCTCCTCTACGACCAGGAAGACATAACGAACAGGGTGAAAGCCACTCATAAAGCTGGTATTAGGGTCGGACTGGACGGCGTCGGCGACAGGGGGATAGACAGGGCCCTCGACGCTATAGAGGCGGCTCTAAAGGAAGCCCCGAGAAAGGATCACCGCCACCGAATAGAGCACTGCTGCGCAGTGACGCCGCCCATCCAGAGGAGACTCAAGGATCTTGGCGCGATAGATGCGTCAGCGACTGGTTTCATCCATGACTTAGGCGACGCCTATCTGAAGAACCGTGGGAGAGCTGAGATGAAGTATATGTGGCCCCACCGTAGCCTGATCGATCAAGGTATCCACGCACCCGGCCACAGCGATGCAAGCATCTGTAGTCCGAACCCTTGGCTTGGAATATACAGCATGGTTACACGTAAGACGAGCGGTGGAAAAGTACTTTACGCTAAGGAGGGTATCAAACCGATAGAGGCCATACAGGCGTACACCATTGATGGCGCGTATGCCGCCTGGGAAGAGAACATTAAGGGCAGCGTGGAACCCGGAAAACTCGCTGACCTGTGTGTCCTAGATAGGGATCCCCTCAAGGTGCCGAGGGAGGAGTTGAAGGACGTAGAGACTCTGATAACGATAGTGGGCGGTAAGATAGCGTACGATAAATTACATTAAATTTGATTGCACCGAGAAGCGCGCGCGATGAAACGTCGCACAATTGTAAAAGAAATCTATTAATAATAGTTGAATATAATCGATCATTGCTTCTGCCACTGGATCAAATGCTCTGTAATAGAACATCTGCTCCGTGTTGGGAGCAATACAAGTGCCAAGATAGAAGGTGACTATGAAGCCTTGAAGTATGTAGGTATAATGTCATGGAAACCTGAAGATGCTCAGAAAGTCACTGAGCTTTTCTCAAAATGGAAGGTACCTGAAGGAATGAAGTTCCTATATCCTCCATGTACTGCCCTTGGATGCAACAAGTCCATAAGCATTTTTGAGGCAACAGCAGAGGGCCTCGCAAAGGTTGATCGGTACTGGAGACACACATGTACAAGTGAGATCTATCCCGTAATGGAATCAGCCGAGTTAGTAAAAATTAAGCCATAGACCTGAAACCTTCCATTTTTTTACCCATCACGTGCGCGTGCAGCGATTAATATCGTCGAGGACTTCACATTTGAAGGGTGGGCGATGACTTGGTTAATACATTTCCCGTTGCGCGCGGTTTCTTTATTCACTACTCTATACCGCGCAAGCGATTATTTTTATTCCGAACATTGTTCTGGAGTACTACATCATGGCATAGATAACTAGCCTAGGGATTACATCACATATCTTCCTCGACGTGCATTATTCACCCAGGAGCGGAGACGAACGCATTGCAGACTCTGAGATTGTCGGATGATGAGGAGATGCAGATTGTAATGGATATGCTGTCAAAATGCAAGCGTGACTGCAAGGTAGATGTGAGTTGTGTGATCTGCCTCTCAGAGAAGTTATCTTTGCTAAGAATGAAAAACAAATGAATAATGTCGGCGCGTGAGTGCGCCCGCTCTATGTTGTGTAGAGATAGGTTAGAACCGAAATGAGAAAAGCTGCCAGAAAAGCGATTACATAAGTGATTATTAAATCGGGGCCAGCCATCCCCGGTAGAATTATTAACAGCATAAGGATGAACGCCCAAATGGGGTAAAATCTTTTATCATTTAATTTCGTTTCAACCTCCCCCACATCGTCACTTCATAAATGGCGCGCGCTTGCCAAAGTTACTTTCGCGCGAGGAGGGCTATAAAGAAAATTGGGGCTCTTTCCTCACCGCGAAGATCTTATCCAGCCTCTCAAACCTCTCCCTGGAACTGGGGGTATCGTCATAGTGAAGACTAAGGATCCCTACAGGGCAGGCACGAGTACAGGCCATACAGCGTATGCAAAAACCGTCGTCGATCTCCCTTGACTCGACCTTCAGGGCTCCGGTGGGCGCGCGCGTCCGGTGTTTTTCTCTAACTTTATAAGGATCTTTCTTGTCGTTCCTGTTACCGAGAAGTACAGACTTTTAACACTTATCCCTGTCATTGGACATTCATACCTAAACCTTAGTGTGAAGTGAGAATAAGATTATGGCCCCACACACATAGAAAGAGAATCAATACTGGCTAATGAAACATTTTCAGGCAAATTTAGATAAGAATAAGGTTAAATAGATTCTAAACGATATACAATCAGGTTCTATTGACCAAAAAGGTTAGTCCAACCTAGGGGCGAACCCAGCTGAATAGATGGATGAGTGAGTCGAGGGATCCCTCCCATAGGCCAAGTCTTGACGATTTTCGGGAAGCATCAGAACGGCTGAAGGGAATTGCTATCCACACGCCACTGATGCCTCTTAGAAGATACAATGAAGCTGACACAGCGATATTCCTAAAGCCCGAGGTCCTACAGCCAATAGGCAGCTACAAGATCAGGGGAGTCTACAACTGGGTGGCCAAGCTGAGCCCAGAGGATAGGAGGCGCGGAATCTCTACACTCAGCGCTGGGAACATGGCTCTGGCGGTTGGATACGTCGCGAATCTGTTCAAAGTGCCCGCTAGGGTTGCGATAATTGATACTGCTCCGAAGTACAAGATAGATGCCACCAGGAAATATGGTGCCGTGGTCGACCTCGTCTCCCCAAGCACTATGATGGATTACATTGAACACCCCCCTCATGACTACAGCTTCATCCACCCTATGGCTGACTACGGCCTGATGGATGGGTATGGAACTATCGGGATCGAGATCGTGGAAGACATCCCCGACGTCGACTCGATATTTGTCCCCGTAGGTGCGGGGTTCCTATCCGCTGGGGTGGCACTCGCCGCGAAGTCTCTGAAGCCCCATGTGAGGATTATCGGAGTCAACGCTGAGAACTGTCCGCATTACCATATCGGGTTCAAGAAGGGGGGGCTTGCTCCCTTCGAGTATAAGCCGACTCTGGCTGATGGGATAGCTGGCTCGTTTAGGATCTCGAGGGAGATCTTCGAGCTAGTCAGGGAGACTCTCGATGAAGTAGTCATCGTCCCAGAGCCTGAGATCGCTAGAGCTGTTCGCTTCCTAGCTATTGAAAACAAGCTTGTGACGGAGGGAGCCGGCGCGATCAGCTTAGCAGCTGCGTTGGCGATACCTAAGGAGGAGCGGGGGAAGAGTGTCTGCATCCTCTCGGGTGGAAGCATAGACGCTGGGAAGTTGGCGCACATTCTCGAAGAAAAGTGAAACCCTAAAAATATTCAATGGTGCACGATATTAGATCACATTTTAACGTGTCTTAAGATTCATTATGCTTAAGGCGCATATCCTTCAACGTCCCCGAACCACTCCGTGATCCAAGAATTCAACTGATCAATTGTCTTAACGCTGCTTAGCTGTTTTTTGGCTTCATTTAATGACTCCATAACATTAGGGGTATAGTAGTGTGTATCGGTTAGATCAACCACAACGGACTCGTATAGTTTTCCTCTCCTAACTATCGTTTCTTCAACACCTCGACTATGCGTACCACAGGCTAAGCGTTATCTGCCATTATCTGCTAACGAATAACCTGTGTTTAACTTCACTCAGGTAATTTATTTAAAATTATTGCACGTTCGGCGCGCGCGGGACAAATACCCCGAGTGTTCGCGCAGCAACAACAGGATCAAATGTGCGACAGTAGCACGCTTCACAAAGGAGGAATTAAGGATAAGACTATGGAAGACTAACTCGAAACCCATCTCGTACCATCATCAGAAAGTCCCACAGGATAGCAGACATCGATCTCTTCAGGGATTTGAAGTTGACATCGCATAGCGATCTTGAGCTTCTTTAAACTTTTTCATATACGACGGATCCCTCTTCTCCTTAATCCTGATTAAAGCGTTAGCCACGTACTCGTAGTTCTCATATTCATCAATTGCATACTCGGTCTTCCTATACTCCTCAATGATCGACTTGAATTTTAGCCAACTCTCAACAATCAAAAACCCCCCCGCATTGTATACGGTCCCGATATCTACGAGTCCCTCCCTATACTGATACCCAATGAGGTCGCAGGTATTCCAGAAAGACTCTCTTTTAGCGAAGTTATCGGGGTTCACTGTGGAATCGTATTTTCGGTGATAATCCTCGAAGTTCTTCCAGTTCATCGTCAATAATTCATTCCATCTCTTCATGCCTTCCTCGGAGAGGAATGAGTTCATCAGGTTGTTTGTGAGGCTCGCGCGTCTGTTTTTTGTTGTCGCCCTCATGTTGAAGGCGAAGCTTAATGCTCCTACGCATACTCCTAAAGCTCCAGCCATATAGGAAATGGACTGGAGTAGAGCTAGGTCAATCAATCAAGTTCACAGATAACGATTATCGTCGAGTTTGGATAAAATTATTGCACATAAGATGAGGCTTATACCATATTCAATTTGGGTTAAGATTTTCAGAGGTGGGACTAAGGATAAGGCTATGGAAGATGCAATAAAAAAAGGGTGTGATTTTAATTATTCTGGAGCAGTGACCACGATGGTTGTAGCCGATACGCCATAGCCCTTTTTACCGAGCTCCTTTAAACGCTTACCCCAAGCGTCGTTACTTTTCGCCCATTCATCCAGTGACTTGTCAGATTCAGCCACAGTGGTCAAGCTTTCAGGTACTCCCCAAGGCGTTCCCCAGAAGACGAGGATAAATCCATGTTCCTTTAAGAATTTACCATATTCTTCGAACCATTTCTTCCTCTCGGCCAGCGTTGCATCGCTGTATGCCTGACTCGTCACGATGTGCCTTACGTAGAGATGCTTCATATCCAACTCTCAACTCCATAAACTTCTATTTATCAGACTCCTCGAGCCCAGGTTCCATTATCTATGATGTATAATGGTACCCGATTGGAACACCAAATTTCTACGGATATATTTGTTATTATAAATTATCCATAATTATTAGGATGGTCACACATCACTCATATTTACGGTGAGGATCAGGTGGAACTCAGGATAAGGCTATAGTGCTGAAAATGCCTTCTAGATAATCATTAATATCAGCTAAATCAACCTC
>Ga0154708_1110_pt2 | contig 16966 bp, 22 predicted proteins | sample Rifle2008BG13ft_FD_105568 | JGI IMG/M metagenome (GOLD analysis project Ga0154708, IMG submission 105568) | Candidatus Bathyarchaeota archaeon RBG_13_52_12 | reverse complement strand
AAAGCGAGGATAAGCATAACCGCGCCAGCAACAATACCAAGCCAAGGCGGGATATAATCGAGTATAAGCGGCACCCAGGGCGTGGCAACGTCAAGCACATCCGGGATCGCGTTAAGCCAGGGCGCCTTCACGAAGACATTGCTCCCCTGCAGCGCTATCCATGTAAATGTACCGAAAAATAACTCCGCAGGGTAGAAGAGAAAGAGGGTGAAGAGATTATAAAGCACGTGTGTTAGGGTTACATTGAAGGCCGCGTCCTGATGTTTCTTTCTCCTGACTTGGTTTAGAACCGATACGAGGAACGGAGTCACCGTGGTTCCTAGTTCAGCACCAATGAAGGTTGCGACAGCTAAGCTGAGAGGCATGGCTCCAGATGAGACGAATGCAACAATGATAGAATCGAAAGCCCCGCTGCTGTGGAGCAGAGCGGTTCCCAGCCACCCCGCAAAGACTCCGCTCGTCGTGTCTCTGATCACAAGCACGATATTCTCCGCGAGGAATTCCGACATCATACTAGCTGATTCTTTAATCAACATTATTGCAGATACAAAGAAGTATAGGGCTATTATTGAGCCAGCGATGTTCCCGTATTTGGAACTCAAAGTACCCCTTAACAGAAATCAAGATATATAATTAAGGATAATCTATATAGAATATGGTGGTTATATAGGTGATTAATTACCTTTTAGTGCAACGAATCAGAGTGTTCACGCCCGCCTTCTTTAGCATGGCGTGAAGCAGACTCAGGGGCAACCCAACTACATTGTAGAAACAACCGTCAACCTTCTCAATTATGACCGCTCCGGCTCCTTGAGCGGCGTATGCTCCCGCCTTATCCATTGGCTCGCCTGTCGCGACATAAGCCTCAATCTCCTCTTCGCTAAGCTTCTTCATTGAGACAATCGTTTCCTCTGTTCGAACATCCATCAGGTTCCCGTTTTTCTCAAGGAGGGCGATTGCAGAGACGACTCTGTGCATCCGACCTCCGAGGGTTCGCAGCATCTCCTTTGCTTCGTCTCTGTTATTCGGCTTCTCAAGGATCTTTCCATCCAAAACAACGATCGTGTCGGCGGCAACAATCAGTCTATCTGGGTACTTTTTGGCCACAGTCTCAGCCTTGCAGATGGCGTGGTCTCTGACGCGTGTTATAGGGTCCTGGGAGATGCTGTTCTCAGCGTCGCCAGGATCGGCGACGTCGAATTCGATGCCTAACTGCTTTAGGAGACCCACTCTGCGTGGAGATGTAGAGGCGAGTACTAGCATTTGACGGTTCAAACTTTTTCACCCTCAGCGTTTTATGGTGGCTCGAGGATTCACTAACGTAGGGAGATCCCTGGGTATAAGAATGGTGAACGGGATGGAGAAGATATATTATTCAGGCTTGGAGACGCCATTGGGTACAATGTGGGCGGCGACCTCGGGAAAGGGGCTAGTCCAGTTCCATATCTCGGGTAATAAGGAGAACTTCATGAGTGAGTTGAAGACCCGTATCAAGGCTGAATATGTGGAAGAGCCTAGTAAGTTCAATGAGCTGAAGTCCCAGCTTGACCGCTACTTCAAGGGTGAGAGGCTTATCTTCGAGGTGCCCTTCGACATGCGTGGAACGCCTTTCCAAGTGGCTGTCTGGAAGGCCATATACTCTATACCCTATGGAAAGCTTACGAGCTACGGGGGCATAGCTAAGCATATTGGGCGCCCCAAGGCGGTGCGAGCCGTCGGTAACGCTGTCGGTGATAACCCGATGGGGCTCGTTGTGCCCTGTCACAGAGTTGTGTCTTCAGACGGCGGAATCGGTGGCTTCGGAGGGGGCCTAGAGTGGAAGAGGAAGTTGCTCGCCCAGGAGGGGATCCTCGGCTCCTCGCGGGGCAAGCCTGAGACCGGCGTTGACCTCCGCCGGTTCTTCAAGTGACCGCTAGTATTTTCTTTCATGAGACGTTATCCTTCCATATGACTCCCAAGAGGATTGCGCTGGGTACTTTTAGCCACGAGACCAACGTGTTATCAAACATTAAAACAGATCTCTCCGAGTTCAGTAAGAGGCACCTATTCCGCGGTGACGAGATACCAATACACTTCAGGGGGACTAAGACCGCGGCTGGTGGCCTTATAGATGGCTGCGAGATGAATGGTTTCGAGTTCTATGAGACAGTTCACGCCTCGGCAACACCTAGCGGAAAAATCACTGAGGAGGCTTATGAGCATATCCTCGGCTCATTGCTGGATGGTATAAACGCAGCAAAAACCTACGATGGAGTCGCCCTCCATCTCCACGGAGCAGCCGTCGCTGAGGGGCACGACGACGTCGAGGGAGACGTTCTTGGCGAGGTTCGTAGACTAATAGGGAAGAAACCTCTCGTTGCGAGCTTCGACCTACACGCAAACTACACGGAGAAGATGGTCAGGGAGGCCGACATCCTTGTCGGCTACGACACCTATCCACACATCGACGAGTATGAGCGAGCTGTCGAGTCTGTAGAACTCCTCGCCAAGATCATGGATGGTCAGCTTAAGCCAACCCGTGCCCTTCGTCAGCCACCGATGCTTCCCGCCCTTCAGGCTCAGTTCACAGGCAGATATCCGATGACGAAGCTAATCGAGGAAGCCCACAAAATGGAGCAGATCCCAGATGTAACTGCCGTAACCATTGCCGCAGGTTTTCCATGGAGCGACATAAAGGAGGCTGGTATGAGCTTCATCGTCATCACAAATGGCAACCAGAAGCTCGCGGATACCCTCGCAGAGCAGCTGAGCGATCTTGCTTGGAGCATACGTAGAGACTTCCTCGTCAAACCAGTGCCAATCAGAGAGGCACTAAGGCACGTTAAAGCCGCAAAAGAGGGACCCATAGTCCTAGCAGACATCGGGGATAACCCAGGCGGGGGAACACCTTGCGATGGCACAATCGTACTGAAGGCTGTCCTCGAAGAAGGATTGACGGGAGGTGTCTTTGGCGTCATCTGGGACCCTGTTGCCGCTGCGAAAGCCTCGAAGGCCGGCCCTGGTAATGAGATTGAGCTCAGTCTCGGAGGCCACACCGACAGACTACACGGTAAACCAATCAGGCTCAAGGCTCTCGTGAAGAGGGTGAGCGACGGCAAGTGGATAGTGAAAGGGCCCATGGGAACAGGCTCCGAGACCGAAATGGGTCTTACTGCTGTCCTCAGAATATCTGGCAACGACGTCATAGTAACTTCGAAGCGCCTACAACCCCTCGACCTTGAGCTATATAGAAGCCAGGGAATAGAACCCACCGACGCCAGATACATAGTTGTAAAATCGAGCGTCCACTACCGAGCCAGTCACGAACCAATCGCTAAGGAGATAATAGAACTCGACACCCCTGGTCTGACCTCGCCACGCCTCGCAGGATTCAATTTCAAGAAGATAAGACGCCCAATCTTTCCTATCGACTTCAAAATGCTTGGCATAACAGAGCTCAAGAGAATGGACGAGGATTAATGAACCTACCATAGACTTAGCTCGCGTGCGCGAATACAAAGGAGTTTATGACTGAGGCAAGAAACTAAAAAGGTTACAACGGATGAACTCACCGTAATAGGTTACTACGCTCATGAGACTCCACAGGCACTTTGGCTAGAGTTTTAAACCCAGAGCGAATTTCTCTTCTTAATGAGAGTCGCCGGGGTCGATGAGGCTGGTAGAGGGAGCGCGATAGGCCCCCTAGTCGTCGCCGGCGTCGCCTTCCCCGAAGACAAGTTGGAAACTCTGGTTGATCTCGGGGTTAAGGACTCGAAGAAGCTAACAGCAAAGAAGCGGGAGAGACTCGCTAAAGATATAGAGTCCATCGCCTCCGGAGTGAGGTACTTCGAGCTCCAGCCTCATTCAATCGATGTGGTTGTGACTAGAGGTCTCAAGCTGAAGAAGCTCAACTACCTCGAAGCCGTAGCCATGGCCTGTGTCATCAGGGAACTCGCTCCCGAGAAGGCTTACGTTGACGCCTCAGACGTGAATGAGGAAAGGTACGGGGAGACCATACTCAGGCTCCTCCCCGCAAAGCCGAGGCTAATCTGCGAGCACAAGGCTGACTCTAATTATCCCGTTGTCTCAGCGGCCTCCATCCTCGCTAAAGTGCGGAGAGACGCCTTGATTGCTGCGCTCAGGCAGGAGTACGGCGACTTTAACTCAGGATATCCTTGCGATGAGAGGGCGATCTTGTGGCTAAAGAACTGGTACAGGGAGCACCGGAGCTGGCCCAACATAGTCCGCCTTAGCTGGAAGCCCGTCAAGCGGATACGCATCGACGCGTCTCAGACGAGGCTTGCAAGCGCAAGCGCGTGATCCTTCTCAAAGGGGTCGAGTTCGATTAGTTCTTCGACTGAGAAGCCCCTCGCCACGAGGACCTTGACCTGCTCACTGAAAATCTCGACAGGATCCCTGCCGACGTCGATGCTCCTCGACTTTATTGAGAACATCGCGTAGCCCCCCTTTTTGAGGAAGATATTCGCGTTCTTGACAACTATCTCGGCTTGGTCCGGTTGGGCCACGTCCGCGAATAGAACCTCGACCATGGGAACCTGGAGAGAATACTCTCGGGGCTGGCGGGCGTCGCCAAAGATGGGTGAGATGTTCATCCTGTATCTAGCGACATGATCGATGAGATCCCTGATGGGACGGGGGGCGAAATCGACTCCCCAGACATGACCAAGATTACCGATGATGTCGGAGACGTGGCTGCACGTTGTCCCAGAGGCGACGCCCAAGTAGAGAACCTTCGACCCAGGCACAATCGGGTTGTGTTTCAGCCCCTTCGCGATCGCCGCTCCCAGCTTGCTACGGGATGGGTTCCATAAGCGGTACTCTATATTCTCGATTACGATTAACTCTTCCCCGTAGACCTTCCTCCCCGGGGTCAGGTTACGTGTGGCGAGGAGCCTCTGCTCCCCTCCGCCAATGAAGTAGACCCCTGGGCTATGCTCCTTAGCGGTCAGCCCCAAGAAGGCTACCTCGGAGTTTGTTCCGCAGTCTCAATGTCGTGGTCAGCAGCGTCTACGACCCTCGCCTGGTCTATAGCGAGCTTCTGAAGCCAGGTCATAGGGACCTGAAGCTCACCAACCCTTTTTGCGAAATGGTGGCAGTTTGGGTAGGCAGGCGTTTTACAGACACGGCTGAAGAAGTCCTTTGTGATCTCTACGTTACAGTCGAATATGAATGGACAGTCCTTTCTCCCGAACTTCTCCTGGAACGCCTCAGAGAACGTGGACAATTGCGAGACCCCGGGAGATACCCTAGACCACTAGGGTTTAAACCTTTCAGGATCGGGTGTGACGCTTGGATTCGTTGGCTCGGGTGGCAGCTTCATCGAGCTCCTTCTTAAGTTGCTCAGCGATCGCGTTTCCGCTAAAGGCGTCAGCCCTAGCCGCTATGGAGAGTTTCGCTGCTAAGTGGCGGGCGCGTAGCCCCCTAAGACCCCGGGGTGCAGCGTTGACGTAAGGATGCTGAAAGATGAGGCCATGCTTTGGGGGCTTAGCCTTGGTCTTCAACGCCCTGTATAGCGCCTTCTCGGCGCCGAGTATCTGAAGGGTGCTCGATGGCATCATCGCCATCCTCCTGAGACCACCGGCCTTCTCGATTAGCTTAGCTGCAAGGATTGGACCTGCAAGGACAGACACATTTGGTGCTATCTCTGCAGCGAGACTGGAGATGTACTCGATTAGCTTGGCGCGGTAATCGTAGAGTGAAATGATCTGATGGGCAAGGCGTGTGATCTCGACGAGGTCGCTTCCCTTAAATGGAGCACCCATTGAACCCTCTGCCCCTTTAAGTATGCTTACGACCTCACGGTACTGTAATCCAAGCGTTTCGAGCTTTTCTTGAGCCACTTGGGACCTGTCACCGATCTCGGTGATGAAGCTGAGATATTTCTGGTGGTCACGTACAATTCTGCCCAATTCAGGGTAATGAAGGCTGTACCACTCTCTGACGCGGCTACTGAGTCCATTTAGACTCGTGTCAAGTTCCCCGAGGAGCTGGACTGTCTGGGTTATCTGAGCCTCCTTCCCACCGAGGGCATCTTGGACCGCGCCGCGAGTGAGGAAGGTCGAGACTTGGCGGCCGAGCTCAAAGTAGCCCTCCTCATCCTTGACAATTTTGTTCTGTTGAGCGATGCTGGGGAGCTCCTCCCTGAGCTGGTCGCTGGGACCAGAGTCAATTAGGTCGACCTCGAAGCTGTACTCGCCACGCAGTGTCTCGGCGAGCTCAGGATTCGTGGTGGTTACGCTGTCGAACCCCCTTTTTATGAGCCCCTCAGCGACCTTGCTGATCTCTCTGGTGATCTCGCCGTTCCTCTGCCGGATGATGGCACGGGCGATCTTCTCAGGTTCATTCGGGTAGAGGGCCTTCTCTATGATCCTCCCCTCGGGGGTGAGGGCAAATACCCCGATGAGGGTCTCCTCGATGTACGCGCTTGTCAAGTTAGTCGCCTGGTCGCTGCATCAGTAATCGCGGTCTCATTTCTAAACGTTATCGGGAATTAAGAGTTCGATGGACAGATTTATGTGGGAGAAGGCCGAGTTTAGATGGGCGGTTTGACTAGTACAAGCTTAGCCATGGATTTGGCCGGGCTGAAGCTTCGTTCTCCTACCCTCAACGCCTCAGGCGTCCTCGGGATGTCGGCTCCACTTCTTAAACGCGTCTATGACTCGGGGGTCGGCGCTGTCGTGACGAAGAGCCTAGGTCCAACACTGAGGACCGGCCACACCAACCCCACCGTTGTCGAGGTCGAGGGGGGGCTTCTTAACGCGATGGGTCTCCCAAACCCCGGCGTCGAGGGCTACATGGGGGAGTTGCGTGAGCTGAAACGAGAAGGTGTCCCCGTCGTGGCGAGCTTCTTTGCCTCGACTATCGAGGAGTTCCAAGTAGGCGCTCAGGTCCTCTGTGGAGAAGGGGCGGACGCCCTGGAGCTTAACCTCAGCTGTCCCAACGTGGGCGAGGAACTGGGGATGTGTGCTGCGGATGCTATTAGTGTCGAGAGGATCACCTCAGCTGTGAAGCGGGTTGCTAAGGCACCGGTAATAGTGAAGCTCTCACCAAATGTCACCGACATCGTGAGCATCGCGGTGGCTGCTGAGAGGGGCGGTGCGGACGCCATAACCGCAGTGAACACGCTGAAGGCTATTGCGATAGACGTGGACTTTAGGCGTCCAGTGCTCGCAAATGTGATAGGCGGCCTCTCCGGACCAGCCATAAAGTCGGTAGCGCTCCGCTGCGTCTGGGAAATCGCTGAGACTGTGAAGGTCCCGATAATTGGTTGTGGGGGTGTTTCTAATTGGCGCGATGCCGTCGAGTACATGCTAGCTGGTGCATCCGCTGTCGAGATAGGGACAGCGGTGATGTACCATGGCTTCGAGGTCTATAATGCAGTCAACGAGGGCGTCGCTAAATATCTTAAGGAGAACAGGTTTGGCTCAGTCAAAGAGGTTGTGGGGCTGGCCCACAGGAAGTGAACGTATGAAAGCTGTAAAGGTAGAGCATGTGGTGCAGGAGACCCCTGACATAACCACAATCTACTTCCCAAGTATCGGAGAAGCACACCCTGGGCAATACTTCATGGTCTGGCTCCCTGGCGTCGACGAGATACCTATGAGCCTCTCAACCATCGGTGATCCATCCAGCATCTCCATAAGGGTAGTCGGTGACGCCACGCGGGCTCTCTCCCAGCTTAAGAAGGGAGACAAGATTGGACTACGTGGCCCACTCGGTAATGGCTACACCATCAAGGGGAAGCATCCTTTACTCGTAGGGGGCGGGACCGGTATAGCGTCCCTCACCCCACTCGCAGAGGAGATGGTCGCTAATGGCGTCAAGCCCACCTTCCTCATAGGTGCTCGTAGCAGGAGCCAACTGCTTTTCAAAGAGAGGCTGTCTAAGCTCCTAGGCCTCGGCTTAGTCATCTCAACGGACGATGGCTCCGAGGGGTTCCATGGTTACGCATCAAACTACGCGGGTAACCTCATTACCAAGGGCGGATTCGACAATGTCTATATCTGTGGTCCCGAGTTGATGGCTGTGAAAATATGGGCCGATGCGGACAGGCTAAATATATCGGTACAGGCGAGCCTTGAACGGCTCTGTAAATGTGCTGTAGGGCTTTGCGGGAGCTGCGCAGTAGGCCCCTACAGGGTGTGCAGAGATGGCCCAGTATTCGACTCGGCCAAGCTGCGAGAGGTCGCCTTCGACTTCGGGAAGAGGCGGATGGATGCTTCGGGTCGGATGATAAGGGTCGATCATTGAAGAAACTGTTTTCTACCCCTAAACTATCATCGATCCATGTCTAGCGATAAAGCGAAGGTAGACGTCCTCTTCGAGTGTTTCTACATGAGTCTCGGGGTACGCGAGGGACACCCAATGTTGACCTTCAGGTGGCCGCTGACACCGATGCCAACCCCCGCAATAGGTCAAATATACAACGGGATCACGTTCAACCTTGGGTCAACGAACACCATCCTCGTCAGGGACGATGGGAAGAACATCCTCATCGACCCGGGCATCATCCAACTAGGTCGCTATGGATGCCTACCTAAGAGACTCGCCGAGTTCGGCCTCAAGCCTGCCGATGTAGATATCGTCGTCAACACCCACTGCCACTACGACCACACCGAGGCTAACTACATGTGGCGGGGCAAGCCTCTCATTATACACGAGAAGGAGTACGAATACGCCGCCGAGCTCTACTGGCCAGAGTGGAGGGCTGCCTTCATCGACATCCTCGACGTGAAGAAGTTCACGGGGGAGAAGAAGCTGACGAATAACATCCGCCTCATCGAGACATTCGGTCACACCCCGGGGAGCATATCGGCCCTCGTAGAGACTGGCGAGGGCCTCGTCGCTTGTATAGGGGACGCCGCGATAGTGAAGGAGGATTACCTTGAGTTCAGGGAACCGATGGTGGTGACGAAGAATATCAGTGAAGCCACTGCTGTTGAGAGTCTGAAGAAGGTCGCGGCGTACAAGCCAGTCCTAGTGATACCAGGGCACGACACCGCATTCAGGCCCTAGAAAGGTTTATAGACTGACACCCTCCCAGAAGACGGCGGTAATCTATGCCAACGCACGGATCGCTGACAAAGGCGGGCAAGGTAAGGGCACAGACGCCTAAGATCGAGCCCCAGCCGAGGACCCGCCTCTCACCCAAGAGGAAGACGAGGAGTAACTACATCAAGAGAGTCGTCCACGCGCCACGTGACGACCGTCGCGGCGGTCGCGGGCAGCGCTTTTAAGCCTCTTCTGACCTAGTTGGACTCGGTTTTGGATCGCGCCCTCAGAGAGATCGTAGAGAAGCTTCTTCAGATAGACGTCCCCTCTAGAGCTGACTTAGACCAGATAAAGATAGATGTGGCTCGCCAACACGGGTTACCTCGGATACCTCGTAACTCAGAGATACTTGCCACCCTAACCGAGGAGGAGGCGGAGCTGCTTCTCCCCGTCCTCAGGAGGAAGGAAGCACGCGCCTTAAGCGGGGTGAGCGTCGTTGCCGTTATGACTACGCCGTACCCATGCCCTCATGGGCGCTGCGCTTACTGTCCAGGAGGCCCAGAGGAGGACAGCCCTCAGAGCTACACAGGCTACGAGCCAGCGGCCATGAGGGGTGCTCAGAATGAGTACGATCCTTACAGGCAGGTAAAGGCGCGTATCAGGCAGCTTGAGACGATCGGACACGTTGTCGACAAAGTTGATCTAATAATCATGGGTGGAACATTCCCTGCCTCTCCACGCCTGTACCAGGAGGGCTTCGTCAAGGGGTGCCTCGACGCCCTCACAGATATTTTATCCACTAATCTTGTTGAGGCGAAGTTCAACGCCGAGAAGTCGGGCATCAGGAACGTCGGGATAACCGTCGAGACGCGCCCAGACTGTATTAAGGAGAAGGACATCGACGGAATGCTCGAACTCGGCGTCACACGCGTCGAACTCGGCGTCCAGAACGTCTACGACGACGTCTACCAGAGGGTAGGTAGAGGCCACAATGTTCAAGACGTCGTCGATGCGACGAAGCGTCTAAAGGACTCCGCTCTCAAGATCTGCTACCACATGATGCCCGGCCTACCCGGCTCAAGCCCAGTGAGGGATCTTGAGGGGTTCAGCGCAGTCTTCGAGGACCCCCGTTTCAAGCCTGACATGCTCAAGATCTACCCAACGCTTGTTGTAAAGGGAACGAGTCTCTATGACTGGTGGAGGAGGGGCGAGTACACGCCTCTCACGACGGGGGATGCTGCAGAGCTCGTCTCCAAGGTCATGGAGATTACGCCACCGTGGGTCCGAATCATGCGGGTCCAACGAGACATACCCCTTCCACGCATCGATGCCGGTGTCAATATGAGCAACCTCAGGCAGCTCGCAGAGGACTGCTTAGCGGCGCGGGGTGGACGATGCAGGTGCATACGCTGCCGGGAGGCTGGCCACTCTTCGAAGAAGGCTGACCCAGGCAGTCTACAGATTACTCACATCGTCTACCAGGCGTCGGAGGGGACAGAAGACTTCATACAGGTTGAAGATAAAGAGGCCGACGCCCTCGTCGGATTCGTCAGGCTCAGAATACCTCATGAACCGACTCGCCCCGAAATAGACTCCCACACCGGATTGATCCGAGAGCTCCACGTCTACGGTCGCATGGTCCCAGTGGGTGAGCGCCGGGGCGACGCTTGGCAGCACAGGGGCTGGGGCGAGGCATTGATGGCGGAGGCTGAGAAGACGGCAAGGGAGCGTTACGACATGCGAAGAATGATAGTCATGAGCGCTCTTGGGACGAAGCAGTACTACGCTCGCCTCGGCTATGAGAAGGAAGGCATCTATGTCTCCAAGCCACTCTGACCCGCATCTCTTAATACCCGGGGCAACGGTAGAAATCCCTGATTCTAGATGGTTGCCGAGACTCTCCCCGGCTACAGAGGGAAACTCAGGGAGCTCCTCACCCACGCTAAGGTCGGTGTCGGAGACGTCGTCAGTGTTAACAAGGGCAGTGATACCTACGAGGGTACACTCCTACCCCGCGTCGAGAACTCCGATGAGTGGCACCTCATTATAAAGCAGAAGACTGGTTACAACATCGGAATAGCTTACAGCGACGATCTCCGCGTTGAGAAGATCGGGGAGGCAGTCAAGCCTGAGTTCCATCCACCACCCCTACCACCCGTTAAGGAAGGGCTCCCTAAGGTCAGCATCATAAGTACAGGCGGTACAATCGCGAGTCGGGTCGACTATGTTACCGGCGGCGTCTACGCCGCCATGTCGAGCAGAGACCTCCTAAGCATAGTCCCCGAGCTAGCCGACATAGCCCAGATAGAGGCAGACATCCTCTACAGCGTCTTCAGCGAGAACATCAACTCGGAACACTGGGAGGGGATGGCGAAGAGGGTTGCTGAGAAGATCAAGCAGGGCGCGGATGGTATCGTGATCACCCACGGAACCGACACTATGGGTTACAGCACTGCAGCCCTCAGCCTAGCTATTCAGAACCTACCTATACCCGTCATCTTCGTCGGCAGCCAACGCAGCAGCGACCGCCCCAGCAGCGACTCCGCCACAAACCTCGTCGCCGTCGTCAATGCAGCAGCCCACGCCCCATTCGCCGAGGTTGTCCTTGGCATGCACGAGGGCACTGGCGACGACTCTATAATATTTCATCCCGGGGCCAAGGTACGCAAGTGCCACTCCAGCGCCCGCTACGCCTTCCAGACCGTAAACGCCAGCCCCATTGCCCGATATAAGGACGGTAGGACCGAGATGATCGCTGAACACTATAGGCCTCGTCAAGACTCGGAGCCTATGATCAGGAACAGGTTCGAGAAGAAGGTAGCCCTCCTAAAGTTTCACCCCAACTTCGACCCACTCATAGTCGACACCCTCGTCAATGCGGGCTTCAAGGGCATAGTATTCGAGGGGACAGGTCTCGGCCACGTCTCCGAGAGTTGCTACGATGCCATCAGCCACGCAGATAAGGCCGGCGTGTTAATGGGGATGACCAGCCAGTGCATCTGGGGGCGCGTCAACATGAACGTCTACAGCATGGGGCGAGAGCTCACCCGCCGCGGCGTCGAGCCACTGGAAGACATGCTGCCCGAGACCGCTTATGTTAAGATGATGTGGAGCCTCGGCAACTCGGAGACCCCTGAGGAGGCAAGGAGGCTGCTAAAGGAGAACGTCGCGGGGGAGTATAACCCTCGGACCCCATACACTAGGAGGAAGCCATAGATGGACTACAAGAAGATCGGGCTCAAGGTAGGCATCGAGGTCCACCAAGAACTCGCAACGAAGCACAAGCTCTTCTGTAGCTGCCCACCGACTCTTAGTGAGGCCGAGCCTGAGTTCAAATTCCTCCGCCGCCTCCGCCCAAGCCAAAGCGAGTTGGGCGAGTTCGACCCAGCAGCCCTCTTCGAGTTCCTCCAGGGTAAAACCATCCAGTACGAAGGAGACAGCGCCACGACATGCCTCGTCGAGATGGACGAGGAACCGCCGGGTCCTCTAGACCTTGAAACGCTCGAACTCACCCTAAGATTCGCCCTCATGGTGGGGAGCCACCCAGTGGACGAGGTCCACGTGATGCGAAAGACTGTCGTAGACGGGAGCAACACAGGCGGCTTTCAGCGCACATGCGTCGTGAGCCTTGGCGGCGCGATCGAAGTAGAAGGCAAGAGATACGGGATACAACAGATCAGCCTGGAAGAGGACGCCGCTAGGATCGTTGGCGAGGAGGGGAGAACAGTCCGATACCGCCTCGACCGCCTAGGTATACCCCTCATGGAGATCGTTACAGCCCCAGACATGCACGATCCAAGCGAGGTCCAGGCGGTCGCCCTCAGGATTGGCAGCATACTACGCGCAACGGGGAAGGTACGCCGCGGCCTCGGAACAATCCGACAGGACATCAACGTCTCCATCAAAGGTGGGAAAGTCGTCGAGATCAAGGGCGTCCAAGACCTCCCCATGATGCCCACCATCGTCGAGTACGAGGCGCAGCGCCAGTGGAGCCTACTAGATATTAGGGACGAACTACTCAATCGTGGCGTAAAACCCGAGCACATCAAGGATGATCAGCTCGACGCCTCCGCAGTTTTCAATGATACAGAATCAAAGATACTTAAGGGCGCACTCAAAGCGGGCGGCGTCGTCAAGGCGGTCAAGCTCCCCGGGTTCGCCAGCTTAACCGGAAGGGAACTCTGCCCCAACAGGCGCCTTGGCACCGAGATGAGCGACCACGCCAAATACAGGGGAGGTGTCAGGGGCATCTTCCACACCGACGAGCTCCCTGGCTACAGCATCACCCAGGCCGAGGTTGACGCGCTTCGTGAGCTCACCGGCGCAGTTGAAGGCGACGCCGTTGTCATAGTCGCGGACGACGCCGAGAAGAGCAGGCGTGCCCTCACCGCAGTCGTAGAACGAGCATTGGATGTCTTCAATAAGATCCCCCTCGAGACGCGGGCGGCTAACCCCGATGGGACGACGAGATTCACACGTCCGCGTCCTGGAGCAGCACGTATGTATCCCGAGACCGACGTTAAGGCCATAACCATAACCCCCGAACATCTCGCCACTGTTAAGAAGAGTCTACCCGAGATGCCCGAGGCCAAGTTAAGACGCTTCCAGAAGGACTACGCTCTCAACGAGAAGCTCGCTAGGCAGATCGTCGACAGCGATTACATGAGTCTCTTCGAAGAGCTGACCCGCAGCCACAAGGCACTGACGACCTTAGCCGCCGTAACCCTCACAGAAGACCTGAAGAAACTGCAGAGGGATGGCGTCCCAGTCGAGGTGCTTACAGAGGTAGCCATAAGGGGCACATTCAACCTCGTGGACTCGGGGGAGACTGTAAAAGAGTCCATCCCCCCCATACTCACTTGGTTAGCCCAGAACCCCGCGAAGTCCGCGAAGGAGGCAATCGTATCCCTCGGGCTCAGTATGTTATCCGAAGCTCAGCTTGCGTCGATCATCGATGCTAAGATCAGGGCTAACCCCGAGACGCTCTCCATGATGGGTGAGAAGGCAGTGGGACCCATAATGGGGGCTGTGATGGCGGAGGTCCGCGGTAAGGCGAAGGCGGCCGATGTTCAGGCTATGATAAAGAGGAAGCTCAGAGAACTTCTCGCTAAGTAGCCTTTTTCATAATATTCGTACATTAAAATGCGTATTATGATTATATACTTTATATCATCTCAATTATATGCGACATTATGTAGTGTATCAGTACTAATATCCTACGAAACCGGGAAAAAATCGCCATTTTATACCTTTCAAATCCTTTTCATATAAAACGAAGTTATTGATGATATCGTTCGACAACTGTTATAAGCCCTATAATACCAAAGTAATACGAGTTGTGATACCTTGAGCCGCCCACCCTTCCACCTAAAGGTAAGGATAGGGGAAATGGAGGTTGAGCTTGGCGGCGATAAAGCGGAGGTCCTATCAACCCTCGACGAGCTACAGACAATAATCGAGAAGGTCTCCGCGTCCTTCCAGGGTGAGTCGACAGGACACAGACCTCGCCCCAAGAAGCAGGCAGAGAACGGAACGCCCGAGGCCTTACCACAGATTCCACGTACCACCCAGTGCAGTGAGGCTGTGACCTCCCTTCTCGCCGACCCGTGGGGAAAGACCCCCCGCACAATCGCGGAGCTCAGAGAGGCGATGGAGGCGAACGCTGTCTTCTTCCCTAAAACCACTCTCTCCGGCGTCCTCGTCTGGTTGGTAAAGAAAGGGACGATCCGCCGCTGGAAGGACAAGAAGAGGGGATATCTTTACACTATGAATGCACAAGGGGCAGAGTAAATTGCCAAAACTAACCCTCACCGTGAAGACCCAGTTCGGAGACATTCAAGTCACCGGGGAGACGCCCGAGGAACTGCTCAAAGGAGTCGACTGGCTCACCAAGGACTACCTTTTACAGCTCAACGAGAAGATATCGGGACTCATATCTATGCAGGCCCTTGATCACCTCAAAGACGTCGTTGAGATGAGGAGAGATGGTCCCATTCTTGTCTGTAGAGAGGAGATAAGCCACTACGAGGCGATAGGGCTTCTACTCTATGCTCTGAAGGGGTACCAGGCTACTGGGAAGGAGCTTAAGGTGAGCCTCGACGAGAGCGGTCGCAAGGTCATTGTTCCAGCCCGGCTCCACGAGATGGTGAAGAAGGGTCTCCTCTTCCGCCCCGAAGGGAGGGGTGGTATCTACAAAATGACAGCGAAAGGTGTCAACTGGGTGGAGAAGGAGGTCCTTCCTCAGATCCGGGAGAAGCAGGCTGCGCTAGCCTAGGATGCTCCCTCTCATAGTCCTCGTACATGTCGGAGACGGTGATGAGGAGGCCCAACACTATCTGCTTTGCATCGCATGTGTAGCCACCGTCCTTGAATGGGCTGCGTTGTATAAGGTTCTTCTCGAGGAGTTTCGCCACCGCTCTCTCCGTTGCCTTTGGAGTGAGGCTCAGCTCGGTGGATAAATCCTTCACCGACATGGTCCTCGCGGTGCCTAGCAGGTGGAAGACTATCTGGAACTGGCTCGGCGCCTTGCGTAATTTGAGCAGCGTGTCTGTTCTGTTCCCTAGTTCGCCAAGCTGCTTCTCAGACAATTTTTCCCAGAGGCCACTTTCTCCCATGTACTTTTAAACGATACCTATATGATTGGGGCGGGGAGGTAGCCGAAAGTGGGTTCTTATCTGCGCCCAAGATCTCTGTATAGCTTCATTATTAAATCATAAGGCGTCACGACAGCTACATAACCTTCGGGGCGGGAGTCTACGAGCCCCTGTTTCTTCAGCTCTGCGAGACGTGCACGGACCGTGGAGCCGTTCTCCCTTAGTGCTTCGGCTATCTCCTGCGGCTTGAGGACGCTGCCCCTGAAGGCAAGGTGGCAGATGATCTTGTAAGCGGAGGTATCTGGTTCAAGCTGGTCGAGCTTATCAGCGCTCATTTGTTGAAGTACTCCTCGAGAAGGGTGACAAGGATCGGCCCGAGCTTGTACCTGTACACTCCACGACTCACTGGGTCAACGAGCCCCTTGTTTTTCAAGTTGAAGAGAGCGATGTTAACTGCGTTGACGGTGAGCCCTAATTTTTCAGCGATCTCCTGGCTCGTAAGAGCCTCGCCGCTTTCGACGAGACAGAGGAGTACTTGCTGCTGGCTCTCCGCCCGCCTCAGTCCCTCAATCTCGTCAGTGCCGACCATCAATGTCACTTCTTTGCGAAAATATACGAGACGAAGTCTGTGAAGGGAATTACGCTCCTGTAGCTGCCATCCTCCATCTGCTTGACGTAGCCCTTGTCGAGTAGGCTACGGAGCACCGGGCGTACGGTACCTGACGCGATGCCCGTCTCCTCACTAATTGTACCAGGGAGACTCGCGCCTCGGAAGGCGAGGTAAGCGAGAACTTTGAACTGTGCCGTATCAGGCTTTAACTCCTTAGTCGCCTTTTCGATCAGCTCAGACATCGCATTTCGCCTGCTTCTCCAGCGCCTCGATCTTATCCATAAGGTGGATCACGATCCCAGCGTAGTTAGGTTCGTAGTTACCTCGTCCACTCCTCTGGAGGAGGTCCTCCTTTGCGAGCTTGGCGAATGCATCTTTTACGGAGTTATACTTAGCATCAAGTTTGGCCGCCATCTGCTCGGGACCTAAAGTTGGATCATGGAGGAAGCTACGGAAAACCTTATCCTTTAGACTTAATTCCTCGGACATTTATGTAAAACTGGTCCCTACTTCTTATTAACTTTGTTTTTGATCTTGTTATGTTGGATCGCTCGTTGATTAAGTTAACCGAGCATTAGCATTTCTTGCTTTATATATAAAATGGCATTTAAACCAAATTACGCTCTGTATCTTCGATCACTTTAAATATCTAAGAAAAAAAGTGTTATGCAGAAATTGTTCTGGGGGTTATGTACTGAGTGCTAAGTCTTGAGGAGCGGGCGGGCGTTGTCGAGGCGGAGAGGAAACCGGGTGGCAGCCTGAGCCTCTCCAT
>Ga0154708_1007_pt1 | contig 17868 bp, 18 predicted proteins | sample Rifle2008BG13ft_FD_105568 | JGI IMG/M metagenome (GOLD analysis project Ga0154708, IMG submission 105568) | Candidatus Bathyarchaeota archaeon RBG_13_52_12 | reverse complement strand
CGAGTACGCACTCGAGTTGGTGAAGCGCGGTGCCCCCGTATCAGGAGTCCTCACTAAGGAAGGGGTCACTCTAGCAGCGGTTGAGATACTTCAGACCAGCCTTGAAGACCGGCGTTTCAGTAAAAAACTATTCGAGTTCGACACCCACGTAGCAGCCGTGATCGCGGGGAACAGCCCTGATGCCCGTGTCCTCGTCAGGGAAGCGCGTTATTCCTGCCAAGGGCATAGGATGACGTACGACGAACCTATAGGAATTGAAAGCCTCGTAAGCGGCATAGGTGATGTACTCCAGCAATACACGCAGAACGCTGGCGTCCGCCCATTCGGCGTCAGCATGATAGTCGCAGGGGTAGATGCCTCGGGGCCCCGCCTAATAACGACCGACCCGAGCGGTAGCTACAGAGGCTACAAGGCCGCGGCGCTCGGCGTGAACAGTGAGAAGGGGCGTGAGATCCTTGAAAAAAAGTACAAGGAGAACATCACCTTAGAGGAGGCAATTACCCTTTCGATAGAAGCTCTCAAGGCGGCGTACACAAACAGCTTAAAGCCTGAGAATGTAAACGCGGCAATAATCCCTATCGAGACGAAGAGCTTCAAAAAGCTAACAGAGGAAGAGGTCAAGGAACATTTCTAATCCGTCAACACTTACGAGCCACATTCTCCACTCATCTCCTCTGGGAAGGGAACGGTTAAACCAGCGCCTTCTGATGTGATCAACTATGGAAACCCGCTATCAGGAGAGGCTCGCCGAGGGGACGATGCGCTGCATAGTATGCCCTAGGAGGTGCACATTGAAGCCTGGGCAGCGTGGCTTCTGCGGCACAAAAGAGAACCAGAACGGTAGTATAGTCAACCTAACTTACGGGCTCCTCAGCGCCATAGCGGTCGACCCCATCGAGAAGAAGCCCCTGGCTCACTTCTATCCGGGGAGCCTTAGCCTGAGCATCAGCAGCGTCGGCTGCAGCTTCACTTGCCCATGGTGTCAGAACTGGCATCTCTCCACCGCCAAGCCCGACTCGAGCCTCAAGCGCGTATCACCCGACTACGTTGTAGATATGGCTCGCCGACAGGAATGCACGAGCGTCAGCTACACCTACAATGAGCCTCTAATCAACCTCGACTATGTCGAGGATACGGCGAGGCTTGCTAGGAAGGAGGGTGTGAAGAACGTGCTCGTCACTAACGGGTACATCAGCGGCGAGGCGCTGGGGAGGGTCGTTGATGTGATCGACGCAGCTAACGTGGACTGGAAGGGCTTCACCGATGAGTTCTACAGAAAGCATTGCTCAGCCGACCTCCAGAGCGTTCTCGACGCAACGGTGGAGATGCATCGTAGGGGCGTCCACGTCGAAGTGACTTTCCTAATGATACCTGAGACCAACGACGGTGAGGACGAGACGAGGAGGATGGCTCGATACCTTCACGACAACATGGGATCGGATGTGCCACTACACCTTAGCAGGTTCTACCCCCAGTACAAGTTCAGTCACATACCCCCGACACCCGTGGAGACCTTACTCCGCGCTAGGGAAATTGTGAGAGCCGAGGGCGTCCGCTACGTGTACGTGGGAAACGTCCCTGGGAAAGGATACGAGGATACAGTCTGCCCGAGATGTGGAAAGGCTGTTATAGAGCGGGTAGGGTACAGTGTCACGTCGTGGAACATTGACGCGGGTCATAACTGCAAGCATTGCGGCGAACCTATCCCAGTTGTGGGGGAGAGGGAGGAACACCTCTAACGTTTAATTAGCACCGGTGACCATCCTACAACCATCATTCTGTGATCAAAATGAGCGTAAAAAGAACCACAGTGATATTCGATAAGGGTGGCGAAGAGCACACCGATGAGACTCTACGGATCGCCCTCGAGGGGGCTAAGGAGAGGAAGATTGACACTGTCCTCATCTCAACGTCGACGGGTGGGACCGGCCTCAAAGCGGTTAAGGTCTTCAGAGACAGCGACATTAAACTCGTCTTCGTCAGGCACCAGACTGGATACCCTTCGAAGGGGAAGCAGATGATGCCGCCGGATGTAGAGGCGAAGCTCTATAAGGTGGGCAAGGTCGTCACGTGCACCGATGTGCTCACTGGCGGAGTCGATGTCGGCGTCGGGAGGCAGAGGCCAGAGAAGGAGCAGCCGCAGGAGGCGAGCCTTCCCTTTATAGTGCCCCCAGTGAACGTGATCGTCGCGAACACTTTGCGCCAGATCAGCCAAGGAACGAAGGTCTGCGCTGAGATAGCCATGATGGCAGCTGATTGCGACGCCGTGGGGATCGACAAACCCGTCGTCTGCGTTGCTGGTAGCCACGCCGGCGCCGACACCGCGATGGTCATTACACCCGCGGCGTCCAACAGGGTAAGAGACCTAAGACTCCATGAGTGGCTAGCCAAGCCACAATAGCTCTTAACTCTTTTTTACCAGTTCGCATGCAGGGGAAAGCATTTCAACGCGAGTAACTTAGGTCTTGATCGCTTTGAACAAGAGGGCCTACCTGACTATCACTGGGGTCACAGTGACCGCCCTCGTTTCTGGTTACTTGCTCCTTCTCCTATTCACTGACAGTACCCGCCTGGAGGCGATGGGGCTTTGGGGTATATTCGCTGCATCTCTCCTCAGCCACGCTACCATGGTGGCGAGGGACATTTTCGTTCCACTTTTTCTTGCCCTAACGCCGCTCTATAATCCCGTCATCCTGGGGGCTTCAGCTGGTATAGGTGGGGCAATTGGCGACATCATCCCTTATCTTCTCGGGCTAGGGGTAGCGGAGACGGTTGGAGATAAGGGGAGTAAAGCGGAAGACCTGGTTGGTAGGTGGATTAAGAAGTATGGCCTATGGGCAGTCCTCGTCGTTGCCATGACCCCCTTGCCTGATCTCCCCGTCATCATGCTTGCAGGAACCAGGCGCCTCTCCTTCGCGAAACTCTTGTTACTCGAGGCATCTGGTAAGACCGTTCTCTATAGTATAGGCGCTTTTGTGGGGGGGTGGGTCTTCGAGCTGCTCATTGGAGTCGTTGGGAGCTGGGTGGCAAGCGTCGGAATGGTTGTGGCCAGCATATTATTCTCCTTGGCTCTGACGTGGCCACCAAGCAGAGACTGGCTCTTTGGAATCCTCGACCGTTTCATCCCCGGCGGAGTCTGAGCAGCTCTTTCGCAGTCCTGGTATTGGCGACGTCTTTAGTAGTCAACCAACCGCGTCGAGCCACTGATACTCCTAGGGGAAGGAACTCCATCTGGTTGAGGGCATGGGCATCTGTACCTATGCTAAGGAGTGCGCCTGCCTCCATTGTCTTTCTGCTGGAGACATCGTCGAGGTCAAGGCGCTCTGGATAGGCATTTATCTCCAAAGCGACGTGTTGGGATGCGGCCTCTTCGATTACTTTGTCAAGGTTGAGGGGATAGGGCTTCCTCTTCTGTATGATTCGCCCCGTCGGGTGACCGATGATGTGGACGTGCTCGTTATGAATAGCCGAGATCATGCGGTTCGTCATGGTCTCCTCGTCGTTCTTGAACCCACTATGTATGCTTGCGACGACGATGTCAAGGTCCGCTAGGCTGGAGTCGGTGAGATCCATGGAGCCGTCAGCCTTTATGTCACACTCGATGCCCTTGATGACTGTGAAGCCTTCAAGCTCATCGTTTATGGCATCGATCTCTTTCCCCTGTTCCTTGAGGCGCTCCTCATCGAGCCCATGTGCAATGCCGAGACTCTTCGAGTGGTCAGTGATGGCTACGTAGCTGAGGCCTAGACCTTTAGCCTTCTCGACGATCTGCTTGATGGTCATTGTTCCCTCGCTCCAATTGCTGTGGCAGTGGAGATCGCTCCTAACCTCACTTAATTCGATGAGCTTGGGCAGCTTGTGCTCCATTGCAGCCTCTATCTCGCCTCGATTCTCCCGGAGCTCGGGTTCCACATAGTCCATCCCGAGTGCACCGTAGATTTCCTTCTCGGTCTCTGAGGCTACTAGGCGGTCGTCTTCTCGGCGGAATAGACCGTACTCGTTGAGCTTGTAGCCAAGCTTTACACCGATTGTGCGAAGCTTCACGTTGTGGTCCTTAGAGCCTGTGAAGTACTGGAGGGCGGCGCCATAGGCCTCGGGTGGAACGACGCGGCAGTCCACCTGTAGGTGACCCTTGAGGAAGACGGTGCTCTTGGTAGAGCCGTGACTGACAACTCGCTCGACTGGGGGCATCTCCACAAAGCGTTTGGAAGTGTCGTCGGGGTCATTCGAAGCAACAAGGAGGTCGAGGTCTCCAATGGTCTCCCTCTTGCGGCGGTATGAACCTGCGACATCCGCCCTAAGTACAGTTGGGGACTCCCTCATCCAGGCAAGGATGTCGTCGACGATAGGTAGGATCGCCCCAAGAAGAAATCGGGTTTGCCTGTTTCGATAGTCGGAGATGCTCTGAAGAATGTTCTGCTCCTTCTTCTCCCCGAACCCCTTTAGCTCCCGAACCTTGCCATCCTTCGCCGCTTTCTCAAGGTCGTCGATTGAGGATAGCTTCAACTCTTCGACTAAGCGCATCGCGTTCTTTGGACCCACACCCTCGAGTTCCATGAGTTGCCTCACGCCAGGGGGGAGTAACTCGCGTAGCTCCTCGAGGACCTTCGACTCTCCGGTGTCGAGTACCTCGGTGATCGTTGCGGCAATACTCTTGCCTACGCCGGGTATTTTGTCGAGCTCGCCACGGTCCTTTACTTTCTTAATATCTTCGGTGAGGCTGGTTATGCGTTGGGCGGCGAGGAGATAGGCGCGGCTCCTGAACCTGTCGTCCTTGATGGTTAGTATCTCCCCTATCTCGTAGAGGATGGCTGCGACTTCAGAGTTGGCGCTCACAACTTAGAATACGACGCCTCGTCTTATAGACTGAGTGCCCGTAATAGATCCTGTGCAAAAAATATTTTTTAAACGCCCAGGGGGATGTGAGCTCAATCCTTCGCGTAAGCTTGTGAAATCCCTATAATGGAGTAAATGATCTACCCCGATGTATGACCGCTCTCTTCCAGTAGCGCCTTGTCAGTGTCTGGCGTCCTACTCAAAGGCTAAATTCGCGAGATGGTGCCCCATAACTGACTCTCATGAACGTGCTTGACTACCTGAAGAAGGAGGAGATTGTGGATCTCGGCTGTGATCTCATCCGCCAACCGAGCCTCACCCGGCAAGAAGGGCCCGCAGTCAAGTTCGCTAACGATTGGTTCGAGGACCATGGCTTTGATGAGGTAACGCTTCAGGAGGTTGAGCCTGGGCGTAAGCAGGTCATCGCCCGTCTGAAAGGGCATGGCAAGGGCAAGAGCATGATTTTCAACGGCCACCTCGACATCGACCCCATTACGGCATCCTGGGAGTGGGACCCCTATGAGCCTAAGGTAGACGGTAACAGGCTGTGGGGAGCGGGAATCCACAACATGAAGAGCGGTGACGCCGCGATGATGTGCGCCGCCCTTGCGATAAGGAGGAGCAAGGCGAAGCTCCACGGTGATCTAATAGTAGAGTGCGTCGTCGGTGAACTACAAGGCGGGGTTGGAACCGTCCACGCCCTTAAAGAAGGTGTTTGGGCAGACATGGCTGTTGTCCCTGAGCCCTACAGCGTCGATAACATCCTCACAAAGTGTGTCGGCGTCCACGACTTCGCCATCCATACAATAGGACGAAGTGAGCACATCAGCCGTATGGAGGAGAGCATCAACGCCATAACTAAAATGCGGAAGGTCCTCGACAGACTTGACAAGATGAAGTTTGAGGCGAGAGATCCTGATCTCCCTGGGGCCCCCCGCTGGGTCGCTGGCAGCATCATCGGCGGACGCAATCGCGGGTACGACCTCGCCGGACCCTATAACATACCCGACTTCTGCACTATAATAGTCGACTTCCGTTATCCACCAGGCTACGAAATCGAGGAGATCAACGAGCGAATGGTCACGATGCTGGAGGAGATCAAGTCTAATGATCCCGAGTTCAAGTACGAGTTCGAGTATCCCATAGATCCTAAGTGGCGCGTAGGCGGAACTGTGATGCCACCTATGGGTGTCAGCGCAGACAGCGAGGTTGTCAAACTACTAAAAGAGAATCATAGGAAGGTCACAGGAGTATACCCGAAGAAAATTGGAGCAGTACCGCCGCGTAGCTACTGTGGTAACGACACAGCACATCTGGCAAAGGCGGGGATCGAGTGCTGCCTCTACGGCCCACGCGGTTACCCCGACGAGGTTGAGAAACACGTGCGCATTGACGAGATGGTAACCTGTTCCAAGACGATGTGCCTCACAGGTTATGAGGTAGTCACTAAAGCGAGGGATTGATCCTTCTCCCCCGCATTTCCAGTGCGGACCTTTCTTTGATGATCTGCTTTATTGTGACACACCTATTTCACATGCCGCTCTTGAGCTGGCGTCGCTACTCGGGTTGGGGCTGAGTCAGCTCAATCACAAGAGCCCCACCCTTCTCGAAGCGGACTGTCAACGTTTGGAATAGGATCTGGAATATCCTGATCTTGCCGTAACGCTTCTCCTTCACGAGCCCAAGCTTCGCTAGTTTAACGAGGTGCCTCTCGACGCTTGTGTAGTTAAGCCCCGTCCGGCGGCTCACCTCACTTATATTCAGCTCACCGCTTTCCACGAGAATCTGAAGCGTCCTGATCCTACCCCTTGAGCCGAGAAGCTCTTCGGCTTTGGTTCTACTTCTGCTCAACGCCCCTGAGCACCTCCCGCTCGAGGTCATCGGCGGAGACCTTGCCCAACGTTATGAGTTGGGTGCGGCCCTGGCTTCCGGAGTCAATCTTAGAGGTGATTATACCGGTTGCCTTGAGGTTTTCGAGGTACTTCCAGAACTGTGTGTGGGCGCGCGGTGCCTCGCCACGCTCCTCGCAGGCGATCCTGTAGAACTGCTCCACCTCACCCGTCGTAACGTGGGGCGCTGTGCTGGTTTTGAAGAACCTCGCGATGGCGAGGAGCGTGAGTCTCTCGTGGAGACTGAGGTGGTTCATCCCCTCCTTCTTCACAGGTGAGAGGACGCCGGCGCTTACTTGCCTGACGTGCTCCGGCCTCACCTGAGGGGCGCCATCCATCTCAGCCCTCTTTCCCGCCCCCCAGAGGAGATCGATGGCGCACCTCGCGTCCCCATTCTCGGAGGAGGCGAGATCCGCTATGAAGTCTACGACCTCCAGAGGTACCGCGCCTCTTCTAAAGGCGGCTTCGGCCCTCGCTGAGACGATGTCAGCGAGCTGCGGGGTCGAGTACTCCGGCATCTCTATAAGGTTCCTCTGGAGGCTGCTCAGAGTGCTCCTGTCGAGTTTCTCGAAAATGCTTCGGTCCTTCGTGATTAGGAGTAGGCTTAGGCGCCGCGGCGCATCTGGTTGAGTCTCGTGAACCCTAGTAAGCTGGTAAAGGGCGTCGCTCCCCTCCGTACTTATGAGGGCGTCCACCTCGTCGAGGCAGAGCAGGAGCTGCTCATTATCCTCGCTGAGGAGCTGCATCAGGGTCTCCATTAGCTCGTTTGGCGCATAGCCGCGCTCGGGGAACTCGGGCCGAAGCGTTTTCACGACCCTGCGTAGGGCCATGAAGAGGCTCCCTCGGAGTTCCCTGCAGTTGACATGAATATACTCGACCCTGAGCCTCTTCCTCTTCGCCTCGTCTCTGAGCCACCTGCCGAAGACGCGGGCTAGCGCGGTCTTCCCTGAGCCCACGCCACCCACTATGATGGCTCTCTGACTCATCTCATAGGGCGCAGAAAATATGAAGTCGTAGCTCGTCCTCAGGGAGCGCAGCTCCCCCTCTCGGTGGAGCAGCTTCGACGGTATGTAGTTGATGTCGAGTACGCCCTCGTCTATGATGAGTCTCTGGTCGCTCAAGGATGGTCTCCCAGTGAGGGGCTCCCCCGGGTGCGGATTTATGCTTTACGTAGGTTCAAGCGGATCAACTGCGGAGAGGTGAGTGAAAGTGATAAACTTGAAACATTTAAACAGCCGCCTACTAATAGACAAACGACTCCAAGATGCCCCCGACCAGGAGACTCCAAACCGGCAAGGTACCTCAACACATCCTCAAGCGATTCATCCTAAACAGGCTCGGCGCTTCCTCTGACAGGGTAATCAGAGGAGCCGCAGTCGGGGAGGACGCCTCAATTATAGACATGGGTGATAAGGTTCTCGTCGCCAAAGCGAACCCAATCACGGGCGCTGACGGGAATATCGGAAGGCTCGTCGTCCACGTCAACGCCAACGACGTCGCTGCGCGCGGCGCAAAGCCCCTCTGGTTCATGAACACCATCTTCCTCCCTGAGGGAGCTACGGAGTCGAAACTGGAGGAGATCATGGAGGAGATCCACCGTGCCTGTTCAGAGCTCGGCGTCCAGCTCATCGGCGGTCACACAGAGTGTGTCGCGGGACTCGAGAAGCCGATCATAGCCGGCTTCATGATGGGGGAGGCGCCTAAGAACAAATACGTCACAACAAGCGGGACACACCCAGGTGACAGAGTAATCCTCACGAAGTCAGCGGGTTTAGAGGGGACAAGCATACTCGCTTCCGATCTTGAGGAGAAGCTCAAACGCAAAGTCGACCTTAAGACACTACAGAGGGCGCGCAGGATGATCGAGGCCATAAGCGTCGTTCCGGAGGCGCTCAAGGCGATAGAGGCAGGAGGAGTCCACTCGATGCACACACCCACCGAAGGAGGAATCCTCAACGGCCTCTACGAGATGACAACTGCCGCAAAGGTCGGAATCAGCGTCCAGGAGAACCTGATACCAATCGCCCCGGAAACAGCCATTATCACAGAGACCCTCGGCATAAATCCATTAAAGCTCCTAAGCTCTGGAGCCCTCCTGATAGCAGTAGATTGCAAGAGCGTCGGCAAGGTTCTTAGCGCAATAAAAGGAATAGGCGTTAAAACCTCTATCATAGGTGAAATCAAGGAGAAATCCGAGGGCAGGGTCCTTACGCGAGTGGACGGCACTCAACAGCCGATAGGTCCGGTTAAGCAGGATGAGTTATACAGGATACTTGGTGATGCCTAGTCATTTCTCGCAGATAATTCCCATGATGTCGGGGTGGTACTCTGTCCCACGGAAACCGACTGCTCTTAGTCGCCTTTGCACACCTCTCTGGAGATCCACCCTTCTATACTTAGACCTCGGCTCCCCCGTGTAGTGGAATAGCCTTCCATCCTCAGCCATTACACGGTACAGCTTAGTGTAGAACTCCTCGCTGTATAGGTTACCAGCGTGATTGAGCCGAGGGGGATCGTGGATTACCCAGTCAAAAAACCCGAGGGGGAGAGCGTCAACAATTTGGAAACTATCACCGAGAAGAAGACTAACCTCACCTCCAAAAAGACGTCTCGACCAAGGATTCATCTCAGCGACTCTGATCACAGGCGATTCCCTCTCCACTGAGACAACGACCTCAGCTCCCCTGGCGAGAGCCCCGATGGCAGTATATCCTAACCCCATACAGGTGTCGAGAGCTCTGCCCTTCTTCAGCAGGAGTATTTCCAACTTCTCCTCAGCGTCCTCATCTGGAGTAATCTCCTTGGTTCTGTGCATCCTCACCCCGTCAATCTCGAGAGTTGGTGCCCCCGCCGTTGGCACGAGTTTATAGAACCTAGCTGATGATACAGCGACTTGATACATTGAATTACCCTCGGGGAAGAATACGGCGTTCTCTCGCCCAGCTACCTCCTCGAGATCTTTTACTGAGACGGTGTGCCCGAGTAGATTAGCAGTGTCACCGTTAACGCAGACATCCGAAACCGTGAGGCCAAGGTCAACTGAGACCTTCCTCGCGCCACTGATGATTTGCCTAGCGACGTCGGCAGTGATCATGGGGGGGAGCGATCTCAATCCGGGTGACCTACATTACTGTAGCGCCAAGCGATTAAATATACAACGCCGATTAAATTAAATTTTTAAAAAATGACTTACTGAGTTAAAATCGACCAAGACATTAGCTAATATTACCTGTCGATTTTAAACTAGCATGATTTATCAAATCGTTGCGCACGCGAACAGGTTATCTATCTCAGTCGAAGAGATCCCTTGGGATACCTCGCGTTAGAGCCGAGCCACTCCTCGATCCTGAGTAGCTGGTTATATTTCGCTGTTCTCTCACCACGAGCAGGAGCCCCCGACTTGATCTGTCCGCAGCCGATACCAACGGAGAGATCCGCTACCCAGGGGTCCTCGGTATCACCACTGCGATGAGAAGCCATTACGCCGTACTTGTTCTTCATGGCGAGACTCGCCGCCTCAAGAGCCTCGGTTAATGTACCGATCTGGTTAACTTTCCATAGGAGGGCGTTACAAGCTCCCATTTCTATGCCTTTCGCGAGCCTCTTAGGGTTGGTGACAAAGAGATCATCCCCAACGACTTGTGTAGGGAGAACTCTTGTAGCCTCAGCAAATCCTTCGTAATCCTCCTCTTGGAGTGGATCCTCGATACTGATAATGGGGTACGCTGCTACAAGTTCCCTGTAGTAGTCGATTATCTCATCCGTGGTGTACTCGGTCTCGGTGACTGTGTAAGCGCCATTCTTATAGAAGGTGCTAGAGGCAACGTCGAGGCCTATCTTGACTTCGGCCATGTAACCAGCGTTCTGAATCGCCTTGTATATTATGTCAAGTGCTTCCTCAGGCTTCCTTAGAGGGGGGGCGAATCCGCCTTCATCGCCAACGTTGATGGAGCTCTTTCCATATGTCTTCTGAAGCTGTGTTTTAAGGGCTTGGTACACTTCTGCGCCTATTTGGATGGCTTCCCGGAAACTTCGCGCCCCGATTGGGGCTATCATGAACTCCTGGAAGTCGAGCTGGTTCCCGGCATGCTTCCCACCGTTTATGACGTTAAAAAATGGGACAGGGAGGAGGCTCGCTTTCCTGTCAATATACTCGTAAAGACGGAGTCCATCTGATGCTGCAGCAGCGCGGGCGCAGGCAATGCTGACACCTAGTATCGCGTTGCCTCCAAGCTTTGACTTGTTCTCTGTACCATCGAGCTCGATCAATTTGGCATCAATCTCATTCTGGCGCCTAACGTCCATCCCCTTTATCTTGGGCTGGATCGTATTGGTGACGATATCTACAGCCTTTGCGACGCCTTTACCGCCAAATCGCTTTCCTCCGTCGCGGAGCTCCACCGCTTCGTACATGCCTGTCGAGGCTCCGCTGGGGATAGCAGCGGATCCCAATACATTGCCCTCTGTGACAATCTCGACCTCAATAGTTGGGTTACCTCTGCTGTCCAAGATCTCCCTGGCCCTGACGCTGGTGACTGAGTATCGCATGTGATCACTGCTAGATGGAGTTCTTGAAGCGATTACTCCTAAAAATGTAGCGATCGCGTCACTTTTCACGGGCTTCGTCTATATAGGCAAGTAGGTCTTCGGCTTCGAAAGGCCATCCCGTGAGTTTAACAACGCCGTTTATGGCTATGGCTGGTACAGCCATCAGGTTGAGAGACGTCCCTCGAGTGATGCCCTCCTCGGTATAGGTGTTCACGTCAATTAACTTGATATCATTTAGTCCTTCGATGACCTTTGTTAGTAATCTCTTCGCGGCAGGGCAATAGGGGCAGACCGGGTTATGGAAGTACTCTATCTTAATCAAGGCGTCGCCTTCTGCTTGAGGTACTTCATCGCAGATAGGGCGGCCTTAGCACCGTCCCCAGCGGCAGCGACGACCTGCCACCCCATACAGCTGCAGTCCCCTGCGGCGTAGACACCAGGAAGGTTTGTGTGCTGGCCTTTGTCGACGATGATGCAGCCACCCTCGTCGGCGTCTACTCCTGCCTCGACCAATATGTTTGACGTAGAGACGTGTTCAAGCAATATGAAAACACCATCAACGTCTATTGTCTCTATTTTTCCTCCGGTTAGCTTAATATTCGTGACGAACTCGCTTCCACCGATCTCTACGATGTCATGCCCTTCTATGACCTCGACCTTGGAGTTAGAACGAAGGAGGGCGAGCTCATCGTAGTTTTCGCTGAAGCCCTTCTTGCCTGGGACGATATAGACCTTTGAAGCAGCGTGGGTGAGTTGTAAGGCGTCGGTGACGGCTTCGTGCCCAGAGCCAATTACAGCGACTACTTTGTCCTTGAAGAAGGGGCCGTCGCATATGGCGCAATAGCTCACTCCTCTCCCCTTGAACTTCATTTCACCTGGGACACTCAGTTGTTTCCTCTGCATCCCTGTAGCGATCACAACGGTTTTTCCTTGATGGTATCCGCCACGAGTGGATACTATCTTGTAGTCACCAGCGTCTGCGAGGCCAATTACTGTCTCAGGTTTAAACTGAACACCGAACTTGGTGGCTTGCTGGTGGAAGAGCTTCATGAGTTCTGTGCCAGGGAGCCCCTGGGGGAACCCTGGATAGTTCTCGATCATATGTGCCTCGAGGGCGCGACCCCCGATCTTACCACTGTGAAGTAATAGAATGCTGTGACCATATCGCGCCGTGTAGATGCCTGCCGTTAAACCGGCCGGGCCGGCGCCTATAATGATGACGTCCCAGACCTTCTCCATCTAGACGCGCCGTAGATATTGGAGTAGATGTAGAAGAAAAAGGGTTTGATGTATCCTACTCTTCACTATATCCCTTGACCTTCTCCGCCATACTGGCGAGGCGATCCTGCACTAGACAGTTTATAGTTCCTGCAGGGTACTTACAATCCTTGCCAGACACACCAGCCTTTACGCCTGTGAGAACCTCGATGCCCTCATCGATAGTGGAGACGGGAAATACATGAAACTGTCCACTTTTTATCGCATCGACGACTTCGTGCTTCAGCATGAGGTTCTTAACATTACTGGCTGGGATGACGACACCGTGTTCACCGTCAAGCCCCCTTGCTTTACAGAGCTGGAAGTAGCCCTCCAGCTTCTCGTTGACTCCGCCTATAGCTTGGACTTCACCCTTCTGGTTTACGGAGCCGGTGACGGCGAAGTGTTGCTTAATGGGCTTCCTGCTTAGGGCGCTTAGGATGCCATAAAGTTCTGTGCTGGATGCGGAGTCCCCTTCGACGCCGCTGTAACTCTGCTCGAAGACTAGTCGAGCTGTGAGACTTAGGGGGAACTCTTTGGCGTAGCGGTCGTTAAGGAAACCGCTGAGTATCTGAACACCCTTCGTGTGGATGGGGCCCCCCATCTGGGCCTCGCGCTCGATGTCGATTATCCCTTTCTTGCCGACTCCGACGCTAACTGTTATCCTGCTTGGCTTACCAAAGGCGAAATCACCTAAACCGAGAACGCTTAGGCCGTTTATTTGCCCGATCTTCTCCCCAGCTGTGTCGACGAGGATCGTCCCCTCCTCGATCATCTTCTCCATCTTCTGCTCGATTAGGTTGCTCCTGTAGACTTTCTCCTCTAGGGCCTTCTCGATGTGCTTCCCAGTTGTATACTCAGCACCCTCTTCCTTGGCATAGTGAGCAGCCTCCTTGATGATATCCGCTACCTGCGCGAACCAGGTGGAGAGCTTGCTCTGGTCCTCGGCAAGGCGGGAGCTATACTCGATCACTGCAGCGATTCCTGATGAGTCTAGGTGCCTTAGGTTATCCTTCTTACAGATATTGCAGATGAATGAAGCGTACATGTTGATGTTCTCCTCGTTCCTCTCCATTGTCGTGTCAAAATCTGCCTTGACCTTGAATATCTCCTTGAAGTCACGGTCGTAATGGTGGAGTGCGTAGTATAGGTCGGGGCTGCCGATGAGAATGACCTTTACGTCGAAGGGAATAGGCTCCGGCGTCATAGTCTTCGTCGCAATGTAACCGAGGCGTTGCGCGATGTCCTCAATGGAAAGCTTCCGACTGGTTATCGTTTTCTTAAGGCTGTCCCAAGCGATTGCATCCATGAGAAGATCCTCGACGGGGATGATGAGGAAGCCACCATTGGCTTTGTGTGCGGAGCCAGCGCGGATCATAGTGTAGTCAGTGAGGAGCGCCCCGAATCTAGCCTCCTTCTGGACTATGCCGAATAGATGTGGCTGGGTCGGACTCATCTCGGTGATGACCGGTGCCCCCTTCAGATCCGAGTTGTCGACGATCAGGTTGACCTTATAGCTGCTTGTCGGGTCCGTTGCTGTACCGGGCATCAGGAATGGAAGTGCTGGTTGTTGCTGGGGTTGCCCTGATGTCAGGATAGTGGGGAGGTTTTCGAGGATATCATTCTTCACGCTATCGAGGAACTCCTTGACCTCGGTGATGTCGCTGTACTTTTCTAATAGGACTTCGAGGAGGTGGTCCATCGCGAAGGTTGCGACTTCCTTGTTGAACTTATCGACCGCTTCTTCTGATCCTTTATCGAGGTCCCTGAACTGACGAAAAGCGCTCCTGAAGTCGTCTTGCAGGCTCTCTCTCCTTGTCCTTATTTGTTCCTTAATCTTTGGGGGGAGTGTAGCAAACTGCTCGTCCGCGATAGGTTTATCGTTAATCACCGGAATGATGGCCATGCCTATCGGGCTCCTCTGAAGGATAAATCCAGCCTGATTTGCCTTCTGATTGATCTCCTGCCATAGTTCTGCTTTTTCATCGTCGAACTTTTTCACAGTACTGGCTCGCTTCTGAGCGTAATCCTCGCTCTCGAACGCTTTCTGTAACTCCTTTTTCACATCTTCTGTGAACTTGTCCATGTTGTCGCGGAAGGCCTTACCTTTTCCCGCGGGGAGCTTGAGGGCGTTCGGCTGCGTTGGATCCTTGAAGTTGTTGACGTAGCACCAATCGGGTGGAATGGGCATTTCCTTCGCCTTAGCCTGAAGGAAGCTCGCTATAGTGGTCTTCCTACCAGTACCGGACATGCCGGAGACGTAGATGTTGAAGCCCTCGTCTCTCATCTTTAAGCCAAAATGTAGAGCCTTGACTGCACGGTCTTGTCCGATTATCTGCTGAAGTGGCTCAAGTTCGGCTGTGGAGGCGCAGTCCTTTATCTCCGTGGTGCAATTCCTCCTTGCCTTCTCGTAGTTTAGTTCAACAACCATCAACTTTCGCCTTTTATTTAGTGATGTGGATGCTCGATATATAAACTCGGCTCAAGATCAGATGAGCTTGGCTATGAGTTCCTTGAAAGTTAGCCCCTCACCGGTTTTCAAGGTATAGTCTCCTGGCCTTTCAGCGACTCTGAAGCACCAACCCTTATACTTGAATTTACCCGCTAGGACGGCGTATCTTCGTGGATAGATCTTGTGAATGTCGAGGAAAGCATCGAGTTTGGCGACCTGCTCGGATTTATAATAAGAGTATCTTAGTTGACTCTTTACTTCGAAGGCAACAACAGTGTTAGCTTTAACCGCGAAGACATCAGGGAGGGGCTCGTTGCTGGGGGCGCTTACTGGGACCCTGACGGCGTCGAAACCCTGCTCCCTCATCATCTGGACGAGTTCACGTTCGGCGTCATAACCACGCTTCTTCATGGCACGTACCTGTTTTCCGGTTAGGGTACGCGTGAAGCGCTCGCGTCTCTTCTTGGGATTGGCAATGTCTCGGAGAGACAATGCTACTCCTCGTCTTCCTTGTCCTCGGGGAGGGGTAGTAAACCATTCTCAAGGGGCTCAAGCGCGAGTTTGAGGAGGTCGCGGAACCAGCTGGAGAAAGTTGTAGCGTTTGGGTACTTCTGGTACATCCGCTTGTGGGGAACCTTGGCTACTAGGCGGAGCTGGACCATCTTATTGACATAGAATTTCGCGCTACTGCGAGATATGTCACAAACGCGTGCGATGTCGCCGCTTGTAAAGACTGGATCGAGTTTTTTATAGCCGAGGACGACCTTCGGCGGGAGAGGTAGGGATATTTCTAGTATTTCGATGAGTGACTCTTCTCTCGACATGTGGATCGCCAGATTGAGTTGAATAATTCAACGTGCCATATAAGAAGCGAGGGTGTGCACATTTTTCGTTTTACCATTGGGATAAACGGAGAGGATTTAACGTAATTAAGGATAATTTGTGCTTTGTGGATTAATGTAAGGATTTGAAGTTTTAATGCACCCCACGCCTCTCTCCTCAACCATCCATCACATGTTAATCAACATATTATAGAGAGCCACCTTACCCGCCAGCTCCTTCACGATGTTACCGAAGCTCCTCGCCAAGCTGTGCTCACCAAACAACCGCTTAAACGTCGAGTAAGGAGTCTCCACAGCCCACCTCCCACCATAACCCTCGAGCTTCGCCCAAGCCTCATACCCCAGCTCCCGCACCCGACACACAACCAGCCTCCTCCCCGGACACCGCGTATCGAGCCGGCTGTTCCTCCGGGGCCTGATCACCGCCTCGACGCCAAGCTCATCCAGCAGCCCGTAGACCTTCCCCGAGTCGTAGGCGCCATCCCCAACTACCTTTGAGACCTCCACGTTCCTCCCCGCCCCCTCAACTAGCCCTGGGAGAGCCTTCACGTCGTGCACATCGTCGGTGCTGATCTCCATGGAGACCACCTCGTGAGTCTCCGTGTTTACGGCGAAGTGGAGCTTCACGTATCTCCGCTTCTTCCCGTGCTTCCTCTCGATCCATCCGCCAGCCTTGTGGACGCTTATGCCCGGTCGAGTCGACGGCGATGGTGACTGGCTCGTTCGTCTCCTTGAGGTCGCGGTAGGGGTCGACGCTGAGGCGGAGGATCCTTTTCCTGATGCCTGAGTAGTCGGCTCTGGGTGGCGTGGAGGGGACCAGTCTGTGCAGTGCTCTTGTGAAGCCTTCGAGTTGGCGGTAGGGCATGCTGTAGAGGTAGCGTATCGCTGCGAGGAGCTGTATGTAGGTGTTCGAGATGTGGTAGTTGCGGCCTCTCTTGTGCTTGTTCATTGTTTTGAGTTCTTGTTTGGGGTTCTGTAGGAGTTTTGGGTCCAGGATGAGTTCCCCTCGCCTGATGAGTCTCTCATCGGTGTCTTTCCAGCCCATTACTTAGAAATATTCTCTGTTTGATCTAAAAGTTTTCCCTAATAATCCACAATGCAATAATTTGCCTTAAATTCGCAACTAAGAAGAAAAGTATGCATATTCATTGGTTGTTTTAATCAGGGTAATAATTTATTAAATAGCGCATTAGTGTTACATATATGACATTAACGAATGGGGATGGTACAAAATCGGTGGCTCGATTAGTTAGAGAGGCGATCCAGATGAGACCTAGCCTCCTCGACGCGTTGAAGATGGGGATTGTAAACTACAGCGCACTGGCCAGAATGCTTCAGTATGAAATTGGGGAGGGAAGCTTGGAAGCAGTGAAAGCTGCGGTGATACGAATAGCAGAAAACCTCTCAAAAGAAAGGAGGCTACAGGAGGAGGAGGTTAGAGGCATCCTAAAGGAGTCAAAAGTACGTCTACAGGACAAGATCGCGGTACTGATTAGCCCGATCAAGCTAGACATCTCCTACCTCGTCACTGCCTATCTTACAGACAGCTACGTGTACATAGTCGACCAGACGGGTCTCCAGAAGGACCTTCCTAAGGAGGTACAAGTTATGAGCAACCTCGTTGCCCTCGTCCTTCTAAGCCCGGACCGCGTAGAGACCACCCCAGGCTTCGTCGCCTTCATAACCCAGCTCCTCGGCGGTCACGACATAAACATCATCGAATTCATCAGCTGCTTCACAAACACAATCATAGTTCTAGACACAAAAGATGCCCTAAAGGCGTTCAGCCTACTTCAGAACTATACTTGACCAAAACTAAGTAATTGGCGTCATATAACACACTTCTATCAATTATACAATCAAATAACCTAATCCATAGACCTTTATTCAGAGAGGGCTTGATAACGGCTCAGAAAAACATTAGGAGAGGGGGTGCGTGCAGCGACGCTCCCTGCTCCGTAATTAGTGGTCTTCTTCCTGAAACAGTAAAGCTTTTAGTCGGAGGCTACAAACTCATGTATGAGAATGGCGGAGATTTGTCCCG
>Ga0154708_1012_pt1 | contig 18317 bp, 17 predicted proteins | sample Rifle2008BG13ft_FD_105568 | JGI IMG/M metagenome (GOLD analysis project Ga0154708, IMG submission 105568) | Candidatus Bathyarchaeota archaeon RBG_13_52_12 | reverse complement strand
CAGGGCTCCGGCTTATTCATACCGATAAGCCTCGAGGGCTCAGCCATCGCGGAGACTTCTCCTTTGACGAGGTAGATGTCTCTGAGGCTACGACCACGCGCCAGGAGGTAGCCGAGTATAGTTAAGGGAATCACAAGCCTTAGGAGGTGGGTCGTCAGGGCGGAGACGACCCACGACGCATTCTCTACCGAGTCGATCCAGAGTTTGCTCCCACGGATAAGGGGGACCAGCCCCATCTGCCAGCCGCCGCCGAAGCCGAGGAAGAAGATCAGGGAGATTATGGTGAGGTAGCCGCGGACAGGCCTCAAGCCCTCAACGAGTAAGGTCGATGCAGATAGTGATGCGACTATAATGGCGGTCGCGCCCCACCACCAGCCCGGTTCTCCACCGAGTAGTTCCCGCCACGGAATCAACGTGAGGGTGCTTGCGGCGAGGGTCGCTGCCCACGCGACGATGAGGGGGGCCCTTCCAGGTGATGGTTTGGTCGCTGGCATTCTCAACCCTCCCTCGCCTTATAGAGCGAGGATGAGTTGGGCCTCCCACGCGTTTGCTGCCAACAGGATGCCCACAGCCACCACCAGACCGATCCATAAATCACGACTGCGCCACCCTCCATGGGTTGGCTGGAACTTTACAATCGACTCCTTGCCGCCGACTGTGACGAACTGCCACCTCGTGATCTCGTATGTCGCTGCGGCGGCGAGCACCATAGCAAAGATCTCGTAGAAACCCGGATGGGTAACCATTTCGAGGGCTGAGGCAATCTTGCCCACCACAGTGGCCATGCTGAAGGAGTTCGTTCCAGTGATGACCCCTAGGAACGCGGGTAACGTGACAGTTGTCATGTAGCCCCACGGGATTCCGTTTGCGAACCGGAGGAGGTTCAGCGCCATGTAAAACAGCCCGAGGACAGATAGGTTCCAGGCGAAGATTCGTGCAAACTCGATGAAGAAGCTGCTTGCTGCCTCGTTGCCTACCACGACCGACCCGATGTTGACATCGCGAAGCAGTCCCTCGGGCAGCCACAGGTACCCGATCGTTTGAAAGATGAGGAACGTGGCGGTTTCCAGTGTGAATAGGGCAGCGAAGCGGACCACCAGCCGCTCACTAAGGAGAAGCTCCGTAAGCAGCCTAAATCCGACGGGCTTCGACCTGCCTGTGTCGCGTTGATGCACGTGACGGGCCTGAACCTGAGTCAGCGTCTTACTAATCTGAAACAAGGCTAATATCCCCCTGAATAGATGCTACCGAAAATTAATCCAAGCACTGCTCCAAGTGCGATACCTACGCCGATGCCAATACTGGGTATCAACGTCCCAATCAGGATGCCAAGTCCAGCTCCTATTGCGAGCCCAATTCCAGCAAAGTTGGCTTGATCATCTTTAGTATTCATCTTAATTGCTTCACCTCCTTCCAAAGTTCGTCAGATTTCGGTAAGGATCCTTTCCATTGAGAAAATCCTAATGCCCACCATAAGCACCAGCGTCCTAAGACGTCGATGTATCCTATTCTCCTCGTATCTATTGATGTCTTAGCTTCACTCACGTCCTACACCTCAGACGGCTGAGGAGTCGTTGGATGGGAAAGATATACCAACTTGAAGAGCGTTGATTAAGGTTTAGGAGCCATGCTAAACCTTTAGTATCGTTGTAATGAGTTGGTGAGTCATGGGGGATCTAAGCAGCCTCCTCTTCGAACTGTCCAGCAACGAGCGCATGACAATACTGGAAAATCTTCGTAAGGAGGAGCTTAAGCTCAGCCACATCGCCAAGAGGCAGGACATAACCATCCCGGAGGCGTCGCGACACCTTCAGAGGCTTTCGGATGCCCATTTAATACAAAAGGACTTGGGAGGGTCCTACCACCTCACATCCTACGGAGAGCTCGTTCTCCGACAGCTACCCGGAGTTGACTTCCTTTTAGGTAATAGGCAATATTTTCTGGAACACGACGCATCTCATCTACCTCACAAATTCATTAGCAGAATCGGTGAACTTTCTCTCGGCTCGCTGAATAAGGACGCATTGGCGTGTGTCGCTCACGCTGAGCGTGCACTTAAACAGGCTGAAGAGTTTAGTTGGAGTTTAACTGACCAGGTCATCGCCAGTTCGTCGACAATTATTGAGGAGAAAATTAAGGCGGGAATAAAAATTCGCTCTATACTCCCAGAGAAGCTGGTAATACCCCCTGGCTACAACCCGCCTCACGATGTTGAGAGGCGAACATTACCAATAATTGAGATAAGGGTGATGGTGACCGAAAAGGAAGCCATGCTCGGGTTTCCTTTTTTAAGCGGACAGATGGATTACGCTCAGATAATAAGCAAAGATTCGAAGTTCTGTGAATGGTGCAGAGATCTCTATTCATTTTACTGGGAAAAAGCGAAGCCTATTCTATCTTTCCCTAATATGATATCATAAGAGGATCGCGCGCGCAACTCAATTCATACAATGACTAAGGTCATAGACTTCCTTGAACCCCTCTCGTAACTTTCTCGCGAGCTCTAGAAATCAGATAAAACTAGGACCCAAGTCAGCAACCTAAAGCCAGGGTAGGCCCCTTGACTGTGCCCGAGTCGCGTAGAAGCCCACCCGAACGATGCACGAGATATCGTCGCGCGTGCCTTGAGGATAAATAAGTCAACGAACTAGTAATAATTATTTTCATATATAGATTCATGATAATTTTTCGCAAATGTAAAATAATAACTAGTCAAAAAACAATAATTTCCAGTCAGCATAAGTATAAAGAAGCCAAGATTAAACAGATGTAAGTGGCCGCGATTTTAATTACTATTTCTAACATTAGTATTAAAAACAATAGTAATGATGACATATTCATAATCAACAATCTTTTAATTTATTTTCAACTTCATAACGTGTACCAGTGAATATTCTTGGATAATAGGATGGAGGAAGAGATACAAAACGCTGTGCAGCTGGAGAATGATGAAAACATCGAGTTTTACTGGCGTGGCGCAACGTTTTATGTACCTCGGACCAGTCATCGACCTGACTTCATCGTATTTGACGGCAGCATTACGAGTGCGAATACTAGTAGAGAGAGAGTTCCGATGGAGTGGCGTGAGTCCGAGACTGGGGATTTCCTATTAACCAGCAATAGGCTCGTGTGGCTGACACCTGTTGGGTTACTTAAAAAGAACCTGGCTACCCAATTTGCTCTCAGGTTTAGCGAGATTCAGGAAGTGGCCCTCGTAGGGGGATTCAGTAAAAAGATAGTGATAACGACAGAAAACGGTATTTTTGGATTTAACGTTAAGAATATTGGCCTTGCTAGGGACCTCATTCAAGAAAAGGTTGAATCAAACAAGCATGATCTGATCCAATTGGTCGCTTAAACTAGGATCTATCTTTTCCGTTCTCGATTATGCGTCTCTTCACTATACTACTAATAATTTTAGTAGTCAAAACATACATTTTTCAGATACAGTTTTACAATACATTATTCTTAAATTCGTTGTTAATGAACCTAAACTATGTTTAGTAATAAAAGACATAGTAAATCCTTGATGCTTGGGATTGTGCTAACAGCTTGTTTAAGTAGCTCACTTTTCACAGTCTCAGGCGCGCAGACTAGCTGGATTTCACTTGTCTCGATACAGGACAAGACTAGTAGCACATCTGTGGCCATTGGGAAGCCTCTGTTAGCTGGTCACTCCTACAACATCACAATTCAAGTCGACGTGCCCTTCACTCAAAGTGGATCAAATTTCGATGTTGTTTTAGATAATTCTATGACCGCGAGTGGAACCCAGTACTGGTATCTCCTTACAAAGAACTATCTTGGATACAATTCAACCACATTCAAACCGGGGGAGAGGTCAATCCGGTTCACACAGGTTGAGGGTAAAATACAGTTAGCGGTTCTATTCTCTGTGCCTGCTGCTATTACAGTTAAGCAGTCACTCGGCGAGACGTATCGATTCATGCAAGAGGATTTTCCACTTGTGCGGGTACTCGTCACTGGAGGTTCGACTGTAGGTGTTCAGAGCATTAACATCTCCGACGCCTCAATTGAGAGTTATCTCACTACAGTCAACCAGAAGTCAAGCCTCGTCCCCTCGGGGCAGATCGATAAGTCGTATGACTCTCTAGTCAAGGGGATTTTGACTCAGGCGGATGTAGTCTACAGGCTGGGTCAACCCGAGAAAGCGACCGATGTGCTGAACATCATTAGCACGAGCAACTTCCCAGCTCCGCCAAGCAACAACCTTCAGACATTATTAATTGGAGCAGTAGCGGTGGTAGCGGTCGCCGCAGTAGTTGGCTTCCTATTGTTTAGCCGCGCAAACTCGAAGGCGTCAATGAAAGCGTCAGCCATCGACGACGCACGAAACGAGTTGGCGAGCCTCGAGGTTACCGCCGCAAGGTACGACGAATCTTTAGCAAGTCAACTCAAGAGACTTAGAGACAAACTAGAAGAAGCGTAGTTGAGAAAAATGTATTCGAGTATTCATCTGGTTGGACTCGGAGGAACCGGGGCGAATCTGATCCAAGCCCTATTAAAGAGCGATAGGCTTCAGAGCCTACTCCAATCCGAGGATTTTAACTTAGCCTGCCTAGCAATAGACGTCGCGGACGGTGATCTAAACGCCCTTCAGGGAACCTATAAGGAGACCCTGGAGAAACTCGAGTCTAAGGGAATTCCATTTGATAAACTCTGGGTTAGGGCTCTAAATACAAAATTCAACACACCGGACTCCCTCTTCGAGTTCATGGAGAAGTACAATAAATACGTCGTGAAGGATGGAGTAGAGATCAAACATTATCAACCCTGGTTGAAATCCTCCATATCCATACCTCCACTCGCTGGGGGGGTAGGCCGCCAGAGGGCGCTTAGTAAGGCAGTCTACAACTTGAACTATTTCCACTACGCCGAGCTGAACTCAGTCATGTCTGTATTCAAAGATAGGGTTCTGACTTCAAAATTCCAGCCCATAGTGGTGGTACTGTTTGGGTTGGGCGGCGGCACTGGTAGCGGGATGGTTCTAGATTTTGCCCGTCACCTGAGATCCAAGTTAGGATCATCCGTCCCAATAATTGGCTTGACAATCTTGCCGAGCGCAGCAGATGACCTCCTAGCCCGCGGACCTGCTCCCTACAATGCACTGAATGAGATGGAGCTCTTCTTCAACATGTCATTAAACGAGCAGATTGTAAAGAAGTATGGGGAGGCGTATAGAAACCCCTTCAACTCCCTCTTCTTCATCGCCCTCGAACCGGTATACAACAACCGGAACAACCTGATGACTGCTAAGAAGGAGCTGGATGACTCCGTGATCGATATCCTAAACCTATTCAGTAACTTTGACCTCGCTGACCTACTCTCAAGGGTTGGCACTAACAACGACTTCGGATCAAACTGGGTACACTCAACGGCCTACCTGAAGATCAAGTACCCCGTTGAGGACTATGTCAAGTATCTCCAGGAGTACCTCCACTTGGCAGAAAACGCTGGGGAGCTGGTGAACTCTAAGAGAGATGTTCTAAGCAAGATAAACGAAATACTTGGCAATCGATACAACGAGTTCGTTGAACTCTACAAGAAACAGCTAATCGCTGTAGGTGGCTACAGGGCAGACACATTCACAAACGACGTAGAAGACGTCATCCATAGGGGTGGCAAATACGACTCAGAGTTCAGGAAGCAGATAAAGGGACTCAGCGACTTTGCAACCTACTACAACGACAAGTGGAGTAAGACACTGATGGCTCTAAGCTTCCCCGAGGACACAGTCGAGTACTCTGTAATGCAGCAGGTAATGGCTTTTAGAGAGAGAATTGTCAACATTGAGAAGAGCTACGATGACTATAACAAAAATGTCCCACAATTCATGTCCGAACTCGAGAACAGCATAGCCGCGAGCAAGTTCTTTACCTCGACACAGATCAGGCAGATACGATCATACATCAACCTCGTTACCCTCATCGGTGCGGCTGTCGATACCATCAAGATCTATCTTCGCACCAAGGCTCTTGCCGATGAGCTAGCAATTCGGTACGCGAAAGATAAGAGTAGAACCGGACTGAGGATAAGCACCATCGGTGATACCGAGCTTCTCCCACTCTACAAGACTGCCGGCGTCATACTAACGAGAGCAGAAACCGAGGTTAAGATGTCCGATAACTACGTCCCAAGCATCAAAGTCATAAGAAAAAACATAGAGTCGAGGTTCAAGGAGGAATCCGGGGAGGTTGAGTCTCTACAGAGGCTCCTTAACCAGAAGGAGTATGAGGAGAAACGGATAAAGACCGAATCTACGAAGATCTGGATCGATTTAAACGGTAAGAAGAAGGTCTTGGATAAGAACCTCAAGAGCCTGCAAAGTGAATTAATCAACATCAGAAGTAACTTCGAGGAACGGAAAAAAACCCTAGAATCTATAAAACAAGAGCTTGAGAAGATGACCCTCTTTGAGAAGAGCCTCGAGGTCACCTCAACCTACAGAAAGAACCTGAACTTCGTCTACGCGAAAACAAACGAGTTGAACAGCATGTTGAGCCAGATCACCACGACAAACAACTACTATGAGCGAGTCGTCGAACTAAGCGAGGTCGAGCAGATCAAGATAATGGACAAGATCCTGAAGGAGGAGGAGTCAAACCTCAAGGGTGAGGGGATCCTTAAGGATATAGTCGACCGCGACAGGTTTAGAGACATCGTCAGATCATATGTAAGGATCTTCAGCGTCGCCAACTACGCTGGGTTATCTGATCAGTATAGAACCGACCTTATCTGGACCACAGTCAGCATCCCCGGAGGCTTATGGGATCAGCAACTCCAAGGCATGTTATCCAATACACTGAACGTCTTCTCAAGCGTTGAAGCTAGTAAAAGCATCTCTATCAGGCAGATTAACCAGATAGACACATGGACCATCACCTTCCTGGTAATCTTCGCAAAGGCGAAGATGGAGGATATAGAAAAGTTCTCCTCGATGAAAAGCGACGCTGGATCGATCAGGAAGTCAGAGAGAGTGCTTTTCCGCAGCCTACTCGTTGAGCACGGCATCCACGACGTCTCCGAAATAATCAAAATAAGTGGCAAGTAGATGGGGTGGGGAATCGAGACACGACACTCACACCAAAGATACGATCCAACGTTGACAAATACACGTCAGCAATCATAATCGGCATTTCGACTTTTTCATTCATGAGCACCGTTAACTTTCTACCCGGCGCGCCAGTCTTCTCAATTTTCGTATCCCTTCTATTATTTTTCGCAGCGATCTACAAAAGCCCCAAGTTGTCATCGGGAGTACTGAGCATCATAGTTCTCATATCAATAATATATCAACTCACGGGATTCCAGGTGTGGAGCTTGAGGAGCCAGGGGTTAATCGTGGTTATGCTCTCAGTAGGGGCTCTTCTCATCAATCTATTAAGCGCCAGACTAGAGGCCACCGCCATGGCGATCGCTGTTCTCGCAGTCGCGATCATGTTCACCCCTTACTACTACCTATCTGTTGCATTCATCGTAGCAGCAGCTGTAGTCGGTGGTCTCTCTAGCATCGGTCCGGTCTCATTGACATACGTCTTGACGATGATTCCCCTGTTATTAATTGAGAATGGCTTCCTCTCCGGGATTGGCGATCAAAGCATCTCCTCAACACCAGTGATTTTCACTCAGCTGGTAAACTTCTCGATCCATATGCGCCCGCCGCTACCCGGATTGAACATTCTTCTAGGATGGTATCCGGCTGGCTTTTTCAATGCACAAGTGTCTGAACCAGTAATCAATTACCTATCTAGCCCTAACGCGTTCCTGCTCATAGTACCTATTGTGATACTCGCACTCGTATTCTCCCTATCAGCCAGCATGGCAGGCATCATCAACGACATGCTTGATAGATTATCCGTATTCGAAAAAACAAGCAAGCTACTGAAACTGATATCGCCTCTTGTAGCTTCAATAGTAACGCCTCTCGCCTTTGTGATCCTAATCACACTACTCTCCCCGAAGACGATCGGAGGCTACGAGACCTCCCTGACCACTAACTCAATGCTCTCGATGATTACAGCCTCTCTAATATTGGGCGCAATATTTACCGCCAGGGAGTATGGCATCCAGTGGCTAGAACGAACCGAGAAAGCGAGAATCATTGTAATGCAGAAGATCGCTTCAATTATTGAACTCATCAATGTCGACAACAAATTATTGAGCCTAGCCAACGCTGAAACTTCTCCGATTAACTTTGGCTCAGAGGTTAAGGCAATAGAGGAAATTGAGTCCACTATGAGCGACATCAAGAAGGGGCTGAGCACAGCTAGCTATGAGACGCTGAATAATTGGATCAGCGAGTTAGACAATAACATAGCCCCGAGGCTGAAAAGCCTCCCTGAGGCACTACGGGTCAAAGTCATCCAGGAGTTAAACTTTCTATCGTCACTAGTTGTCACTTACAACAACTCACTCAATGAAACTGGGTTGAATAGGACCTTCTCTGACTTCACCGAGACGCGAGGCAACATAGAATACGATAAAGCTCTGAAGGACTACACGCAGTTGATAGATGAGATTAAGTCAAACTCAAGCAGCATCTTTGAGACGTACAAAGAGACGTACAACGCCTATAATCTCCTTACCTCCCAGCCAGACGTCTTACCCCCCGTCGATCCAGCACGGCTATTCGAATCAAATGAGTACGATGGCGGGGTTAGGCTAATTGCTGAGGAGTATTGGCTCAACTTCCATGTTAAGAACCTACCAGAGATTGAAAGCCTGGTCGACTCCCTGATTGAGTCAATAAACCCGTTAGTTGATCTAGTTGATGATCAAACAAGTCAGAAACTAGCATACACCACCGAAAAGCTTCGTGATCCCAAGCCCGTAAACTCGATCCAGATCCTGAGCGAAGTAAAGGACCTGAAGACGACCCTAGATGAGAGCCTAGGAAGAGTTGCTGAGGAGATCACACAACTTGAGAAGCTGGTTAAGAGCTTCTCAGGGATCTCCAGAGTCATAAGCTTCGAAATATTCAACACTTCGATTAAGTTAACGATAATAAAGGAAAGAAACCTAGGCACCAGCCCATCTCTCCGAGAAACAACGAAGATAATCGACGATATCACCGGATTCATGAGATCTTATAGGGACAAGAAGAAAGCTGATGAGAGTAACCTGGTCATCATCTCTCAGCTACCTGTCGCTATGAAGATAATTGGCAACGAGCTAGCTAAGAAGAGATCCATAGAAGTCTCAAGTCTTCCTTTTCAACACAAGGCAGCAATAACCTACGCAGAATTCTACGCTTACAACAACTCGGAGACTAGGTATAATGATGACAAAGAGGTGATCACAAGGAAGAATGCCTAGCTGCCCAAACGGCCACACAGATGTCTGGGATCTCAACTGCCACGAGTGTAAAACTGATATTCCATACGAACAAATGATCAAAGAACTGCTATTCTTGCCCGAGGTCGAAGTCAGCTTCCAAGATCTAACAATACTCTTCGTAGGCTGCAAGTCAATCAATCTAAGGGAAGCTTACGTTTCAGAGATCACGGTTGGAAATGACAGCACAAGTACTAACAGACTGACACTAAACATGATAGACGGCGGAACATGGCGCGACTACAATAAAAAATACTCTGAAACGATTACTAACTGGCTATGGAAGGTCGGCTTCCAGTATTCAAGATACAAAATTTTGGTTGTAAACACCCTCAACCCATTATCTATTCCAGTAATAGTTAGCCCCCTCATCGATGAAGGGGTAATAGTTCTAGCAATAACTGCGGATAAAGCCTCTACTCCATTGTGCAAGAACACGAGCTACGTCGCTTTGAGAAAAGCTTACTCAAAAAAACTCTCGGTGATCCTCATCGAAGACCACTATTTCAAGAATCTCTCATTTTTTGATGAGAACTCTGGGTTGGTCGTGGGTGAATTAGCGTTTCAAAACATCATCACTAACATCATGAGAGACGTACAGGGCCTTACCCACTTCATCGAAGGTGACAAGCGACTAGGGATAATGACCCACTCGATGTCAAGCCTACTTTCCGCGTCAGACCAGGTCTATAAGGACATGGATACAATCTTCGAGATCCAGGCATACATGAAATCTGTTGAAGATGCTAAAAGTAACTATCAGAGCATCCACCTGTTAGGCCAATCACCTAGGGAACTCCACAGCAGGATCCAAGAAGCCTTCAAGAATTTCTCCGCAGGATTTGATGACTTGTTAACCTCAGAGATTATAATCAATGAAAAAGCGTCTCACTACGACTTCTACGACCTCTATCTCTTATACGGGTTCGAGGAAGACCCAGTCCTAAAGAAGATAGAATCTGGCTATAGATCGGTGGCGGAAAAAATCCCCGCAATGAGTTTGGAGGCGAAGTAGCTGTTTACGACAGATATCAAGAACATCAGTTTTCGTAGTGAATTCTACAAATCTGGCGAGATCAAGATAGGTGAGGACGATAGAAGCATCATTATATCTCAGCTAAAGAAGTCTCTCTTGAGCTCCAAGATTGTTATCATTGGGCAAATTGACTACACAGACTCAACAGTTGTGAGTTCAGATGGACTCAAACTCAGGATAGATGGTCTAACATTCGATGTCGATAGCAAACAGACAGCCGACTCCATAATAGAGATCGTGACAAGACCCCACCGAGTTGAGCGAACAAAGAGGGAGAAGATAATTTCTTCCGCTGACGCATCCATCCTAAATTTTCTACTCGAACGCGCAAAGGTAATCGAAGATCTTGATAGGCTTAAACTGAATCCCCGTGAGGCCACCATGCTGAAACTTGACAACATCAGCAAGAGTGAGGATCCACTATCACTCTACAAGAAGAGACTAACGAAAAGCCTCAGTTCCCCCTTCAACTCTATGGACTCCGATCTGTCAACGCTGAAACCCACGATAGGAGACGCTATGATGAAGAGGGTTTACGCGATGATATACGGAATAGCGGCGGTTCAGACGGCGATACTCAACGGATCCGATCCAGCGGATTCCCTTAGTCTATTGGAGAAGGTCGCAGATAAGAAATTGAGTGCACAGAGTCTGAGCGAGTCTTCAATCACCGAAGCGACGAAAAAGCTCTACGCCGAAGCTTCTATAATGATTCCGAAAATTCTCCTTACATAGAGGCGCACGCGACTCAGACGACCTGATCGTGAGATCAAACCTAACGGCCCACAACGGGTGGACTTCAACGACGCGTTGAACCTTGCGATAATGGAGCGTTTAGGCATAGGCGAGCGCGCGCATAGACCTACTTTAACCCCTCTTCGATACTTTTTATAATATATCTCGACATGTAAAACCGGAAGGATGTCTTTGCCTAAAAGCCTGCGCGAACTGATACTTGGGTTAGCCGACATCAGCGAAATCAAAGACTTGATCGACAACGAGCTAAGGTCCCACAAGAATCCGCAGCTGATCGTGGATGAATTGAGTCAGACGCTTAGAGAGGTCGGAGACAAGTACGAGAGGGGTGAACTGTTCCTCTCCGAGTTGATGATGATCGGCTACCTCGCCAGCGAGGCGGCCAGTAACCTCAAGCCCCACCTATCTGGAGCCGGTAAGCGGAGCAGGGGAAAAACTGTCATGGGCACGGTGAGGGGTGACATCCACGACGTCGGCAAGAACATCGTCGTGATGATGCTCCAGGCCGATGGGTGGGAAGTAATAGACCTGGGTGTGGACGTCCCCCCTGAGGAGTTCGTTGAAGCGATACGTAAAGAGAAGCCCGTGATTCTAGGCTTGTCAGCCCTACTTACCTCGACCCTAGAGGAGATGAGGAACGTGATAAAGGCCCTTGAGAAGAGTGGCTTGAGGGACAAAGTCAAAGTGATTGTCGGTGGGAGGCCAATTACGAGGATGATTGCCAAGGAGATGGGAGCGGATGGCTATGCCGATGACTCGGTAGCGGCGATTAGGGCAGTCAGGGAGATGGCGCGTCGGGGGGGAGGCACTTGAACCACAGGGAGAGGGTAATTAAGGCCCTGAATTTTGAGGAGCCGGACCGCGTCCCCATAATGGAGAACGGCATCGACACCCCACTCATGGAGAAGATCACGGGCGACAGCTTCCCATACGCCGTCTCGCGCCAGAGCCCCATCATCACGGATAGAAGCCATGAGAGTATGAGGGTCGACCTCAGGCTGAAGTGCTGGAGAAAGATCGACTTCGACCTTTTCCCCATTGACCTCTCAACCCCGGACGGCTGGAAGCCACAGATGACCCCCGAAGGAGACATGGTTGACCTGTGGGGAAGGATCATGAAACTCGACAAGATGACGAGAGCGTGGATCCCCTACTCCACAGTCTTCACCGACCCCGACGACTATGATGAATTCGAGTTCCCAGACCCCCTCGAAGGCGGCTGGGTCTACGCCCTCGAATATGCTAAGAGAAATCTTGAGGGGGAGATGGCGCTTGCCAGCTCCTTGAGGGATCCCTTCGCCCACGCCTGGGAGATGTTCACGCCCATGAAGTTCGTCCTCTGGATGTACCGCGAACCAAGCTTCATCAAGAGGGTCATCGAGGACATCGCAGACTTCAACATCGGAATAATAAAGCGAGTCGCCGAAGTCGGCGTAGACCTGATCATCAGCAGCGGAGACTACTGCGACGCTAAAGGCCCAATGGTGCCGCTCTCCTTCTTCAGGGACACCATCTTCCCAAACCTCAGGAGACAGGTGGATGCTGCCCACAAAAGTGGCGTCAAGTACATCAAACACACCGACGGAAACATCAACTCACTCCTCCCCGACCTCGCAGACATCGTCGACGGATGCCACTCGCTCGACCCATCAGCAGGAGTCGACATAGGATCGGTCAAGAAGACGTACGGCGACAGACTCGTCCTAATGGGCAACATCTCGGTGGACAACCTGGCATTGAAGGGGAGAGCCGACATCGTTGAGGAGGTCAAGAGGTGCATCAGGGACGCGTCCCCCGGTGGGGGTCACATACTCTCATCAAGTAACTCATGGGCGGCCGGCGCCAGGCTTGAGAACTGCCTCGCCATGGTAGAAGCCGGCAAAACATACGGCGTCTACCCAATAAAGATGTAATGACATACGTCGCGCGCGACTTTTTTAATCTTGATCGCCGACATGTAGCCAATGGATATTAACCCTGAAAATTGGACGCAGTTCAAGTCAGCCATCCAGAACCTCATCCCAAACCATAAGGTAGACGACATCTTCATCGCCGTGACATGCGAGGATAACCTCATTTTCTACGCTCACTACGACGGCCGGCTAGAATTTTTAACCGAGGAGATAGAGCGCTTCAGGAATGCATCGAGCAACGTGATGACGATCGGCCCGAAGCCGTTCGACGGCAAGTACCTCATCGCATCCATCGGGGGAGAGTTTAAACAATGATACTCAGTGATGTCTGCGCGTGCACAGCGCTCTCTAGATCACGCCGTCTCTCCTGAGCCCCTCGATCTCCTCAGCGGTCAACCCGAGCAGCCTCGAGTAGACCTCAACATTGTGTTCGCCGAGGGCCGGTGAAGGCGTCGAGAGGTCGCCGGTCCCCGAGAACTTTATCGGGAAGCCGGGCTCGGTGTGCTCACCCCTGATTGGGTCCTTGACCCTCACGAACATGCCCCTCGCGGCGGCCTGCTCATTGGCTTGCGCCTCGTCAAGGTCGTTGATCTTGGCGACGGGGATGCCCTTCTTAGCCAGGATCTCGACGACCTCGGCCACACTCCTCGCGGAGACCCATGCGGCGATGTTCTCCCTCGTCAGCTCCTCGACGCCGATGAGCTCCCTGAACCAGTCAGTTATCCTGCCGGCGGGGACACTGAACATGACGTAGTCGTCGCAGGCCCTGTAGAGGCCGTGAACAGCTGGGCCCGCGTTCATTATCGCCTCCTCGAAGCTGATGCCGGCGAGGTTCCAGAAGCTGAAGCTCTGCTGCACCGCGAGCATGGAGTCGAGCTGGGCGATGTCGATCCTCGCCCCGTGCCGGGTGCTCTGCCTCTGGTAGAGGGCGGAGAGGACACCTATGAGGGCGGTGAAGCCGGGGATGGTGTCAGCGATGGCCTCGGGGCCGACGTACGGCGGGCCACCCGGGTCCACGGTCCTCTTCATCAACCACATGTATCCGCTGGACGCCTGGGCTATTGGGTCGAAGCTCCTGCGGTCCCTCCAGGGACCGGTGTGGCCGAAGCCGGAGATGGAGGCGTATATTATCTTGGGGTTCAGCTCCTCCAGCCTCTCCCAGCCGAAGCCGAGGTCGTCCATGGTGCCCGGCGAGAAGTTCTCCACGACGACGTCCGACTTCCTGACGAGCTCCTCAAACATCGCTTTTCCACGGGGATTCTTAACGTCGAGCGTAACCCCCTTCTTGCACCTGTCGAGGAATGCGAAGTACGGGCTGGCGCCCTTGATCAGGGGCGGGAAGAACCGGACCATCTCACCCCACGGAGGCTCTACCTTGATGACCTCGGCGCCGAGCCCAGCCATGTAGAGGGTGCAGATGGGCCCGGCGTGAGCGTGGGTGAGATCCAGGACCCTCACTCCATCGAGGGGTTTAGAGACCTTCAAATCAGTATGGAGAGTGATTTTCAGATAAATAATATCTCGGATCAACTAAGACTTGCTTACGCGATTGACCTCGAGCATCAAACGCACGCGCGAACTCAATGAGCTAACGCGAGATATGCGCGCACAGGGTAATTTCATATCTCCAGTCCCCTCTCCACATCTAATGGCTAAACTAGACTTCACGAGCTCCCCCGTCGTGGACTCCCACTGCCACGCATTCCTACCCGAGAAAGAGACGAGACCCTTCGAAACCTACCTGACCCTGAGCGACCTGCCGCAGAGGCACGAGGACGTAGCCTCAACCATGCTACACCACATGGTCATCCGCGAGCTCTCACGGATCCTCTGCGTCAAAGATGAAGAGAAGATAATCGCGGAGAGGCAGAGGAGGATGAAGTCAAACCCCGTCGACTACATTGAGCTCCTATTCGACGACGCGGGCATCGAGACCCTGCTCGTGGACTCCGGCTACCCCTTCAAGGAGACAGTCGGCTACGGGATCGACCTCAACGACTTCGCCGAGATGGTGGGCAGGGACGTCCGGGAGATATTCAGGCTAGAGGCGGCGCTATACGGGCTGCTTAAGGGCCTCGTCCCACACGATCAAGCCATCGAGGATTTCCGAGCGCAGATAAGGGAGGCGGTCTCAGACGGGTGCGTCTCGCTTAAGACGATAATCGCCTATAGAACCGGTCTGGCCGTCAAGCCCTGGGATGAATCATTTGTCAAGAGTTCCTGGGGAAAAATGACCGCCATGGTCAGGGAGGGAAACAGACCCGCAGCGATACTGTCTGAGAGGAACGAGAGGAACAAGTCGGTGTATGACTCGTTCCTCATCGCTGGGGTAGAGGAGGCGAATCGCCTCAATGTCCCCGTTCAGATACACACGGGCATGGGGGACAGCCCCTCCATGGACCTGAGGATAGCCAACCCGGCCCACCTCTATGATCTCCTCCAAGACCCTCGGGCCAGAGAGGCTAGGCTGGTTCTAACCCACGGCGGGTACCCATACCTCGAGGAGGCCGCCTTCCTGGCGAACGCGTACCCCAACGTGTACATCGACCTGAGCGAGACCATCCCCATCGTCAGCGTCGGGCTAAGGAACAGGCTCTTGACGCTGCTCGAGATGGCCCCCACGACAAAGATAATGTATGGATCTGACGGCTTCAACGTCCCGGAGCTCCACTGGTTCTCAGCCATCCTGACCAAGAAGGCGCTGGCCGCTGCACTCGACGAGTTGATGAACCACGAAGGGCTCGCAGAGGAGGAGGCAGTTAACATTGGGGAGAACTTCTTAACGGGAAACGCCGAGAGGCTGTATCGTCTATAGCGCACGCGCGACGCCGTCTACTGAGTCAGTCCTCGTAGCTCGCCCCAACGTACTCAACGTACTTGCGGCCGCTGAGCTGGAGCGCCATCTCGCTAGAGGGCCTCAGCTGCCCCGGGTAACGCCTAACGAACCTCTCCAGGGTCTCCCCACCCAGGTTCGCATAGCTCACGTCCATGACGGCGCGGTGGCCTGAGGCGTCCTCGACGACGGCGTAGGCCACGAAGCGGGGGTAGCCGACGCGGCTGAGGGCGTCGGTTAGGCACTTCTCGGAGTCACCGTCGCAGTCGAAGAATACATTGTGCTCGGTGGAGTAGAGCCTCCTGAAGGCGTAGTCCCTGATCTCGATGCCGGTGTACCTGCTTCGCAGCTCCTCTAGGACCGCGGCGGCGTCGGTGATGGGCAAGGCGCTTCCACCGTTGTAACACAGAGGTTTTTCTTGTTTAATGTTTTCCACGAGTTCCGTCGTGCGCGCGATTCGGGCGGTCCTTGGAAATTCTTTTCACTGCGAGTCTATAGATTATTGAATGGGTGATGGTGAAGTGAAATACCGTAGACTGGAGAAAACCGGGCTCAAGGTCTCAGAGATCGGGTTCGGCTGCGGCAACATAGGTGGCCTAATCATCAGGGGGACCCACGAAGATCAATTAAACGCGGTCAAGAAAGCGGTGGAGATGGGCATCAACTACTTCGACACCGCCCCAAGTTACGGCGATGGGAAATCAGAGACTCACCTCGGAAATGTGTTGGCTGAACTCAACCCCGAAGTTGTGCTTGCGACTAAAGTCGGCCTCACCCTGGAGGATATGAGAGATGTAAGGGGAGCGGTGCAGCAGTCAGTCAAGAATAGCCTGAAGCGGCTACGACTAGGCAGCGTGGATGTGCTCCAGCTTCACTCCAGAGTGGCTATGACGCGGGGCAATGCGCCGTGGGTGGACGCGTTAAGCGTCGACGACGTCGTTGGGAAAAACGGCGTTGCAGACGCATTCGACGCCATCCGCTCTCAGGGCCAAACGCGCTTCACAGGCTTCACCGGCATCGGTGAGGCTGCGGCACTGCACGGAATCATTGAAAGCGGTCGATTCGATGTCGTGCAGGCGTACTTCAACCTACTAAATCCAAGCGCAGGGTGGAGCGTACCCAACGGATTCAAGGGGTACGACTTCAAATCACTCACCAACAAGGCAGCGGAACGTGGCATGGGGGTAGCGGCGATCCGCGTGATGGCTGCCGGGGCCCTCGGGGGCGTCGAAGCCCGCGCCGGGTATGCTTCACCGACTGTTGGTGGACCCTTGGTCCCCGACTCTGATTATCAGAGAGACGAGGCCGCTGCTAGTAGCCTCAGTTTTCTAGTATCTGGAGAGGTTAAGAGTCTCCCCCAGGCTGCGCTGAGATTTGTGCTGATGCACCCGGCGGTGTCAGTGGCCCTAGTTGGCTTCTCCAGCCTTATTCAGATAGATGAAGCAGCCGCGTGTTCTGGGGCTGGACCCTTAACTGAATCCGATTTGGATCGTCTGAGAAGAATATGGGCCAATGCACCCTAACGCGCGCGTTTCGATCGGCGACCTGATTTTCCAGCCGTCTATTTCGAAGCTACCCATTTTAGTCAAGGTATATTGGATCAGCTTCTCGATTTCTCTCTCGCGCGCGTGAAAGAAAAATAGTCAAAAAACCCCAGTCAAAAAGGGTTTTCAAGACCCTATAAGGACTATGACACGGTAACAAACGTGGATTCTACAAGGGAAGAGGTCGAAAACGTCGTCTTCCAAGCCCTAGCCTCCCGCGAAAGAAGAGAGATCCTAAGAATAATCCATTCAACAGAAAAAGGTGCAACCTACACAGAGGTCCTCGGAGAGTTAGGACTAACTACGGGGAACCTCAACTACCATCTTAAACAGCTTGAAGGCCTAGTGCAGAGAGACAGCGATAGGTGTTATGCACTCACTCCCCTGGGGGAGAAGGCCTACTCTGTGCTATCTACCTCAGCCAGTGATGGAGGCTACGGCGACTACCTGAACGCGGCGAGGCTCAACCAGTCTAGGGGCGTTCACCCCACTGTCACGAGACTAATCCTCGGAGGCATCGCCTTCGACATATTCATCCTCCTCATCTGGGGGTACATGGGATACATTATCTATACTGAAGGAGGCCCCTGGGTCGTCTGGCCCATCCTCTTTGTCCTCATCACCATGGGGATTTTTGCCCTCATTTGGCTAATCAGGGCTCTCGCAACGGCACCAGAGTTCGTTAGGCGTTTGGAGAGAAGACTAGGCGTTACTCGTTAAGCAGAGAAACTGGGATAGCACAAACCCTATCCGCACACGCACTTTGATGGTTCCCAAAGGATGGGTACAAACTACAACGCGCGCAAGGCTGTTTAGAAATTAAATAATCTAACGTACAGTTCTAGGATAGGTTGAACGTTAAGCGCGTGCTCGACTCACTC